>Ga0209599_10000122_pt1 | contig 55547 bp, 71 predicted proteins | sample Shrwel_input2_FT_FD_187534 | JGI IMG/M metagenome (GOLD analysis project Ga0209599, IMG submission 187534) | Subsurface microbial communities from deep shales in Ohio, USA - Utica-3 well 1 S input2 FT (SPAdes) (version 2) ...
GTAACAGTAGTAGTAGGTGCTGATCAAGTTAATGCTTTCCAATACCTAGTGCGTCCAGATAAGTCTGGTGTTGAACCGTATAAACAATTTGGCTTAGACAGCATGAACGTTATTGCTCGTCAAGAAACAAATGACCCTAGCAAAGATGAAGAAGGTCCACGTGCTACGCCAATGCGTCAAGCACTAATTGATCCTAACATGAATGACCAAGAGAAATTTGCAGTATGGCGTGATGCAATGAGTCCTGAACTAAGTGATCAAGAAGTACGCACTTTGATGGCCACTGCATTACAGCGTATGCAAGATTTTAGTAAACCTAAGCCAAGAGTAAAAAAAGAAAAAGCAGTTGGTGAAGAAGCCGCAGGTGTTGGCATTGTTACAAAACAAAACACAACTGCCGACGTTGGTCCTGGCACATTAAACAAAATGCTTAAGGCATTTAGATTAAGATGAAACAATATAGGATTACTACTGATCATCTAAATCAGGATAGTTCTGATGATTGCTATCTAGATCCTAATGATCCCATTCACGAATTAAAAGCAATCCAGCATTTAGCTGGGTTAGGCAGCACTGCAAGACTACAAGAATATAGAGGTTTGCAGGGTAGCAACATTAGTGGTACAGGCGATAACAAAGGCCAACTAATGAAGCAAAATAATATAAAGCCCGGAACCCCAGAATGGTTTCAGCTTTGGTTTAGTTTACCTTATATGACTGGCGAAAAGCCTGTTGGTAAGTAACCAAATAAATACACTACATTGGAGAACAAATATGGAATTTGATTTTGATTTCACTTTAGAAAAACTTGCGGCATGCTTACATAAGAACAAAAACCCACAACCTTGGTTTGAAGCATTAAACAAGTACTTGCCACAGTTTGAAATTAATACGCCTGCTCGTGTTGCTGGCTTTGTAGCACAGTGTCAACATGAAAGTGCTGATTTTACTATCCTACAAGAAAACTTAAATTACAGCGCAAAAGGCCTTAACGGTACATTCCGTAAATACTTTGTAACAGAAGAAGTAGCTAAACCCTACGAACGCAAACCAGAAATGATTGCTAATCGTGTGTACAGTGGACGCATGGGTAATGGTCCAGAAGACTCAGGTGACGGTTGGAAATACCGTGGACGTGGACTAGTTCAGTTGACTGGTAGGTCAAACTACACAGCGTTTAGCCACGATGTATTTGGTGATGACCATGTGGTCGAAAATCCAGATTTAGTAGCACACCCAGAGTATGCTACATTGAGTGCTTGCTGGTTCTGGAACAAAAACAAATTAAATCAATGGTGCGATGCTGGCGACGTAGTAACACTAAGTAAACGTATCAACGGCGGCACTATTGGACTTGATGACCGTATTGCTCATTGGAATCAAGCATTAGAGATTTTTGAAAGTTAAAATGAAGGTCTGGGAAATATTACATGAAGAAGCAACTGCTGGTGCTACAAGTGCCGGCAATATTGCTGCCGTTGTAAGTCCGCACCTTGCTATAGGTAGTAAATCACGTAGAAAAAAGTACGGTAAGGGCGGAAACCCCATGCCACCTAAAGCAAAACAGGCTAAGAATAAAGACGGAACTGCTAAAAATGCATTGGATATCAAGACCAGCATTTTTGGCGGATCGCCCTTAAAACGCTAAATATACTATAAACGGAGTTTAAACATGCACATCGATATGCAACCACAAATGGATAACAGACCAGACAACGAAGGCGCAATGGCCAAAGCTGATCTTTACAAACTAGCAAACTACAGCTTAAAACTATTTAAAATGATGGAGGCCGATGCACAACTAGAAGGTTGGGTACAAGCTAAAATTACAAAAGCGGCTGATTATATTGCTTCAGTATACCATTATTTAGAATATGAAATGAAGTTTAGTGAGTACGGACAAGCTATCGATAACAATGACGTTTATACTGAATCACAAAAGCGACAACTAAAGAATAAACTCTTAGAAGCTAAAGAAAAGATTAAGGATCTTAAGAAGGCGCAAGCTGAAAAGGTCAAAAAGAAAGAAAAGAAAGAAGAACTTAGTGAAGCTCGCGCTACTGATAAAAAGAAAGGCGCAGTTACTAAGTCTGAAAAATCACAATACTTTGCAAAAACAACAAGTAAAGACGGTAAAACCACTAAAGGTTCTACACATGAAGCTGGTGAAGGCGAAAGTGAAGGCGATGTAAGAGATCGTGTTGAGCGTGACGCTAGAAGCAAAGGCGAAACAGTTGATAGTTTCCGTAAAAAAGAATTAGACGAAGCTAAGAAAGCTAAAAAAGATTACGATAAAGACGGTAAAGTAGAATCTGAAAAAGACGAAGTTATTGGTTCACGTCGTAAGGCTGCTGGCCTAGATGAAACCAAAGGCAAAAAGCCAGACTTCTTAGATATGGACAAAGATGGCGACAAGAAAGAGCCAATGAAGAAAGCAGTTGCTGATAAGAAAGGTGCTCCTAAGAAAGGTGTAAATCCTTTTGCTAAGACAAATGAAGCTACTGATAAGTGCAACCATACTGCTAAAGGTAAATCATGTCCTGTACACGGTTTGAAAGAATGCGGTAGTATGTACGAAGCTAAACCAAGTGCTGGTATGTCAGCTAAAGAAAAATCAGCTGTTGCTAAAAAAGCAGTTGCTGGTAAAGACATTGGTAAGCCAGGCAAGTCATTCGACAAAGTAGCTAAGGCTGCTGGTGGTGGTGAGAAAGGTACTAGGATTGCCGCAGCCGCTATGTGGAAAAATCAAGCGAAGTAATCATGGATATTAAAAAAATACTTTCTATTGTTGATGGTCCCGGTAAGCAAAGTCTTACTGAGAGCAAGAACATGGCCAAAGATATGGTCATGCAACATTATTCGACTCCAACAGTAAATGCTGTTACAAAATATCGTAGCAATATTAACGAATACTTTAAAGCAGTTGATACTGAGATGCAGAGTGTATTGGAAGAATCAAAAGAACAAAAGAAAGTAGCAGTAAAAAATATCGTTAATCGTGTACTAACACGTTTGGACGAAAGCAAAACTGAAAAAGATTCACCAAAGCCACGTAACTTTGTTGCTAAAAATGCAAAGATGGGTGGTGCTGGTCAACACAAAGACAAAAAGAAAGCTGAGAAGCAGGGCGATGTAAAGCACAAGCAAAAACAGTTTGCTGAAGGTGTGGCGGAAGGCCGCTTTGGTGGCGATGCGTATGCCCGTGATTATGCTTCCAGTATTGATGGAATGGACGGCAGTGACAAACGTGATTTTAAACGTCGCGAAATGGAACACGAGTTAGGACACGAAACTAACAACTATGCTGTTGCTATTAACGGTAAAACTTGGAAAGTGTTTGGAACAAGAAGTCATGCTGAAGCAGTGGCAAATAAAATACAAATGCGTGATCCAGCTAAAAAAGTAAGTGTACACGAAACTGGTGCACCAGTTAGTGAACAGTTGGCAGAAAGTTATGGAAGTGTTGAAGTTGGTTCACCAGTTAAAGTATACAGTAACGTATTAAAGAAAACAGTATTTGGTAAAGTTGTAAAATTACAAGAAGGCCGTGCTTATGTTCAATATAATAATACAAAAATTGTTATGGGGCATCCAATCAACGAAGTAGCGGCAGTGGCAGCGCCAGCGGCATCAATGGGCGGGAAGTTGGCAAGTAGGCTAGTTCCTGGATTAGGTTTGGCAGTTAGCGGATACGATGCGTATGACCGTGCCAAGAAAGGCGACTATACTGGTGCGGCACTTTCAGGTGCGGCTGGTCTAGCAAGTTTAATTCCAGGTGTTGGAACAGCGGCTTCGATTGGTTTAACTGGCGCACAGTTAGCTAGAGATTACAAAAAGAAGACTGGTGCATTTGCTCCAGACGAAGCTGAACCAGGACAGGCAGCAACACCCGCTCCGGCTGGTAAGGGAACAATTCCAAACCCAACTAAATATCCAACAACTGATGCAGAAATTAGAGCATTCCAACAAGCAAAAGGTTTAGCTATTGATGGAAAGATTGGACCAAAGACACAGGCAGCATTAGATGCGGCTGGAATTAAAAAGCCAGCACAGGCAGCAACGCCCGCACCAACAGGAAGTAATGTGGCAGCGGCTGCGAGAACAGTTGCCCCGGCTGCTAGTGCTATTGCACAGCGAGCATTGAAATAATTCAAGGAAAAAGAAAATGGACTTACAAAAATTAATTGCAAAGATGGATCAAATTGAAGCTAAAGGTATTAACGAAGCTGGTGATCCTGCTGAATATGCTCGTGCTCAAGCGCAAATGGCTAATTTAGAAAAGGCTGCAAAGTATACAGGTGATGACGAAATTGTTCGTGGTCGTATGGGACTTCCGCCAAAACTTCCTCCAATTGAACAATGGGATGGAAAAATGCCACAACCAACAGGCAAACCTGATTGGATTGCACAATTAGGTGCTGGCGGCGGAATGCAACAAGCTCAACGAGCCGCTGTTACACAAAATAAGGCCGGTGATACTAGCGCCGCATTTGTTAAAGATATGATTGCTAAGATTACTCCTTTATTGGCACAAGCTGAAAAAGAGATGGCTCCTGCGGCAGCTCCAACGGCAGCTCCTGCAACTGAGAATTTTAGAAGTGGCATTGCTAAAGCATTAACTGAAAGCTTAGGCTATAAGTTAAAAGAAGGTGCAATGGAAGAATTGCAACCATTAATGGCACAAGTAGCAGATATCGATGATCCTGCAATCAAACCATTGCAAGACAGATATGCGGCGTTACTGAACAAACCAGCGGCAGGTGCGGCAGGCGGTGCGGCAGGCGGAGCGGCAGGCGGAAAAACTGTTGATCCAGCTAAACTAAAAAGATTTAAAGAACTGTTAGCTAAACTACAAGGTGCTAACGCACCAGCACAAGCGGCAGCTCCTGCGGCAGCTCCTGCGGCTACTGACCCAATTAGTGCAAACGCAGTACCAAAAGCAGAAGCACGTTTATCAGAAGCTGAAAAGTATGCTCAACTACGCGATAGATTAATAATGATTGAACAACAAGAAGATCAGCAAGTTGATGAATTCTTAGGTGGTTTAGCAAAAGGTGCGGCAGCATTAGGTAAAGGTGTTATGAACGTTGGCAAGAACTTTGCTGGTGGTTTGCAAGGCGCCGCTACTAGTGGCGGTCGTACTGCCGCTGGTCAGTTTGCTAAAGCAAGTGGTGCGGCAAAAATGGCTAACACAGCAGGCAAGGTGATTGCTAAGAATCCAGTTAAGACAGCAGTAGCGGCTGGTGGTATTGGTGCGGCAGCTGGTTATGGTCTAAGTGGCGGTAAGCCTGGAGAAACACCTCCAGCCCAAGGTGCTACTCCAGTTCCAGGCAAACCAGGTGCTCCAAAAGTACCAGGTGCTCCGGCAGCTCCAACAGCTCCAACAGCTCCAACAGCTCCAACAGCTCCAGCGGCATTATCTACAGAGGAAGAAGGAGAATTAGGAGTATTAGCTCAAGAGTTTGATGGCCTAATGGGACAAAGTCCTGAGTTAGATGCAATGCTTTTACAATATGAAAAATTGCGTCCAGGTGCAATAAACGCACAACCGTAATTGGTATTTAAAATGGCAGGTAAATCCTGCCATTTTTACCTTTAAAATTTCTTAGGTGTTGACACTGCGAGATAATTAGTATATAATAGGCTTATACAAGGAGAATTACATGTCAGGACGTTCATACGGCGCTGAGGAAAAGGCAAAACTAGAAAGATTAATCAACGAAGGCAGTACAGTATTGCGTGAGATTGAAGATTTAAACGAAGGTCTCAAAGATACTGTTAAGGCAGTTGCAGAAGAATTAAATATTAAGACTAGCGTTATTAATAAAGCAATTAAAATTGCCCATAAAGGCGATTGGTCTTCACATAATGAAGACTGGGCAGAGATCGAAGCTATTTTAGATATTACTAAAAAAATCTAAATATAACTATACAGTAAGGTTTGACCAGCCACAAATGGTCACATTAGGTGTTTGTCAGCCGAAAATGACATAAGGAGAATAGATGAGCTATGTAGACGCATGGTTCGACCGAGAGAACGATATGGTTCGTGTGGTTGAACGCAACAAAGCAGGCAAGAGGGAATTTAGAGACATTCCAGCCCGCTACACATTTTACTACGAAGACGCTAAGGGCAAGCATACAAGCATATATGGCACCCAGGTTACAAAAGTCGTATGTAAAACACAAAAAGACTTCCACAAAGAATTAAAAATACATTCAAACAAAAAGATATATGAAGCTGATATTAATCAGGTATTTGTATGTTTAAGTGAGAATTACATTAATGCTGAGCCTCCAAAGCTAAACGTAGCTTGGTGGGACATTGAGGTGGACTTTGATCCAGAAAGAGGTTATGCATCACCAGATGATGCATTTATGCCGATTACTGCTATCGCTGTTCACCTACAATGGTTAAACACTATGGTCTGTTTGGCAGTTCCGCCAAAGACGATGACCATGGAACAGGCAAAGGAAGTAGTCAAAGATATTCCAGATATGATGCTGTTTGATAACGAAGCAGACATGCTGGATACATTCCTAGACTTAATTCAAGACGCAGATGTTATTAGTGGCTGGAACAGTGAGGGATTTGATATTCCTTATACTGTTAACCGTGTTACTAAAGTATTGAGCAAAGAAGACACAAGACGGTTTTGTTTGTTTAATCAATTTCCTAAACGCAGAGAATATGAGAAGTTTGGTAAAACTGCCGTAACATACGATCTTGTTGGTCGTGTACATTTGGACAGTTTAGAGTTGTATCGTAGATACACTTATGAAGAACGACACACATATCGACTGGATGCCATTGGTGAACTAGAAGTAGGCGAAAACAAAGTTCCATATGAAGGCAGTTTGGATCAACTGTATAACAATGACTTCCGTAAGTTTGTAGAGTACAACAGGCAGGATACTGCATTGTTGGATAAAATGGATAAGAAGTTAAAGTTCATGGATCTTGCCAACACATTGGCACATGAAAATACAGTATTGCTACAAACAACAATGGGCGCGGTTGCTATGACCGAGCAGGCTATTATTAACGAAGCACATCGTAGAGGATTTGTTGTACCTAGCAGAACTAAAATGAGTGAGCGTGAAGATAGTGCGGCGGCTGGTGCGTATGTTGCTTATCCTAAAGAAGGTATTCATGACTGGATCGGTTCTTTAGACGTTAACAGTCTGTATCCCAGTGCTATTAGAGCACTTAACATGGGTCCAGAAACTATTGTTGGGCAGTTGCGTCAAACAATGACTCAGGAATACATCGATAACCAACTTGCTAAAGGCAAAAGTTTTGCGGCTTCATGGGAAGGTAAATTTGGTAGTGACGAATACACTGCTGTGATGAGTAAAGAAGTTGGTACTGATATTACTGTTGACTGGGAAGGCGGTGACACTGATGTGCTAAGTGCCGCAGAAGTGTATCGATTAATCTTTGAAAGCAATCAACCATGGATGATTAGTGCTAACGGTACTATCTTTACCTATGAAAAAGAAGGTGTAATTCCAGGCTTGCTCAAACGTTGGTATGCTGAACGTAAAGAGATGCAGGCCAAACTAAAAGAATGTATCAAAGCAGGTAACAAAGTAGAAGAAGAATACTGGGACAAGCGACAACTAGTTAAGAAAATTAACTTGAACAGTTTATACGGTGCTATTCTTAATGCAGGTTGCAGATTCTTTGATAAACGCATCGGACAAAGTACTACATTAACTGGTCGTCAAATTGTTAAGCACATGGCTGCTAAGGTTAATGAGATTATCACAGGAGATTATGATTACCGTGGCAAATCTGTTATATACGGCGATACTGATAGTTGCTATTTTTCTGCTTATAAGACGCTTAAGAAAGATATCGACTCGGGGGCGATTCCGTGGACGAAGGAAACCGTAATTGGTTTGTATGATCAAATTGGGGAAGAAGTTAACGGCACGTTCCCGCAATTTATGTTAGACAATTTTCATTGTCCGAAGTCACGTGGTGAAGTTATTAAAGCAGGTCGTGAGATTGTTGCAAGTAAAGGACTGTTTATTACTAAAAAACGTTATGCAGTTTTGTATTATGACAAAGAAGGCAAGCGTAGTGACGTGGATGGCAAGCCTGGTAAGATCAAGGCCATGGGGTTGGATCTCAAGCGTAGTGATACTCCAGTGTTTATTCAAAACTTTTTAAGTGATGTACTGGAGAAAGTGCTTACAGGTGCAACTGAAAAAGAAGTACTTGAGCACATTACTGCATTTAGGACAGAATTTAAAGCACGTCCTGGTTGGGAGAAAGGTAGTCCACGTAGGGCTAACAACGTCACCGAGTACGAAGAAAAAGAAAAGAAAGCGGGTAAGGCCAATATGCCAGGTCATGTTCGTGCAAGTATTAATTGGAATACACTAAAACGTATGTACCAAGACAAGTACTCCACTAACATCACAGACGGTGCTAAAGTAATTGTTTGCAAAATCAAAGACAACCCAATGGCATATACTAGTGTTGCATACCCTGTTGATGAGTTGCGGTTGCCACAATGGTTTAAGGATTTGCCGTTTGACCATGCTGAAATGGAAGCTACAATTATTGACAACAAGCTGTCTAACTTAATTGGTGTACTTAAATGGGACGTACAAAGCACAGAGGAGAAGAACACGTTTAATAAACTGTTCGAGTTCTAATATGAAATTTATTATAGCAGGGTACGGGTTTGTAGGCAAAGCTGTAAAGAGTGCATTAAAAGACAAACACACAATCGAAATTGTTGACCCACAGTTTACAACTAATGAGATTAAATTTCATTATGACGCAGACGGAATTATTGTATGTGTGAGTACGCCAAGTGACAGTGATGGAAAGTGTGACATTAGTAGTGTGTTAGATGTTATTAGTCAAACACCTGTACACATTCCAGTATTAGTTAAAAGTACAGTAAGTCCTGACCTAGTTAGAACTATCTTAGACAAGTACACTGAACATAGTATTGTGTTTAGTCCAGAATTTTTAAGAGCTAAATCAGCGATTGAAGATTTTGCTAATCAAAAATATATGGTTGTTGGCGGCGATGATCCATTAGACTTTTGGCATATTGTTTTTAGAGATAGCTTGCCAAACTTGAAAGTTGTACATAAATGTACTGCTGAAGAAGCGGCGATTGTCAAATATGCAACTAATAGTTTTTTGGCCACAAAAGTTTCATTCTTTAATCATTTGTATGATATTTGTGAAGCAAGTGGACAAGATTTTGATATAGTTAGGCAACTAGTATGTCAAGATGTTAGAATTGGAACTAGCCATAGTATGGTTCCTGGGATAGATGGCGAACGTGGCTGGGGAGGGCATTGCTTTCCAAAAGACACATCATCGTTTGTTCAATATGCAAGAACTTTAGGTCAAAATTTTGATTTATTGGAAACTGCTATTGAATATAACAATAAGGTAAAAAAAGTGGTTGACATTAACGACTTTTCTAAATAAAATAGTAAAACATGGAGATTAATATGAAAGACATTTTGCAAGACATCGTAGCACATACGCACAGCCTAGGCTTCTTACCAACAGTAAAAGTAACTGGTGAAACTGATGCAACAACAATCGAGTCTATGGCCGAAGACCGTAGCGTTATTGTTAATGCTAAAACACACAAATCCGTTGGCGAGTTCAGTGGTGTGTTTGGTATGCCTAACTTGGACAAGTTAGCATTACACTTGAAGAATCCAGAATATAAAGAAAACGCAAAGATTAATGTTGTTAAAAGTCAACGTAACGGCGCAGAGATTCCAACAAGTTTGCACTTTGAGAATGCCGCTGGAGACTTTGTCAATGACTACAGATTTATGAGTACTGAAGTTATTAACGAAAAACTTAAAAGCGTCAAATACAAAGGTAGTGGTTGGGAAGTAGAATTCGAACCAGCAGTTGCGGCTATTGGGCGTTTAAAACTACAGGCCGCGGCACACAGTGAAGAGTCAGTGTTCCAAGTTAAAACAGAAGATGATAACTTGGTATTTTTCTTTGGTGATGCATCAACACACGCAGGATCGTTTGTATTCCAACACAATGTTGGCGGCAAGCTAAAGCACACATGGAGCTGGCCAATTAACCAAGTGATCAGTATCCTCGGTTTAGATGGCAAGACAACAATGCGAATCAGTGATCAAGGCGCAATGCAAATTACTGTAGACAGTGGTATTACAGAATACAACTACATTTTACCAGCACAAAGTAAGTAATGAACAGAAACTTAACAGCAACACAGAATGATTATGCGATGTTTTTGCCAGCAACATCGACATTTTATTCTACGTTTGTAGGAAAGCAAAGACACTTTAATTATGTGGATCCAAATAGAATTCCGCCTGCATTTAAAAACGGTGCTGAAAGTCTTAACTATTTGGATCCAGTAAAAGGTGAATTTTATTATCAGTGGTGTTTGTACTCAGCAGGTCATGCTAACCTAGACCTTAACAAGTTTGATCCTAAAGAGGACATGTTCCGTAATAGAGATCGTAAAACAAGTTGGGTCTTAGGTGACTCTGGTGGTTTCCAAATTGGTAAAGGCAAGTGGGTCGCTGACTGGAAAGATCCTAATTGTCCCAGGGCTATGAAAAAGCGTAAACAAGTATTGACTTGGATGGACACGCTAATGGACTATGGTATGATTTTAGATATCCCCAGTTGGATTGCTAAAATTCCAGAGAGTCAAAAAGCTACAGGTATTACTAGTTATATTGATGCCGTCAATGGTACATATATCAATAATGATTACTTCGTACAAAATCGAAACGGCAACTGTAAATTCTTGAATGTTTTACAGGGCGAGAATCATGCACAAGCAGACGATTGGTATGATCGTATGAAAAAGTATTGTGATCCTAAACAATATCCAGATTCACATTTTAATGGCTGGGGTATGGGTGGTCAAAATATGTGTGACATACACCTTGTGTTGCGTAGACTTGTAGAGTTACGTTTTGATGGCTTGTTAGAAAAAGGCAAACAGGATTGGATGCACTTTTTAGGAACAAGTAAATTAGAATGGGCATTACTATTAACAGACATTCAAAGGGCTGTACGTAAGCATCATAACGAAAACTTTAATATTAGTTTCGACTGTGCTAGTCCGTTCCTTGCTACTGCTAACGGTCAAATCTATATTCAAACAGAATGTGAAGATCGTCAAAAGTGGACATATAGAATGACATCTAGTGCTGATGACAAGAAGTATGCTAACGATACTCGCTTGTATAAAGATGCAGTTATTCAAGACGGCATTTTAAAAGTGTTTGAATCTAGTCCTATTATTGATCAAATTAAACTTAACGAGATCTGTATTTACGGTCCAAATGATAAAAACAAGTTTGGTCAGATTAATAAAACATCATGGGATAGCTTTAGTTATGGCATTATGATGGGACACAATGTTTGGATGCACATCAATGCTGTACAAGAAGCAAATCGTCAATATGACGCAGGTAGATGCCCTAATATGCTAGTGGACGAAAGATTTGACCAATTGTTCTTTAAAGACATTGTTGAAGCTATTTTTGCTACTAGCGATAAAGGAACTGCATTAAAATTAGTCGAAGAGTTTAATAGTTTTTGGAATCGTATTATTGGTACACGTGGAGCAAGTGGAAAGAAAGCAACAAATCCAAGTACTAAGTTTGCCGAGTTGTTTGACAGTGTAGAGCCACAAGCTGTACAATCAGAACACATTGATGAATTTACTGAAGAAGAAATTGATAAACTTGAGCAACTTGACGAAGGTGTGGAGAATGACGTTACCTGACGAAAGATATCGAGCAGTAGTACAGACTCAAAGATTTTTATTAGAGATCTTGACAACTCCTCGAGTTCCAAAAGCAATTAAAGACCGGGCCCGCAGTTGCTTGCGACACTATCCCAACGATTGGGATATGAAACAAGCCGCTGAAGGTTCTCCGCATGTATTTGCTGAGCAAATGGAAGCAGTAACTCGTTTGTTTAAATCTTACGAGGAAAATAAAAATGAGCAAAAGTAGCCTAGTAGTTGGCATGGGTATTGGTCAACTTTACAAAAGTGTACTAACTAAATTAGGACATACAGTTGTAACCGTTGACATGGATATTAACAAAGGTGCAGATTTACCTACAGTTGAATCTGCTATACTTGCTCATGCTCCTTTTGATACTGTGCATATCTGTACACCTAACTTTACACATGCCAAACTTGCTAAACAATTAGCACCGTATACAAAAATTATGTTTATCGAGAAGCCAGGAGTATCAACGAGTACTGTTTGGTGCAACATGCTTTTAGAAAATCCTTACACACGTTTTATTATGGTTAAAAATAATATGTGGCGTGACAACATTGCAGAGTTACAAGCATTGGCTATTAAAGCAAAAACTGTACACATTGAATGGATCAGACGTAATTGTATTCCACACCCAGGTAGTTGGTTTACTACACGAGAATTAGCGTTTGGCGGTGTTAGTAGAGATTTAATGCCGCATTTGTTGAGCATTTATATTGCTCTTAATACAAGCTGGCGCAGTGAACAAGTTAACGGCAAGGCTACATTACAGCAATGGCAGTTGTCAGAAATTGATAGCACTGACTACGGAGTCATTAATCCTAATGGTGTTTATGATGTTGACGACAAGTGTGTTTTTAACTTTGGCAACAAGTGGAAATTAGAAGCAAACTGGCGTAGCATGGACAATGAAAGCAGTGCCATTAAATTTATTATGCAAGATAATAGTGTAGAAACATTTGAACTTGGATGGTGTCCTGAAGAAGCATATCATAATATGATTGTAGATGCTATTAATAATACTGATAATCCAGATTTTTGGAATAAACAACTAGAGCAAGATTTATGGATACATCAGCAAGTGGAGACCGTATGACAAGATGTTTGCAAACAACAGGGCAAGGTTACTTTGAAGAAGTAACATACGATGTTCCGCCATTAACTGAAGATGAGATTTGTGTGCGAGCAGTAATGACTGGAGTCTGTCGTAGTGATATAGATATGATGCAAGGTAACTTTGGTCCATTACCATTACACATGCAGGGTCACGAAGGTCTCGGTAAAGTGATTGGAATTGGTGCTAACATTACTAATGTAAAATTTGGTGACTACGTTGCTACCCGTGGTGAGCCTGCGTATGCAGATATTTACAATGTTCGTAAAGATGAATACGTACAAGTACCCGAAGCTCATCCACGCTATATCTTAGAACCAGTTGCTTGCGGAATAAATGCTGTAGACGTTGCAGATTGTTCTAGACAAGATAAAATACTTATTCTAGGTAGTGGCTTCTTAGCTTGGGTAGCTTATCATACACTAACTAAATTCAAACATTGTGAAAATGTTGATGTATTAGGATCTAGTAACATAGAATTGTGGGGAGATAAACTATTACTAGGAACTAGCGAAAGCTATGATGTAGTAATTGACTTATCTGGCAAATATGAGCTGGGCACAGAGATTAACCTAAATAACAATGCGCTAATTGTTGATGCAGTTGGCAAAGCAGTATCTAGAGAAGAAGCACAGACACAACTTTGGAAAGCTGTAACTACAATCAAACCAAGTCCCCGTAATCCAAATTTTCATCAATGCATGAAAGATGCTGTTTGGATGATTGAAAACGGTAAACTTGATGTTGACTCTTTCTGGACAAAAGCATATAATAGAGACATAGAGTGGCAACAAGCGTTTGTAGACGGTGTTAATCGTCCAAATGGTTATAGCAGAGGATATATTAAATGGGATTGAATACCGAAGAACGACAAAACATAGTCTATTTTACAGGCTATGAAGTTGAACATACAATTTGCCATGGTATGAAAACTTTATTTGTTGTAGGCACTCCGCCAGTACAAGAGATTCTTAATAAAGCCGTTGAAACAGACGTTACACACATTTATTTTGGAACTAGTCAAAGTTTTAATCCTAAAGCAATGACTCAGGAAGAATATGCCGCATGGGATGAAGTTATCCTTGGATGTTTGAAGAAAGACTATTGGGTTACTTTAGACTTTGGTGTTGAACACATTGAAGGTGTAATCGAAAGCGGGTATTCTGAATATCAAAAGTTTGTTCCTATGATTAGTGTAAAATTGCCTTATATTAATCAACTTAATTACAATGCTACTCTCAAACTTGACGACATTACTTGGGGTAAGACAAACCCAGGTGTATGGACTCACCATCTCCAAAGCCTAATGAGTAAAGATAAATTTACTTACTGGGATCAATATACACAAGACACTCCAACATGATTATCAAACAAGACATCCGTCCTCTTAAAATGATTTGGGTTACCTTCCAGAAAGAAGGTATGCACAAGTACCCAGCCGCACTTACAGATCCAGCACTTGCAACAGGTGACGAATATGATGTAAGTTTTCTAGGCTACCCACATCGTCATACATTCCATTTCAAAGTATGGATTAGTGTTACACATAACGATAGAGATATCGAATTTATTCAGTTTAAACGCTGGTTGGAAAAGCTGTACACAGGTGCTCTCCAACTAGACTACAAGAGTTGCGAGATGATGTCAGATGATTTACATGACGCCATCTCCAGCAGGTATCCAGACCGTGAGGTTTGGATTGAGGTCTCCGAAGACGGAGAAAATGGTTCATTTATTAAGTACTAAAATTAAAGGAAATACTCCTATGAAAAACGAAGTCGTGAAGATTTTTGATGACCTGGACAACTATCTCGACTTTTGTCGTTTCGAGTTGCGTGATTACACACCTACCGATCTATATAACAGAGAAAGCCAAAACTGGCGTGACTTTGAATATAGTCGCCGTCCTAAGAAGCCGTGGAATGGTGAGCGCAAGCCGTACTTGGGTAAAAACCCTCGTCCGCATAATCCAAACTTCAATAACAAACCAAGGTTTAGAGACTGATGCAAGTCTTTTTAGTCGACCTTGAAGCAGTTGACACACGGTACACGGGTCAATGGAAAACCCATGTACCTGATCTCTTACGAAAGGCAGGTCACAATGTTCAAATTATCTCTGGCCCTGAAGATATTCCTTCAGCCACTACTCCTGGTGCTTTTCTTAATTTTGGTGGCACCAATATATACAAGGCTAAACAAGTTGAAACCTTGGGTAGGTTATTTTGCGACGGAGCCGTTCGCCCAGGTGATCATTTTATATTTACTGATGCTTGGCACCCTGGTATCATCAATCTCAAGTACATGGCCGAGCTCCTGGGCATTCCAGTAACTACACACGGACTATGGCATGCTGGCAGTTATGATCCACAAGATTTCTTAGGACGTCTTGTTGGAGATAAGCCTTGGGTAAGACACGCTGAAAAGAGTTTCTATCACGCATTTGATCACAACTACTTTGCCACAGACTTTCACATCGAAATGTTTAGAAACAATCTGTTCGGTGAAGATCAGTTTTCGTACAAATCAATTACTCGTACAGGTTGGCCTATGGAATATATGGGCGACACATTGTTGCAATATCAAGGCATGGCCAAGCGTGATCTTATTTTATTCCCGCATCGCATTGCACCAGAAAAGCAAGTTGAAATTTTTAGAGACCTAAAACATCAATTACCGCAGTATGAATTTGTTGTTTGTCAAGATCAACAATTAACTAAGAACGAATATCACAATTTGTTAGGCGAAGCCAAGTTAGTCTTCAGTGCTAACTTACAAGAAACGCTTGGTATTAGTTGTTACGAAGGTGCAGTTGTAGATGCTATCCCAATGGTTCCGGATAGACTTAGCTATACAGAAATGTATTTTGATAATTTTAAATACCCTAGTGTATGGACTGAATCATACGAAGCATACGAAGCATATCGTCCAGAACTGTGTGGGAAGATCATACAGTATATGAACAATTACAAGTCTATGATCCCGAACATAAGAAAACAAAAGGATGCATTACATGAACACTTCTTCAGCGCAAACGGATTACTCGATAACATCAGACGATGATATCCACACTATAACATTTGCTAACGATACTACTGTAGGAACTGGCTTCATTGCACAAACAATGAATAGTGTTTTGTCAGATACTATAACTATCACATCACCTAATTCTTGGTCAGCGCAAAATTATACATACGCTACAGGCGCAAGTGGAGCAAGTGTTACTATAGGTAGCATTGATCCTGGCGTCTTTACTTGGAAACATCCTGAAGAATGGGTAGATAGTTTTCCAGATTATGACAAAGTAAAAGAGATGTGCGACAAATATCCTGCATTTAAAATTGCGTTTGACAAATTTAAACAAGTGTATGATTTGGTTGAAGACGATTTCGAAGCAAAGAAAGGTAATAAGTATGTTCCTTAAACTGTTAGAAAAATTAGATCGTAAACGTATTATTATGGATCGCGAATGTAACGAGCCATTAATCACCCGTTATTATCTTTTTTTAAAAGATCGTAAACATTTTCCATTTAACATATTCCTACACAAGTTTCACAAAGGCGATCCAGGTGATGTACATGATCACCCGTGGCCCTATGCCACATTTATCCTGGCAGGCGGATACTACGAGTACACTCCCATAATGGCATTTGGTAAAATGATTGGAGAAACTAAGCACTGGCGTGGACCAGGACATTTTCGTATCTGTAGTGCGTATAGTTATCATCGAATTGAATTGAAAGAGGGTGTGACTCCATGGACGTTGTTTATGCCTGGACCACAAGAACGAGAATGGGGATTTCTCGTAAAGAATAATTGGATACACAATGGCGAATACCTTACATACAAAGCAGAACACGCTAACAACTCTAAATAATATTTCAAATAGTGTACTTACTGCTGGGTCGAATGGTACAAGCTACACTACTGCTTGGACTAATCCAATTGAAAACAACATACTGACAGTTAAAAACAATCCTGCTGGATTAGATGTAAAAGGTACACTAGTTGTAAACGGTCGAGATTTAGAGGAACGGTTAGATACAATAGAAAAGGTCTTGCAAATTCCTGAAAGAGATGTTATACTTGAGCGTAAGCATCCAAAGCTAAAGAAATTGTATGATGAATACATCGAAGCATTAGGTAAGTATAGAACTTGGAATAATATTAAAGGAGAATAAAATGAAACTACACGAATCAATTGCACATACTAAAAAAGAAATGGTCATTAAAGAAAATGAAGGCTTTAGACTATCATTAGTGAAGTGGGAAGCAGTTGCTCCTAAAGGCATCTATTCGCTTCACCTAGTTCAAGAAAGTCTAGATGAAGATGGCGAAGTATGGGACACTAGTACATATAACTTTAATATGACCAAAGAAGAATTGCAATCACTTGCCCATGGGTTAGTTGCATGAAAAAAGTTTACTATAGCTGGGCACAAGTGCAAGGAGCATGTTTAGAGATTGCTCGCCAGCTATCTGCAGACAATTGGAGGCCTGACTATATTGTAGGTATAACCCGAGGCGGGCTTGTACCAGCTACACTACTAAGTCAATATACTGGCATTAAGATGCACACACTTAATGTCAGTCTTCGTGACGGCGATGGTGGAGAAAGTAATTTATGGATGGCTGAAGATGCATTCAATGGTTTGAAAATACTCATTGTGGACGATATCAATGATCAAGGATCTACGATCAATTGGATTAAACAAGATTGGCCAAGTGGTTGTTTGCCAGGTATGCCTAACTGGAATACCATTTGGGGTGATAATGTTCGCTTTGCTACACTGACTAGCAATATGGCAAGTAAAGAAACTGTTGACTACTCTGTATGGGAAGTTAACAAAGCAGAAGAGGACTGCTGGTTAGTTTATCCTTGGGAAGATTTTTGGCTATGACAACTGACTTAGAAAAGGCATTAGATGAAAACCGAGCTCCATGGAAACAAATTGAATTCCGAACAACAGACTTTTGGGTCTTCACAGACGGATATCCAGTCACCGAAGGGCATTTGCTTTTTGTGCCTACCCAAGAAAAGTTCGACAACATCGTGTCTTGCTACAAAGCAGCCTACAAGTTCGGCTACGACGGCGTGGCTTCTGAAAAGTGGCATGGATTTAACATCGGTCAAAACTGCGGAGAAGCCGCTGGGCAAACAGTAACATACCCACACATACACATGATTCCAAGACGAAAAGGTGACATGGAAGACCCAAGAGGAGGTGTCCGTCACGTAATACCAGAGAAAGGAAAATATTGATGACTTGGGAAAATAGAATCAAACATTTAGAAGAAGCACACCACGCTTTAGACAAACAGATAAACAATTTAGAAAAAAATGGATTATATGAAGACTCTAGGCTACATGATCTTAAAAAACAAAAATTGTTTATTAAAGACGAAATTGAAAAACTAAAGAAAGAACATGGAGTTAGCTGAAAATACTGTAACAGTAGCATGGGATAACCAAAACGGATTTTGGTGGAATGAAACCTGTGCGTTAGTTCTAGAAGTGTTCGGGTTGCCTGGTAGTCGGTATTCTAGTCATCCTATGCAGGATGCAATGTTTTTTATTTTTAATTCAAAAAAAGATGCCGACTTATGTCGAATATTATTGAGTGAAAGACTGTGATCAAAGATATCATCATTGTTGTATTAATCGGTATACTAGCTAGTATATTCTTGTATAACGCACCTCGAACTGAGGGTCGATGGTATGACTGTGGCATGGCTGAATGGCATCCTGATATACCTAACGAAGTAAAAGAAGAATGTCGCAGACGTGCTCTTGAACATTGGAATAAGAAAAATAATGATAAGTTGTCAGTTTAATCTATCTAACCCTTGGAGTAACAGGTTTGAGAACTTGTGGTGCAAGAGCTATGATACTCCGTTTAAAAACAAGTTCCTTGAACTAGAACTATTAAAGGATGCAAGCATTGTGTCGTTTATGTTTAGACTTTCTACTCGTCAAAGCCACGGTGGACTATACTTTGATTTAGGTCTTTTGGGCTACAGCTTCAGCTTTAACTTCTATGACAATCGTCATTGGAACTATGGTGCAGGCCGCTATTTTAAATACAATGAAGAAGAGGGAATGCACTAATGAAACAAAGAATAGAAAAATTGATCGAAACTCATTGGGTTGCATATTTGGTGTTATGGTTTGGTATAGGATTTATCCTTGGTCAATCTATCAAATGAATATAAAATGTTTGACATTTGCCTAAATAAAATGTACAATATATCATCGATCGGAGTATAAATGACAGACAACAGTAAAAATTTAGCACAAGCAATTAGAGAAAAAATGCAATCAGATGGCAAACGCTTTTGGGCCGGAGATAACATTAGCGAGTATGTTGAATCTGAGTTAGTTAAAGAGCAATTAATTAAAGAAGCAACTGTAGCATTTGAAAGTGTTTTAGATACACTGCTAATTGACAGAGAAAATGATCCAAACTCGCACGGTACTGCGAAGCGTCTAGCTAAAATGTACTACACAGAAATAATGGCAGGAAGATATGAACCAGCACCCGATGCAACAGCATTTCCAAATGACTCGCAGGACCGTTATGAAGGTATGTTGGTTGTTCGCAGTGAGCTTCGCAGTATGTGTAGCCATCATCACCAACCCGTTACCGGCGTTGCTTATATTGGTATTATTGCTGCCGAAAAACTTATCGGACTCAGCAAGTACACACGTATCGCACAGTGGTGTGCAAGACGAGGTACTCTCCAGGAGGAACTTTGTAATGACATTGCTAGGGAAATCAGCAAAGCAACAAACTCCACGAACGTAGCAGTTTACATACAAGCTGTTCATGGTTGTTGTGAGAATCGTGGCATTATGGCACACTCTAGTCTGACACAGACAACAGTATTAACTGGAACATTTAAAACTGATCCAGGTGCAAAGAAAGAGTTCTTTGATAACATTAAACTACAACAGGAGTTTGCACCGCGATGAATTCAGCAGACATGGCAAATAATTTAATTTTTAGAGCAAAGCATCTTCAAGAATTTGTAGTTACAACTAGTGTTCCAGAAGATTTTAAATTTAATGGCATTGTTCCTTTTGATATGGAAATTAAAGAGGAACAAATTTCAGCTAAGGTGCTTGCTATCGATTTTAACGAAGCAGTTGACACTTTCGACAAATGGCTGGAGACTTGTAAATGATCTTTTTTGACAAATGGCTTTATAAAAAAGTTCGAGACATGTGGGATAATAGACACAAATACGAAGAAACAAATACCGGATGGTTACAGGAGAAACATAGTATGGCAATTGGTCAAGCAATGGTAGAACGAGGTCGTCCAGAAGGCGAATCCCGTATTAGTTTTGAATTAAGTTCAGCAATAGGCGGTCGAATTCTTAATGTGCGAAGATATGATGACCGCAAAGATCGGCAAGATCAACAAACATATGTAATTCCAAACGGAGAAGATATCGGTGAACGAGTAGCAAAGATTGTTAACTTAGAGATGTTCAAACAATGATTGCACAACCAGTTGCAGAGGGTGTCTTAATTAGAAAAGACTACGGTGATGCCAAGATCTATCAAATTGTCTGCGAATGCGGAGACTGTGACCACTCTCATGATGTATGGGTAGAGGCAGAAGATCACGGAGTCACCGTAACAATCTATTCTAAGCAAAAGACCAAATGGTGGCAATCAAATCGCTGGAAGATCATTTGGACATTACTGACTAGAGGGTATGTTGAACGTGAGTCTACTATTATTATGTCCGAACAACAAGCTCTTAACTATGCTAATGTGTTACAATCAGCTGTGAAAGATGTAAAAGATTTTAGGAAAGAAAGAAATGTCAAAAATAAAAATAGCTGAACTGTTTTACAGTATTCAGGGAGAAGGACGCTACATGGGTGTCCCGTCTGTGTTTCTACGCACATTTGGTTGTAACTTTAAATGTGCAGGCTTTGGTATGCCGCAAGGCGAACTAAGCAACGAGATAGAATCAATTGCACAACGTATACAAGAGTTTAAAACATATGAAGAACTTCCACTGGTTAGTACTGGTTGCGATAGTTATGCTTCTTGGGATCCACGTTTTAAGGACCTTAGTCCTATGCTTACAACAGACGCCATTGCAGACAGAATCATGGAGATATTGCCCTTCAACGAATGGCAAGACGAGCATTTAGTTATTACTGGCGGTGAGCCGTTGCTAGGTTGGCAACGTGCTTATCCAGACTTGCTCAATCATGAAAAGATGCGTGGGTTGAAAGAGATTACTTTTGAAACAAACGGTACTCAAAAACTTGATCCTAAATTTAAAGAATATTTAACAGATTGGACATTTGGCAGTGATGAGAGAGAAATTACATTTAGTGTTAGTGCCAAACTAAGTTGTTCAGGCGAAAGTCGAAGCGAAGCAATCTGCCCAAGTATTGTATGCGAATACGAAGAAGTAGGTACTACATATCTTAAACTGGTTGTGGCAACAGAAGCAGATGCTGAAGAAGCATTGGAAACTGTGGACATTTATCGTGCTGAAGGATTTAAAGGTCCTGTATACTTGATGCCAGTGGGCGGTGTAGAAAGTGTTTATGCACTAAACAATCGTCGTGTAGCAGAACTAGCAATGGCAAATGGACTACGTTATAGTGACAGGTTGCAAGTGCCGTTATTTAAAAATGAGTGGGGAACTTAATGAAAAAATTTATTAAAAAGATATTCGGTATTGAAAAAATCGAAGCTGACAAATTGGCTGCTGATCAGGCACGAACAGAATCGTTAGCCAAAGCGGCGGAGGCTAAACTACAAGAAGAACAAGCCAAAGCGGCAGAAGAATTGGCTAAGATGACTCCAAAAGAACGTGCTACCAAAAGAGGTGAACCGTGGGTAGCTGTTTTGGATACGCACATTAATAAAGAAAATGTAAGAAATGGCTTTTTTGAGCTTGACTGGAACGATGAATTTATAGTACAATTAAAGCAAGCAGGATACGGTTATGATGCAGATCCCGTAGAAGAGATTGTAGATCGTTGGTTTAGAGATCTTGCACGTAACGTATTAGCCGAAGAAGGTCAGGACACATCAAGAGGTTCTGGCTATATTAATGTAAGTAAACTAGCAGACGGCAAAGCCGAGGTAAAATGAACTATATTTTAGTTGATACAGCAAATACATTCTTTCGTGCAAGGCATGTCATTAATGGCAGTGCTGATATCAAACTGGGTATGGCATTCCATATCACACTAAACAGTATTAAAAAAGCATGGCAAGATTTTAATGGTAGCCATGTTGTATTCTGTTTAGAGGGTCGAAGCTGGCGTAAGGACTTTTATGCTCCCTACAAACGTAACCGTAGCGAAGCTCGTGCCGCACACACAGTAAAAGAAGCAGAAGAAGAAACAGTCTTTTGGGAAGCGTTTGATACTTTTAAAGACTTTATTATTGAAAAGACAAACTGTACAGTTCTGCAAAATCCGCAACTTGAAGCAGATGACTTAATTGCTGGTTGGATTCAAACACATCCGAATGACAATCATATTATTATTTCGACAGATACAGATTTTGTACAGTTGATTGCGCCAAACGTTCGACAATATAATGGCGTAATGGAAACTACAATTACACATGAAGGCATCTTAGATAAAAAAGGCAAACGTGTAATTGATAAGAAAACAAACGAGCCTAAAGATATCCCTAATCCAGAATGGCTATTGTTTGAAAAATGTATGCGTGGCGATCCCACTGACAACGTCTTTAGTGCGTATCCTAAGGTACGTAAAAATAAACTGCAAGACGCATTTGAAGATCGTAGCAATAAAGGATTCGCGTGGAACAATATGATGTTGCAACGTTGGGTTGACCATAATGGTGCCGAACATCGCGTACTAGAAGATTACGAACGTAATCGCACACTGATTGATCTTGCGGCACAACCTAAAGAAATTAGAAAAGTCATTATAGAAACTATTGATGAAGGTGCAGTTCCAAAGTCTATTGATCAAGTTGGTATTAGACTAATGAAGTTTTGTAATCTATACGACTTAAAGAAAATTACTGATAATATAACACAGTATGCAGAACCATTCCAATCACGTTACCCTGAGTCAGCAGTAACGTGGCGCAAACTCACACAGGAGAATTAACATGGCAACTACTGAACAAAAACAAGAACTAATCGAAAGATTAAAATTCACTCCATGCACGTACACTATACAAATGTGGGGTTATGGCGGTGAATATGTTATGGGAACAGTAGAACGTAAGATTTACGATTATTTCAAACAACGTAGACTTAGTCTAAGTGATTATGCATGGGATAGCGACTATGCAGAAGAACATAACATTCCAGAAGACATGCAACCGTTTCCACCAGGTAGTTGGTATGAATGTGATGACATGGCACATACTAGTGGTGTTGATAGAAACGCTGGCACTTTGCAAATTTGCGATGAAAATGGCAACACTGTCTACGAACGTAGTTTAGATGATGTTGACGGATACAGTGATGATAGTCCAGAGATCGGTGGTGGGGATGAAGTGTGGATTGATAGTAAAGATCCTGGTACTGTGGTATTCATCGGTGTTAGTAACGAAAAAGGTACATTCTTTGAAAGTGAGATCGAACTTAACGAACCATTTGACATAACCAAACTATGTATTAGCTACGATGATATCGATGGTAACGAAATTGTAGGCATGGTCACTTATGATAACGAAGACCTTGATAACAATGGTGGCAGCACTAATGGTAAAAGTTCAGACTTTGGGTTTTATGTTGCTCATTCGAAAAAAGACGGCAAGTGGGAAATGTATAAAGACATGGACAGTATTGAATATGAAATGACTCCGTGGTTTCCTAAAAAAGTAAAACCAATTCGAGAAGGTGTTTACGAAGTCAAAACAGCAGGTAAGAATAGTTATACATATCAAGCCAAGTGGACTGGTAGCCGTTGGATCAATAATTGGCATGACGACGTTCCTGAAACTGAAGAATTAAAAATTAAAGAATGGCGAGGACTTGCTACAGATCCCGATGCCACAGTTGGAGAAGCACAGTGATAAAAGTTCAATCACAATTTAGTCACTGGCTAAGAAATCTTTGGTTAGATAATTGTGATGAACATCAAGTGTATGGTGAACAAAAATACACTATGCAAGAATATTGGAACAAATACAAATGGTGGCTGCGTAGAGAATACCGTCATCAAATGTCAAAGGAGAAAGTATGACAGAATTACACGCAAAGCCCATTGTCGATGGAGTACTTTGGGTAGTAGAACAAAATGGTGAAAAAGTAGGCACTTTACACAAAAAAGAAAATAACAAATACATACTATGTGCTTCTAGTGGGGAAATATATTTTAGTAAAAAATCAGAACTTACAAAAAAATTTGGTGATGACTTTTTCTTAAAAGGCTTTAAAACAACTGTTTCTCATATTGATGTTAATGAATGTCATGGACATCCTACTAAATGGACGCCGTATAATAGTATGTATGATGTAAGGCGTAAACTTCCGTTGTTTACAAAAAGCAATCAAAGTAAAAGTTTGTTTTGTGCAGGACATTATATTATTAAATTTCCAAAGAATTGGGTTAGAAGCTTTTGTCCTAAACTAATTACTATTGAAAGATATCCATTTACTGGTCCGTTTAAAACAGAAGAAGAAGCAAAAGAGGCATTGGCTAATGTCAAGTAATCCTATTAATACAACACCTCTACAGCAGTTCATTCAGCAGGTAAAAATGGCTGATATGAGCCAGCAAAAAGAGGTTAAATTAGATATGCGTACAGCAAAGGCATTGGCCTTTGCCATAGGTGAAGTCACTGTTAGATTAACTCAAGATTATGACAGCCTTGTACATATGCTAAAGAACACTACAAATGACACTATAACCGTTGAATTAGACGGTGGCGGGTTTGGTGATACAAAATAGTATAAATATATGCGTATATTTTGAGGATACGCATTATGAGTCGACCAAAGCCGAAAGTGCTGTTAGAGCATATTAATAAGAAAAATTATAAATGTGAACAAGTATTAGAAGCAGAAGCCATTTGGGCTGTTTTCTATAAAGGTGAGCCTTTTAATTTAAAGAGCTTTAGCAGTATAACCAGCTACCCCGGACCTAAATATAAAAAAGTAGCATTTAGTAACCCGGGACACGCTATTAACCTAGCAAAAAAACTAAATTTAACATTTGGATGCAGTGACTTTCAAGTCATGGTATTGACGAATGGCCAAGTATTAAAATGATTTCATCTTTGGCCTACACAAAAGTCTTCCTAACAACACAGGAAAAATCGTGTGATGAAGCCAATGTTAAACTGCACCATAGATTATGGTGGCAAAACCTAAGAACAAAAGATTCAGGCGGGTTACGATTAACCGAAGAGGGCTATAACCATCTAGCCAATATTTTGGAATTGAAAGAATACGAAGTTCCATTTACCGAACACGTAGAACTAAGCCCACAAACAATAATCTTTTTTGATCGATTTATCGATTGTCCGTATTACCTAACCAACCAAAGTATAACTGTATTTTCTGAAAAGAAAGCATTTGAGTTATATGTATTTTCGGATGATATTCGAAAATTTGGGCTAGTTAAGGCAATAAATGCCCGCAGAAAAGCGGAAGAATCCGAGTAAATTAGCCAAATTTCGCTTGACTTAGTTGGGGATTGGCGCTATAATAAACACATAGCAAATTTTTTAACCCCCGCAACTTAAGATAGGAACTTAGATGAGCGAAATTCTTTCCCGTACCGTAGGCCCGAAAGCGGCCAAAAAAGCAATCCGCAAGGGCTTTGCAAAACGTCGTCCAATTTTCCTCTGGGGGCCTCCCGGAATTGGCAAGTCAGACATTGTAAAACAATTGGGCGAAGATATTGGCGCCCATGTAATTGACGTTCGTCTAAGTTTGTGGGAACCTACAGACATTAAAGGTATTCCTTACTTTGATAGTAATGACAGTACTATGCGTTGGGCACCGCCTAGCGAACTTCCAGATGCAACTCTTGCATCTAAGCACAAGCAGATCATTTTGTTTATGGACGAAATGAACAGTGCGGCACCTGCTGTACAGGCTGCGGCTTATCAGCTCATTCTTAACCGTCGTGTTGGCACTTATACACTGCCTGACAATGTTGTAATGATTGCGGCTGGTAACCGTGAAGCAGATAAAGGTGTTACATATCGTATGCCTGCTCCGTTGGCTAACCGTTTTGTTCACTTGGAAATGGCTGTAAGCTGGGATGACTATAGTTACTGGGCTACAGACAATCGTATCCACAAGGATGTAGTTGGATATTTGACTTTCTCTAAGAAAGACCTGTACGACTTCGATCCAAAGTCTACTAGCCGTGCGTTTGCTACTCCTCGTTCATGGACTTTTGTTTCCGAGCTGTTGGAAGATGACGACACTGATGAAAGCACACTGACAGATTTGGTGTGTGGTGCTGTTGGTGAAGGTCTTGCTATCAAATTTATGGCTCACCGTAAGGTTGCAAGCAAGATGCCTAATCCCACAGACATCTTGACTGGTAAAGTTAAGAAAATGGACACTAAAGAAATTAGTGCTATGTACTCTTTGGCAGTTAGCCTGTGCTACGAACTTAAAGATGCTTCAGATAAGAATGCTAAAAATTGGAATGATCAAGTTAATTACTTTTTCAAATTCATTATGGACAACTTTGAAACTGAATTGGTCATTATGAGCACTAAACTTGCTCTTACCCAATACAACTTGCCGTTGGATCCAGATGAGATTGAATGCTTTGATGACTTCCATGCAAAATTTGGTAAGTATATTTCGGCCGCTACTGAAAAGAAGTGAAATATGCCGATTGACACCTCCTTCGGGAGGTGTTATAATATATACATTACATAGGAGCCGAAATGCAACATAGTCTAGATCCCGTAGTTGACAAAATTATTGTAGCCCGTGTGGGTTTGCTACTGCGCCATCCATTTTTTGGTAACATGGCTACACGTCTAAAAGTTGTAGATGCCAGTGATTGGTGCAAGACTGCGGCTACTGATGGACGTCACTTGTTTTACAGCCGCGATTTCTTCGAAGGTCTTACTACAAAACAAGTTGAATTTGTTGTAGCACACGAGATTCTGCATAATGTGTTTGATCACATGGGACGTCGTGAAGGGCGTGATGCTAAAATCTTTAACATTGCCGCAGACTATTGTGTTAACGGACAATTAGTGCGTGATCGTATTGGAGAGCAACCTCCAAAAATTAAAATTTTCCACGATCCAGTACACTATGGAAAAAGTGCAGAACAAGTCTATGACGAAATATACGATCAAATGGATGACGAGCAATTACAAGCCCTAGGCGAGTTGCTTGACGAACATATTGACTGGGAAAAAGAAGATGGTAGTGGCAATGCTCGTCCGCAGTATTCAAAAGAAGAGCTAAAACAGATTCGTGATGAGATCCGTGAAGCAACAATGCAGGCGGCTAATGCCGCAGGTGCAGGTAATGTGCCTGCCAGTGTTGCACGTATGATCAAAGAACTAACTGAACCTAAAATGAACTGGCGTGAACTATTGCGTCAACAAATCCAAAGTACAATTAGAAACGATTACAGTTTTAGTCGCCCTTCACGTAAAGGCTGGCATACTGGTGCAATACTGCCTGGTATGAAGTTTAATGAGACTATCGACATCGCTGTTAGTTTAGACATGTCAGGTAGTATTACTGATGCTATGGGCAGAGACTTTATCAGCGAACTTAAAGGCATTATGGACGAGTACAAAGAATACAACATTAAGTTGTGGTGCTTTGATACTAAAGTATATAATGAACAAGACTTCGATGCATTTAGCGGTGAAGACATTTATGATTACAAAATCATGGGTGGCGGTGGTACTGACTTTATGTGTAACTGGGAATACATGAAAGAGCATGACATTAACCCTAAGAAGTTTATTATGTTTACAGACGGCTACCCCTGGGACTCATGGGGCGATGATAGTTACTGTGATACATTGTTTATTATTCACGGGAACGATACTATTGTTCCGCCATTTGGAGCTCATGCTTACTATGAATTTGATAAAAAGTAATTATGGCAATTAAGAATGGCAAGCCGAACCCATTAAATTTCTTGGATCTAAGACGGGTGGATTTTCCAGCCCGTCATTTCCATTTTACTACAATCCTAAAGTACAGCCCATCTTCGGTAAAAAAGATGGATGATTGGATTTTTACTAATTTAAACGGACGTTATTATATAGGTCAAGGGATTGATTTAGACCACAACAACTCTGTTGTATACATTACAAAACTGGGATTTGAACAAGAAAAAGAAATGAGCTTTTTCCTGCTATCATATTCAAATCTGTAACTTCTAAATTATTATACGGCTATATAATGATGTCGTCATTAAGGAGATATCATGACTGAAAAAACTAAAGAAGAATTAAAAACAAATGGTGCCCCAGAGGCCGCACCTACTACAGCTCAAGAACCGGCTGCTGACAACGATTTAAATATTAATGATTTGAACGCAATGAAACAAATTATTGATATCGCTAGTGGACGCGGTGCGTTCAAAGCAGGGGAGATGGAAGCCGTGGGCAAAATCTATAACAAACTAGCAAATTTCTTAGCGCAAGTAGCCGCTAAAGGACAACAAAATGGTTGATTTAAAACACGTAGGCAGGATCGCTGCCACTGGTAGAAAATGTTTAGTAGCATACAAAACATTGCCAGGAGAATCGAATAGCTGTTTGATTATCCAAACAGAGAGTTTGCCAGATGAACAACATAATGCATTAATTAATTTAGTTGAATCACCTGCTGGACAAGAGGCAGGAGAATTTGCTGAAGTATTAGCAAGAAGTCATTTCCCTGACGGAAGCGTTATGTTGGCTGCGCTACACGTTCAAGGCAAACTAACCAAGGTAGCAACTGATCAAGTTGAAATGGTTCCTAACTTTACAACAAAGGTTAACTTAGCCGAACTAAACAGTATCATTGCACAGCAAATGAACGTGGCTGTAGATGACTTGGCTATTAAGTCATCTCAAGTAACTAAGCCAAATGTTGAAGTTACAGAAGTTGCCAGTATAAATGAAATTCCTTCAGGAATTGCAGATGCTGGTAAGACTACATCAACTAGTGTAAACGAAACTGCACCAGTAACATTTGAATCGCCAGAAGAAGAAGCAAAGTTTTATCGCAGTCAAGCTGATAAACTAGCCAAAGAAGCTGCCGCAATGCGTAGAAAGGCCGAGGAATTATCCCCAATCAAGAAAAAATGACATCTAAGAAGCTTTCAAAAGATGTCATCGAACGTTGGCCTGAAGTGTTTGGAGAAGTTACTTTAAACGTAGTACCTTTAAAGTATCTTCATTCAATACAGATTAAATTTAGAGACAACAAAGTTTGGGATATCGCTATCGGTGCAAAAAATAATGATACCGATTGGGTCGCTATAGAGAAGAATATCCACGAAATTTTTACAACGTATCAAGAAGAAATTGACAACGTAGATTTTAAACTAGATACTGAAAAAATTAAACGAGATATTGTTAAAAGTACAAACAAATTTTTAAAGACAAAGAAATTAAGATGAAAGTAAAATTAGTATCGTATAGTCAAGCATCTGATGAATTTGCAAAAAACGGGATTGATGACGTGCAAGAGCTTATCGCTTTTTGTGCCCGTGTAAGCAACCCCTCAAATCAGTTTAATACAGAAACTAGTGAAAAACTTATTGGTTATCTAATCAAGCACCAACATTGGAGTCCGCTCGAAATGGTCAGTGCTTGTTTAGAAATTGAAACAACAAGAGATATTGCTAGACAAATTTTAAGACATAGAAGTTTCAGCTTCCAAGAATTCAGTCAACGATATGCTGATCCTACTAAAGACTTAGACTTTGTAATCCGTGAAGCTAGACTACAGGATACTAAGAACAGACAAAATAGTGTTAAAACCGAAGATGTAGAATTGCAGGCTTGGTGGGATGCTAAACAGAAATTCATCATTGAAACTGTCAAAACAACTTATGCAGAAGCAATTGAACGTGGAATCGCCAAAGAGCAAGCCCGTGCTATTTTACCAGAAGGTAATACAGTAAGTCGCTTGTATATGAATGGCACATTACGTAGTTGGATTCACTTTATCGAGTTGCGTAGTGCTAATGGCACACAACTAGAGCATCAAGAAGTTGCTCGAGAGTGTGCTTGCGTTATTGCTGCCATATTCCCAATGGTCAAAAATCACGTACATTAATTAGTAAACGTTTTATCGCCGGGCCACAAAGGTAACTTTGTTCCCGGCTTTCTTTTGGGTATTTTACTATCAGCACTGCTTACACAACTGTCTGTAACACAAGGTTGTGGGCCATCAAATAATTTAAATCCAGTTTCAATGTTGCCTAAAGGTGCATCATGGCAACTATAGCTACGCTTGATTGATCCGTCAGGTTCACGTATAATGATACTGCGATAGCCACTGCTACATTCCCAGTCTCTAAACTTATTAAAGTTAAAAGCATTAAATCGTTCTGCTTGATCCATGTACCAAACCTTTTTAGTTTTATCGACGAACTCAACTTGAAAGTGTTGCGGTATAGTATCTTGGCTGTATATCGGGTCTGGCTCTTTTTTAAATGTAGGCTGAGGACGTTCAACTAGTTTTGCGAGTGCGGATTTTGCCTCTGTGAAGGCACGTTGTGGCATGCCGTTATGCAATACCTTAAGCATTTCCGGAGTATATCCGTCAACTACTCTACTAGCAGTAGGATCACTCTGCGGCTTTAATGTTACATTAATTCCCCTATTATGAAAATACAGTGCATTCTCATAATCCCTATCAAACCATTCCGGAACCATAACCATGTTGATAGTTACTTGAACATCGTGCTGTTGGCATAGATCTAGCTTGTCAGCAAACTCTGACATTTTTTCTTTTGTATTAACGTGTTCAGTATGTAAACTGGCAGTTATACTTGCTCTGTGAAATTTACTTACAGCAGGGCAATATTCTTCTTTATGCCACTTTAGTGTACGACTCATGTTTGTAGTCATGTGTACACTTGTATAATTTGTGTTACCAGCATCATTGTTTAAGTGGTTAAGAATGTCAATATATCCAGGATGGAATGTTGGCTCTCCTCCACTTAGACTAAAATGGAAACTATTAAATCCACGTTCACGAGCTTGACGTTTTATTTCATCTACTGTTGCCAAACAAAGTTCAGTAGGTCTATGATCTTTTTTGTCACTGCGAGCATAAGGCCAGCAGTAGCTACAGTTATAATTACAAAATCTTCCTAATAACCAACTTACAGTAAACAGGTCACGATATAACATTGTACGCTGTCCTACACGCTCAATGTCACCATAAGGAATTTGTGTAAAATCGTAAGCCGACTTTGTTAAATCATTCATATAAATCTTTCATTGTATCATAAAGCTCTGTGTTATAATCTTTCCAATGCTCTGATCGCAGTTCATTAAGGATCGAGTCTTGTTTAATAAATTTGTTAATATCGCCTGGTCTATTAAGCTCGTCTAATACCACTTTAAATAAAGGTATATCAATACTAGTGTTCCAATCAGTAATTTTGGCTTTGATTAGTTCTTTTGCAGTATTAGGTAAATGTCTAGGCAACATCCAATCAGGCCCGTCAGCTAACACGTAATCAATATTCATCTTAGGAAAATTAGTTTTTATAAAAGTGTACAGTAAATCAATTTGATTTAAGTTATATATACTAGCAACTGAATGTAGACCAACTGAATTTTTATCTAACTTTTCACTAAAATTATTGTAGAACCAATGCAGGTTTTCTACTGTTTTTTCCCACTTGCTACCTTTTCTTAAAAAGTCATTTAATGTACCATATGCGTCAATACTTAGATTAATCCTAACTTGTTTGCATTCGCTTAATAATGAATACAGTTCAGTAGAAGGAACCATCGTTGCATTTGTTGTAAGCATTATTGATAAATTTTTTCGATCACATCGTTTTAGTACATCAATAAATTTATCCTCATCCATCAAAGGTTCGCCACCTATTAACTTAATAGCTCGTAATTTAGATAAGTCATATGAGCTTAATACTACGTTTTGCTCAATAATGCCTTTAGGTATTTTCATCCCTAATGCTTTTGCATCACTATACCAACTTGTACTTAACTCTGGTCCACACATACGACATTTGTTATTACATGTGTTACTCAATGCTAAATCCAAATATACAAGAGAGGGTTCAGTATTTCCAATATCTAATCCAAAATCTTTACCTTTTTCCATAAAGTACATTCGTGTACTCTTACCTGTCTTTTCTTCATTTTCATAACATTTAGAACATCCTTCAACAGGCTCGTTGTTTCTCATTTTATTTCGAATGTCTTCTAAAAATTCATGATTAAAAACATTAGGGTCAGTTATCTTAAAGTCCTCTGGAACTGTGTCCCAGCGAAATATACAACAAGGAAATACACGGCCATTAGGACGTATTGCCAAATGGCTAAATGGCAGTGGGCAATAGCTTTTAGTCATTATTCATCCATTTAGTAAGTAAGGGATCTAAAAAATCATTATAATTTTGATTCCTAGAAAGGTCAAACAACGTAGATTCATCTACTATTAATTGTCTATTCTCTTTGTTGTTGTTTATAGCGTTATCGATTTGTTTAATTAAGTTAACAACTTTACCGTCTTCTAAATTATTCTCATTGAGAATATAAGGAGCAATGCGGGTCTTTGCTTCTTCTAAAATATGAATTGGCAAATGCTTTAGTGCAATGCCCCTATCAACATCATAGATTTCAGCAAATCCTATCGAAGCGCCTTTGGTTACACTTCTTACCCACTCAATATAGTCTGGGATATTTAATAAATTATGAGCACTGACTACCATTGTGAAATTTAGTACTTTGTCATAATTAGTTACATTGTTAATATAATTAACAACACTTTCATTCATTTGTTCAAATGTTGCCGGGTACCTAATATATTCGTAGGCTTTATCAACACCATCAATACTAAATGTATGTTTATTTCGTTTAAACTGATTTATGATATCAACAAGCTCATCATTAAACTGTGTAGCATTAGTATGAAACATTAGTGTAGTGTGTTTAGCATTACCCGTTTCAACATAACGTTTTAATAGTTGTAAAACTTTGTTATCATAAAACGGTTCTCCACCCGATGCTTTAATAACTTTAATTGTATCAGTGTTATTCATCATCCAATCCCACTGGATTGATTTAGTTGCTTCTATGGCGTAGGACTTTACCCAACGTTTTGTAGTCTTTTCAGCTAGTTCTAATAGGCCATTCTTTTCAAAATATTGATAATCGGCCATTAATTGATGACTTGCCGTTGGTGTACACATCCTGCATCGTAGATTGCAGATGTTAGATGCAGTTATATCAATGACAGAAAGCCCATCTTCCTCATATCCGTAATCTGTATTTGAATATTCTCTAAAGGATTTTAACCCCCTGTCTTCTTGTTCCCAGCAAACTTTACAAGCGGAATCTTTTACGCCGTTTGATAAATTTTGCCTTAATAACTCCATTCGAGGATGATCAAACATTTCTTGCGGTGTTAACAAATGCATATCAGGAATATCTAATACAGGATCATCTGAAGGAAGATTTCCCATCATGCAACATGGCCAAAACTCTCGTAACTTATTGCCATCAAATTCTTTAATGGCAATTTCTCTAAAAGGATATCTGCAATACGTTTTACTTGACATTTTTTTCCTCTAACAAAGAGTTGTTGAATACGTTTTTATCAACATGTCTAAATAATACCTTTTGGTAAGATTCTTTATTAGAACTCTTTGGCGCACATAATCCACATCCGCAAGTATGTTTAGGACAAATTATAGTAGGCATTGTTTCACTTTCTAATCTAGCCTTCAACTCTGCTAAAATTTTGTCACCCTCACTTAACTTACCGATAGGACCGCGTGTTCCACCAAACTGTGCTTGACATGTTTGATGATGAAATACGCTATCTGTCTGTTGTTCAATGTGCATAAAGAACCAGTTGACACTACAATGCCATCCTTTAAATTCTCTAAAATCAACAAACTTACTTTTACGATCAGAGTCGGGTTCACAACTGTTACTTAGACACATGGTCCTGCTTCCACAGCAAGGTCTTCCAATCTTTAATGCTAACTCTTTTTTTTCTTCACTCATGCCATCTGTACCTTTTTAGTATTGTTTGCCCAGTAATCTTTGAACCATGTAGTCTGTTGTTCAGTGTACATATGAGCAAAATTACTTCTACTATCTGGCTCTTCTCCAATAATTCTAGGCACATACTTAATATCTTTGCTATCTAAGAAGTCGCATACTGCAATACATTCATCAAAGTACGCGGCATGAAACATAACATTAATACTGATTGTACACTTATGTTCTTTACCATAAGTAGCAAACTGTACCATACGGTCTTTAACTTGTTGCTTTAACTTGTTGTCAGCTTCTGCGTGGTAACTGATTGTTATGTGATCAAAATTTTCCATAACTTGCGTTGCCATCTTTTCGCCCATTGCACCGTTACTTGTTAGCGCAAAACTACATTCATATTTGTCTTTGTATTTCTGCTCGTATGTTTCTCTAATGTATTTTGCAAACGGGATAAAGTTAGGATTTACAGTTGGTTCACCACCAGTGAAGCTAATACTTGCCCGTTTATAATCTCTATATGTCATGTATAAATTAACGTACTCTAATACAAAGTCGCTATTTTTAATAAGATCATCTAAAGTAGCATGTGGACTAAAGTTGTCATGCCTGTGAGCTGGACAATAACTGCAATCGTAATTGCAACGGCGTCCAGTGTCCCATGTGACTTGGAACACATTTCCGTCTAACAGATCAACTGTATCAAAACTAGCCATTAAATATAATCCTTAAATTTTGGTTCTACATCTAGTAAATTCTCATCTCGAATGGAATCTAGTTGTTTTGTATATTTTACAAACTCATCCCAGTATTCATCGTGATAACTCTCGCTATTCATATAGCCGGTAACACCTTTAACTATGTCTTCTGCTTGTTTAATAACATGCTCATTATATCCGCATGTTTTTACCCACTCTAAGAACTCTTGAAAACTCTGTGTTACTTCTTTCTTGTAAGCATCTGGTAGGACTCTTACATTTAAATGCTTTGGATGGTGTGCTACGTGGTGCGTAATAATAGGACGGCGGTTAGTCGAGTTAACTCTTTTAAGACCGCTTTCACTAAGTTTCCATTTCATAAAATCAATCATATGATTTACATTATATGCAGTGACTGTAAACGCTACCCAAGAGATAATATTACTTGGCAGTGCATCTACTTTACGTAAATTATCTAATGTTTTATCCCACTTGGCCGGACTTCTCTGATACTCTTGTACTGCACCCATACCGTCAACACTTGCTCCGACACGTACTTGTTTAAAGCTCTTCCACAGATTAGTAACACGAGTAGGTAATGTACTCATGTTTGTATTGTATTCAATAATGATGTGTTTCGCGGCGTCATTATCTACGCACCGTTCAAGAAAATCATAATGACGTTCTATTAGCATAGGCTCACCGCCAGCAAAATACACATGTTCAATGTTGTGTATGTTTGCTTCGAGCTGTTCCCAGAACGGCTCATATTCTGGCCAGTTAAATGCCGCAACTTTATCATCAACAATTTCCATTATTCCCGAAGTGTCTTTAAACTTGTTAGTTCCCGTTAATTTAATCCAGTCGCTGTACCATGCACTACTATCAGTAGGGCCGCACATGCGACATTTTAAATTACAAAAATTACCGAAGCGTAAATCATAGTATACTACAGGAAAGTCCCCTGTGTCAATACTACCATCATCATTTGTTCTAGCTCTAACGTCATCAATGTTCAATTTCCATTGTTCATTCTCGTATGTACGTCTACTAACTAGGCCATTTGTTTCTTCATTCTTACAGCGACCACATTCGTCACTCCAAACATCATTAAGCATGTTGAGACGCATGGACTTCATCATGTCTGTATTTCTAGCATCGCATAACTTATCTTTGCCAGCGTTAAATGCAGTACCATCTTCTTTACGGATTACTCCTTGATTCTTAGTCACGTTGGCTTGACAGCAAACACGTATGTCACCGTTGGCACGTATTGCTTGGAAATTCCAAGGAACTGGACAGAATGTTTTAGACATTTTTTATTTTTTCCAATGTTTCACTCAACTTGGCAGTAGCCCAATCTCGCTCAAGGCACCAAAAACAAGTACCGCATTCAGGAACCTTCATTCCTGGAGTATATTCTTTATGACTTGCTACTACTTCTTTGATTGCTTTAGCATTAACATCGCCTTCACAGCTTCGTGTAATATCTAATAGATCAGTAATTCCAAATAAATGATATTGTGCAATAATCCAAGACTTATCAACAAATCTAAAAGGATGGCATAAAAATCTATCGTTGGTGTAAATTAACACGTCTCGAATTTCGCCTTCACTTGCAGTTTTTTGCCTGTTGGCCATTTTCTTTGGGAAGTCTTCTTCTAAAGGATTTTGCGAAGTAGCGTTAAAAATTGCATTAAGTTTATGCTTGAACACACAGTATTCATTGAAGCCATATATAGAAATTTGATCACCACTTCTCATATGATCCGTATAAACTAGATCCCTAAAAACATTGCCAGATACTCCATGCTCTAACTCAGGTGTAATGAAGTTTTCATGGCGTTCTCCAATTATATCAGGGAACATTTCTTTTAAATGTTTGTAAACTTCGACACTAACTGGGCCTTGCCATGGGCGTGTGGTCCAACACCTAACATGCGTTATAATGTCAATAGTACATTTAAAATTATTTTCTGTAATTATTTTACATAGCAAATATGTAAGACATGCGCTGTCTGCACCGCCTGACAAGTTCATTCCTATTTTGTTCCACTTGGCACTAAATGGAATTTCTAATCCATTAATTTTAAAAAATTGTATAGCGTGTTCAGTACCAATGTTTGCTTCTAGTTGGCCTAGGTTATGATATATTGCATTAGATTGTTCAAACATCGCTAACCCTTTCTATGTTTCCGTTTACAAATTTATATTTTTTCATGTAATCATTAAAATTGTGTTTCCATATCACATCTGTCTTTCTAATAAAAATCATAAATGCATCCCATTCTGATTCTTTTGGGATATGATTAAAAATATAATCCTCAATGTCCTTTAGAGCTCGAAGTGCAGACTTGATATCCTTAAACTCACCGGTACGAGAATCAAATCCTCTGCGATGTTTATATTGCTCTAAATTAGCTTTACGCTTTGCATCTTCATCCATTACTATTTTGTAAGCACTTTGAATATCTTGTTTGACTTCATCTTTAAATTTCATTGTCATCAATGCAGGATTCATATAACGCGGTGTATAAACTATAGCAGAATTAATATGATCCACATCAAGGGTCATAAACGATTCAAATACGTTTTCAATGTCCATTATTTGATATGCACTTGTTGTACACACAATGTTAAGTTCGCACTTTCTATCCACTGCTCTAAACTTTTCAACATTGCTTTTTAAAACGTCCCAATCACCAGTTCTAAAGTATTCGTATATGTTAGTACCTGCATCAAGTGACATATGTATTAGTCCTCGACCAAACGGTGCTAGTAAATTAGATAACTTAACAGGATCAAATTTAGCATTAAAATTAGAGTGAAATGTTAATGCAATGTTCTTTGCATTAGGATGATTTGCAAGTTTTTCTAAACAAGGAAAAAATTGTTTTTGATATAACACTTCGCCGCCAGCAAAATCTATTTTTCTAATATTAGGAAAATGTGTATTCAAATCATTAACAATTTGTTCCATCTCTTCAATTGAAATAGATATTGATAAATCCTCGTCCTTACTTTGCTTATGAAATTCTCTTGTTAACTGTATAAGTTTGTTATCTTTATCTTCTTTGTCAGACTTATAATTTTTTAACTTACTCATCCATCCGCTTGAATATACATCACTGCAATGTAAGCAGGCAAAATTACAACTATTACTAAAACGTAACTCAATATGTTTTACCGAGGCAAAATCAATTTCGCCAGTTAATGCATTATACATGTCAAGATCAAATGCAATTTCTGGCATTTGATCAAAATCCTGCCGCATAGATTTTGCGCCGATATCCTCTACTTCTTTACATAGATGGCATCCTGGAGACCACTGCCCAGACATTAACTCTTTTCTATGCTGTTTAAATTTTTCAGAGTTGATGATTTCTGAAGGCTTAATCACATGCGTATCTTTGTAGATATGCAACTGATCAGATTGTTGTGGGCAACTGGTTACAAATCCATTTTTGTAATTTAATGCGCCAAGTGCATATGGACACAATAACTGCTTAGCCATTGAATATGTCCTTCATCTCAGAAAACACGGTAGCAAAATCAATACCTCGTTGCATGTCACATAAATCAAGGAACTCTTTCATTTCAGGAAGTCTGACAGTCCAGTCTTCACTTTCCATAAACTTCAACATGCCTTCTAAACGACTAATGCCATAACTAGCATTACGCCATTGTTCATAAGTAACTTTACCTTTGTGCCACTCTGGGACACCTTTTTCCCAATTAGCTTCCCACCAAGGATAAAATTCTTCATACTTCTTACGGCATGCTTCTTTGAACCATTTAGGCAGTACTTTGACATTTAGATGGGGTGGGTGATAAACAAAGTGATAGTTAACTCCGCCGGCGCCAAAGGGCCACATGTTAATTTTCTTAAAGCCTTGTTCCAACTTCCACTTAATAAAGTCTGGAATATAATAGATGTTTAAAGCCTGTACCGCACAAGCCACAGTAACTTCTGTGTTATCAGGAGTCTGTGTATCTAGTATACGGAATACTTCAGCAGTTCTTTCCCACTTACTAGGATAACGAATATAATCGTTCATCTCTTCGATGCTGTCTACACTATAGTGAAAGCGTACTAGCTTAAATTGTTTCCACAGATCAAACAAGTCGTCACGCCATTCTACACCATTGCTGTTGTAACGTAGCTCTAAGTTCTTAGCATGGCCCTGCCTAATACATTCTTCTAGAATTTCGTAGTGTTCTTCAATAATTAAACTTTCGCCACCTGCAAAGTATAACTGTTGCATATTAGGGATTTGTTCATAAAACTGTTTCCAGAATACTGGATTGTTTTTATGCCAGTTATAACTACTACCATTTGTTGAACCTTTGTTAGCCCAAAGGGTAGTTTGTTTTAATGTTGGGTTAGTAATCTTAGGATGGATTGCTTGCCAATCTTTAATCCACCCACTGCTATCATGCGGACTACACATTACACAGGCTAATTGGCATTTGGTGCCAAATCGTAAATCAATATAATTCAATTGGGGTGGAACTGCACCTTCTTCACTTGTATCTGCAATTAGCTTGTCCAAGTCAACACGCTCACTCCAATAAGCAGTTTCCCACATACGTTTGCTATTATGGCCGGCTGCTTCTTCTTTATAGCATTTGATACAGCTAGGTGGTTGTTCACCGTTAAGCATTTGCTTACGAACGTTTTTCATATATGTGCTATTCCAACTAGATTGGAAATCACTTACATTCAAGTTTGCAGGTTTACCTTCATCTGTTTTAAGAATACCGACCATGCCGCCGTGTGCTTTGTCATTTGTAGGGCCTACACTACTAGCGTTGGCTGTACAACATACTCGCATACTACCGTCAGGGCGTGTACTTAAATGCACCCATGGTAATATGCAAAATGTTTCTGATGGAAGTTTACGATCTGTCATTTAAATTTAATCTCATTTTGATATGCTTTTTTGTATCCGCAAGTTTTAATACATCTTGCAAGATGTTGATTGTGTGCAGGATCCCAACTCATTGCTAGTGTTTCACTAAACCATCTGTTTTGTAATACATCGTCGATGCTTTTGTCTTTTAAACTATTCCATCCAGCATCATATTCGCTAAGTTTCTTACGTATACCTTCTTTATCTTTAAAATAGCTGTCCCATAAGAAACAACAAGGCCACATAGTTTGATCAGCGGCTATAAAAATTTCACCTTCGTGTACTAACTTACAAACAATAGAGTCTAGAATTTCATGCTTTTTAGCTTCTTCATCAATAACACGCTGACTCCAAGTTTCCTCGTTTTCAAGAACTGGAATTTCTGGTTCTTTATATGTTTCAATAAATTGTTGTAATTCTTTAACTTGTTCTTTTTTGCTATGTTCTTTATCGCCAGTTGTTGTAATCACAACTTCTTCTTTAATTACTTTTTTTGTTACGCCATCTTTTTTACGTACAACTGCTACCCAATCATGCATACTATTACGCATACCAGTACGAGTGGCAAACTTAAATCCCAACCGTTTAGCATGTTCTTCAGCAACGGCCAACTCGTGTTCATTATGGTCGAACACAATAAACATCCACGTGCCATTGCCGCCACCTTGAGCATAAGCTGTCATATTTCTATTAATGACATCAAACACAGTGTTGACACGATAAATGTGATTGGTTTCTTTGTGACCATCAACGCAGAATACAACATCAACTTTTCTAGTACGATTGCTAACTTCTCCTAATTGTTTCCACCAGTCCGCAGTTTGTACGCCGCCATTTGTACTTAATTGGCAATACCCGCCGTTCAAAGTCAAATAATCTACCATAGGCAAACAGTCAGGATTAAATGCAGGGTCACCAAGAACTCCGCAAAATTTAAAACGCTTGTCTTTAATATGTCTTGACGTTGGGAACAATCTCTTTAAATCATCAATTCCAAAACTGTTAATTTCTAAAATATCAGGATTTTGTGTCCTAGCACATCCAGGGCAGGCTGCATTACAGTTGCTTGTAATCTCTAATTCAATCTTGTTAATATCATCTATGTTCATTTAAATTGTTCCGCAAAGGCATCATATTTACCGCAAGTCTTAGCACACACGGATAATTTGCCTTCCGCACATGATGGTTTATTCCAACTATCTGGAATAACTTTTTGAAAATACATGCCATCTATTATTTTCTCTAAACTGTGTTCTTTGGCGTTCAGTGAATTCTTTCCGACTTGATCTATTGCTTGCCATATTTGTGTGCCCGCTTTTGTGTGGTACCAAACATACATCTGCCCAGCAGTCCAGCAACATGGTTGCACTATTCCTTCAGCACTAACGTACACAGATTTTTCTTCAGCAACTTTGCATTTAATTTGTGCAGAATCTAATTCTAATTCCATTTTAGTCTTCTTAGCTGGATCTAGATTGAATCTCTGCGGGCCCTGTATTGCTATTGCTTCGGTCTGTTTAGACGGTAGAAATTTAACAGCTTCAGTTTTACCCAATATACCACTTAGCTGATCTAATACGCTATTTCTATATTTAGAATTTGTAGGTGCTTGTAACAATGCAGTTTCGGCACCTTTACGATTAGTAGCTTGATGTACTTCTTTTGTAGTACCACTAGCATTGCTAAAAAATCTAGCAGACTTTTTGTATTGAAATTTTTCAAAGCCCATTTGTTTTGACAGTGCTTCTGCTTCATCTACTTGATGCTCATTGTGTGCAAATACAATGTAATCCCATCTAGCTCGGCCACCAGCATTGATAAATGCTTGAGCATTTTCCATTATTTTAGCCCATACTGTATTTTGTCTATATAAGTGATTAGTGTCCTCTAACCCATCAATACTAAAAACTACGTGACTCTTTTGTCCCAACACTTTTGCTAAATTAGCCCACCAGTCAGGTTTCTTAGCACTGCCGTTTGTGTGCATACTAAGATGTATTTTAGGGTTATGTTGTCTAAAATATTCAAATACTTCCAATGTATCTTTTGCGGCGATAGGATCGCCATAGTTGCCGCACATATATAATCTATCTAACTGTGCAATAAACGTGGGACTAAAAATTGTTTTACAATCTTCTAAACTTAATTCAGCATTTGTTAAATGCGGATTTTCTTCACCACCGTTAATATTTCTAGCACACATTGGACAGGCAGCATTACACGCTTCTGTAATTTCTAAATGAACTGATTTTATTTCATTTGCTCTATACATTACTAATCCAGTATTAACTTTACATCTTTGCCAGGGCCCACTTTGCTAGGTAAATCTCCGTGCTGTTCAACATACCACTTAATAACAGCCTTATACCAATTTTGACTGTTATGATGTGCTTCTTTATTGAATTTGTGTATATTGTTATTAGTGGCTTCAAAAGAACTCAAAGCTCTGGCAGCTTCTTTTTGCAGTTCACGAAGAGAAAATTCATCTATATTCACGGTCTTCCAATAAGCATATATCGCTTATAGCCTGTTAATTGTAACACACCTTCGTACAAAAGTCTAGTCATAGGAAACTTTTTCTTCATTTCTCCCATGCTATGAATTGAATTAATGTGATCTTCAACTTCATGTAGATTATTAGATTGGATAACAAACAAGGGATCTGTTTCCAAAGGGCGGTTAACAAACTTGTGGTACCAATCTTCGTGAAAGTGTTCAGCACTGGTATTGATAATTAGATCAGGATTAGACTTTTCACTGACCAATAGATCATTTGCATAATTTTTGAGTTTGTAATCACACCCTGTTCTGTACAACCAGCTCATGTCATTTAGATCAACTTCTGCAGATTTAATTTGATAGTTTTCAATTTTATCTACATTGAAGATTTGATCGCTGACCTTACAAGCAGTTGGGTCAATATCTAACACACGAATTTTGTCATAAGTTATTTCTGCATGATCCATAAAATATCTAAGTTGGCCAAACCAACCTGCAAGGAAAAAGACCATGTTAAAATCTGTTTTAATTTTTGCTAGTTCAGTTACTAACCAAATTTTGCTGTTCACTTGTCCACGACTGAACGCATCTTGTAATGCTAATGGGTTATGCTGTTCTCTATAATATTTGTTGATAATTTTAAAAATCAATTCATTAGGATACAACAACGATAATGCAGAACTAATTTCATTTAATTTCATATTGTCACTTGCATTAGCAGTGTGACTATAAAAATTTAAAACATTAAATATGTCTTTTTCAGTTAGATCTTTGGGCAACGATTCCAACATAACATTGCGTAGGGTATGCGCTTTATTTTCTGAATACATTACTTTTAAAAAATTAGCGCAGGAATCTGCAATGTCATTGCTTTGCTTAAACCTAAAATAATCTTCTAGTCCGTGTAACCAGCTAATACTATCAGTGTTCTTTTCCATTATATTCCTTATTAAACTGTTCTTCAAGCCATGAAAAATCGTTAATCATTGTTAGTGCGGCAATATCATCCTTATGCATCATTCCGTATTTTGTACCAGCTTTGGCGCCTAAAATAGCATACTTACCAAACTGCTTATCTTGTCCTACTGTACACCAAGTACGTAATCTAATATTTGTTTCTTCTTCTTTTTGTCGATCAATTACTTTACTTGATAATTTACAACATTCTCTAAATGCACTTTTCCAAGTATTAAACGCATCAGTATTGAATGATGTAATATTGCTAACTTTTTCCATAGCTCTAAAATGCTTGCTAATACTAGTAGTCATGTCTGGCTTACTTGTATCCATATTAACTGTTAGATATCTCGGTAATAACTTTACACCGCCGTTACCGTACTCTAAATAATTTACAGGATTTAAACTACGCCATACATGGACTGTTTGGGTTGTCCATTTATCAACCTTATGGTCAAAATTAAAACTATCTAAAACTTCTGCGTCACCATCAACAACCCAAAACATTTCTGTAAAACATTTCTTAGCGGCAACAATATGTGCATTATGTATTCCCTTAACACCGTGTACACGTTTAGCCATAGGAAATCTAGATTTTAACCTGTTCCAATTAATATCTGCATTAATTTCCTGGTAGCTTATAAACACTATATCGTACATTATTTCTCCACTATAAAATTATTAGGCATTCTTGGTGGATTAGTATATAAGGTTTTAAATAATTTGCTCTGTTCACTTGTGTATGGATCAGCTATAGCTAGGTCTAGTTCATACTTGAGCGTTTCACCAATACCCATAATTTCAAATGGTAGCATTTTTTCAGTTGTCTTACTATCATGTTCTTCCCAATAGGAATTTAGCCACTTAAAATCTCTAACATTGACATAGTCCCAGTCGGTGCAATTAGTCATATAGCACCCTTGTCGAGCTCCGTATATTGCCCACTGGCCGTTTAATACGTCCATGCCTACATGCATCCATACTAGTAGTCGATGAAAGTTTTTCCAATGAACTTGTTTATTAAAATTTTTAGGATCTGCTTTACTTCCTTCTAACAATCCCATTTTAACTCCTTCTCGGAAACCTGCTCGCCATGCCTGTTGCGGTGTTGCGTTATTATGTACATCACTCATGCACTCTGCCATTTGAATATAATTAATATCCCAACAAAAATCAACCTGTGTTTTGGCATTGTCTGACTCTGCATTTTCATGAGTTTTCATATCTAAAACAAGTTGAGTTGGCCAACATTTGATCCCGCCGTTGCCATACACTAGACCATTAATAGTATTCCTGGCACCCCAACTAATAACACTATTACCAAGATCAACTTCGTCTTTAAACTCTATTTCCTGTTTTAAAAATTCTGTACGAATTGTGTTATCACCGTCAACTACAATTAAACGTTCTGTTTCACAAATTTTTGCACAGGCTTTGTGGGCGGCATCACTGCCATCGACGCCGTGTACACGTTTTGCCCAAGGCACTTTTGTTAATAAATCTGCATAATTTTTTTCTGCATTAGGTTCATCGTAACTTAGATATACAATATCGCAATCAATAATTTTAATTTTTTTACTCATTTTACTAGTATCCCGTATGAATTAAATTGCTTCATAGTCGTTACGCTTGGAATTTTTGGTGTATAATTACACGCTAATACAATACTATTAACTAGATCATTTCCTGTAACTTGTAGAGTTTCAATCAAGTAATGCGGATCTCTATCCTTAACTAGGAAAAAACTATAAATTTTATCTATCGAATACTGATGCACTGTTTGTATGCCAGCGTCATTTAATACAAACTGCCAAGTTTTATTTGTTTTATCAAATATAATCGTTAAATCTTTTAGCATTTCACTACCTACTAAAGGAATAGTATAAAGCAAATTGTTGGCAATATCTATGCTACTTTCATCCTTTAAATTATTTTCATAATTAAACTTAAAATAATCAATTTTATATCTGCCAAAATCTTTTTTACCTAATAAAAAATCTTTTAGTTTTTCTTCTGATACTTCTAAATAATCCTTTGCGCTATCTTTAACATTAGATATTGAAAGTATATTTCCAAAATCGTTATAATACACATACATGTTAGGATGTATGTAAGACAACTGTTTTACTTGCTCAAGTTGTTCTAATGTTAATTCATCAGACATGGTTATCCTCTATCATTGATAACATTTCTTTAGTTAGAAAATCATCTTCAGTATAATGAAACACACCTGTTTGCAAAAAGTTACCAACAGTTAATTGTTTGTTTAAACTAAAATAGGACCCAACAACATCTCTCCAATTTCCTGGAGTATTTTCCCACCCCTGAATAGCAGGTTTCATATGGGTAAATGTTGGTGCGACTGTAACAAATTCTTCATGTGCATCTAAAAATTTAACTGCTAGTGCGGCATTTAAATCCATACTACAAAACTTTTGCTTTGCACCTGGCAAAAATTTTTCATAAAATTCTTTATAGTTTTCAGTTATAATTTGTAGCCACTTGTAAAACTCAAATGCTCGCTTGTTCTTTTTAAAATAATGAATACCCATATATACGTTAGGCAACGTATTATCAGTAAATGTTTTACGATAAAAATCATTAGCAATCGCACAACCTTTGTAATCAGTAACATGCCCTGTAAGAGCAACATCTTTTGATGACATTAAATCCCACCAGTGATCATTAGATGACAGTAATAACATATCAGTGTCATATACTAAATTTTCTTTAAATGGGGTTGCGTGAATTATCTTCCAACGATTTTCAATTTTCCAAACAGTGTCTTTGGCACTGTCGGTCCATGGAATATCAACCACATGATCAAACGCATGCCTATATTCATCTGGCACTGTATCATTTGTAATAATGCAAGTTTGATTAATTAAGTTGTGTTGTTTGATTGTCAATGCTAAAGCATAAGCCTGCGTAACATAATCCACGTTAGAATTTTGTGCTAAAAATACGTGCCCTTTAGACATTAGTTGCTTCCTCTCGAATGCACCTAATTAAACTACGCTTATTCATTACATGGACATCTAATAACTCAGTTTTTAATGCTGTATATTCTGCGTTTGTTGTTTTCTTTTGTACCAAAAATTTCATTTTATTGTTTTTAACCTGCAACAATAAATCTCTATCTAATGTATAGTGTAACTTGTTCGCTAAAGGAGTAGCAAAATTGCCTGGAGTAAAGCCATTCAACATGTGTATCGCAATACTGAATGCAATATCATTCCTAAATCTTGCACTTGGCAATTGATATAACTTAACAAAATAAGGCCAATTATCACGAATGTGCTCAATTAGTACAAAAAAGCTCTTGTTAATTTCTGTTTTTCTAAAAAAGAAAACAGTAGCCCAATAGAACGGAATACTGTATTCATTGATATAATCAAACTCGCTGGTATCTCGCCAACCAGCTAAATCATTATATTCTTTGTAAATTAAAAAATCGTTAGGCTGTTGCCAACAATATTGCAAAAATGTCGAATTAATAATATAATCGCTGTCGATAACTAATGTCTCATCGTACGGACTTAGTTCAAAACAATTTACTCTATTAGAATTTTTCCAAACAACGTTTTGAAAGTTATTAGTGCCGTCATAAAAACGTTTAGTTTGATTTGTTGTATCTGTTGAATTAATTATTTTGTCAAATACATCCACGTCATCGGGGAATGTTTTTAACAGCCAATCTTTACTGTCAGTTATCAAACTAACAGGTTTATTAAGTTGTGCCTTTGCTTTTTTAGCCGCGAATATTGCAAGCTCAACGTAGTCCACGTCGCCGCTATTAAAGGCAAAAATTAATACGCCCTGTGTCATAAGTCTACTAAACTCTCAACAGAACGACTGGTTTTTAATTTTTGATATTGTGAATGGTATTCGTTAGTTGCTAATGCGTACACATTTAGGATATCTTCCAAAAACTTGTTTAAATCAGTAATGTCAACGGGTAAATTATTGTCATCAACTAGTACTGCATCTAATTGCCCAAGATCAATTAGTGTTTTTGTGAAATTTATCAGTTCTCTAGTAACTTGAAAACTAGCACCATTGTAAAAAAATGCAGTATTCTGACTATACTGCTCAAATAGAATTTTCTTTTGACTTGCCAAAGTAGTCATGTAATTGGCAATATCAAACGCTTTTTGTAACTGTTCGTCCATAGACTCTCCTAAGCACTATTATACTACATAGTAGTTATAGTGTCAAGAGTTATGGACTATTAAATTCCGGATTGGGTATGTGAAGGAGCTGTTAATGACACGTTCGTGCCTGTTGGCAGAAATATCTTAACTGTACTAGCAAGAATGCCGTCGATATCTTCGTCTACAGCAGGGCCAAGAGGAGCAAATTGTCCGTCAACGCCACCACCGCCGACGCCGCCGGTGATTTGGTCACCTGCGTCATCGTCTCTAAATTGAATTGTAAAATACAGTATATTAGCTGTATTGTCATTGGCATTTTTTCTAACTTGGATATTGTAATCGTTTTCTACATAGACGCCTGCGGCAGAAGGTTTCAAAAATACAGTTGTATTTGAAGTAGTAATTCCGTACCAGCCTGTAGTAGTTAGACACGTAGTAGCACCAGATCCGCTATAATTAGTTCCACTAGCATTAAATGTAATAGTACCCATATCGTTTAATAGTGTTGTCCAAGCCGTGTTTTTATTTGTTGACGACCCGCTTGCTCTACTAGCACTGAATCTAAACTGTCCACCAGCATTGAAAAAGAAACGTGCGGCATTGGCACTGGCAAAAGTAACTGTAACTGTATGAGTTATTACCCCGTTCCATGCAGTAGTCCTAATTGCAGGACTAAACAAGTCAGACAACGTGCCTTGATTAGCGGCAATTGTGAGACGGTTTGTATTACATAAGTTACCAAAATCTTTATACTGGTTAGCAAATGCGTCATCAATAATTAAACTAGAGTTAGGAACATCTAGATTGGCCGCTTGGTCCGTGCCAGTTTGATGTTGTCTAATTTTAAGTAAGTCAGTACGAAGATTATTCCACTGACTTACTGTGACCTTAGCTCCAGAAGCAGTTTGAGCACTTGAAATACTTTGGCCATAACCAGAATCAGCAAGACCAGTGCCCAGTAAAAATTCGGTTGCACTTTGAATGCTGTTATAATCGGCAGCATAAATTACGTTACCTTCTGATTTTGGAAAAATTCCGGGTGATCCAATAGCCATAGTATATCTCTTTTAGTGTCCTGTCTATATTTATATTATAGTATAACTGCTTCGACTAGTTTAGTCAATACATCATTGCTTGTTTCTAACGCAATTCCAAATACATCAGCATATTGATGCATTGTAGCCACAATAGCTGTGCCGTTTGCTGAAGCAACGAGTCTGTCACCCTTTTTAACTGCACCAGAAACTTTAACTGGGACACGCCCTTTAAGAGCAACTGCCTGTCCTTCGGCGTCTTTATTCATTAAATAAGCAGGATTAGCAGAAATAACACCAATAGCTCTATCACCAAACTTAGATGCTGTTACTTCCTTTTCTCCGCCAACGGTCACTACTGTGCCAACTTCATATTCTAAATCAGTGGCATACTTTTCTGCCAAGTCAGCGTATTGTGCTTCAGTTGCAGTACCGTGAAATACGTTTGCATATAAGTCGCCTGAACCGTTTCTGGCAGCAATAGTATCTACACCAGCTGCCGTAGAACTAGTTCTATATGTGCCGCCAACATTTAAGCTGTCTGATTGTGTTGCTGTGCCATTGAAACTAGTAGCATATATTGTAGCATATTTGTAACTAGAAGAACCAATGTTTGACGAATTATTTGTGCCAGGCAATATGTCTAAACCAACTAATTTAAGCGGAGTCTTAACACCACTAGACGTAGTTTTAAACACAATAGTGTCGCTGACATCATTTATGATTGTTGGCGTTGTCCCGTCAATGAATACACGTAAATCATTATCATTACCAACTGTGTAACCAACGTCTGCAAAACGTTGTACGGCTGTTGGGTATTGTGAAACGTCATTTCTTACAAATTTGTTAGCATCAACGCCACCTAATTTAGCTGAGTTACTAGAAGTACCCCAGAAGTAATGATCTGTTTCTGTAACTCCGCCCTGTGTACTAGTAGTATTAACTAGTGTAAGACCTTTCTTGATTACATCAAATCCAGTGATTGCATTTATGTCGTTGTCAAGGGTAAATTCTGTCTTAGAAATAATATAAACTGTCTCGCCGTTTACTACAGCTTCAATAATTGGCTGAGTTCCTGCCAGTGTATCAGTAACACTACGACTTCTTAATTCAGTTGTTTCTGCATCAGCAACAGCTTGTGGACCAACCAGTACAAACTGTGTTCCGGCCCAAGCAAAAAGCTGGCTAGTATCAGTATTGAACCAAAAATCGCCTTCACTAAGACCTGTAGGAGCTGTTGAACTAACTTCTGCGCCGCCAGTTGTTTTAAATTTAGCGCCATCATAAAACTTTAGCTTCTTATTAGCACTGTCATACCAGATCTGACCAGTAGTTTTTCTTGGTGGTTCTGCGGAACTTGCGAAATTTTCAAGCAAGAATACAAAATTTTCATTTTGTACTTCTCCATATCCAGCAACGTTTTTACCAATCAATTTGATATCAAACGTATTGTCAACAGTTCCGTCTTCCACTGTTGTTGCTAATGTACCGTTATACTTATTAATGTTGTAAGGCATTCCTTAACCCCTTTTTTATATTTATGTTAAACTGGTGCATTGTTATATACCCAGCCTCTGTTAGCGCCTGTATACACAAGAGTAAAGGCAGCGCCTTCTGTACTCACCGTTAAATCTGATGTGGCGGCATTAATTTTGTTTCCGTTTCTACTAATAGTTAAAGAATTAGAATCAAACCCGTTTGCAGATCCATCTACAAACATGATATAATCTCCAATAGCAGGCAAAGCAGGCATGGTGATAATTATTCCACCAGTAGTTGTATCTACAATTAGCCTATCTCCAGCAACTGCTGTATAATTTGCAGTTTTTGTTTGCCATCTTGGTTTAAAATTGCCACCAGTCATTGTTAAATTGCCAGAAATTGTTTGATTTCCTGACACAGTCAACAACGATCCATTAAATGTTAAGTTGCCACTATCTTGCAATCGTCCACTTGCACCTGCTAGTAAAACTCTTCCGCTAGTTAACTCGGACACATTAACCGTATTTAATGTGGAAGTTCCACTAACATTAAATGTACCACCAACATCCAAAGTATGTGCTGGAGAACTATTTAAAATTCCCACATACCAAGCAGTTGTATTATCGTCTGGAACAATTGATAGTGTTTCAATTAACGTATTTGCGTTTTTAACCTTAATTCTATAATCTTGTTTAGATGTGTTACTTACTAGTTGGAAAGATGAGGAACTTATGTTGATTTCATTGTTCTGATTGGGGCCCAATATTAAGGGCTTTGTATTTTGAATAGTTAACGTAGCAGCCATACTGGTATTTCCACCCGTCGCTTCTGTACTAACAAAACTACTAGTTGTTTTTAAAGTTCCTGCAGGGCTTACCAGTGCATCGGCTTTTGTTGCCGTAACATGGAATTTTAAGCCTGTGATATTAGAAGCCGTAAATCCTTTCTTAACATCACCAGTAAATCCGTCATTAGACAAATCTGCGGCATCTGCTGTACTAGGTGTAAATTCTTCTTTACTAAATATTCCTAATAATACTTGACCAGCCCATAATTTAACAATAACTTTTAAATTGCCTGATGAATCTAATATACTTCTAACTTCTTGGCCTGAAATTCCTTGCTCATCTGTATAAGCAGGGCCTGCTAGTAACAAATCTGTACCATCATAAAAATAAAGTTGATTTGTTAAGTTATTAATCCACAGGTCACCTTGAATCAAATTTGTTGGGGTTGAGCTAGATACGATCGGGCCGCCGCTTGTTCTAAATCCAGTGCCGTCATAAACTTTTAGTCGACCGTCACTTGTATCAAACCAAATTTGTCCAAGTATAGGATAATTTGGAGCAGTTGAATTAGCAAAATTTTCTAATAAATGTACAAGATTTTCATTAAATGACTCACCATAATTAGAAACATTTTTACCTAGTAACGTTAAATCTGTACTAGTTTGGTCTATTGCGCTATCAAGTAATTGTGTTAATTCTGAACCGTCAGTTTTATTAATCGTATATGCCATTACGCAATCCTACCTGTAAATATAATGTAGTTAATAGCTTGATAGTGGTTAGTAATTCCCACTGGCACACTTAATGTTGGCGAAGTAAGGTCGTCAGTAAAAACTCCACCACTATCAACCATTAGTTGACCTTGACCAACTGCTGTTAAACCATTTGAAGCTTCTGCATTCGTATCTGTTGGTGAGCCAGTTCTTGGTGCAAATGCATAAAATTGACTTCCCGCATTTCCTTTAAGATTATGAACGTGTTCTGGAAGATTATTTGTTTCAATAACAACTTCTTCTGCGCCACCTTGACCACCTAGTTGATCGGCTGCAACGTCAGTTACTCTATTAGCACTAACGCCGCCCATGTCATCTTTACCTAGCGGGAAACGTCCTCTAAGGTCTGGTAGAGCAAAAGTTCCTACTCCAGATAATAAACTAAGCGATTTATAATTGTATTGGATTGCCGCAAATAGTACAGGAAAGTTAGCAATTAGTACTTCACTTCCGTCACACAACAGATAGCCTGTAGGTACAGTTGCTCCGGCAAAAGGCAAAATTGCTCCTGCTGGCACTGTTGCAATATTTGAAATAAACTTTTCTTTCGTTATTCTCTTTAAAGATCCTGATCTGTTAATCAATAATTCATCAGTAACAAATGAATCTGTAGCAACTGCCTTATTAGCAATAAAGCTACTACTGATAATACCTGTTAGTACCGCAGTTGTCGAATCGCCAGGTCCGCCAATGTTTACGTTGGCATATCCTACAACATCACTAGCTTGTAACAGATCGCCGTTGCCATCTAATGCATCACCTAAGCTAAGTGTAGTACTACTTTGTAAACTATTTGCAGTTCCAGAAATATTACCTGTTAAAAATCCAGTAAAACTTCCAGTAAACGTATCTGCAATAATATCATCAGCATACACAGTTTTCCAGCGTGTTGTGTCAGTACCCAAATCGTGTGTACTATCAACTTTTGGAACTACTGCATCCAGTGAGCTAGTGCCAGTTACCGTTAATCCGTTGCCGACACGCAATAATTTTGCTATGCTGGCACCGCCGGCAGTTGTAATACTACCAGTAGTTAAACTTGAAGTGTCATCAGTGCCTGTAATTTTTAACTGTCCGTCGGTACGGATATTTCCATGAACGTCTACTGTTTCACCAGGATTAGTTTTATTAAATCCAACATTAGTACTACTGTCAATACGTACAATAGGATCAGTAGAAGTGCCTTTTACTTTAAAGTCAATGCTTGATCCAGAAATCTTATTTGAAATTACTGCGGCATTATTTTCAATAGATATTGATAAAGATAAATCACCACCAATACTTACACCAGTATTATTTCTAACACTTAGTTGAAAGTTTGTAACGCTTGCTTCATCTTTTCTTAAAAAGTTAACTGCGGCTACTGCGGCAGTGCCTACTACTAGTGCATCAGCTTTTTCAGCAGTACCCCATAATTTATTACCACCAGAACTAGAATTAAAATTCTTTGTGCTGATGTTAATGCCTTGTTTAATTGTTGCATATCCTAGTAGTGCTGCCTTAGGAGTAAAATCTCGTTCACTAATAATTGAAACACATTCACCGTTGACGAACATCTTTAAGACTGGGCGAGCTAAGTCAGTAGTGTCAATTATTGATTCAAATTTTGCACCAGTGGTACTGCCGCTGGTGTATTCTGGTCCAACTAAGATCCACGATGAGCCGTTATATAATTTTAATTGTTGGTTGTCAGTATCAACCCATAAATCACCGATGACCCCAGTAGTTGGGGCAGTTGTAGATTTTTTAACATGCCCTGATGACACCCAATTGGTGCCATTGTAAACTTTCAACCCGTTTTCAATACCAACTGTTGTATTAAACCACAGTTGTCCCGTAATAGGATTTGAAGGTTGAGAACTTTTTGCAAAATTTTCTAAAATATGTAAAAAGTTTTCTGCAATATATTGAGCGTATCCTGGATAATTCTTACCAACAAAGGTCAAACTTTTTTCAGAGTTGATCGTTTGATCTTCTACAGTTAACGGAGTCTTTGTAGTATCTGTAAATCTTACTTGATAACTCATATTATGCTCCAGCTATGCCAGTTAAACTCTGGATACGAACAGTGTAATCAATTTGAATTAATCTGTTTAACGACTTTTGCACTGGATGGAAAATAACATGTGTTAACAACTTGCTATTTCCAGAGCTACTATAAGATTTTAATCCTAACTCATCAAATACAAAATCGCTATCATTATTCGTTGTATTATCAAATGCACTTTGTCCCGATGGCTCGCCGTAGTCTAGTAAGCAGGTAACAAATACATCAGTATAATTAACACCAGTAACGTGACGTGTTTCAATGTAGTTTCTTGTAGGATCAACATTGCTCACGCTTCTATCATCGACTACTTTTGCATATGTTTCGTTATATAAACTAGCGTTAGTGCCTGTACTGTTAGGAGTCAAATAAGTAATAATACCTGTTGGATCTACTGCTGTGCCGCCGTTGCCAAATGCCATTTCATAGATAAATCCTTGCCCAGAATTGGCAATGCTGTCAGCTAGTGCGATACTAATATTTTCATAGTGAATAGCATTACGCTTGTCTACATAGATTTCTTTAGTAGTTGGGCTCCATATTTTGATATGTCCCTCAATATGGAGTCCTGTTAGATCTTTACTCTGCATGTTAATCTCTCTTTATCCAGTATTTAGTTGAATTCATTATGTACTAGTATTAAATCAAACTCCATAATTAATCCCAAGCTCCGCCATTTTGTTGCCAAGCACCATCTGTAAAGATTAAAGTACACAGTCCAGTACCCTCATAAAAGCCATCTCCAGAATTTTCGTATATTCTAAATGGCAATAACGTGGCGCCGGTCAGCGTTCCAGCAATACGACTATTAGCAACTGATACCTGTACGTCGCCCGGAACAGTACCATTTTGTGGAACTAGATACATGATCTGTCCTTCAACACCGTCGGCTAATGAGTAAGCACCGTCAGCTAGTTTGTTAATAGATTTAGTTAGATCTATGGCTGTGGCGGTTATAATGTTTGTCAGTGTCGCTACTGTAAAGGTAACGTCATCTACACCCACAGTTCCACCTAACGAACCGCCACCTAATAATACTCCATAATCGCCAACACTTAGATTAGGATTGCTGGCAGTAACTACAGCACTGATATCACCATTAGCCGCCACTGTGATATTGAGTGTAAATCCTGCGGCAAATGCTACACCATTCACTGTGCCTACGTTTAGATTAGTATTGTTGCTAGGTGATACTGTAACAGTTGCGGCCTCACCTTTACCAATGTCCACCCCATTTACACCAGTCTTGGCCACTGTGCCTGTGATAACAGCACCTGGAAGTGTAGTCTTACCTTGATTGTCTAGAGTTATGTCACGATCAGTAACACCATCTAATGCCTTGGTTCTCAGTGTAACAGTGCCACCACCTGTGGTTGCTCCGCCAGTACCTGCCTGTATTAAGATATTACCACCTTGTGTATCGTTAGTGCTATCTCCAGCATAGATATAAACAGCGCCGCCTGATCTACCTAATGTAACATCTCCTTGATTGTATCCACCGTCACCTGCTTCTAGCGTTAGGTCAGCACCACCACCTGCTAGGTTACTGCCTGTTGTATTGGCATCACCACCAACGCCGCTTCGAATATTAACAGGACCGCCCCAACCAGCATTGTATTCAGTGCCGGCAATGCCGCCTGTACCACCAACAATATTTAAAGTACCGCCGTTGCCACCGCCGTCATTATAATCAGCATTACCGCCGCTGCCAGCATTGATATCTATAGCGCCACCATTGATGTCTGATCTAACCTTGTCGCCTGCTTTGATAAGGATAGCGTCACCTGCTCTAACGGCTATGTCTCCTGTCCATTTGCTTTCAATGTTAACATTCCAACCGCTGCCAGAAATAAACTCCATACGGTTATTTTGATCTAATATAGCCATACGGTTTTCAGCCACTGTAGATATCACAAGCTCAGTCACAGTGGTTGGATCTGTTGCTGGTACTTCTGTTACATATAAACTAACTTGATCCATCCCAACATCGACGTAATCATAAGTTAATGAAATATTCTCGTTGATTGTGATAGTTGTGGCCACAGACTGGGCTAGTCTTAGACTTAGATACTCTCTAAGACTCGAAATAGGATCTACAAATACTATCTTACCCTGAGAAGATTCAACA
>Ga0209599_10000123_pt1 | contig 55321 bp, 50 predicted proteins | sample Shrwel_input2_FT_FD_187534 | JGI IMG/M metagenome (GOLD analysis project Ga0209599, IMG submission 187534) | Subsurface microbial communities from deep shales in Ohio, USA - Utica-3 well 1 S input2 FT (SPAdes) (version 2) ...
ATTGTGACTCACTACGGAGTTAATTGTCTTTAAGTATTTGTTTTTAATTGTTTTATTCTTTTAATTATTTTTATTTGATTAGGTGTTGACCTTACCATAATTGGAAAGAATAGAGTTGCTACATCAAGGGTAATGATGTACCTGATATGAAAGAATAACTTCCGAGCTTATTACCCATTATTTTTTCATAATTGTAGTAAGAGGATAACTCCATGAAACACTTTGTTCCAATGTTAATGATCGGTGCGATTGTATTTAGTGCGGGGTGTTCCTCTTCTGACGCTCCAAAGGAAAATTCAATGAGTGAGAATAAACATGAAAGCCATTCAATGCACCATGATATGAATGGTTCAGCTAAAACAGATAATCCATCTACAAATGCCTATATGGAAGTAAATACTCGTATGCACAGCGGAATGGGTATTGATTTCACGGGAAATGCAGATACTGACTTTATGTTGGGTATGATTCCTCACCATCAGGGTGCGGTTGATATGGCAAAAGTAGTTCTTCAATACGGTTCTGATCCAGAAGTGCGTCAGCTTGCCGAGAACGTTATCTCTGCCCAAGAGTCAGAAATCAAGATGATGAATGAATGGTTGGCAAAAAACAAAAATCATTCTGGCAGCAAAAATGAAGATAGCCCATCAACTCAAGCATATATTAAGATCAATGATGAAATGCACGCAGATATGATGGTTCCATTTACAGGAAATGCTGATGTTGATTTCATGAGAGGCATGATCCCCCATCATCAAGGTGCAATTGATATGGCAAAAGTAGTTCTTCAATATGGTTCTGATCCAGAAGTACGCCAGCTTGCTGAAGATGTTATCTCTGCCCAGGAATCAGAAATCAAGATGATGAATGAATGGTTAAGTAAACATAAGTAGATACTTCTCTATTCGATATTCTTTTAAATGAGGGGCTTTTTAAAGCCCCTTGTTTTATCTATAAATTTGATGAATTGAGGATTATGTTATATGCCAAAAATTATAGTTATTCCGCATGAAAAGATTTGTCCAGAGGGTGCGGAACTTGAAATTGAAAGCGGAAGTAATTTATGTCGAAGTTTATTGGATCATGGCATTCCCATAGAACATGCCTGCGATTTATCAGGTGCATGTACAACATGCCATGTTGTTCTGAAAAAAGGGTTCGACAGTTTAGAAGAAATGGATGATGTAGAGGCGGACTTACTGGATCGTGCCTGGGGGCTTACGGCCCAATCAAGACTATCTTGCCAGGTTAAGGTCCAAGATGAAAACTTGGAGGTAGAAATACCTAAGTACACAGTCAATTATATATCTGAGGGACATTAATTTTACTTTTAATGCTTGACCTTACAATTATGGCAAGGTTTATATTAAACACATCCTGAATAGTAATAGTGGAGTTAAATATGGAATTTCATGTTGAAGATATGACTTGTGGTGGCTGTGCCCGTGGTGTAACCAGAGCAATTCAAGCAATAGATGCCAATGCAAAGGTCATCACCGAACCACCCAATCGTAGTGTAAAAGTTGAAACAACTGCAACACAGCAGCAAATCGTTGAGGCTTTAACCGAGGCTGGTTTTCCTCCTCGTTAAAAACGGACGAAATGATAAAGCGACTCTCTATTGAGTCGCTTTTTTGTGGGCAATGAATTATAAGCTCAATATTTAGGAATGTTTGTGATGTTAAATTAGCAGTTATTTGACAATGTAAGTATCTAAAAGAAATGACATATTTTAGTTCATAGTTATAAATATAAAAAATAGGGAGAAGTAAAATTAATTTTACTTCTCCCTATATCCTATTGCTATTTCTTTCGGGTTAAAGGTGAAACGGAAAGCAGGTCGTTATGATGGTGAACGTCCTTTATTTCATTGTGAGGTTCTTGCAAGCCTTCAAGAATCGGACAGTCGGGTCTATTATCACCAGCACAACAGTCGATTAAGTCCTTGAGGGTATTCGCCATTTGCTGTAGGTCATTGATACGTTCTTCCAGCTTTTCACTATGACCCTGAGCAAGGCGTTTGACATCAGCACTCTGTCTACCGCGGTTATTCCATAAATCAAGTAAGTCTGATATTTCTGCTACTGAAAAACCGAGTTCACGACTTCGCTTGATAAACTTTAAACGTTCAACATCATTTGCTGAGTAAGAGCGATAACCTGCATTATTACGTCCCGCAGCAGGAATTAGGCCAATCTGCTCATAATAACGAATCATCTTGGCGGTAACTCCCGAAGCTTTAGAGACTTTACCAATGTTCATCATATCCTCCTTAGCCTTGACTGACGGATGGTGGCTGGAATCGACGTAAACGTAATGCATTGCCAAGTACAAATACACTGGACAAAGCCATTGCTCCTGCTGCAAAGATTGGGGACATCAGTATTCCATAGGCTGGGTACAATATACCAGCAGCAACAGGAATCAACATGGTGTTATAGGCAAATGCCCAGAATAAGTTCTGGTGAATATTACCAATCGTTGCTTTGGACAAGGCAATCGCATTGGCAACACCTTGTAAGTTTCCTGACATTAACACGACATCGGCAGATTCAATTGCAACATCTGTACCTGTACCAATCGCAAGTCCGACATCAGCTTCAGCCAAAGCGGGTGCATCGTTAATCCCATCACCCACAAAAGCGATATTGCCGTATTTTGCTTTCAGCTCTTTAACCGCACTGACTTTACCCTCTGGTAGAACTTCAGCAATCACTTCATCAATACCCAATTGTTTGGCAATTGCCCGAGCAGTACGAGCATTGTCACCCGTCACCATTGCTACCTTGAGACCTAATTGGTGTAGAGCCTTAATCGCTGCTGGCGTTGTGGTTTTGATTGGGTCAGCAACTGCAATAATTCCTGCCAGTTCACCATCGACAGCAACATAAAGTGGTGATTTACCCTCATCACCCAGACGCTGAGCTGTGGCAACAAATGGAGCAACATCAATACCAAGTTGAACCATATAACGGTCTGCACCAATATTGATTTCTTCATTACCATTGATGGTTGCACAGACACCCATGCCTGTGACTGAATCAAACGTATCAACTTTAGGTAAAGTCAGGTTTTCACTTTTTGCCGCATCAACAATTGCTTTAGCAATCGGATGTTCAGAACGGGATTCAACAGCCGCAACCATGCCTAGGACATAATCACGCTCAAAGAATTGAGTCACTTCAAAGTCAGTCAGTACGGGATGACCCTCTGTTAATGTCCCTGTTTTATCGACTGCAACAACTTTGGCATCCTTTAACAGTTGTAAGGCTTCGCCTTTGCGGAACAGTACTCCCAACTCTGCACCACGACCTGTACCGACCATAATTGAGGTTGGTGTCGCCAATCCCATTGCACAAGGACAGGCAATGATCAACACTGCCACCGCATTAACCAATGCAAAAGTTAAGGCTGGTGATGGACCAAAAATCAGCCAGACCAGGAATGTAAGCACTGCGGCAATCATCACCGCAGGTACAAACCATAAGGTCACTTTATCCACCACAGCCTGAATCGGCATTTTAGAACCCTGTGCCTGCTCAACCAAACGAATGATTTGAGCCAGCATAGTTTCGCCACCCACCGCCACAGCGGTAAAAGTCAACGTGCCATTCTGGTTAATGGTACCGCCCACTACATCACTGCCGATGCCTTTTTCCACAGGGATTGGTTCACCTGTAATCATGGATTCATCGACAAAGCTTTTTCCATCCGTGACTTGACCATCAACAGGGATTCTTTCCCCTGGTTTTACAATGATAATGTCACCTGCAACCACTTGGTCTATTGCAATATCCACCATTTGACCATTGCGTAAAACATGGGCAGTTTTGGCTTGTAAGCTGACTAAACGCTGGATTGCTTCAGAGGTTCGCCCTTTGGCTTTTGCTTCAAGGAAACGACCCAGTAAGATTAATGCGACAATCACCGCAGCCGCTTCGTAATACACATTCACCGTTCCTGATGGGAGGATGTTTGGTATGAATGTGGCAACAATAGAAAACAAATATGCTGCTGATGTTCCCACAGCGACCAAAGAATTCATATCAGGAGCTAGACGGAATAATGCAGGAAAACCTTTCTGATAGAATCTTCGTCCTGGAATAACCAAAACCAGTGTGGTCAGTATGAATTGTAAATACCAGCTATTCTGCATCCCAATAGTTTGATCAATCAGTTGATGTACACCAGGGATAAGGTGAGATCCCATTTCCAGAATAAATACAGGTAAAGCCAACAGGGAGGCGAGAATCAAATCACGTTTAAGTTCAGCACGTTCCTGATCTTTTTTCTCAAGCTGCTCTGTCTGGTCAGGAATAGAAGCCTGAATTTCTGTGGCATCGTAACCAGCTTTATCAATTGCGGCAATCAAGGCATCGACATTTGCTGTACCACTGACCGTTGCACGCTCAGTTGCAAGATTGACATTGGCTTCTTTTACACCTGCAACGGCTTTAAGGGCTTTTTCGACACGACCTACACAACTGGCACAGGTCATGCCTTTAATTGATAATTCAATATTATTTGCAGGCACGTCATAGCCTGACTGTTCAATGGCATGAACCAGTACCTGACGATCCACAGGCTGATCAAGTACAATATCTGCACGTTCTGTCGCCAGATTGACCGAGGCTGACTGTACACCATCAACTTTTTTGAGGGCTTTTTCAACACGTCCAACACAACTGGCACATGTCATACCTTCAATTTTTAATGTAACTTTCATATTATTAGAAAGCTTATTTGTTGCTGTTCCCATAAGATATACCTATAGAGCTTATCCAGTTGCTAAGAGCATAAACCTTGCCATTATGGAAAGGTCAAGGGTAGAATATGTAAACATCTATATTTTCGCTAATGACTGGAATTTAAGTATAAATATGAGTTTTAAAGATCACCCTACAGAATTATCTCAAGAGGAGATTATGTCTTTAGCTGAAACATTTCGGCTATTGGGTGATGCTTCACGACTTAAAATTCTACTTTTTTGTATGCGTGGACCTAGTTCAGTAGGTGAAATCAGTGATGCCCTTGATTTATCCCAGTCCTTGGTCAGTCACAATCTACGTTTATTGCGTTCAGCCCGTTTAGTCAAAGGTGAACGTCAAGCTAAACAAGTCTTTTATGAAATAGATGATATTCATGTAAGTCAGGTTCTATCGGATATGGCTAAGCATATTTCAGAGTAATGTAGCAAACACTCATTTTCTTCACTCCTTTTTCTTCTTAAAAATATATACATATGATCATTTATTCATATTTGCTATTCAAGTAGCAATATTTAAGTTATTTTAGCACTAAACATATGAATGATTAAACATATGTTAATTTGTTATGTATTTTTAAGGCTGATCTATTGATCTTCCAATTATTGGAAACTCTAGCATACAGGCAACTGCTACAGAAACCTTATTGAGAGCGTGTTGTAGCATTGCATGAAAGGTAAGCACCATGAAAAAACAAATTACAGTAATTGCTGTTGCAGTGGGGGTGGCTATATCTGGTGGTTTGCTCTACACAGCAACGAATAAACCAGATGCACCCAATCCACAAGCTGCCGCAGCTCAAATGCCAGTCCCTCAAGTTCCTGTTGCGGAAGTGATTACACGGGAACTTAACCCAACCGCAGAATATACAGGCTACTTATCAGCACCACAAAGCGTTGAAATCAAGTCCCGTGTTGGTGGTGTCATTAATAGTGTTAGTGTTCCCGAGGGCAGTTATGTTCGTAAGGGACAGGTATTATTTAAAATTGATCCTGAACCTTTTCAGGTTGCTCTGAATACAGCCCAGGCACGACTGAAAGCAGCAGAGGTTCAGTACAGCCAGGCTGTTCTGGATTTTAATCGAGCAAATAAACTGGTCGAAAGTGGTGCCGTCTCCAATAAGGTTTATGACGATGCACTGGCAACCAAAAATAACCGCCAGGCTCAGGTACAGGAAGCTCAGGCAGCCGTCAGTGCAGCGAAGCTCGATTTATCTTATACCAATATTACAGCACCGATTTCAGGACGTATTGACCGTGTTCTTGTCACCAGTGGCAACTTGATTGCAGGTGGAAATACAGGCAATGCCACAGCCTTAACCACCATCGTTTCCGTCAATCCACTGTATGTTTATTTTGACCTTGATGAAAAAACCTTTCTCAATCTAAAGGGACAAAATAAATCTGGACAATTCAACTTGCCAATCGAAATGGGATTGGCAAATACAGAAACTTATCCTTATACAGGGAAATTAAACTTTGTAAGTACTCAAATTGACCAGCGTACAGGGACGCTACGGGTTAGGGCATCTATTGCCAATGATTCAGGTGAATTAGCACCAGGTATGTTTGCCAGAGTTAAGCTGACCACTGGAAATAAACAGTCCACCATTCTGATAGATGATCAGGCGGTGGGTACAGATCAGGGCAATAATTTTGTTCTGGTTCTTGGTTCGAATAATACGGTTGAATTTAGACCTGTAACACTTGGCTCGGTCTTTGATGGATTGCGGATTATTAGCAGTGGTCTGCAAACTGGCGATAAAGTCATTATTAAGGGACTGGTTCGTCCAGGAATGCAGGTCAAGCCAAATATCATTCCAATGCAAGCCCCTGTTCCGTCTGAAAATGCTGCTCAGGGGAAATAAGCCATGAAGAACTTCCCCCATTTCTTTGTCAATCGGCCAATATTTGCGGTCGTGATCTCTGTGCTGATCGTCATTCTAGGTGCTTTATCACTGTTTAAATTACCATTGAGTGAATACCCGGCAATTACACCCCCAACTGTACAGGTCATCGCAAGTTATCCTGGTGCCAATCCCAAAATCATTGCCGAAACGGTTTCTTCCCCCTTGGAACAAGTCGTGAATGGTGTTGAGAACATGTTGTATATGAGTTCTCAAACCGCAGCCGATGGCAAGATGGTACTGACCGTTACCTTTAAACAGGGTACTGACCCTGATAAGGCACAGATACAGGTGCAAAACAGGGTTTCTCGCGCATTGCCACGCTTACCTGAAGAAGTTCAACGAATTGGTGTTGTAACTGAAAAAACTTCCCCCGATGTTCTCATGGTCATCAATTTGGTGTCATCCAACAAGAACCATGATCCCCTGTATTTATCCAACTATGCACTCTTGAATGTTCGTGATGAGCTTGCACGTTTACCAGGCGTTGGAAATATAGAAATTTTCGGTGCTGGTGAGTATTCGATGCGTGTCTGGATTGATCCTGAAAAAGTAGCTGCCCGTGGTTTAACGGCCAATGACGTGGTTGCCGCCATTCGTGAACAAAACATGCAGGTTGCTGCAGGTTCTGTTGGTCAACAGCCAAATACAACATCCGCCTATCAGGTGACGGTTAATACGCTGGGACGTTTAACCACTGAAGAACAGTTCAGTGAGATCGTAGTCAAGGCTGGGGATGCTGGACAAATCACCCGTCTAAAAGATGTTGCACGAGTTGCACTGGGTTCTGATGCCTATAATATGAGAGCTTTATTGAATGGTAAACCGGCTTCTGCCTTACAAATCTTTATGACCCCAGGTGCTAATGCGCTGGATGTTTCAAATGAGGTCCGTAAAACGATTGCAAAATTGAAGAAGGGTTTCCCTGAGGGTATGGATTATAAAATTCCCTATGATCCGAATATTTTCGTAAAAGCTTCTTTAAAATCAGTCATTACTACCCTGTTGGAAGCCATTGCACTTGTTGTCATTGTTGTCATCCTCTTCCTGCAAACATGGCGCGCATCCATTATTCCTTTAATTGCCGTTCCAGTTTCCCTAATTGGTACGTTTGCAATTATGTATTATTTTGGCTTCTCCCTAAATACCCTGACATTATTCGGGCTGGTTCTCTCGATTGGTATTGTAGTTGATGATGCAATTGTAGTAGTGGAAAACGTTGAACAGCATATTAAATTAGGCGAATCGCCAAAAGAGGCGGCTCGTAAAGCAATGTCTGAAGTCACAGGACCAATTATTGCGATTACTGCGGTTTTATCTGCTGTATTCATTCCCTCGGCATTTCTTACAGGATTACAGGGTGAGTTTTATCGCCAATTTGCTTTGACTATCGCTATTTCAACTATCTTATCTGCAATCACCTCTTTGACACTTTCACCAGCTTTAGCAGGCATATTACTTAAACCTCATCAGGCTGGAGATAGAAAACGTGATTTGACTGAGCGCTTATTCGGCTGGTTCTTTAGAAGATTCAATCGATTCTTTGATAAGGCATCAGACAAATATGTGGACGCAGTACGCAAGAGTATACGTTTAAGTGCCATCATGCTCATCTTGTATGTAGGTTTCCTTGGCCTAACCTGGTTAGGTTTCAATAAAGTGCCGCAAGGGTTTGTTCCTGCCCAAGACAAATATTATTTGGTTGGTATTGCCCAATTACCTACAGGTGCATCTTTAGACCGAACAGAAGCTGTGGTTAAACAGATGACGCAGATTGCTTTGAAAGAGCCTGGCGTCGAAAACGTTGTGGCTTTCTCAGGACTTACGCCAAGTGGTCCAGTCAATGTACCCAACTCTGCCTTAATGTTTGCCATGCTTGATCCTTTTGAAGCCCGCCAAGACCCATCATTGTCAGCACAAGCAATTGCTGGAAAATTAATGGGCAAATTCAGTCAGATTCCTGACGGATTTGCGGGCATCTTTCCACCACCACCAGTACCTGGCTTAGGTTCTATGGGCGGATTCAAGCTACAAATTGAAGATCGGGCTGGTTTAGGCTTTGAAACACTGGCACGTGTACAGGGCGAGATTATGGCGAAAGCCTCTCAGACGCCTGAACTTGTCGGTATGCTTGCGAGTTTCCAGGCAAATGCTCCACAGATTGAAGTTGATATTGACCGTGTAAAAGCGAAGTCACAAGGTGTACCACTGACCGATATTTTTGAAACACTACAAATCAATCTGGGGTCAATCTATATCAATGACTTTAATCGGTTTGGTCGTACTTATCGTGTAATTGCTCAGGCAGATTCCCCATTCCGTATGCAACCAGAGAATATTAATCTGTTAAAGGTGAGAAATGCAGCGGGAGACATGATTCCACTTTCGACCTTTGTCACGATTAAGCGTAGTTCTGGCCCCGACCGTGTTATGCACTATAACAGTTTCCCATCAGCCGATATTAGTGGTAACGCTGCACCAGGTTATTCATCTGGTCAGGCAACTGCCGCAATTGAAAAAATTGTGCAGGAAACATTGCCACAAGGCATGACCTATGAATGGACCGATCTGGTCTATCAGGAGAAGAATACAGGCAATACTGCGGTCATGGTTTTTGCTCTGGCAATTATTTTGGCGTTCCTTTTCCTTGCAGCTCAATACAACAGTTGGTCAATGCCTTTTGCAGTATTACTTATTGCACCAATGGCCTTGTTATCTGCGATTGTGGGTGTTTGGGTAACTGGTAGTGATAACAACATCTTTACCCAGATTGGCTTTGTTGTTCTGGTGGGACTTGCTGCAAAAAATGCCATCTTAATTGTGGAGTTTGCCCGAGCCAAAGAGGATGAGGGTTTGAATCCTTTTGATGCGGTACTTGAAGCAGCCCGATTAAGATTACGCCCAATTCTGATGACCTCAATTGCATTTATTGCTGGTGTGATACCACTGGTATTAGCCACAGGTGCTGGTGCAGAAATGCGTCATACAATGGGTATCGCTGTTTTCTCTGGAATGCTAGGCGTGACGATCTTTGGTTTACTGTTTACACCAATTTTCTATGTCGTCATTCGTAATTTTATTCTGCGTAGAGAACAGGCCAAAGCAATCGTACAGGAGGGTTCAAAATGAAAAATTTAACACTTCATTTAAACCGATACACTTTCCTCAAGAAAATGAGTGTACTAACCATTGCCACTATTCTTGCAGGATGTTCAATGGCACCAATATATGAGCGACCTGTCTCTCCTATGTCGGAACACTATCCAACAGGAGAAGCTTATCCAGGGCGGCAAGTGAACAATGGAAAGCAAACAGTCGCAGCCGATATTGGCTGGCGTGACTTTTATACCGATCCTGTCTTGCTCCAACTCATCGATAATGCATTGAAAAACAATCATGATTTTAAGGTGACAGCTTTAAATGTTGAGGCGATAGAAGCACAGTATCGTATTCGTCGTGCTGACCGTTTACCACATGTGAGTGTTACCGCAGAGTCAGCCAGTCAGCGTTTACCGTCTGATCTTGCTTATAACCCCCGCATGTATCAGGTTGGTGTTACTTCGGTCGCATGGGAAATCGATTTATGGGGCCGAGTACGCAGTCTGAGTGATCAGGCTTTACAGAACTATTTGGCTTCTAAAGAGGTCCAGACAGCATCACAGTTAAGTCTGGTATCCGCAGTTGCTAATGCTTATCTGGTCTATAAGGCCGATCAGGAAACGTTAGGTTTAACCAAGGCGACTTTGGCGACACAGCAGAAATCCTATGACTTGACCAGGAAACTTGTTGATGTTGGTAATGCAACCCGATTTGACTTACGTCAAGCTGAAATAGGACTGCGCACAGCACAAATCAATTATGCAAAATTCTTGCGTATTACTGCACAGGATCGTAATGCTCTGGTGTTACTTCTGGGTTCGCCATTAACACAGGAACTTGCGGTCCAATTGGACCAGTCCCCAAAAATTCCTGATCAGGTTGTCATACAGGATATACCAGTTGGTTTACCATCGGATCTACTTCAACGTCGTCCAGACATTCGTGCCGCAGAACATAAGCTTCAGGCTGCGAATGCAAACATTGGAGCAGCCCGTGCAGCATTTTTTCCATCCATTACCCTAACGGGTTCGGCGGGTACGGCAAGTTCCAGTCTGGATAATCTATTTAATGCAGGTACAGGTGCATGGAGTTTTATGCCCAAGATTAACTTGCCCATATTTAGTGCAGGTTTAAATCAGGCAAATCTGGATCGCTCACATATCATGAAGCAGATTGAAGTCATCAACTATGACAAATCTATTCAAACAGCTTTTCGTGAAGTTGCTGATGGGCTGGCTGGCAAATCTACGCTAGATGAACAGATCAAATCGCAGCAGCAAATGATTGCGGCCAGCCAGGATGCTCATAAGTTGGCAACCTTACGTTTTGATGCTGGTGAAGATAATTATCTCGCAGTCCTCGACTCACAACGAACACTGTACGCATCTCAGCAGGCACTTATACAGACCCGCCTGGAACGCCTGAATAATCAGGTCAACCTCTACAAGGCATTAGGTGGAGGCTGGAATGAACATACCGTACAGATTGAACGTAAATCTTTGAAATAGCACATCGATGGAGTTCATCTTTTGATGGAAAGAGATGAATTCCTGAAAAGATGAAACAGAATATGAGGTCATGTAAATGAAATTTATTATCCATGATATAGAAAACTTCCCATTTGTTGAGTTTAAGCAAGATCAGGCAGTTCCAGGCTATTCACCTCAATGGCAGTTGGAAATGCAGGAGTTCCTGGAAATGAGTAGTCCGTTTGTGATTGTTTATGATCAATTATCAATGCAAGAAACACCTGAAGACTTTAAACAACGTGGTCTTTGGCTTAAAAACCATAAAGATGAACTTAATCAGTTGTGTAAGGCAATTATCTGCATTGAACCTGATCAGGAAAAAAGAGTTGCCATCAGAAAGATGACGGAAATGGCTGTAAAGGCATTTGGCATACCTTATGAAATCGTCGATACCAGGGAAGATGCCGAACGGATCGCTGATGAACTTACTCAAGTCTAAGGTGAATGTGATGAACATTATTTATATCAATCAATTGAAGCAAGATTTTGATGGTCAAGAGGAAAAATCAAAGCCTTTTTTCATGACATTCTTACTCATTCTTATGACGTTAGGATTAGCTTCAATTTCGCATGCAAAAGCACCGATCAATACAGCTTTGGAAACCGTGGAGAGCTATCTTAATATCTGGAATGGTACGCAGCCAGATGACCTGACTAAAGTTCTTGACCCGAATGTTGAGTATTTCAATACAAGTAATGAAGAAACCCGTAAAGGTACAGCATCTGTAATTGAGGTACCCAAGTTTTTATTAACAGTCATTCCTGATCGGAAGATGACGCTTACATCCCCGCCACTCATTGTTGGTGATAAGGTTGCTGTCGAATGGCAGCTTCAGGGAACCCTCAATAAAAAAGACCAGTCTGGTAAAAAAGACGCAAAAGTAATCACTTTTAAAGGTGCTTCATTTTTTGAGGTTAAAAATAATAAGATTACATACATCGGTGATTACTACAACAATCATCCATTGCGTAGTCAGTTAGAGCCATAATCAGGAATGCTATAAAATGTCTTCGCACAACCATACACAAGATCACAAGCATAAACACTCTGAACATGATCATTCTGGGCATAAGCATAGTCATGGTAACGGCCATAAACACAACCATGATCACTCAGGACACCATCACGGTCATGGTGGTCATCATCATGATCACGACCACAGCCATATCCCGAGTAATAAAAAAATTCTGACCATAAGTTTTTTACTGATTACCATTTTTATGGCAGTGGAATTTATAGGTGGTTTTATTACCAATAGTTTGGCCTTGATTTCGGATGCTGGCCACATGCTGAGTGACTCTGTTGCACTTGGTATTGCACTTGCAGCAGTCTTTATCGGTCAAAAACAGATTACCAAAAATAAAACATACGGCTATCAACGCTTTGAAATACTGGCTGCTGCATTGAATGGTATTACACTGGTTGGTATCGCACTGTACATCTTTATTGAGGCAATTCTACGGTTCCAGCAGCCACAACATATTGAAGTACAAGGGATGTTGATCGTTGCCAGTATTGGATTGCTGATTAATATCATTGTTGCAGTAATGATTTTTAAAGGTAGTGATACCGAACACGACTTGAATATGCGAGGTGCTTACCTGCATGTACTCAGTGATTTGTTAGGTTCTATTGGCGCAATTGCTGCTGCGCTATGTATCTACTTCTTTGGATGGGCCTGGGCAGATACTTTAGCCAGTGTTCTAGTTGCAATACTTGTTCTTCGCAGTGGATATTCAGTTGTAGTAAAGGCTTCGCATGTTTTAATGCAGGGTACACCAGAAAAATTTGACTTGGCAGAAATCAAAGAAACCATTCTTCAAGACCAGCGAATTCAAGGTGTACATGATTTACATATATGGAGTCTGACAAGTAAACGTTATATTTTATCCTGCCATATTGTTGTAAGTGAAGAAATGAGTATGCAGGAAGTGCAGATACTCTTACATGATCTGGAGAATGTCATACAAAATCTAGGTATTGAGCATGTCACTATTCAGGCTGAAACATCACTCAACAATCACGATGATATTCATCATTGCATTATTGAAAATATACCAAAGGATTCAGAACACTGAGTTTAAAAAGGTTAAATATTCCTAATATAGGTGCTTATCTAGTCACAAGTGGTACCCAAGTTTAATGGCACTTAAAAGTGCCATTAAACTATATATAATTCAATTTGATATGTAATAAAATTACCCATAGGAAAGAATTATGGAATAGGCTAAAAGAAGATGGTCACAATTGTAAGATTCGAAAATTATTTTTCCTCCTTTTCCTCCTTTTCCTCCTTTTCCTCCTTTAACTTGATATTCGTAATTCCAATTTTTCTTAGAGCATTCAATAACGTTGATTCACCCTCTGACAAGCCAGCAGATTTTGAATGTCTAAAAACAAATAATTGAGTAACCAAATTGGAGCCTAGGAGAGTTGTCGTATAAGAGCCCTCTGACAAAGGCAGGCTCTCCATGAGCCCAGAAATATACTGCTCAAATTGTTCTACGGTTCTTGACCTAAATATTAGACCAGCATGCCCACGCTCCTTGAGAACACTTTCCCCATCTACAGTTGAAACGTAAGTCGCTGGTTGTATATCGAAAAGATAAACTGGAGGGCAATTTACAAGAGATAATCGGATGACCAATGCTCCACGAAGTGCTGTTTTATTTGAGTTTGCATAACACCAATTTTTATAAGTTTGTTTTTCTCCATCTGTAATATCTTTATTATTTAATGTTTCTGAATTAACGAAAAAAGCCATGAGAGTGGGTTTATCGCTGTAATCAAACTCTTCCTCAAAAGTATAATAGTGGACTGCATTGACAATACTGGGATTTAACGAGCGTGCCTTTAAACATGCATTCCATAGGCCCATGATTCTTCCATGATATGGAGCTTCAAACTCTGTATCTCCATTAGTGGTCGGGTTAATTTGGACATTTAGAACTTCCTTAGAGCTATCAGGTTCTCCTGTACCAACTGTATTGGTTTCTTTAGTATTTTTCTTTCTCTGTGGTTGGGTGATGGTTCTTTCATACTTTGTTTTACTTTTTTCCCCGATAGGGCCTGAACCTAACCATGTAAATTCATGACCTAAAATAACCGATTGTAATAATGGTTTGCGCCCTCCTTGATCTTCAGATACGTTAATCTGACCAGGACCTAGTTGCAACTGAGGAGGATTAGGTGAGTTGACATCTACAGGTTTCTTAATGCGGTGAATTACCTTTGGAACACGTCTGATAAGTGTTTGATCAGGTAGTTCTATTCCAAGAATTGTCAAGGCTAAAAAAGCATTGGTGTCAGGAATACAAAAACCTGAAACCCTAATTTTTCTCGTTTCCTTATGCCACGGCATTACTTTAGGGTATATATGGTTTCTTTGGATAAAATCATCATGTTTTGCAATACTGCTAAATAAGATTCTTACGGCATCTTGGGTATATTCGCTATATTTATAGTAGGCAATAAATACATGATCATCTGATGTGAGACTATCACCTATAAGGATAGTCCATGTATTTTCTTCTTCTGGATGAGGGGTGTAGAGCCTTTCATGTCTTTCGACCTCATCATATGTTGTTAGAATTCTAGGAAGTTCTGTAGAGAGGCCATATCCTCTCACCAGAAACTCAAAACAAGGTACGAGAAGCTCCTTATATTCCTGATCCTTTAAAGAGAAAGAAATACAATTTTCACGTTGGCTTGGGTTAATATAAAACTTATTCCTGTCTGAGAAGAAATGATCTATTTTTCCTGTCTTTTCATCTCGCTTATATGCTTGAACAAAGGTATGTTTAAAATTTGTATGATCAATATCAAATTCCCGTATTTCCAAAGGAAGATAGTCAACTAATCGTTCATGGTGCCAAACTGTTCCAATAGGCCAAGACATCAAATCTGTTATATTTGCATCAATAAAAATAAAATTATCTGTGGGTGTGTAATCTTCCAGAAGTTCCCTAAAAGCCACATGAACTTTAGGTTGAGCATTTCTACGATCAGCTTTTGCTAACGCCCCATACCACCAAACCATTAAGAACTTTTCAGCATTGGATTCAAGGACTTTGAATGCGGGTGATTTTTTATCTGAAGAGTTATCAGTATTTTCTTCATTAGAATGATTGTTCATGATCAACCTCTCTATTGGTAATATTATCGAATAATCAATTCTTCTTATAAGTTCAGTTCGGCTGTAGGGATATATTGCCCATCTACCCAATCGTAAAGCTGGATATCGCAAATACCATTCAAGCGATGTCCCAAGACCATTGCAAAAACTGAGGGTGCTTTAATAAAGAGGTGTAATTTAGATAACTTATTTTCGGATTTAAATGAAACTAAAGCAGATTTTGCCTCTCTCACAGCAAGATTTAGAGTCTCCATATTATCAATGGCATGAGAGCTTTCTAAATTCAATCTAGGCAAGCTCTTTACTTCATTAATCGTAGAGTCAATGTCTTTACCTATAGCTGTAGGAAATCCGATAGCGACTATGGCTTCAGTTTCACCCTGTGGTTCAACAGCTTCGATTTTAGTAAAAAATTGTCCCTCTTTCTGTTTATGGTCATCAGTGCGATAAATGAGGCCATTATGTTCTATTTCGAGTAGGAAATTACGTGTGGCACTAAAAACATAGCCAAGCATACATGCAGTGGACATTCTTTGTTTGCCATCTATAAGGAGGGTTCTACGGTCACCACTGTTATGAATGAAATCCCCAATCGATACTGCTTTTTTGATTAGGCTGTTCCAGTCGCTGGAGGTTTTTTGAGCACGATCAGGACCATTGAAATCACTAATATCTAAGTTTAAGTCTTGATACTGACTGGATGATGCTGAAAGATTAATTTTAATAGGATCTAATAGCCACTGGCTTCTATCTTCTTCAAGAGCATGGCAAATAAAATTTTCAAAGTCTTTGCGATATATTGGACCAAAAGAAGAACGAGAAATCAGGTTTTTAAACTGATCTTTTAGTTGTTTGACCTGACTCCTGAGCAGTTCAATATTTATTGTGTCTTGAATTTCACTTAGAAATATAGACTCACTATTCTCAGAATTAAAAGTTATGAAACCAACATAATCAAGAGCAAATTCAGCTAAAGAGAAATCAATTTTTTTACCAACACACCAATCAAGGTATTCCGAGCGCCCATTCACTGAAACTGAAGAGTCGTCATCATAAGAAGATCCAACCCCTCTTAATCGGTCTATTTTTGAAATTAATGGTGAGATAGCGGTGTTATAACTTGGGCATACTAAATTAAACCAAATAAAGTTTTTTGGGTGGGTATCAAAAAGACTTTTAAAACGCCTTATTTCATCCCAAAATTCCGTAGCCGTTAAGGAGTGATTTTTTGCTTCATACATTACATGTAATGACTTTTCCGAAGAAAAATAACAAACTTCTATATCACTTAATGCTTCACTCACTATATGGCTAAATGCACTTTGTGAAAGCCATAGCGGTAAGCTCCTTAATACAAATGCATCCTGATATTCAAATCCTACTCGTGCAATCGCACCACCAGTTGATTGTTTTTCTAACAGACTCGCACTCATTATTATCTCTCTAAATCTAGGGTGGATCGGTAACAGGAACCATCTGGTAGGTAGGTGTGAGCACTGCCATCAAGATGATTGTTTTTTAAATGAAAAATCAGTAAGACTACAAAATTTGCACCCACTTTTGGATCGGACACCAATTCCCTCATGGTGTGATGGTCTTTACTGCTGGGTTGTACACTGAAGAGAGGATGGCTATGCCATTCACCTAAATAGTTAAATTTTTGATAATTATTGTTTGTTGATTTATGAAAAAGACGGATTGCTTTAATAGCATCCGTAATTCCACGTACAAAGGATGCTATCGTTCCACTCTTTTGAATAGTTAATGAGTTAACTCTAAAATGGTTTGTACCAATATGCTCACCCATTAAAACACCGCCACATTCGTGGGTTCCAGACTTCAATAGGGCTTTTACCAGTAAAACTTGTATGTCAGTAGGAATGGATATTTTCAGCATCAGTATTAACCTTTCATCGGTTCAGGCTCTTCAATAGAATTGCCATTTTCCCTTTCAAATATTTCTTTATCCGTAGGAGATTCTGCTACTAAAGCACCCGAACAGTCGATAGGACGAGTATCAAAAGGACATTGAAACATCCAATATCTACGGAACCCTATTAAATATGCTGAATATGGATAAGAGGATTGCTCATCAATTGTACATAAAGTATCTAATGTGAACTGCGTCATAGATGCTGCAAGAGCTGTTACATCTGCATCTGATGCTATATATGTTTGGTTTTGTGTTTGAAAGCCGTAATTATTAACTTTGCCCTCTGGAATTGGTTCCAACGTTTGTAAGACACCATAAATATGATTGCGAAGTTCTAAGGGGGAGGCATCTAACGTTGGACGACTACGGGCCATCATTGCTCCACCACCGCCACCAAAAATTTCACCCCATACCATGGGAATGTGTTTTCTTTTAGCAATTGCAGCTAATGTTAAGAACGTATGGGTATTTGCTGTCGCATCAACAATCAGATTACATGTGGCAATGGCATTAGCGATATTGGAATTTAAATGAGGATTTTCCTGTCCACCAATTTGCATTTCATACGTTTCAACTTGTATGTCTAATGCTGTTCGTTTTAATGCTCTTTCAACAGCATAGGTTTTAGCAAAGCCAACATCTAACCAGTTGAGTTCATTACGGACAAGATTGTGGGGGAGCAGAATATCATCATCAATAAGTAGAAAGTTTTTACAACCCGACCGTGCCAGTGAAATTGCAATTTTACTTCCTAACGATCCAAGACCTACTATTGCTACCCTTATATCATTGAGATGGCTAAATTGTGCTGGCAATCTTTGGCTCTGATCATCATGTAGATTAATAGCAGGATAACTTACGAAAAGTGGTGCTGTATTATTAACCAAGAATAGTTCCAAGTTACCCTTTATGTCATATAACAATATAGGCTGTATGGAACTTGTGAATTCCTCCTGAGCAGGCCATAAATTGCCTAAAAAGGATTCTAATGAAACTCGGTCATTTACGGATTCCTTTAATTGAGGAACAGAATCAATTCGTATTGCCCATCCAGACAATTCAAATCTTTCATTAGAAAATGATGGTACGATGTCAGGTAGAGGTTTGTTCTGAATATTTGTTGGAACAATAACGGTTTTGTCTCGAAAGCTTGAGATGGCAATCTTAAAGTCCATTTTCTCGGAATCACTACCCAAGAGTATGTGACGTAACATAGGTGTTTCAATGAACCTTTCTGAAACACTTCTTAATTTTTGACCTATTGTTTCAGAATGCCTAGATGGTACAGGTTCTACATTCATCTCCAATACAGTCATTGCATCTGTTAATAAAAGAAGCTGGGCACTTCTAACTAGATCCACTCCACTGATATTGGTATTCCAATTATCTGGGCCATATTCTAGACACAGCACTCCTGAACCACCATACTGGTGCAAGATACTCCATCTTTCACCAGATTTTTGTGGGCGTATATATGCTGGTAGCTCTGGGAAAAGCTCTGGATATACTAAAACACCATTAAAATCTATAGTTCCTATCTTTAGAGAGAAGTTCAAATGCAGTTCATTTGTGTCTGTTGAGTTCCATTCCTGAATCTTAAAACTATTTTTCTCTTTCTCAAGATCAGTCAATAACTGCCGTTCTTGAGCTAGGCGTTCTAATGGTGTTTTTAGCAGTTCCATTACGCAAAGCCTCCTGGTTTATTTGGATAAACAGGGGTTGATGGAAATGTTAATCCCGCACCTAGAGCAGAACGGATTAAAGAGCTGGCCATATCAGCAGAGTTTGCACTTTTGTGTGAAGCCGAACGTGGAAAACGATTACCCAGAACCTGCCGCCATAGGGCTAATGCTTTATCATCATCTGTTTCATTTAAGGCGTTTCGTGCAATAGCAGCTTGTTCTTCTACCTTTTCAAAAAAAGTTTTGAACTCATCTGCTGTAACCGCAGAAAAAACATTATTGCCTGCAACACCAGGATCTTCTAAATGTGGAATTATGCCTAGTGACGCATAAATCCCATAAGAATCCCTGATCGTTTCTAAAAGATAAACAAACAACTTTTCATAGTTGGATTCGTAGTAATTCATATGCTTGGCAACCAGGCATTCTAAAATGAATCCTTTTGGTCTTTTTAAATCAGACAAGTTCTCACGACGCCACCATTTAAATAGCTTCACAAGAGGCTTAAATCGACCATTTGCATTTTTATTCACCTCAACAGTCCACTCGGTATGAGCTGGAGGGTTGGTAACTAGCCATTCTTCAAGATGAATGTCTGGAATCAGATAGCCGCCATATCCATCTGAAATGATAGGGACAACATCCATATCAACTTTTTTCAACTTAACATTTACTGAACGACGGTTAACGGTAAGATCGGTATATCCAATATCCTTTAATGCCGTATGTACTGCATCAAGGACAATTTGAGGGTCATCATTAATTGTGTGATTTGTAAGGGCAATAATATCTACATCTGGCCTTTGTGTGATTCCGCCTATGGTAGTCGGACGTACTGCCGTATTTCTTTTATAAGAACCTGATAAGAATGTATGCACATGTACTTTGCTGAATTCATTATGCACTTTTAAAGCATCACGAAGCGTATTATGTGCGCTTGAACAATCATTAACCGTTGTTGTAGAGGGTTCAATATCGGAAAGTAGGTCAAGAAACTGCTGTTGAGTTGTCATAATTCTCTCTGAGCCCATGTACTAAAATGGGGCATAAAATTAAGTGCGATCAGAAAAATTAAGTAACCTACTACTGTGAACTTTGTTGCATAGCAGTAGGTTATTTAACCTTGTTTACGATATTGAGTTTGAGTTATCAGGATCATCCGATTTTTTATTACGGATAGTATCCTTTTCTTCTTTCAATGGCCGAGTTCTGGGAAATTTAAAATATCCAGTTGGATGGACAATAATTTTTCCAGATTTATGGCGATAAGATTTACAAAACACGAAGTCTTGATTTTCGGTAGGCATTGTTAGCCCTCCTATTTTGGCGGCTCGTTTTTCAGGGCGCATACCAAAATAAGCGGGTAAATCTTGAGATTTACGGGCCTAAATGTTAGAATGGGGTTCTGACAGCCAGATCTAACATGAGGTATGCGTAGGGCTTAGAGCCATATGCCTTTCCTGTGTGAAAATCTATCAAGCCGACTCTACCCAATAGAGTCGGCTTTTTAATTTATGAAACCATCTCAATAGTCTCCATTGAATCTAGGTCAAAATAATATAGTTTTTTAAAGTCATCTTCATATAAGTCAAATAATTGAGATAACTCACTAATGACAGATGTTGATGTTTTTTTTGCATCTATTGCGTAGTCAAAGAGCATGGAAGCTACTCTATATGTCGGTTCTCGATCCAATTCATTTGGTTCAACTTTACGATAACCACGCATAGCCATCTGCCGCCATAAATTGGCACTTTGACTTGAAGTTATAGTTCCTAACTCTGACGCCCTATAGATTAAGGCCGCCATTGAGGTTTTCCATTCCTTTTTAAGTCTTAGATAATGAGCTAAATTGGTTGAACCTAATTGATCAATAATTTTTTCTTCTGGCATTAAGAATTCGGCAGCAAAGTCATTTGCTTCTTTTTCCATGAATTCAGATGGCTCTTCATGGAGGACCAAATGCCCAAGTTCATGTGCTAATGTGAAGCGTATTCTGTCATTTGGCTGGTTTGCATTTAGAAATACGCATGGAGACACGCCATGCATTTTTAAGGATACGCCATCAACATTGTTATCTTTAAAGTCGCATAAAAAGACTAAAACCCCTGCATCTTCCACAGTGGCAGTTAGGTTTTCAAGAGGTTCATTTCCTAGCACCCACAATGATCTAAGCTTTTTAGCCGCTTCTTGAGGGGTGTTTACATCTATGCCAATTTTAAAAGTTGGTAAGGAGTTTTTTCTTTTTGGTACATTTGTGAGCAATTCTAATGTTTGTACATGGCCCATTTTTAACATCATTTCAGCATTCATACGGCTCAATGCTTTAGCTGTGGTAGAGCTTTTTTTTCTGTATGCATGCAAACTAATCGGCAGTGCATTTAGCTTTTCAATATGTTCAAAAAATCGTATAGGGAAATGTAGGGCATTAGATAGATTTTGGATAACTTCATCGGAAGGTTTTAAGTCCCCACTTTCAATTTTAGATAATGAAGCCTGAGTAATAGACTGTCCCATTCCAGCAATTAGTTCAGTTTGACTAAGGCCACGAAAGTTTCGTGCAATACTAAGCATATCAGGATTGAAATGAGTCATATTCACCTCCAAGATCATTGACTTACAGATCAAGTTAAATGAATAATAACTGAACAGTAAAGAGTATGCAAATTTTTCTACAAATTATTCCTAAAATGTTTCTATTTTTAATAACCACTATATATAGTGGTAGTTCTTTGAATTTTGATACCATATATTGTATTTTATTGTTTTGCAATCTTAAGAAGATAAATTGAAATGGCTCTACTTGATTTAGTGGTTTTGAGAGTTATACGATTAGACAATTAAATTTGTAGTACGGTTGGTTTGAGAAAGGGGAATATCCTGTTCTAACTATCTTTATTCATATTTCTTAGTAAAGTATCATACTTAAGAGATTGAAAAATATAATATTCAGTTGAAAACGATATCGATTGTTATCTTAGGTATCTAACATATCCCATTCGTCACCTAATACCCAACGTAGAGCTGACAATTTACCGTTAATCATACCCCATTCAAAGTCATTCCAAGGGCCAACATCTTCATATGTCTCTTTAACTTGTTTGGCAGATTTGATTGCACCTTCAAGAATATCTTCGTGAATAAAATGATTACCATAGTGTTTCGTACCTTTAGGAACAATTTCTATCTCACCTTCATTTATTTTCCAGATTAGATTTTGATGACGGTTATACCAAATTTTATCCACTAGCTCGTCTAATACATCGAGAATTTCTCTTAAACCCCGAGTTTCTTCTGTAAAGTCATATTCAAACTCTATTTCAGCTAAGTAATTATTATCAATCTGGTTGATTGCGGATGCTAAGTTGTTAAAATAACAAGTATTACCATTGAAAATATTTTCAAAATCAGTATGAGGCTTTCGATGGTCTTTGGCAGAAAAGTCGTTATGATTATGTGTTATGAAAAAACAACTATCTGCCGTATTGACACCTAATGAAAATTCATAAAATTGCTCAATAATTACAGCATCAGCTACTGAGTTTTTACTGATATGGAATGGAGCTTTTTTATCTAAGCCTCGTTGAATGGCTGCAATCTTTGAGCGCTCGCTAATACTTATTTTTTCCGCTGATTCAATTAGTCTCTCAACTCTGTTAATGGTTGCATAGTTAGCATCAGTCAAAAGAGGAAGTCTTGCATTTATATCGTTTAGTACTTCAATGGTTTGAGCTTTATTTTTTTTTGCAAACTCACTTACAACTGCTTTGACTTGTTTAAATTCTTGAGATAATCGTTTTGCTGTTTTGTTTGCGACCTCTTCTTTGTTTCTTTCATATTCTTGAGCTACTAAGTCAATTACGACTAACTTTGCTACTTTAGTACGAACAAGTTCTTCCAATGCAGAAACTAGTGGTAATTCTTGTTTCTTAGTAGAAATATCTAAAAAAACACACGTATCAAGAAATATATAAAACATACTGCCTCATTGATTATTAAAAAGTTAAATTTATTGACCCTCATTAATGTGCTTATAGGTAATTCTATAAATACATCTAAAGTAACATTTTCTATAGAGGCAATATATATTGATTTATTTTGCGTTCTAAGCGTTCAATTTCTATCTTGCACTTTTGGTAATAAGAATCGTTAGGGATATTACTCTTAGCGATATTTAATGATATGGTTGCGTGCTCTATATCTCCATCTGCTAAATAAGCATATATTTTTTGTAACTCACATAGGTGCATAGATTTCCCGAGTTTATGAGCTAAATCTAAGCACGTTATAGATTCTTTGGTTTTATTTTTAATTCTGGCTAATATTTTACCTTTAGTAAATTGGAGTTCTGAGTGATTAGGATCAATGTTAGTAGCTTTATTGATTTTTTCTAATGCTGGTAGAAAATCTTTATATATAAATAGAGTGTTTGAATACTTCTCTAATAACCAAATATTTGTTGGATCCTCATCTATCGCTAATTCATAGTATGAAATTGCTTGTTCTTTATTACCCTCATTAAAGAATTTTCTAGCTGCCCGTGCAAACCTACTTAAATAAGCTTTTTGATCATTATCTGATATTTCTACTTCAATATGTTTTAAAAACTCTATATATCTTTTTTGGATTGTTTCTAGATCTTTTTGAAGAGGATGTGTTTGATCATTAAAATTTACAGTTCTATCTTTACAAAATTTCATAAAATCATTGTTGAAAGTAATCTGAAGTTGGCCATCAATACTACTAAGTTGACAAATCCCTTTACTACCTTCTAATGTGCTCTGAGCTAAAGAAAAAGTTAAATTAGCTTTATCAGAAGCTAATTGCATAAAATATTGATCATGATCAGGACCAAAATAGGTTAAGAGAAGTAAAAAGTGCTTTTCTTTTTCATTAAATCTTTCCCAAACATCAGAAAACAAGAACATCCCTAAGTCTTTTTCCTGTAATCTTTTCACTTTATCTAATGCGCTATTAAGTGAGCTTTGTAGTTCATTTGCAAATTGAATGAAAACATTCAAAATCAATGGTTTATTATTGAGTTCTCGAGTGATTTTTTTTAAAGTAGGTATGCCAGCCTTTTTTATTGCATCAATATTTAATATATCTCCTCTTTTTTGAATATATTCTACACCTTCTTCATCGGACCATTTAGTTGTTTCAATTGGTCTTGCTTCAAGTCTTTCTGTACGACGAGAAGTAAGAATTACTCTTCCAGCATAACGGGAAAGTAAGTGTATTTGTTTACCTAGATTAATAATATCATCATCATTTTCAGCCATAGTTTCTGTATTATCTAAAATAATGAGATGCTCATTTTTTTTAATCTTCTCTTTTTCAAGTAAGCCTTTTAATTTTTGAATAATAGTTTCTGCATCTTTTTGATACCAACTATTGTCAAGTTTGACTTCTAATAGTTGTGCTATATGTAAAGCGACATCTGCAACGCCTAGATTGTTGTTCGTGAGTGATTCTAAACCATGTATTCCCCAACGAGTCTTTTTTGCTGTGTAAAAAGTAATAACACTGGGTTTCCATTCGACCTCAATAGAACCTTCAAGGACACGATGCATAAATTCTAAAATGAGAGTTGTCTTTCCAATGCCACCATCACCATATACAAGACATCGTTTTGAGTCTTCTGGATCATTAAACCAGTCAATAAGCTCAGTGATTTCTTTTTTTCGTCCTGTAAAGTCAGCTACTGATATAGCTCTCTCTGGTAAAAAAATTAGCGGATTCCAATCATTATATTCATATACCTCATAAGTTTTTTTTGTAGAAATATTAAAAATTTTATTTGGTACTTCATAAGATTGATCGGTAGCGTTTGTTAAGGATGTTTGAACTTTAGCAGTAACATGAATCATCCCATTATTAGTTTTTTTGATTTTTCTGTAACACGTAGGATTTCCATCAAATAATCTTAATGTTTGAATAGGAGTAGAGATATTAAAATTTTTAGGAAAAAATAAAAAATCGTCGCCTTTACTTTCTGGTAGATAAACTTTTAATTTTTCTAAAATATATTCAATAATATCGATATCTAAAAATAAATTAGTTGATGAAATACCATGACCAAAGATACTTTCATTTCGATCTTCAACATATGTATGTAAGATATTTCTTAAAGATATTTCTTTGATTTGTAGCCATTCTACTAATGCAGGTTCGTTTGAAATATCTTTATCTTCAAAGTAGAATCTAGCTAAAGAGCTGTTTTTCAATTTTGCTATCTGTGTTAGAGAGTTACTTATAAAATCAACGCATGTTCCATCGGCCGGTTGAGATAGCTCAATAAAACTAATATCAATTTTTGACATGTTTTCAGAACTTTCTTTAGCTAAAATATTTATATATTCTGCATTTGAAATACAAATATGTTGAATAAGCATTCTAAAAATACTCAGACTTACTTCAGCAATATTTTTTTGTGTTTTTAATTTACGTGCTGCTTTAATATTATTTAAAAAGATATTATACATTGCAAGATCCAAATATATAGTTAGTACTTTGATATTGTTTTAAATTATATTAAATTATTTTTTATATTCAATGATTTATTTCAAATAAAGATTACTGTAAAGATAAAACCTGTAATTTATCGCATAGTTGTTTGGAATGTCGCATAGTTGTTTGTAAATGACAACCACCCCCAACCAGTGCAATTGCAGATGCAGTGTGATGGGGTGATCTAAACGGACGCTGTCCAAAGGTATGTTGTGCATTTGCGACGGAATAAATGCTGGCAACTTCTAGATTTTCCTGAGCATTGAGTGGCGGTAAAATTGATGGTAAACGAGAGGCAAGTAGGGTTTTGCCTGTTCCTGGTGGGCCTTTAAATAGTAAGGAATGTCCACCAGCCGCAGCGATTTCTAAAGCACGACGTGGACGAAGCTGCCCTTTGACATCTGCTAAATCAAATTGATATTTCGATGATGCGCAAATTGATCTTTGTGGTGCGGCTTCTAAATGTGAATTGCCCGAAAAGTGTGCGCAAACATCTTGTAGATGCATCGCACCATATACTTCAAAATTTGGAAGTTGATTAGCTTCTTCTAAATTTACATTAGGCAATAACAAACGGTGTTGGGCTTGTTGACAAGCCATTGCAATCGTGAGTGCACCTGAAACAGAGCGTAAGTGCCCATCTAGTGCAAGTTCACCAATAAATTCAAACCCTTCCGTGCAATTCTCTGGTAATTGTCCAGAGGCGATTAAAATTCCCAAAGCAATCGGTAAATCTAAACGAGAACCATCTTTTGGTAGGTCGGCTGGGGCTAAATTGATGGTTAAGCGTTTGGTTGGAAATTGAAAACCACTATTTATAATTGCAGATCGAACCCGATCTTTACTTTCGCGAACAGCGGCTTCTGCTAGACCAACTATGGTGAGTGAGGGTAAGCCAGAACTGATGTGGACTTCAACTTCGATTTGAGGGGCATGCAGCCCCAATAAACCCCTTGTATAAACTTTTGCAAACGACATTTTATTATTGTTCCATCATGGTGCTTTATTTTTAATCATTTTGATGTGCGAAGTGCACTGAGTTGGTGCTTATTTTTTGTTCTGCACCATTTCTTCAAGTATTTTCATTTGTTGCTGTAATTCAGTGAGACGTCGATTTGCAGTGTTTAGAGCTAATCTTTGTCGATCTAATTCTTGCTTGGACACCAGATCTAATTTTTCGATACTTTCATTGAGTAGCGCACGTAAATTTTTTTCTAAATCTTTTTTCGGCTGATCAACTTGTTGCAAAATGGCTTGTAAAAGAGTTTCAATCATAAAAAGCTCAATAGTTTATGTGTATTTGCTGCTCAGTGTATCATTGCTTAAAGCAATCCTCTAGCAATGTTGAAATGTACTGTATTGTGAAAACACGAATTTAGCTAAGCGTAGGCAAATGCAACTTATTTTCGTTTGAATATCTACATCTTCAAGTCTAAATAGGTTATAAAGAAAGCTCTTGTTCGATATTTAAAAATCCCCAACCTTTAAATATTGGCATGAAAATTGAACATAAAACCTTACTGGTGAAAATAAGCCGAAGGAAAACAAACATGAAGCTTGTAACTGCAATTGTAAAACCATTCAAATTAGATGATGTGCGTGAAGCATTATCTGATATTGGTGTTCAAGGGATTACCGTAACCGAAGTTAAAGGTTTCGGACGTCAAAAAGGTCATACTGAATTGTATCGTGGTGCGGAGTATGTGGTTGATTTCTTGCCAAAAGTTAAGATTGAAATTGCAATTAGTGATGAAATGGTTGATGCAGTCATTGAATCGATTACTCGTGTCGCAAGCACAGGCAAAATTGGTGACGGGAAAATCTTTGTCACGAATTTAGAACAAGTCATCCGTATTCGTACTGGTGAAACAGGGCCAGATGCTGTCTAAATTGGCACAAAGTTTGCTGAGTTAGAAATTAGAGACATAGCTCACAAAATAAGGTTGGGGGACACGAATGAAAAAAATGCTTATGGCGCTCAGTCTGACTGGCGCACTCTTAGGTGGTTCAGCAGTGGTTTGGGCAGAAGAAGCTGCTTCAACACCAGTCGTTGCTGAACAAACTGTAGCAGCATCTGATACTGCAACTGATTCAACGACGTTAGTCGTAGCTGAGGCAGCACCTGTGGAAGCTGAAGTAGCTCCAGCAGCTGAAGCAACAGCAGATACAGGCGATACAGCTTGGATTCTTGTTTCAACAGCGCTAGTTCTGTTGATGACTATTCCTGGTTTAGCGCTGTTTTATGGTGGTATGGTTCGTAAGAAAAACGTACTTAGCACCATGATGTTTAGCCTTTCTGCAGCAATTTTGGTTAGCTTGATTTGGGTGATTGTTGGCTACTCATTAGCATTCTCTGGTACAGGCGCTTATGTTGGTGATTTAAGCAAAGCGATGTTAAATGGCGTTGCTTTTGATGCACTAAGCGGCACTATTCCTGAAAGCTTATTTGTTATTTTCCAAATGACTTTTGCGATTATCACTGTAGCGATTATCAGTGGTTCGATTGCAGATCGTATGAAATATTCTGCATTCATGGTATTTATCGCAGTTTGGGTGATCTTGGTTTATGCGCCAATTACTCACTGGGTATGGGCAGCAGATGGTTGGTTATTTAAAGCGGGTGCATTAGATTTTGCTGGTGGTACCGTTGTTCATATCAACGCTGGTGTTGCAGGCTTAGTTGCTGCATATATGCTTGGTAAACGTACTGGCTTGGGCCGTGAATCAATGGCTCCACATAACCTTACATTAACTGTCATTGGTGCGAGCTTAATCTGGGTAGGTTGGTTTGGTTTCAATGGTGGTAGTGCTCTAGGTGCAGGCGCACGTGCAAGTATGGCAATTTTAGTGACTCAAGTTGCTGCTGCCGCTGCAGCATTCTCTTGGTTGATCGCTGAACGTATTATTCGTGGTAAAGCATCTGTTCTTGGTGGAGCTTCTGGCGCTGTTGCAGGTTTGGTTGTAATTACTCCGGCAGCTGGTTTCGTTGGTGTGGGTGGCGCTCTTGTGATGGGTCTCATTGGCGGTGTTGTTTGCTTCTGGGGTATTACCGCACTTAAACGTTTACTTAAAGCTGATGATGCATTAGATGCCTTTGGTCTACACGCTGTCGGTGGTATTGTTGGTGCTGTGCTCACAGGTGTTTTCTATAGTGATGAAATCATCGAAGCTGCAGGCGTAGTGCTTGCTCCAACATTTGCTGGTCAATTATGGGTTCAAGTTGAAGGTGTATTAGCTACGATTGCATACAGTGCGATTGTGACTTTCATTATCCTTAAAGTGATTGATCTTGTGATTGGTATCCGTGTAAGTGCTGATGATGAGCGTATGGGTCTTGACCTTAGCCAACATGGCGAACGTATCGAATAACTGACTTAGTTTATAGAAAAAAAAACAGCCTATTAAGGCTGTTTTTTTATGCTTCTAGGATGCTAGTTTAGCAATCAGCGAAACTTTGCTACACTTAAGCAAAGTGAGTAAATAATTACACAACTATGCATTGTCCATTTTGTAACGCTGCTGATAGTAAAGTTATAGATTCCCGTTTGGCTGCCGAGGGTAGCCAAATTCGCCGTCGTCGAGAATGCGTCGTTTGTGGTGAACGATTTACCACTTTTGAAAGTTATGAGATGGTGATGCCACGGGTGATAAAATCTGATGGGAAGAGCGAACCTTTTGATGAGGCAAAGTTACGTCGATCATTAATGCATGCTTTGCAAAAACGTCCTGTTACCCAAGAGCAGATAGAAACCGTACTCAGTGATATACAATCTCAGATTCGTCGTTTAGGTGAGCGTGATGTGAAATCAAGAACAATAGGTGAAATTGTCATGCAAGCTTTGTTTGCTCTTGATCATGTTGCTTATGTCCGTTTCGCTTCTGTTTATCAAGATTTCCAAGATGTAGAGGCATTTCGCCGTCAAATTGAACAAATGCAACAACGTGAAAACGAAGCTTAAATTAGAGAAGTCATGTCTGAGCCTACCCAAGATCAATTATTTTCACATCAGTATTGGATGCAACGTGCGATTGAGTTAGCTCGCCTTGGGCAATACTCGACTAAACCAAATCCGAATGTCGGTTGTGTGATTGTCAAAGAAGGCAAATTGATTGGTCAGGGCTATCATCCCAAAGCAGGTCAGCCGCATGCTGAGGTTTTTGCATTACGTCAAGCAGGCGAAAATGCAAAGGATGCAACCGCTTATGTGACTTTGGAGCCTTGTGCTCATTATGGTCGTACACCACCTTGTGCAGAAGCCCTCGTAAAAGCACAAGTGAAAAAAGTGATCATTGCATGTTCTGATCCAAATCCCTTAGTGGCAGGTAAAGGTGTCCAAATTTTGCAAGCTGCGGGCATTGAAGTTGAAACTGGAATTTGTACAGAAACTGCGAGAAAGCTAAATTTTGGTTTTTTAAAAGTGATGTCTACAGGTTTGCCTTATGTGCGTTTAAAAGTTGCTTCAAGCTTAGATGGCCGTACTGCAATGGCCTCAGGTGAATCGAAATGGATTACTGGAGCTATCGCACGCCAGGATGTACAACATTGGCGTGCCATTTCAGGTGCCGTGATTACAGGGATCCAAACGGTTTTAGCCGATGATTGTGAGCTGAATGTTCGTGTCTTAGAAGGTGTCGAACTTGCAAATATTGTTCAACCCAAGCGAATTATTTTAGATCGTCAGGCGCAACTACCATTAACTGCCAAGATTTTACATAATCCTGAAACTGTGATGGTAATGACCCCATTTCGTCAAGAACTTGACGATTTAGGCGTGATACAATTAGCGCCGCAACCTTTGAATCAATTATTGCAGACCTTATCTCAACAATATCAAATTTATGATGTATTGGTTGAGGCTGGTGCAACGTTATCGACCGCCTTTTTACAGCAAGGTTTGGTTGATGAAATGATTAGTTATATTGCTCCAACTATACTCGGACAATCTGCTCGCGCTATGTTCAACGCTGAATTTAGTCAAATGGCAGAGCAGCGTCGTTTTGAATTGGTCGATGTAACCCAACTTGGGCAAGACATTCGCCTAAGATTGCTCCCTATCCAAGAGATGATATGAATCCAGAAGCATCGGTTTATCACAAACGTCGTCACGCCGCACGTACAACTGACGAATACCTTTTTCATCAGTTAGTTCCCTATCTTGGGAACAAGCGTCGACTTTTGCACTTGATTTTGGAAGCACTTGAAATTACAGGCACGCTGAATAGTAAAAAGAAAAATCCGCCAATTTTTGCAGATTTTTTTGCAGGGAGTGGTGTAGTTTCTCGATTGGCTCGTCAGAATGGTTACCGTGTCATCGCCAATGACTGGGAACCCTATAGTCATGCATTGAATCATGCCATTTTAGCCTGTGTCGATGCACCCGCATTCAAAGAGTTGGGTGGCTATCAAAAAGCCATTGATTATTTAAACCGTTTGCCAGAAGTCAAAGGTTGGGTGACACATAATTTATGCCCACGGAATGATGATATTTATGATCCAGCACGTGATCGTTTGTTCTTCAAACGCCGTAATGGGATGCGTATTGATGCGATTCGTCAGCAGATTGCAACTTGGCAGGCACAGGGTGCAATTAATGATGTAGAAATGAGTGCTCTTTTGGCTCCGGTACTGTATTCCGCAAGCTTTGTCAGTAATACCAGTGGTGTCTTTAAAAGCTTCCATCAAGGCTGGGGCGGACGTACTCAAACTGCTCTAGAACGGATTGAGTCATTACTTTGGCTGACACCGAGTCGCTTCTGTGAGATTGGCGATGTAAAGCGTCCTGCCGCTGAAGTGTGGTGTGTAGATTCACAACATTTGGCTAATCAAATGAGTGGATTTGAAGTTGATGTGGCTTATCTTGATCCACCTTATAATCAGCATGCGTATAGCAGCAATTACCACGTCTTAAATGCCTTAACGTTATGGGATCAAGTCGATTTACCTTCACCTGATACCAAAGGTTTCAAGAGCGGAATTGATCGCGCATGGCGTAAGGAACGTCCTAGTCCATATAATTCGTCAAAACATGCTAAAGATGCGTATGAAAAATTATTGGAAACCATCAATGCACGTTATATTTTGACCAGTTATTCGACTGATGGAAATATTGAGCCTAAAGATTTACTCACAGCAAATTTAAAACGCGGCAAAGTTACGCTCCTTACGCAAGATGTCCCACGTTATCGAGTGAGCAAACAGCGTCAATCTGAACGCGCACGCGTATTAGAATTTATTGTGATTACTGATACTTATGCTAAATCTGGTCCGCCGTTACGGCAGTTGCTTGGACAGCTGTATCATTTTGCTGAACTAGGTGGTGTGGATACCACAGGCAATAGCACTCAGCTTGCACTTTGGTAGATTCAAATAGACACTATTTTGCTTGACCAATTAGTGTCTAGATCTTTTGTCTAATTTTTATGCTAATGAGAATAAACATTTGTTTTTATATGAATTATAAAGAATATTGAACGTGTTTTTGTCACAATGCGAGTACACCAACTTTACCTCATTTATTTATTTTAAAGTTAATTTAATTTTTATAAACAATAACTTATTTAATTTATTCGATACTTTTTAAAAAATTCCATTTGATCATTATTTTACTATTTGGTTAAAAATTACCTTAAAAATGTTGATCATTTTCGAAAATGAATATATTTTGCCGAGCTTATTTTAGGTCATATCTACATGCAGTATTGACCAAGAGAGGTTGTGATGAGTCGCTCGGAACCCACTTTGATGGGACAATGTGTAGCTGAGTTTTTTGCTACTGCAATTTTTTTATCTTTTGGTATCGGTGTGGTTGCTGCACTTAAACTTGCTGGAGCAAGCTTGGGTTTGTGGGAAATCAGTATTGTTTGGGGCTTAGCTGTCGCTTTAGCCGTATATTTATCAGCTGGTATTTCTGGCGCACATCTCAACCCCGCTGTCACAATTGCATTGGCGTTATTTGCAGGTTTTGATAAGCGTAAAGTTCCTTTTTATATTATTTCACAAGTGGCTGGCGCAGCTGTAGGCGCGCTGTTGGTTTATAGTCTGTATAGTAATTTATTTGTGGATTATGAGCAGACGCATCATATGCTTCGCGGTAGTGTCGAAAGCTTAGAATTGGCAGGTATCTTTTCTACCTACCCTCATCATTTGTTGTCGATTGGACAAGCCTTCATGGTGGAAATGTTCATTACGATGTTGTTGCTGTGGTTGATCATGGCGATTGGTGATGACAGCAATGGTTTGCCACGTGGCGCTTTAGCCCCAATTCTAGTGGGTTTGTTGGTCGCGGTGATTGGTGCTTCTTTTGGTCTATTAACAGGATTCGCCATGAATCCAGCTCGTGATTTTGGTCCTAAAATCGTGGCTTATTTCAGTGGGTGGGGAGCTGTTGCTTTTACTGGTGGTCGTGATATTCCATACTTTATCGTTCCAATTATTGCCCCGATTGTGGGGGCTTGTTTGGGTGTATTAGGCTATAAATTATTCTTTAGTCATTTCTTGGTTAATCATAAAGTTGAACAGAATCAACAGACGAATCAGAAAGTTTCTGAAATACAGTAAACTGAACTGAAGCATTGAAAGGCAGCCAAAAGGCTGCCTTTTTTATTTGAGGAGATTTCAGCTCTCAGTGCCTTGTTATATCTAGGTCTTTGCTTTAAGGTATCCCATTCAAGATGGTACGTATTGCAATAAAGATAGGTTGAAACTCCCATGTTTACAGGCATTATTGAAAGTTTAGGTAAGGTTGAGAGCCTACAAAGTGTAGGCGGTGATGTTCGTCTACGTATTCAAACTGATTTGGATATGTCTGATGTACATTTGGGTGATTCGATTGCGACCAATGGCATCTGCCTCACTGTTATTGAGTGGGGCGAAAACTGGTATGCAGCAGATGTATCGCGTGAAAGCTTAAACCGTACTACGCTCGGTCAATGGAAAGTTGGTCAAGCGGTGAATGTTGAAAAGGCAATGCTACCAACTACACGTTTTGGTGGACATATTGTCAGCGGTCATGTTGATGGTTTGGGTGAAATTACACTAGTTCGTCATGATGCTCGCTCATTGTATTTTGAAGTTACCGCACCTGTGGAATTAGCGAAATATTTGGCAGAAAAGGGTTCAGTGACTGTTGATGGGATTAGCCTAACGATTAATCATCTGCGTGGTAATATTTTAAGTCTGAATCTAATTCCTCATACAGCTGAACGTACCAATATTGGAACGTGGCAGGTAGGAAGTAAAGTGAATTTAGAAGTCGATGTTTTAGCACGTTATATTGAGCGATTATTACTAGGCGATAAAGCTGCTGAGCAGAAAACTGAATCCAATATCAGTATGGCATTTTTGGCTGAGAATGGCTTTTTAAAATAAAAACGAAGCATAAAAAAACCCAGTTTTAACTGGGCTTTTTTATTATTTCTCATCTGAGAATTGACTATTTTTCAAAATATAGTCAATCTCATCTTGAGCTAATGCATGAAGCTTGGCGCGGAACACTGTGACAGCTTGATCAATTAAATTTTCTGCTTCTAACTCTAATCGAACGCGAACACTTTCAAGCTCAGAGAGTATTTGCTGATCCTCAATCACCATGCGTTGACCTTGAGCGTAGTCAATACTTGGTTGTTCAGGGTTTACTTGGTAACGCTCAGTTTGTTCGGCAATTTCTTGTTCGATATGACTGCGTAAGGCAACTAAATTTTCAGTTTGCTGTTCAAATTGATGAGCTTCATCGGCTAGTAATTCAGCGGCATAAGCGGCATCAGTAGCACGTTTCTCTGCTAAAGCTTTTTCCAAAGCCTGCTGTTTACGAATACGGGCTTGTTCGATGAGTTCAGCTTTTAGATCGGCATATGCTTGTTCAATTCGTTGTTGAGAACGTTGTTGAGCAGTTTGTTCATTATGTAGCCAAGTTTGAGTCTGAGTCTGTGGTAGCAGTAGATCGCAAATACGAGCTAAATCTTCCTGATAGGTTTGACGGACTGTCTCAGGTGTATTTAACCAGCGTTTTTTAAAGTCTTGACCTACATTTAATGCCACACGACACTCCTCAAAATAATATTATTTCAACGCAGTTATAATTTAAACGTTCGAGGTTCGATACCTAAACGACGATACGCTTTAAATTTTTCTCGTCCAATTTGTTTGGCTGGTTCGTTATTCTCAATAATTTCGATAATGTGGCGAAAATTTTGAGTTTGTTCAAGTGCATGATTGTTAAAATTAAATAACACCCAATCATTCGATGGCGGTAATACTGCAGAAATACACACAGGACTATTGGGTTGATCGATGCCATGTGGAATAAAGCTTTGAGCATCAAAACTCCAAAGCTTTTCATCTAGTTCAGTTTGCAACTCTGAATCAATACAATACCACCAGATATGAGCATGTTGATTCAGAATTTTACGACATAAACGACAAGCACTTTCGACTTGTCGTTCGGTACTATTTTCAAATAAATAAAAGCTGATTTGTGCCATGTTTTAGTAATTCGTTTATACGCGATTCGCTAAAAACTGCATTAGTAATGGTACTGGACGACCTGTTGCACCTTTGGCAGCACCAGAAATCCATGCTGTACCTGCAACATCTAAATGTGCCCAACGATAATCACGCGTAAATCGCTCAAGGAAGCATGCCGCGGTAATGGCACCACCATAAGGTCCACCAATATTGGCAATATCAGCAAAAGGTGAGTCAAGTAACTCTTGGTATTCTTCCATCACTGGCATGCGCCATACACGGTCAAGGGATTGCTCACCAGCTTGTTGTAACTCATTGGCAAGCTCATCATCCGGCGTGAATAACCCACTTACAACCTTACCTAGCGCAACCACACATGCGCCTGTAAGTGTCGCAATATCAATCACCAATGCAGGGTTGTAGCGTTTGATATAGGTCAAAGTATCACAAAGTACTAAACGACCTTCGGCATCGGTATTTAAGATTTCTACGGTTTGACCGCTCATTGTCGTCACGATGTCACCAGGACGCGTAGCATGACCTGAAGGCATATTTTCTGCCGCAGCAATCGCACCAACCACATGAATTGGGAGCTGTGCTTCACAAAGCGCTTGCATGGTACCCAATACTGAGGCTGCTCCACACATGTCGAATTTCATTTCATCCATGCCTAAGCCGGGTTTTAATGAAATACCACCTGTATCAAAAGTTACGCCTTTACCGACTAAGACGACAGGCGCTTGATCAATTTTTGCATTATATTCAAGTGTAATAATTCGACCTGGTCGATCAGAGCCTTTGCTTACAGCAAGGAAGGCATTCATTCCTAAATCAGCCATTTGCTGTTCATTCAAAATGGTTACTTTTAATAATTCAGGATATTGAGCTGCAAGTGCAGTTGCTTGGTCTGCAAGATATTCAGGAAAGCAAATATTTCCTGGACGATTGCCTAAGTCACGTGCATAGTCTTGCCCAGATTGTACGGCATGGATAAGATTCAGTTGAGCTTCATCTAAACTAGTTTGTTGTGCAACTAAATGAATTGTTTCGAGCTTAAATTCATTTTTCTTTGATTTGAATTCGTCATAACCATAAGCAGCTTGAGCTAAGCTTTGAACAAATAAATAGTGTAATTCTGAAGGCAGAGCAGAAATATCCACCATAATTTGTTTGAATTTGGTTTGTGATGATTTGATAATGCTTTGTGCAAGTTTTGCTAATTTTATTGCTTTGAGTTCGTTGCTTTTGCCTAGACCAAGAAGTTGAGCATGTAGATGCTCATTTATATTGGCAATAAGCGGCAAGTTCTCATTAAAACCCGCTTTGAATTGACTGGCTGTGAGAATATTTTCTAAGTGATTGATTTGATAGGTTTGTAAGTTTTGTTGTAATTGTTCTGAATCAACCAAAATCCACAAAGATTCACTAGACGCTGGCGTTGAAAATGCGGTATCAAGGATAAATTTCATTGTTTGTATTATACCTAATAAGCAAAAAAGATAGATAAGTCCATTAAACACTTTCAGATATGAGGTTGCAATCCGCAACAAGCGATAGGTTTTATATTTTTAACATTCGGGTAAACTAGCATTACCCTTCGATTGGTCTATTTTGGAAGTATTACTTTGATTATTCGGCGTTATCTCGTCAAGCAAGTGGTCTCCACCTCTTTGGTTGTGACTGCCTTACTCACTTTAATTATTATGGGTGGACAGTTAATCAAGATCTTTGGGCGAGCTGCACAGGGGCGTTTAGATGCGGGTGTGTTGCTGAGTATCATCGCTTATCGTTTGCCAGAGTTTCTGACCTTAATTTTGCCATTGGGCTTTTTTATTGGCTTGATGCTAGTTTTTGGTCGTCTCTATGTAGACCATGAGATGGCTGTGTTGAATGGCAGCGGCGTAAGTCGAAATCAGTTGGCAAAATTATTATTGCCAATGACTTTTGTTTACTTGATTGTGCAGTCGCTACTCATGGTTTGGGGTTCAGCTTCAGGTGTAAGAGCCTATGAAAGTTTAATGCAGACCCAAGCGGTACGTGCAGGCTTTGATTTAGTCCGACCTAAAGAGTTTATTTCCGCAGGCCCTTACACAATTTATGCAGGTTCACTTTCAGAAGATCGTAAAAATTTAAAAGATATTTTTTATTATCAAAAATCAGATCGAGATGGTAAGCCAGATGTGATGATTTTGGCCAAAGAAGCCACACGTGTAGAAATGGCAAATGACACTGCCAACGTAGTTGACTTGGTTCAAGGTCGCCGTTATGAAATTTTCCCAAATCAACCACGATATACTCAAGCTGAATTTCAGTCGTATCGCTTACGTCTAGAAAATGACAAAGATGTTAAGTTTGAAAGTGATGAAGTGAATGCGCTACTGATGTCAAAGCTTTGGCAGAAAAGAGATGATTCGGTGGTAAGAAGTGAATTGGGATGGCGTATTTTTGGTCCTTTTGTGATTATTGTAGCGTTATTACTCGCAGTTGCATTGTCTGAAGTAAACCCTCGTCAAGGACGTTATTACCGTCTAATTCCTGCTATTTTTATCTTTGCTAGTTTAATTGTATTAATGATTGCGATCAAAACTCGTATTAGTAAAGACGAGTTAGATATTTGGGCTTATCCTGCTGTGTTACTGATTTATGCGATTGCTGCGGCAATCTTTTCACGTAAACAAAAATTAGCACCTAAAATTAAGAAAAGTATTCAACGAGTGGGGTTGTGATGTTAGCACGTCGAATAGTCGCCAAACATGTGACAAAAACCACTGTTCTAGCCATGCTTGGAACAACGCTAGTCTTATCTTTCCTACAAGTATTGTTTACTTATTTAGGTGAATTAGGATCACTCAAATCAAACTATAATGCGTGGCAAGCATTTCTGTATGTTATGTGGGGTGCACCACGATATTTATATGAAATCTTACCTGTGGCAGCACTGATTGGTTCTGTTTTGGGTTTAGGGGCACTCGCTTCAAATAGTGAGTTGATCGTAATGCGCTCGGTGGGCATTAGTCTCTGGCGTATTGTTGGTTGGGTCATGCGCTCCGCTTTTCTGTTAATTATTCTATCTTTTACCCTGAGTGAGTGGGTTATTCCACATACCAATGAGAAAGCACAAAGTATTAAGAAACAACGGACTGCTGCTACTTTGGGTGAAGTTAAAGGATATTGGTCTAGAGAAGGGCAGCGATTTACATATATTGATTACGCCAATTCGCAAGGGCAATTGCGTGATATTCAATCTATTGATTTTGATGATAATTATCGCCTTCAATCCTTTATAACTGCCGACAAAGGTCAATTTGTTAAAGATGGGCAATGGACTTTACAAGATTCACATCAAGTCGATTTACTTGCTCAAGGTAATGCAATTAAGACAGATCATGCTGAGCAAACATTAGGTTTAGCATTACAACCTAAATATGTGCATATGGTGACCTTAGATCCTGAAGATTTATCTCCAAGCCAGTTGGTGAGTTTTATGCAATATCTAGAAGAATATAGCCAAGTTCCAAAAACCTATGAGCTGGCATTTTGGCAGAAAGTGGCTTCACCCTTTGCCTTAATTGCACTGGTTTTAATTGCTTGCTCATTTATTTTCGGACCATTACGTCAACAATCAATGGGTTTTCGATTGGTGATTGCATTATTCACTGGACTTGGTTTCTTTTATCTACAAGATTTTTTAGGTTATGCAAGCTTGGTTTATGCACCTTCACCTGCATGGTTTGTACTTATGCCAATCTTTTTAATGTTTATGATTGGCAGCTATTTATTGTATCGCGCAAGATAACATCGAATATTTTTAGGTTTTTGAAAGCGATCAGTGCTTTCTGTAATGCCATAGAGAATTAGCTCAAAATTCGGTAAAATATGCCGATCAAATGATAGACAAACAGAGAGTCCAATATGACGGATGCAAATGCTGACAAAATTCCTCACGTTCTTGTAATCATGGATGGTGTGGGACATCGTGAAGCAGTTGAAGATAACGCGTATTTAGCAGCGAAAACGCCAAATTTAACCGCCATGAAAGCGAAGCATCCAAACAGTTTGATTTCAGGTTCAGGTGAAGATGTTGGATTACCTGATGGTCAAATGGGCAATTCTGAAGTTGGTCATATGAATCTGGGTGCAGGGCGTGTGCTTTATCAGGATTTTACACGTATCACCAAAGATATTCGCACGGGGGATTTCTTCGAGCACCAAGTGTTGATAGATGCAGTAGAAAAAGCCAAAGCAGCCAATGGTGCCGTTCACGTTATGGGTCTGCTCTCTGAGGGTGGGGTGCATTCACACGAAGATCATATCGTGGCGATGTGTAAGCTTGCATTAAAACGTGGTGCAACGGTTTATTTACATGCTTTCTTGGATGGCCGTGATACGCCACCACGCAGTGCCAAGCCTTCATTAGAAAAACTGGATGCCTTGTTCGCGCAATATCCAAATCAAGGTCGTATTGTTTCGATGATTGGTCGTTATTTTGCAATGGATCGTGATAATCGTTGGGATCGTGTTGAACAAGCCTATCGCTTAATGACTGAAGGTGAGGCTGTACGCGTTGTAAATTCAGCAGTTGAAGGTCTAGAGCAAGCTTATGCTGCTGAAGAAAATGATGAGTTTGTAAAAGCAACACGTATTGGTGATATTGCTAAAGTACAAGATGGCGATAGCATCGTGTTTATGAATTTCCGCGCCGATCGTGCACGTGAAATTACGCGTGCTTTTGTTGAACAAGACTTTGCTGGATTTAGCCGTAAATTAGTGCCTGCATTGTCTAAATTTGTGATGCTAACTCGTTATCAAGCGAGTATTGATGCACCCGTCGCATATATGCCAGAAGGTTTAAAAAACTCAATCGGTGAATATTTATCGAGCCTAGGTAAAACACAGTTACGTATTGCTGAAACAGAAAAATATGCACATGTGACTTTCTTCTTTAGTGGCGGACGTGAAGACGAATATGCAGGTGAAAAACGTATTTTGATTCCATCACCGAATGTTGCAACTTATGATTTGAAACCTGAAATGAGTGCCATTGAAGTCACTGATGAGCTTGTTAATGCGATTGATTCAGGTGAGTTTGATTTGTTGGTCGTGAACTATGCAAATGGTGATATGGTTGGGCATACTGGTGTTTTCGATGCGGCAGTGAAAGCAGTTGAAACCGTAGATGCTTGCTTAGGGCGAGTTTATGATGCTGTAATGGCAAACAAAGGTCATATGTTAATTACGGCCGATCATGGTAATGTAGAACAAATGCAAGACTATGTGAGTGGTCAGGTTCATACGCAGCATACAACTGAATTAGTCCCATTTATTTATGTTGGTCCAACGCAGGCTGTTATTGCGGAAGGTGGTGTCTTGGCTGATGTCGCACCAACTTTATTGAGCTTAATGAATCTCCCTGTACCACAAGAAATGCAAGGCAAAAATCTAATTACTTTAGAATAAATCCCCCTAACCCCTCTTTTTGAAAGAGGGGATTTTGCAGAAGGTGAAACAATGACCCTACACAACAACATCTATCGTGCTTTATTTGCCAGTTTGTTGATGTGTTGGGGGCATACCGTAATTGCTGCACCATTGAGCGCGCCTTCTGGCTGGTCAGATGAAAATCAAGCTTCTCGCAATGCCGAAGTTCCGTTAGAGTCTATTCAGCAATTTGTGCAGATTTATGGGATTGTGCGAGATAACTATGTTGATCCAAAGACAGATGATGCTTTATTTCAGCAGTCCATTAAAGGTTTAGTCAGCGGTTTAGATCGTTACTCTCGTTATTTATCCGCAGAAGAATATCGCCAACTTATTCAATATACGGAAGGAGATTTGGCATCTATAGATTTTAACTTGAATTATGATAATCATACACGTTCATGGCAAATACAGGATTTAAAAGCGGGTTCTGATTCAAATAAATTAGGCTTACGGAATGGTCAAAGCATACTGAAAATTGATAACCAAGAGTTAAAAAGCTTAAATCAAGATCAAGTTCAAGGCTTACTTTATGGTTCGATAGGTACTACAGTTCAAATTCAGCCAGAAAATAATAATAGTACAGTGATTCTAGTTAGAAATAAAAAAGTAGAAACTGATATAGAGCCTATTTTGCTGCATAATCAAGTGCTTGTGCTTAAAATTAGAGTTTTTCAGCAAGATACTGCAAATGAAATTAAACGCTTAATTGAAGAATATAGCTCGACTAAATTAAAGGCTGTTGTTTTAGATCTACGAAATAATCCAGGAGGATTGCTTTCAGCCGCTGTGGAATCAGCTGATTTATTTTTGAATCAGGGATTGATTGTCACTACAAAAAGCCGTTCGGAAGGGGATCAGCAATTTCAGGCGTTGCCTTCAAATGATTTTCAAAATATTAAATTAGGTATATTGACTAATCGTCGTTCTGCTTCAGCAGCAGAGGTTTTTACAGCCGCGCTGAAAGAGCATAAACGGGCTTGGGTGATTGGTGAGAATAGTTATGGCAAAGGGGTCGTTCAGAAACTATTTCCTCTACCGAGTGGAGCCGCATTGCAAATGACGGTTTCCCATTATTACAGCCCGAATGGAAATATGATTGAAGGTCAAGGGATACAACCAAATCAGATTTATCCATTATCTGCTGAAATGAAAGAAGATAGTTACTTGGAGCACGTCACTGAATTTGTTTTAAAAAGCAAAATTTAATAAGAAGAAGCCCCAATTATTGGGCTTCTTTTTATTCGTTATTCATCGTCTTCTGTATCTAAACCAAACTTTTTCAAACGGTAGCGTAAAGATCGGAATGTCATTCCTAATTTTTTAGCAGCTAATGTTCTATTCCAATGGGTTAAGTTGAGTGCATTCAGAAGAATTTCTTTCTCAATATTCTCTAAATAGCGCTCTAAACCTTCTGGTGGAAGCTTCTTAGAACTCATGGCTGGACTAGCAGAGTGTTGCATTTGCTCAGTTTCATCTTGATTAGAAAATGAAATATTGGTTGGTGATGCAATCGGAGCTCGTAACGGCGCAGTTTGTAAATGTGCGAGATCAATATTGTCATCATCACTGAGAGTGATTGCACGTTCAATAATATTGCGTAATTCACGCACATTACCAGGGAAATACTGCTGCAATAAAAATTGTTCTGCACGTGAGGACAATGATTTGGCCGTTAAATCCCATTCTTGGCTAATTCTTTGAATAAAATGATTTGCCAACAAAAGAATATCTTGACCGCGTTCGCGTAAAGGCGGTAACACAATATCCATCACATGAATACGGAAGAATAAATCTTGTCTGAAGCGACCTTGTTGAACCAATAACTCAAGATCTTGATGGCTGGCACTAATCACACGGAAATCAACGTCAATTTCTTGATCCGAGCCTACAGGACGAATTTTCTTTTCTTGTACGGCACGAAGCAGTTTCACCTGCATACTTACAGGTAATTCTGCAATTTCATCTAAAAATAAACTGCCACCATGCGCGGAAAGAATTAGGCCTTGCTTGTCTTGAGTCGCGCCTGTAAAGCTTCCTTTTTTATGTCCAAACAGTTCACTTTCCATCAATTCAGTTGGAATAGCACCACAGTTAATGGCAATAAAAGGACCTTCGCTACGATTACTTAAGCGATGCACTAGGTTGGCTACGACTTCTTTGCCTGTTCCTGATTCACCAGTAATAAAAACAGGTGCCTGAGAGCGTGCAATTTTCTTTAATGCAATTCTTAATTGCTGAATCGGTGCTGAACGACCAATCAATAGTTTATTTTCTAAAGCTGTTTCAGCCGCCTCTTGTTCTGGCTGAGGTCGATTCAAGGCTTTTTGAATGAGTTGATCTAAATGAGTCTGATTAACAGGTTTGCTCACAAAATCAAATGCACCCGCTTTCAGTGCTGCAATTGCAATGTCCATATTGCCATATGCAGTGAGTACCGCGATTGGAGTATTAGGATAGTTCTGAGTCACATGTTTAACTAAATCTAGACCATTCCCATCAGGAAGATTTAAATCCGTTAAACAAGCATCGTATTGAAACTCAGTAAAGAATTTTTTTGCTTGCTCGACTCTATAGGCAAGGTGAGTTTTGATACCCATTCGTGCGAGCGTCATTTGCATTAAAAGACATAAGTCTTCTTCATCGTCTACGAGTAGAACGAGAGGTTGTTTAGTTGCCATTCCCCGAAAAACCTAATTTAATCAATGAATTTTTGAGCATTCAATCCTGAAACATGCCCCTTGTTGTCGCTCAACATACGTAAGCTTTGCATGATTTGCCTCACAAAATGTATGAGACAGATATAATCCTAAACCAGTTCCTTTAATTTCGGTACTAAAAAATGGTTTGAATAGCTGAGAAATATCTCGTTTTGCCACACCTGAACCAAAATCGACCACATCAATACAGGTTCGACCTTCTTTTAAATCAACATTCACTTCGATGTATTCAGCATCTGCTGAGTTATGCCGTAAAGCATTGCGAATCAAATTGATCAAAACTTGTCTAAGTTGTTTTTCATCAAATAAAATATTAATTCGATCCGTGAGATTAAGCTCTATTTGTTGTTTTGCATCGATTAAATCTTCGTTTAACAAGCTTTCAAAAAATTCTACTAAGGAAATAATTTGTGGTTCAGAAGGTCTGTTACCTGCCATTCCCAGTGTATCTTGGATGATACTATCAATTCGTTTAGATTGCTTGCTAATCATACGTGATAGCATTTCTTGTTGATGCGCATCACTTTCTTTTAACAACTCATTGGCTTGAACAATGGCAGCTAAAGGGTTACGAATTTCATGTGCGATACTTGCCGATAATTGTCCTAAGGCAGCTAATTTAAGTTGTTGAACCTGCTGAGTTATTTTTTGTGCATCTTTAAGAATTAGTAAGACAAGTGCTTGTTCAGGAACAATGAGATGTTTTACCTTAACGTTTACAGTGTAAAGGCTTTGTTGTGACTCAAAGCTAAACTCTTCACCATCTTCTAAATCACTAAAGCGAATGAGTTCAAAAAGATCGGGTTGCAGTTTAATCAGTGGTGTTTTTTCTAATGAAATAGGCAAATGAATACCCAATAAGGTATTTGCTGCTGGGTTGGTAAGAACAATATGATTACTTTCATCTAATACTAAATAGCCATCTTCAATTTGTTCAAGAATATAGCGATTTATATTTTGAAGTTGATGAATTTCAATCGATTGATGAAATGTGAGTGTTTCTAAAATTTTAAACCGTTGTACTGCAATTCGTCCAATCGCATAAACCACGAAAAATAAGAAAGCGAGTAAGACACTATTGCCCAGATGATTTAAATTATTGTAATCAAAAAAATTGCCTATAAAACGCTGATAAACCACCATAATGACTGCAAACAGGGTAACAATCAGTGAAAGATGAGCATTCAGTAAGATGGCAGATGAGAAAATAATAATGACATAAAGCAGACTTAATTGTAGATTTGGTCCACCCGCGGAAAACGTAATTAAGCCCAAACAAATAACATCAATAATAAAGATAAAAATGAGTTGTTTACTTACTTGAAGTGGGACAATTTTTAATAGGAATAACTGAAAAATATTAACGCTAATATAGCAAATTAGTGTATAGAAATATAAAAAAGGATACTGATAATTAGCACTGAGTTGTTCTGCGGTAAGTAAGTAAATCAGCAAAAGACTGATTGAAATAATCAGTCGATAGCCACTATACCAAACGCCAAGTCGATAAACGGTTTGAGACACTGAGGAAGCAATTTTTCCCAACATTGGCGATTACTCGAATAACTAAGGTTTAATCAATCCATAACGAATCGCAAGATGGGTGAGTTTGACATCGCTATCAATCGCCAGTTTTTCAAAGATACGATAACGGTAGGTATTTACAGTTTTAACGCTCACAAATAATTTGTCTGCAATTTCTTGCGCGCTAATACAGTTCACGACCATCATGGCAACTTGCATTTCACGTTCAGAAAGCGCATCAAATGGCGATTGTTGGGTATCTGAAAGATATGAGCTTGCCAGTTGCTCTGCAATGTCTGCACTGAAATATTTTCCGCCTTGCATCACCTTGTTAATGGCACGAACCATTTCTGAAATGGGTGCACCTTTGGTAATGTAGCCTTTGGCACCGGCTTTAAGAAGCAAGGAAGGATAAGGTTCTTCAGCTAAACCGCTCACTGCGATTACCTTTGTTTCAGGTGCCGATTGTAATAAACGGCGCGTTGTTTCAACCCCACCTATACCTGGCATATTGACATCTAACAAAACAACTTGTGGATGTTTCTGACGAACTAATCCAATTGCCTCTTCACCTGATTCGGCTTGACCAATAACCTCAACATCTGGGTGATCTTCTAGCATGCGGCAAATCCCTGTGCGTACGAGTTCATGATCATCAACAACGAGAACAGTGATCAAGAAGACCTCCTTTTATTTCAAAAAACTGGTTTTTTGTTACATAAAGCAAAATTAGCTTGCAATGAAACGACAAAATTAGCAATCCTATTCTTCGTGTTTAGAGAATAGTTGTACACAATTGTGTCTATAAAAGCTTTACCCGATTTGTTCAAATGTAAGGCATAATGATAGTAAGCGCAAATGTGCAGCGTCCTGAGTTGAGTATTGTGTCGTGAGAAATTCTAAAAAATCTGTCATGCATGTTTTAAGCATGTCTATCTTGTTGGCGTGGAGTTCAACAAGTTTTGCTGAGTTGGTTGTAAATAACAACTCCGCTACTTCGAGTGCCAATGAATCTTCTGCTTCATTGAGTTGGTCTGCAAATGATGTTAGCCAATTTATGGAAGATGATGATTCATTAGAGGTTAGTCCGCAAGGCTCAACCTCTGTGACGACGACCTTAAGAGGTGGTGGTACAGCAACAATTACTTCATCCGCAACGCCGCAGAAAAGCTTACAGATTCGTGATACATCAGGATACAGTAGTCAGCCTTCTGTGAATGCTCGTGCCGCTTTGGTGATGGATGCTCAAACCGGCGAAGTGCTTTACAGCAAAAATAGTAATATGTCAGTGCCAATTGCATCGATTACTAAAGTTATGACAGCTGTGGTCACTGCTGATGCGCGTTTGAATATGTCTGAAGAAGTTACTTTGCAAATGATTGATTTTGCAGGTGCAGGTGGCAAAAATTCAAGCTCAACTTTACGGGCTGGCGATACCATGAATCGCGCTGAATTACTTCTATTTGCTTTAATGAAATCTGAGAACCCTGCTGCTGCGGCATTAGCACGTACGTATCCAGGTGGTCGTTCAGCTTTTATTGCTGCAATGAATGCTAAAGCCAAACAATTGGGTATGACATCTACTCACTATGCAGAGTCTACAGGCTTAGATCCGCATAATGTTTCTTCTGCACGTGATTTAGGTATTTTAGTTAGTGCTGCATCACAATATGGATTGATTCGTCAATTTTCAACCACACCGACCTATGATTTTAATCTCGGCTATCGTGTTTTAAAATCGAATAACACTAATGCTTTAGTACGTAATGGTGGTTGGAATATTAACTTGTCTAAAACGGGTTATATTAACGAGGCAGGGCGTTGTGTGGTAATGCATACGACTGTAAATTCTCGCCCAGCAGTCGTGGTACTCTTGGGTGCACCAAGTTCGCAATCTCGTACTAATGACGCGACTAATTTGCTTAATTGGCTAAGTTCATTACCAAAAAGAGTTTAATAATTTAAAGACTCAAAAGCTTCTCTTTATGAGGAGCTTTTTTTTATATATCAAAACGACAGTTTAAGATCTTTTATTTTTAGTATATTTTGCTAAATTGTGATCTCAGTATATTTAATAACTCATTCGAAATTAATAATTTAAAATTGGGGATCTAAGATGACAACATATGTAATTCGTGAAAAATATTTTGGTTATAACGATGAAGTTTTTTATGCGTCGGGGAGTCGAATTGCCAGTGTTTTTGAGAGTAAGGATCAAGCTGAAACAACTTATAAGCAACTTGAAATTAAAGCTGCACGTAACTTTTTTTTATATGAAGTTGAATCATTATTTGATGCAGATGAGTCATTATTAAAACAATTGGATGATTTTGTCTTTTCACGTTGTGGTGAACATATTTATCAGGATGGAGGAGTTTCACGAGAAACGCTGCCTGAAAGCTTAAATGATGAGGATACTTTTGAGTTTATTCAACTGGCCAATATGCAAAGTTACCAATTGATTCATTTTGATCAAGATATTAAGTTCTACGGCCTATGGTCAGTAAAAAAGCAGCAATGGGTGGAGGAGCATGATGAGTTTTTTGCAAGTTTGGTTTATTCGCAGCAACCTGAACAATTAAAAAGTAATGTCGTAACGATTTTTGCCGATTACGATTATGGTGATATTCAGATCAAAGGTTCATTTGAGGAGTTGTCTGATCAGCCAGCACTTTTACAGGCAATCATTCATTCTCAGTCAGGTTTAAAATATAATCAGAAAACACAGACTTTAATTATTATGCATGGTTGGGAAGAAGAGCCTTTGTATGCGGTTAATCCTTTGCTCAAACAGCCTTTATTTGAGATTAAACAGATAGCTTTAGAAGAGATTCAAGCAATTGAGAAAGAGCTGTCTAAGCAGTATAGTTATGAAGATGAATATGAGTGAAAAGAAAAATAATCTATCTTTTTGAGTAAAAAAACCAGCTGCAAGCAACTGGTTTTTTATTTCTTTAGAATTTATTCTTACATATTTGAAAGAATAGAATCTTTGACTTGATCCATTGTCGCATCAATTGACAACATCACAGCATCAGCACATTGCTTAATTGCTGTATCAGGATCTTTCAAACCATTACCAGTCACAGTACATACAATCACCGAACCTTCAGCAATTTTACCTGCTTTAATGTCACGAATTGCACCACCGATAGACGCTGCTGAAGCAGGTTCTACAAACACACCTTCATACATAGACAATAAGCGTTGAGCTTCTAAAATCTCACTATCTTGAAGTTCATCAAACCAGCCTTTAGAATCACGTACAACAGCTTTAGCATGGTTCCAGCTTTGTGGATTACCAATACGAATTGCTGTAGCAACAGTTTCAGGACTCTCAACTGGTGCACCACGTAAAAATGGTGCGGCGCCCGCAGCTTGATAACCTGCCATGATCGGTAAACCTTCAGGTTTAGGGCCTGTGAATTGATCTGTTGCCGCATCATAGATGACTTGTTCGAATTGATCCGCAGGTTGGTTGGCAACGGCTTCCGTATAACCCATCCAGTGTGCAGTGATATTACCGGCATTACCCACTGGTAAGCAGTGATAATCAGGTGCACGACCTAAAGCTTCCACAATTTCGTAAGCAATGGTTTTTTGACCTTGCAAACGGTATGGATTAATCGAGTTTACAATCGTTACAGGTGCTTGATCAGCAACTTCTTTTACTAGGCGCATGCCGTCATCGAAATTACCACGAATTTGCATCGTGATTGCACCGTACATCATTGCTTGAGCCATTTTACCCATTGCAATTTTGCCTTCAGGGATCAAGACAAATGCTTTGATGCCCGCACGTGCTGCATATGCTGCTGCTGCTGCTGAAGTGTTACCTGTAGATGCACAGATAATCGCTTTAGAGCCTTCTTCAACTGCTTTAGTCACTGCCATCGTCATGCCACGGTCTTTAAAAGAACCCGTTGGATTTAGACCTTCATACTTCACATAGATTTCAACATTCTTGCCAATAATACGTGGAATATTCTCTAATTTAATGAGCGGAGTATTACCTTCGCCTAAAGAGATAGCACGTGTAGTTGCAGACACAGGTAAACGGTCACGATAACGATCTACAAGACCAGTATAACGATTGGCATTCGACATGATGGTGTTCCAATATGAGGTAGAGAGAAAATCCCTCCCAACCTCCCTTTTTCAAAGGGAGGAGTTCCCCCTATTTATTAAAGAGGGGTGAGGGGAGATTTAAACTGATTAACTATCGAGCGATTCTAAACGAATTCTTACGATTTCGCCACGAATTGCAGGTAATGCTTGAATTTGTGCTAAAGCTTCATCCATTTTTGACTCGATGATCGGATCGGTCAAGATTACGATTGGAATCAGATCTTTAAGGCGAGATTGCTGCATGATGGCATCAATACTGATACCAGCGCGACTCAAGATTGAGGTGACATCTGCCAATACACCTGTTTGATCTTCAGCATTTAAACGGATGTAATAACCCGTTGTCATTTCTTCACGGCTGAGAATCGGTACATTGGTCAATGCTTCAAAAGCAAGTTGCGGAATTGTACCTGCACCGTCTTCTGTGTAAGAAATATCACGGACAATATCAATCACATCAGCAACAACAGCAGATGCTGTTGGACCTGCACCCGCGCCAGCACCGTAGTAAAGTGTTGGACCAACGGCGTGCGCTTGTACCAATACGGCATTTTTAACGCCATTTACATTAGCAATTAATTCTTCTGCAGGAATCAGTGTTGGATGTACACGTAACTCAATTCCTTTTTCTGCACGACGAGCAATACCTAAGTGTTTGATACGGAAACCAAGCTCTTCAGCATATTTCACATCTTGTGCTGTAATTTTGCTAATGCCTTCGGTATAGACTTTATTGAATTGAAGTGGGATACCAAACGCACACGATGCTAAAATCGTTAGCTTATGTGCAGCATCAATTCCTTCAACATCAAAAGTTGGATCAGCTTCAGCGTAACCGAGTTCTTGAGCTTCTTTAAGTACATCATCAAAAGCACGGTCTTTTTCGCGCATTTCGGTCAAGATAAAGTTACCTGTACCATTGATGATTCCTGCCAACCATTGAATATGGTTTGCAGCAAGACCTTCACGAATTACTTTAATAATTGGAATACCACCAGCAACCGCTGCTTCATAGGCGATTTGCACAGCATTATCTTCAGCAGCTTTGAACAGTTCATTACCATGTTCAGCAAGTAATGCTTTGTTCGCAGTGACAACTTGTTTGCCATGCTTAATGGCTTCCATGATGACTTCATAGGCAGGATGAATCCCGCCCATCACTTCAACCACGACATCAACATCAGGTTGACGTACGATTTCCATGAGGTCTTCGCTTTGTTGAATGCCATCAAGTTGTAAATCTGGACGTGGACGGCGGGTGCCTACGTGTGTAATTTGAATTTCTCGACCGGTACGGCGTTTAATTTCAGCAGCATTTTCTTGTAGTAATTTAAGGGCTCCACCACCTACAGTACCAAGACCGAGTATCGCCAGACGAACTGGTTTCACGTCACACTCCATTTTATTCAATCATTTTAATGAAGCTTGATCATAGCTAAAAAAGTGAGCAGACACTAGGGCTAAGATCATCTTTAATCTGTCGCCCGAGTCGTTTGATTTAGTCTTTTGAAAATATTTTATTTTTCGAGTCGTTTTGTGATTTCTTCAGGTGTCATATAGCCCCCTAAATACTCACCATCAACGTTGTAAATTGCAGGTGTTCCATTTACACCCATGTTTAAACCCAATTGATATTGATCACGAACAGGGTTTTTACATGCTGCTGCAGCAACAGGAAGGCCTTGTGCAGCTTGATCAAAAGCTGACTTACGATCTTCGCTACACCAAATGGCTTCCATAGTTGGCATAAATTGCTCGCCACGTGGCCATGCAATATAACGAACCTCAATGCCTTTGGCATTAATTTCAGCTAGATGTTCGTGTAGTTTATGGCAATAAGGACAGCTTGAATCAGTGAACACATAAATTACATGTTTTGCCTTGCCATCTTTAGCAGGGTAAACAATCAAATCTTCAGTTTTTAGAGCTGCTAAGTGTTTTTTATTTTCAGTTGCTTGTAATGACTCACTCACATTCTTCAGTTGCTTGTCGCCTAAACGAATTACATCACCTTGAATGATATATTGACCATCACTCGTGGCATATACTGATCCCATGCCTTCTAAACTGACCCAGAATAAATTAGGTACTTCCGTTTTTTTAATCGCAACGATTTTGGCATTAATATTCGCGGTTTTAAAATGTTTTTCTAAGGTTGAGATGAGACGTTGTTGAGCATTACGTTCATTTAAGGTAGATGCCTCACCTGTCGCAGGTGCACTTGCTGTAAGAGCATCTTGTTTTTGTGCTGAATTTTCTTTTGAACATGCACTGACTAATAATGTTGATGCCAATGTACAAGCAAGTACGAGCTGAGAGCGAGTAAACGACATAAAGAACCTTTTTCATAGTGTATTTATAAACTTGCTCAAGCATACCAAAAAATTAGATTTACTTCGTTAAATCTTGCTTGAGCTATGTGAACGAAATCTAGTTTGCTGTATGTCTTCGATAAAAGGCTGTTTTAACCCCTTGGATGGTATTTGCTATGTAGTTCTTGCATCCGATGTTGCGCAACATGTGTATAAATTTGTGTGGTTGAAAGATCACTATGTCCGAGCAGCATTTGCACTACGCGTAAATCAGCGCCGTGATTGAGTAAGTGTGTCGCAAAAGCATGTCGTAGTGTATGTGGAGATAATTCAGCTTGAATATTGGCTTGCAGAGCATAACGTTTAATGGCGTACCAAAAATTTTGTCGACTCATGATCCCGCCGTGTTGAGTCAAAAATAAATAATCGGTACTACTTTTATAAAGCTGTGGACGTGATTCTGATAAATATTTTTCCACCCAATCGCATGCATACTGTCCGAGAGGTACGAGACGTTCTTTATTGCCTTTGCCTGTGATACGTAAAAAACCCTGTTTTAAATTAATTAGCTCTAAACGCAAATTGAGTAATTCAGAAACACGCAGTCCACATGCATATAAAACTTCTAACATAGCACGATCTCGAAGACCTAAAACATGCGTGATGTCTGGTGCATGAATCAACGCTTCTACATCTTGTTCCGATAAATCTTTGGGTAAGGCACGACCAATTTTAGGCGAATGATGCGTTGCTACAGGATTGTCATCTCTTAGTTTTTGTTCTCTTAAAAATTTAAAGAATTGTCGTAATGCCGATAGACATCTTGCAATTGAACGTGGGCTTTTCCCTGCTTTGGTCAGCGCAATGAGTACATCTGCGATATCGTCACTTGACCATTGTGGTAATAGTGAGGTGGTGTGTAATTCACTACATTGGATCAAATCAGACAAATAGGCATTGCGTGTGTGTGGGCTGACTGTTTGAGCCACTAAATAATCTCGAAAACCTTGTAAAAACCCCAAATGTTCAGGAATGGTGACGGCAGTAGGAATACGAGGTTTTTTATTCAATATCATCAGAAAATTCCTTTATTCAGTTGCACTGTAAAAGAAAAATGAATTGTTGTCGATCTGTGACAAAGCGAAATGGCATTGAGATTGTTTTTGGTAATTATTCTCATTTGCTTGTATACTAGCCACAAAAGCGTTAAGGGTTAGAAGCGGTGCGATTGTCAGCATTAAAAGTCAAGCAAACAGCGATGATTACGAAAGTAAATCGCTTAGTCGATGAGGCAGAACAGCCAGATTTAGTTGCCGTTCGTTTAGAAAGTTTGGGCTTTGTACCTGGTACTCAAGTGCAGGTGATCACTAAAGGTATTTTTGGTGGTGATCCGATTCTAATCCAAATTGGTTTTACTCGTTTTGCGTTACGTAAAACCGAAGCAGACAAAATTGAAATTCAGCTTGAAGGAGCACCTGCATGAGTGATGCGCTACGTGTTGCCCTTGTGGGAAATCCAAACTGCGGTAAAACATCTTTATTTAATCATTTAACAGGAACTCGCCAAAAAGTAGCAAACTATGCGGGGGTCACTGTTGAACGTAAAGTTGGACATTTTCAGCTTCCTTCAGGAAAAAATGTTCGTGTCTTGGATTTACCAGGAACGTATAGCTTAAAAGCGACCAGTCCTGATGAAGAAATCACTCGTGATGTTTGTCAAGGTAAGATTGCGGAAGAAGGGCAGCAAGACGCCTTTTTATGTGTGGTTGATGCAACTAATTTGAAGCTACATCTAGGTCTCGTTTTAGAAGTCATCGAGCTTGGTCGTCCGATTCTTGTTGTATTAAATATGATGGATGAAGCACGTCGTCGTGGCATTCAGATCAATACACAGAAGTTATCTGAACGCTTGGGTGTGCCAGTGGTTGAGACTGTTGCGGTACGCAATTCAGGTATCGAAAATTTACTGCACGCATTAGATCAAGGTAAATACACAGTTCCACAAACCGAACTGAGTGGTTTGACAGGCGAACATCATCAAAAAATTGAAGTGATCTTCAAAGATGTCGTTAACTTTATTGATCAAGAAGATAAGCGTACAGATTTTCTAGATAAGATTTTTTTACATCCTGTATTGGGACTACTCAGTCTCGCAGTGATGATGTTCATTGTATTCCAAGCGGTATTTGCTTGGGCTGCACCTTTTATGGATGGAATTGAAACATTCTTTGGGTGGCTGGGTGAAACCTTGGGTGAGCATATAAGCCAACCTTTACTTCAAAGTTTAGTTGTTGATGGAATCATTGCAGGTGCTGGCGGTGTTGTGGTGTTCTTGCCACAAATTTTGATTCTGTTTTTCTTTATCTTGGTTTTAGAAGAATCAGGCTATTTACCTCGCGCAGCGTTTTTGCTTGATAAGTTGATGTTTAAAGCGGGTTTGAGTGGACGTGCTTTTATCCCTTTACTATCAAGTTTTGCATGTGCAATCCCCGGTATTATGGCAACACGTAGTATTAGTGATCACCGTGATCGTTTCACCACGATTATGGTTGCACCGCTGATGACATGTTCGGCACGTTTGCCTGTATATGCTTTGCTGATAGCCGCATTTATTCCGACTCAAACAGTATGGGGTATTTTTAATCTGCAAGGTTTAGTTTTATTTGGATTATACATGGCGGGAATTGTTAGTGCGCTATGTGTATCTATAGTGATGAAATTTCTGCAGAAAGATAAATCACAGCATGCGCTATTACTCGAGCTACCAAGTTACCGTATTCCAGATTTGAGAAGTGTTGGGATTGGCTTACTGGATCGCGCCAAAATATTCTTAAAGCGCGTGGGTGGTATCATTTTCGCACTTTCAATTTTACTTTGGTTCTTATGTACTTTTCCTCAAGCGCCAGATGGAGCAACTCAACCTGCGATTGATTACAGTTTCGCAGGTATGTTAGGCCATTTATTACAACCTATTTTTGCACCTGTTGGCTTTAACTGGCAGATCGTGGTTGCACTGATTCCTGCAATGGCAGCGCGTGAAGTGGTGGTTGCTGCATTGGGTACTGTATATGCATTATCTGGTGCTGATGATGATGCGGTCGCTCAAGGTTTATCACACTTAATTAGTGCGGATGGAACAGGCTGGTCGCTTGCAACTGGATTATCACTCTTGGTGTGGTTTATCTATGCGCCGCATTGTTTGGCAACATTGGCAACGGTTCGCCGTGAAACAGGCTCATGGAAACACGTCGCAGTCATGACAGCTTATTTGTTTGGCTTAGCTTATTTAATGTCTTTCTTTACCTATCAAATTGCATCACGCATTTGGGGGTAATGAAATCTCACTTATACCTTCCTTCAAGTAAGGAAGGTAATTATTGGAGAGGCTTATGTTTGAGTACTTAATTATTGCTGTATTGGTGCTATGGAGCGCTGTTGTTGTTTTTAAAAAAGTATTCCCTAAAACTGCAAGTTCAGCATCTCTGGCGGTCTCGATTTTTTGTCAGCGTCTAGGTTGGCAACGTTTGTCAGTCTGGTTTAAACCTAAAATGATAGTCGGTTGTGGGGGAGGCTGTGGTTGTTCAACAGATGAAGCAGAAAGTAAAAAAGCAGAGTCTGTACAAGCAGTTAAATGGCGTTAAAAAATAGCAATCGCCTGTATTTATTAATATTAATGATATAGGCGATTGTTGAAAGAAAATGATAAAAATAAATCAAATTCAAATGATTGAAGAAAAACCGTTAAGCTTTAAGCATAAAATCATTCTGATTGGGTTTATGATCTTGGTTACGATAATCTTTCTACTCGGATTGAAGGATGAACCAACACCTTATCGAGCTGGATTGAATTGGCTAGGTACAATTTTTTGTTTCATCTATTTATGGTTACGACCTGAAGCTATTGCGCTAAAGATAAAGGGAATCCAACCGAAGAAAATTGACCGATTGATGTATTTGGCATTAGCTTTGTGGGTGATTGCATTGTTTACTTCATTCTGATTCAGCTATTCGATCTAGCTTTTACGCACTGACACAAAAAAGCATGAATAAAACTAAAACTGAAAAAGCATTTAAAACAGTAAAGTGCTAACATTTTTGCCATTCTGTGAACTGCAAAAATGGGGCAAAAATGTTAA
>Ga0209599_10000124_pt1 | contig 54711 bp, 48 predicted proteins | sample Shrwel_input2_FT_FD_187534 | JGI IMG/M metagenome (GOLD analysis project Ga0209599, IMG submission 187534) | Subsurface microbial communities from deep shales in Ohio, USA - Utica-3 well 1 S input2 FT (SPAdes) (version 2) ...
GTGATGTCGCCCTGCACACGGTCGAGGCGAAATGTGCGGGTGGCGCGCCGGTTCAGGCATAGCCCCTGAAAACACTGGCCATCCAGCTGGCGAACCACCACCCGGCGGTCGGAGTATTCGCCGGTGGCGTCGATGTAGGCAAATTGTACGGTGTCGAGCTGACGGCCTTCGAGGTAGGGCAGTGCTGCCCGGCTGGCCGCTCGGCGGGGTGGGGGGTGAGCCGGCAGGCGGATGCCGGCCAGATTCTGGAGCTGGTCTTCGATGGATTGGCGCTGGCCGGTGCTCAGCGCGCCTTTGGCCAGGGCATCGCCCAGTTGGGTGGCCAGACGGCGAATGCTGGGTTCTGCGTCCAGCGCCGGCTGGGCATTCAGCCAGGTGTGCAGCGCGTCAAGCTCGTCTTCTTCCACCAGGCCGTCTGCCAGGATGTTCTGGCAGTGCTGGCGCAGTTGGTCGCGCAGGACGGCCACTGGGTGTGGCGCAGGTAGCGGCGCGCGTTTGTCAGGGCGATAGGCGGGTGCTGCTGGCTGGGCAGGTGGTGGGGTTTTTGGCGTGCGCCAGCGCACCCATAGCCATATTCCACCGGCCAATCCGGCCAGCGTCAGTATTTCGCCAATTTCCATTTTCACCTCTTGCTTTGATTCAAATCGTTATTGTTGTGACCTCACACTACCAGCGCACTTCCCAATCTTCCTCCCCTACCACCAGGCTGCACGCCAGCCGCCAGCGTTCCGGGCTGTCGTCAATCTGCTCTTGCGCCTGGGTGCTGGCATCAATCAGGCCGTGGCGAGCCTGCACATTGCGTTCCTTGCGTGACCACGGCCAGTCGCGCGGCTGCTGGGCGTGGCAGATGCGGACCTGGCAGGCGCAGCAGGTGCCATGGCCGCAGCGCCAGTACAAGGGCACATCCGCGCGACGCACCACGTCAATCAGCACTTCTCCCGGTTCCGCCTGCAAGACGGCAGGGGCAGGCAGTGCCGGGTGAATGAAGGTGATGGTGGGCACGGCCAGTGGAATCAGGCCAGCAGGGCAGGCAGCGGCAGATAGTCCACCAGATCGCCCGGCTTGATGGTCTGGTTAGGCCCCACCCGCACCAGACCATCGGCCCAGGCCACCGACGTGAGCACGCCCGCGCCTTGTTTCGGGAAGGCTTCCAGCGTCACGCGGCCTTCGGATACCACCTGGCGCACGCGCAGAAACTCGGTGCGCAGCGGATCCTTGCGCGGCCATTCAAAGCCCGCCGGCAAGCGGGTTACCGGCCAGGGCTGCACGTCGCGACGGCCCTGGCGCGCCTTGATGAATGGGGCGATCAACAGCAAGAAGGTGACGTAGCCCGACACCGGGTTGCCCGGCAGCCCAACAAAATCCGCCTCGCCAATCCGGCCAAACGCCAGCGGTTTGCCCGGCTTGATGGCAATTTTCCACAAGTCCAGCTGGCCTTCACGCTCGACGGCGTGCTTGACATGGTCTTCTTCGCCCACCGACACCCCGCCGCAGGTCAGCACCAGATCGCTGGTGGCGGCGGCATCGGCCAGCGCCAGCCGGGTGGCGGCCAGGCTGTCGGGCACAATACCCAGATCACGCACCTGGCAGCCCAGGGTTTCCAGCAGGCCGCGCAGCCAGTAGCGGTTGGAGTTGTAAATTTTGCCGGCGCTCAGCGTTTCGCCCGGTTCGGCCAGCTCGTCGCCCGTGAAGAATACCGCCACTTTCAGCGGGCGCAACACATCCAGGTAGGCGCAGCCAATCGATGCCGCCAGGCCCAGATCTGCCGGCGACAGCCGGGTACCCGCGCTAAGCACCACGCTGTCCTTGCTGATGTCTTCGCCGCTGCGGCGAATATTCTGCCCCGGCTTGGCCGCTGCGCTGAAGCGCACCTTGTCGCCATCCGGGTGCGCCTGCTCCTGCATGATCACCGCGTCAGCGCCCGCCGGAATGGGTGCGCCGGTAAAAATTCGCGCCACGCTGCCTTCGGCCAGCGGGCCAGGTACAGCACCCGCCGGAATGCGCTGGGAAATTGGCAGCATGCGCTCCGGCTGGATATCGCTGCTGCGTACGGCGTAGCCGTCCATGGCGCTGTTGTCGCACGGCGGCACATCCACGCTGGCGCGGATATCCTGCGCCAGCACGCAGCGGCGGGCATGCAGCAGATGCTGATTTTGGGTGTCGGTGATTGGGCGGGCACGGTCAAGCAGAAACTCCAGGGCGGCCTCAACGGCCAGCATGGCGGGTGCAGTCATGGCAGTACACTCATTCGGATAAATTGGAGAATGCCTTCCACGTCATTGCGGGAAAAGCAGGGCACCGGGCAATCCGGCAGCGGCGCATCACAGGCCACTGCCAGCACGTCCGGGTCGTCGGGATACAGCGGCGGGCGCTGCAAGGCCGGGTCGAACACTTCAATCTTGGCCAGGCCGCGTTCGTGCTTGAAGCCTTCCACCAGCACCAGCCGGCAGGGCTGCAAGGCAGCCAGATGCTCAATCAGCGGTAAATCATTGGCAGCGGGCAGTTCTTCAATCAGCATTCGCCGGCGCGCAGCGGCCAGCATCACCTGGCGAGCCCCCGCCTGGCGATGCCGCCAGCTGTCACGACCCGGGGTGTCTGGATCGACATCGTGATGGGTGTGCTTGATCACGGCCAGATCCACGCCGTCTGCGCTTAATCGGGTAATCAGTTTTTCCAGCAGGGTGGTTTTACCACTACCGGAATAACCAGCAAGGGCCAGGACTTTCATCGTGTTCCGTTCGGCAAGGAGGGCAGGCAGGCACACCGGCGCAATCAACCGACACACCCCGGCAGGGCCAGTGGCATGCCAGCAAAGCCATCAGCATATCACACGCCCAGCAGGCGTCAGCATGCACCCGGACAGTCACAGCGTCCTTGACCTGCATCATACCGCAGAACGTTCAGCACAACGGCCTATAGCGGCAAATGGGCATCCACCACGCACAGGATGCGGCCTGCTCGTGGTGGATGCCCATTTTACCCTGGCTGACCGGGTGATCAATCGTTCTTGAACACTTCGTGGCAAGCCTTACAGGTTTTTTGCGCCGCGCCAAATGCCGGGCGGATTTGCGCCAGATCACCGCCCTTGGCGGCATCGGCCAGCTTGGCAATCAGCACCTGATGCTCATCAGCGGCTTTTTTGAATTCAGCCGGCTTGGTCCATACTTCCGGGCGGGATTCGGTTTTGCCCTTGTCGCTGCCTGCCGGGAAATATTGCCACGGCTGTTTGGACAGATCGACCATCTGCGCGGCCAGCGCGGCAAACTCGTCCTTGTTATATGGCTTTTCGCCCTTCATCACTGCGCCCATGCCCTGGCCGAACACTTTTTTGTATTCCTTGAACACAGCCTTGCGGGCTTCCAGCGGGTCTTTGCCATCGGCGGCCACTGCAGAAAAAGCCACCGTTGCCAGCACAGCTGCCAGCAGGGAAGAAACAACGCGCATCAGACACTCCTTGTCACAATTTGGGGATGGGGCGCTTGCCCATGGCAGGGCGAGCAGGTTTTTGGGGTGATGGCGGCAAGCTTAGCCGGAAAGCATCGCCGCAGGCAACATTATATGTTAAAGCATAATGATGGGGTGGTTCAGTTTGCGCCGATGGCGGGGAGGGTACTATCTGAACGCGGCAAAAAGCGTTACACTATAACATATCAGTTATCCACTCCGACTAAAGGCCCGTGCTGTGACGCTGCTTCCTCCCGCTCAGTTCCTGGCTGCCGCAGAAAAACACTGCGCAGCGCGGGGTGCCCGCCTGACGGCATTGCGCCAGAAAATTCTTGCTCTGGTGCTGGCCCGTGGCGGTGTGGTCAAAGCCTATCAGGTGCTGGCCGATTTGCAGGCCGAACGTGGCCAGGCCGCACCGCCCACGGTGTACCGGGCGCTGGATTTTCTGGTGGAACACGGCCTGCTGCACCGGGTAGACGCGCTGAATGGCTATATGGCCTGCCAGCATCTGGACTGCCAGCACCATGGCCTGCTGCTGGTGTGCGAATGCTGTAATGAAGTGGCGGAAATCGACGCCACTTCCAGCCTGGACCAACTGGCCAGCGTGGCAGCGCAGGCCGGTTTTCAACCCCGCCGGCAGGATGTGCTGCTGACCGGCCTGTGCAAGGATTGCCAACCCTCATGATGCCGCGTGTTCCTGTCAATTTGCTGACCGGTTTTCTGGGTACCGGCAAAACCACCGCCTTGCTGCACCTGCTGGCGCACAAACCAGCGGATGAAATCTGGGCGGTGATTGTCAATGAATTTGGCGAAATCGGCATCGACGGTGCCGTGCTCAGCCAGGGCGGCGCCGAAGTGCGCGAAATCGCCGGTGGCTGCCTGTGCTGCGCCACCGGGCCGCAACTGCCCATCACCCTGGCCAAGTTGATTCGGGAAAAACACCCGCAACGGGTGCTGATCGAAGCCAGTGGGCTGGCGCATGCCTCCAATGTGGTGGACGAGCTGCGCCGTGCGCCGCTGGGCGAGGCGCTGGATGTACAGGCGTCAATCACCCTGGTCGACCCGCGTCAGTTTATTGACCCCAATTACCGCCGCCACCCGATTTACCGCGATCAGGTAGAACTGGCCGACGTGCTGGTGGCCAGCAAGGGTGATGTGTGCGATGACGCCACCCTGGCCGAATTTCAGCAGCAGGCCGAGGCGCTGTTTCCGCCCAAAACCCGGATTGCTGCGGTGGCCCATGGTGCCATTGACCCCGCCTGGCTGACCCTGCCCGCCCGCCCGGCTGCCCGCTACCGCCCACGCCTGCCGCCAGCGGAAAGTGGCATGAGCAGTGCCGGCTGGACCTTTGAACCCGGCGTGTGCTTTGACCTGGAGCGTATTGGCACCCTGCTGCGCACCCTGCCCGAGCATGTACCGGGGCTGGTGCGGGCCAAGGCGGTGCTGCGCATGGGGCCGCATACCTGGCTGTGGTTCAACTGGGTGGCCGGCGGCGAATGGGCCGCCACTGAAGTGGCCTGGCGGCGCGACAGCCGCTTTGAGCTGATTGCGCCAGCCGGCGAGTGGGCCAGCGCAGTGGAAGCCGCGCTGGGGCAGGCCATTGCCAGCGTGATGCCCTGAACCCAACCCGTTCACGGCTTTCCCCGGTGGGCTGCCCCACATTTGGCAGGACGTATTTTTCAAACCGGCAGGGCATGCATGCCCATGCCATTGCTTGCATTATTCCACCGCCCCGCTTGATCGGGGCGGAATCATGTCGGGAATACCCATGAAGTTAGCAAGGTTGTCTTCATTCAGTTTGCTGGCCGCATCAGCGGGCCAGCGCGTGCTGCTGGCACTGCTGGCGGTGGCCGGTTTATGGACAGCGGTGATCTGGGCGCTGGCCGGAGGCGCAGCGTGAGCGTTCGCCTGGAAAACCTCACTGTCTCCTACCGGCGGCATCCAGCGGTTCACCATGTGTCCGGCCAGTTTGCCGACGGCCAGGCCACCGCAATTGTCGGGCCCAATGGCGCGGGCAAAAGCACCATCCTGAAGGCAATGATCGGCGCGCAGCGTGCCGATGCCGGGCGGGTGGATCTGGGCGGGCTGTCGCCGGCGCGGATTGCCTACCTGCCCCAGGCCGCGCAGATTGATCGCAGCCTGCCGGTCAGCGTGCTGGACACCGTACTGATGGGGGCCTGGCACCGGATGGGTGCGTTTGGCGCGGCGCGCAGCAGCGACTGGCGCGCGGCCCAGCTGGCGCTGGACGCCGTGGGGCTGGGCGAATTTGCCCAGCGGCCAGTCAGTGCGCTGTCTGCCGGCCAGTTTCAGCGCGTGCTGTTTGCCCGGATTGTGGTGCAGGACGCGCCGCTGATTTTGCTCGACGAGCCGTTTACCGCCATCGATGCGCGCACCACCCACGACCTGCTGCATCTGATTGAACGCTGGCAGTACGAACAGCGCACGGTGATTGCCGTACTGCACGATTTTACCCAGGTGCGCCAGTATTTTCCGCACACCCTGCTGCTGTCGCGCGAGGTGATTGGCTGGGGGCCCACGGCGGAGGTATTGACCGAGGCCAATTTGCAGCGCGCCAGCGCCAATGTGGCGCACTGGCATGAGCAAGCCCCGGTATGCCGGGTGGACGACACAATGCCGGGCAGCGCCCGGGCGGAGAAAGCCCGATGAACGAGCTGTATACCCTGCTGGTGCAACCGTTTGTCGAGTTTGGCTTTATGCGCCGCGCCCTGGTGGGCTGCCTGGCGCTGGCGCTGGGCTGCGGGCCGATCGGGCTATTTCTGGTGATGCGGCGCATGAGCCTGATGGGCGACGCGCTCAGCCACGCCGTACTGCCTGGCGCGGCAGTGGGCTTTATCTTTGCCGGGCTGTCGCTGCCGGCCATGGGGCTGGGCGGTTTTATTGCCGGCATTTCCGTGGCGCTGATCGCCGGGCTGGTCAGCCGGTTTACCAGCGTGCGCGAAGACGCCAGCTTTGCCGCGTTTTACCTGCTGGCGCTGTCGCTGGGCGTGCTGCTGGTGTCCAAGTACGGCAGCAATGTGGACTTGATCCATCTGCTGTTTGGCACCGTGCTGGCGGTGGACGACGCCGCGCTACTGCTGGTGGCCAGCATCGCCACGCTCACCCTGCTCACCCTGGCGGTGATTTACCGCCCGCTGCTGCTGGAAAGCTACGACCCGGCGTTCTTGCAGTCGGTTGGCGTGTCTGGTGGGGTGTATCACCTGATTTTTCTGGTGCTGGTGGTGCTGAATCTGGTGGCCGGGTTTCAGGCGCTGGGCACGCTGATGGCGGTGGGGCTGATGATGCTGCCGGCCATTACTGCCCGGCTGTGGGCGCAAACCGTGGGCGGCATGCTGATTACCGCCATCACCCTGGCGCTGGGCTCCGGCCTGGGCGGGCTATTGTGTTCCTACCACTTCGACCTGCCGTCCGGCCCGGCCATTATCCTGTTTGCCGGCACGCTGTATCTGCTGTCGCTGCTGCTGGCACCGGCGGGTGGCGTGCTGCCCAAACTGATTCGTCAACGCCATCTGGCGCACTGATCCGCTGTTGACTGACTGAAGGCATTGAATTGAAAGGAAACCCGATGCAAAAACCCCTGATTCCGCTGCTGCTGGCTTTGCTCAGCACCCCGGCCCTGGCTGACAAGCTGCCGGTGCTGGCCAGCTTCAGCATCATGGCCGACCTGGTGCAGGAAGTGGGTGGCGAGCGCGTGACGGTGAGCAGCCTGGTGGGCCCCGACCAGGATGCCCATGTGTTTCAGCCGGCACCGCAGGATGTGAAAAAACTGGCTGCCGCCAAGGTGTTTGTGGTCAATGGCCTGGGCTTTGAAGGCTGGCTGAACCGGCTGAGCAAATCGTCCGGCTTCAAGGGCCAGACCGTGGTGGCCAGCCAGGGGGTGAAACCGCTGGTCATGGTGGACGACGACCACGACCATGGTCACGATCATGGCCACGCCAGCCAGGACCCACACGCCTGGCATAACCCGCAAAACGTCAAACTGTACGTGCGCAATATCAGCGCCGCGCTCACTCAGGCCGATCCCGCCGGCAAGGACTACTACAGCCAGCGCGCCCAGGCCTACAGCCAGCAGCTGGAGCAACTGGACAACGACGCGCGCCAGCGCTTTGCCGCCATCCCGGCCAGCCAGCGCAAGGTGCTGACCAGCCACGACGCCTTTGCCTACCTGGCCCAGCGCTATCAAATCCGCTTCCTGTCGCCGCAAGGTGTTTCCACCGAAGCCGAAGCCTCGGCCAAGGGCGTGGCCAAGCTGGTGCGCCAGGTCAAGAGCGAAAAAATCCGCGCGGTGTTTATGGAAAACATGAGCGACAAACGCCTGCTGGAGCAGCTCAGCCGCGAAGCCGGGGTGCAGATTGGCGGCAAGCTGTACGCCGATGCGCTGTCGCCCGCCAACGGCCCGGCGGCCAGCTATGTGCAGTTGTTCAAGCACAATGTTGACGGCTTGTGGGGGGCGATGAAGTAAGCGAGCCGATGGGGGCGAATCATGCATGGCTGGCTGCTTTGGCGTGCGCAGGCTGGGTTTCCCCTGTTCAGGAGGGGAACACGGAAAAAAGTGTCTCCCACGCAAAGGTGGGGCAGCAGCGGCAAAGCGGTAAATGGCCAGCCGATTGGTGTGATGATGTGCTATCAGGATAATCGCCAACGCCTTTGACACGCCGCTGTTTGCCTCACCGCATGCTGCGCCACCATCGCCATGGATATTGCACTGCACGACACAAGACGCTTTGCAGCCATGGCGCAACCGTTTACTTTATCGGTTGCGCTGGCCTCCCCCAAGGCAAGATCGGGCCAGACGCAGGCAGCGCCACGGCGCAACAAGACGCCACCCCGCCCTCATCACGCTCACGAGGAACACCGCATGAAGCTCACCTTGCTTGCCAGCGCACTGGCGCTGGGCCTGCTCACCAGCAGCCACACCCACGCCGGCAATGTTTACTTTTTTGGCGACAGCCTGACCGACACCGGCGCCTTCCAGGGCTTTCCCACCGCCAATGGCGCGCTGCCCACCGGCAGCCGCTGGACCTATAACAACGCCCCGTTTTACGCCGACGTGCTGGCCCAGTCGCTGGGCAGCCAGGCGCTGGCCAATAACCCGGTGAACCCGGCCACCTCGGCACAAGGCAACAACTTTGCCCAGGGCGGCGCGCGCTCTACCAGCCAGGCGCGCATTGCCAGCACCAACGTCCTGCCGATTGTGGATGTGCCCGACCAGGTCAGCTACTACCTGAACAGCCGCCAGGGGCGCGCCGACAGCCAGGCCTGGCATGTGGTGTGGGCTGGTGGCAATGACATTCCGGCTGCAGCAGAAACCGCCGCCGTATCAGGTTCGGCAGCCGGGATTGCCCAGGCCAGCAGCGACGCCAACAGCCTGGTGGCGCAGGTGTTGCGCCTGCAGGCCGCCGGTGCCAACCGCTTTATCGTGCCCAATCTGCCGGCCTTTGGCAGCACCCCGGCCACCTTGCTGTCGGTGATTGCCGCCGCAGTGAACAGCCCGGCGCTGGCCAATCTGCCCGCCGCCACCCGGCTGAACGTGGTGGCGGTGGCCCAGCAAACCCTGTCTACCGGTGCCACGCCCGACGCCGCCAGCCAGCAGGCGCTGCAACGCCAGGTGCTGGCCAACGCCGAAAGCGCGCTGGGCCTGCCGGCCAACACCTTGCGCGCGCAATACGAAGGCAGCAGTGGCGCGCAAAGCAGCGTCAATGCACTGGCCAGCCTGTTCAACGGCACGGTGGGCCTGGGCTTGAGCACTGCCGGGGTGAACATGGTGCGGCTGGATGTGGCCGGCCTGCTGAATGAAATTCTGGCCACCCCGAGTGCCTATGGTTTTAACAATGTCACCGGCACCGCCTGCCCGCCTGGCGTCAGCTCGCTGGTGTGCTTCTCGTCCACCCCAGGCTTTAATGCCGGGCAAAGCTATCTGTTTGCCGATGATCGCCATCCGTCCCCACTGGCCCAGCAAATGATTGGCGACTACGCCGTGGCCACCCTGGCCGCACCGTACTACGCCGCAGCGCTGCCCGCCGCCGCCCGTTCGGCCAGCGAAGGCATGTATACCCTGCTGGACAGCCGCTACCGCCAGGCCCGCCTGTCGCCGGAGCCAGTGGGCAGCCTGAGCGCCTTTGCCCATTACGGCTATCTGCCGTTTGCCGCCAAGGGAGCCGGCAAGCTGGATGGCCAGGGTGAGCAGCACAGCTATACCGTGGGCGTGGAAGCGCAACTCGGCCCGAACACCCGCGCCGGCCTGGCCCTGGGCTATGGCCGTGGCCAGCTGGACAGTGGTGCCAGCAGCACCTTCACCTTCAAGCAACAGCGGCTGACCGGTTTTGTCAGCCAGCAGTTTGGCCCGGTGTCGCTGGACGTGGACGCCTTTGCCGCCAATAACGACTACGGCTCAGTGCGGCGCAGCTTTGCCCTGGGCAATGTCAGCCGCAGCGAGCAGGGCGACACCGACGGCCATCAGGCCGGCCTGCGCCTGACCGGGCGCTACCACTGGCAAACCGGCAACTGGACCGTCAGCCCGCTGGCCAGCCTGGCCTACGAGAACCTGAGCGTGGCCGGTTACAGCGAAGACGGCAGCAACAGCACCGCCATGCGCTTTGGCAAGCAGTCGCAATCGGGCTGGCAAGGCCGGCTGGGGGCCGAGCTGACCACCCGCGTGGGCCAGTTCACCCCGTTTGCCGGGGCACAGTATGTGCATCAGTTCAATAGCCGCACCACCCAGCTGGACGCCGGCATCAAGAGCCAGCCGGGCCAGTTCACCACCGAACTGGCCCGCCCGGACAGCAACTGGGGCCTGCTGCGCCTGGGTAGCCATATCGAGCTGACCCCAACCATTCGCGCCACGCTGGAAGCGCAAAGCAGCGTGGGGCGTGACAGTGGCCAGCAGTGGGGCGTGCAGCTGGGGGTGAGTGCGCGCTTCTGAATCAACCCGTTATGCTTGATCGGCATGGGAGCGGCCCATCACGGCGGCATCCCGTGCCCATTGCTATTGAATTCAATCCGATTTGATTTGATTTGACTTGAAAGGAAACGCATGTCTGTTCATCGTCACCTGCCCGGCGCACGCTTGGCTGAAGCCGTGGTTTGCAATGGCATTGCCTGGCTGGCCGGTCAGGTTCCGGAAAACACCGATGCCGACGCACAGGCACAAACCGCCAATGTGCTGGCGCAAATCGACGCCGTGCTGCGCGATTTGGGCAGTGATAAAAGCCAGGTGATCGACGCCACGATTTTTCTGGCCAATCTGGCCGACTACGAAGCCATGAATGCCGCGTGGGATGCCTGGGTCATTCCTGGCCACACCCCGGCACGGGCCACGGTGGAGGCCCGGCTGGCCAACCCGGCCTGGAAGGTGGAAATCAAGATTGTTGCGGCGGTGGCGGCTATCCCCCCGGCCTGAACAACGTCACATAAACAGCAATGGCAAGGGGTAGGTTGAAAGCGTCGGTTATCACAACAATCGCTTGCCAGACGCCCTTTGCCCATCGGCCATCCCATACAAATATAACACCATTAGCATAAAATCGGGTACAGTAGCCGCTTCCCGCCTTAGCTGGCGACCTTTGCGGTATGCCCCATGCCTTCCTCTCCTGTTTCTTCGGCTGACATGGCCGACTGGTTGCGCCAGCACTGGCTGTTGCAGCCATTTGGCTGCGTGCGTTTCTGGCGATTTGCCCTGGTACGTCCCAACGATCAGCAATTTATCCTCACTGCGGTACAAGCCGAGGGCGCGCGGCTGGATTTATCGGTAGCACACGCCAGCCACAGCGGCCATGCCACCGTGTTGTCAGTGTGGGACGCCCAGGGCTGGCAGCGCAGCGGGTCTGGTGTGACGCTGCAACACGCTTCCCGCCTGTGCTGGGATGACAACGAAGCCTGGCTGGACGGTGACGATCAATACCGCATTCGTACCCCGCGTGGCGAAGGCGGCTTTACCCTTCAGCCAGGTCCGGCGCTGACACTGGACAGCTGAGCGGGACATCCCCACCCAAATTTTCCCCATTTTTTATCTTACACAGGATAATCATGAACTTGCGTCTGATCACCTCGCTGCTGCTGGCTCTGGGTAGCCCCCTGGCGCTGGCCGATACCCTCACCCTGCCTGGCCAGCTGACTGGCAAGGCCGTGCTGCTGAACCCGGATGACCCGGATTATGCCCGCGCGTCAGTGGAAAACGCCGTCAAGCCGGCAGGCATGGGCGGGGTGTACGCCGCGCTGGTGGTGCGGCTGACCGAAGATATACCGGTGTACCGGATGTGGAATGGTCCGGACGACGTCAATGCCCAAGGCAACACCAACCGGCTGGGTGGCTGGTGGTCATATGATGCGCCCAGCGGCCCGGTCACCGCTTACCGGGTGGCCAATGAAATTTGTCTGAGCTGGAACAAGCTGACGTGGGTGGCAACCTGCTCGCTGAAAAAAGGCGCGGTGGTGGCCATTGGGCCGGGCCAGTCGGTGTCGGCAGAAAGCTGTGGCGATCCGACCGGGCAGGAGCATTACCCGGCCAATCCGACCACCTGGCAGACGTTTGTCAACAAGCCATGGGCGCGCACCAGCGAGCTGGAATGCCCGCCACAAACCCAGGACTACCCGGCAGATCCGCTGAATATTGCCCTGCCCAAGCGGTAAGCGCCGCTGCCACGACGCGTCATGCGGCGGTATCACGCCCGGCTGGCCGGGTGCGGTGCCCGCCCTGGCGCAGGCAGCCAGATTCAAGCGCCAGGGCTGACGGCTGCCGTGACGCTGCCCACTGACACATCCCCCACCCCACTCACCGCCCCCACTGTCGCGCCGCCATCGGCACTGTCCCCGCTGACCCCGCCCAGGGCCCCCACGCTACTGAGGGCGCTGGCCACCACGCTGGCCACGGCACTGCCTGCCGCCTGACCCTGGCCAGACTGATTCAGTTGCGCCAGCATGTTTTGAATATCCGCCAGCACGCGGTCGAGTTCACTCAGCGCGTTGCGGCTATCCTTGTCGGCCTTTTGCCGGATCAAGGCGGCGGCGCGCTTGATTTCTTCCAGCAGGGTTTTCACTTCACGGGCAAACAGTTTGTCGAGCGGGTCTTCCTGCTCGTTGTGGGCGGCTTGGCTGGAATGGGCCTGCTCGGCGGACGCGTGGCCGTCGGCCTCGGCAGCGCTGTCGGCAGGCGCATGCTGGCTGGCGTTGGCATGCGCCTGCGCGCTGCTGTCCTCGGTGCTGATGGTGGCCGCTGCGTCCACCGTCATCGCGGCATTGGCCGATGCGCCAGTGCCGCCCGCCTGGGCCGGACTGGCGGCAGCGCCTGAGGTGCTGGCAGACGAATTGGCGTTGCCGCTCTGGCTCGCACCTGCGGCGCTGGCTCCAGCCTCGCGGGCGCTGGCCCCGGTGTACAGGCCGACCGCCTGCTTGAGCTCGGCGGCAATCTGCCCAAGCTGGCGAGCCAGGCGCTTGAGCAGCGGACCGCTGGCCCCGGCAATCCGCGATTTGAGCATTCTCACCCGCGCCTTGAGTTCGGCCACCTTGTCCAGCGCGCGCAGCTTGGTGTCGCGGCCAGGGCTGCTGGTGACCACCGCCTGACGGTCGTATACGGTGGGCCGCTCGGCTTGTTCCTTCAGCGACACCTTGACGCTGTCCTGCACCGCCTGAGCGTCTTCTCGCAGCTGGGTGAGCAGCTCGGCAGGCGGGCGCAAGCGCACGCTCAGCTGAGTAAAGCGGCTACGCAGGGAGTCACCCAAGCTGGACAGGTTCATGGCGGGCCTCGTGGCAGAAAACGGACAATACCGTGTTATCGACCATTTCTGCTGAAAATCAAGCCAGCGTCATGACAGCCCGCCTGTGCTGTCCCCATACGGACAAGGATACCCGGACGGTCCGTCCGTGCTAGAATCAAGCCTATTTTGCTTAGACAGAGACGGCTTGACCTGATCCATGACAGAACATTTATTCGCCAAAGAAACCATCCCGGTCAGCCTCGAAGAAGAGATGCGTCGTTCCTACCTGGATTACGCGATGAGCGTGATTGTGGGACGTGCCTTGCCGGATGTGCGCGACGGCCTCAAGCCTGTGCACCGTCGCGTTCTGTTTGCCATGCACGAGCTGTCCAACGACTGGAACCGCCCGTATAAAAAATCCGCCCGTATTGTCGGCGACGTGATCGGTAAGTATCACCCGCATGGCGACACGGCGGTGTACGACACCATCGTGCGCATGGCGCAGGATTTCTCCCTGCGCTACCCGCTGGTGGATGGCCAGGGCAACTTCGGCTCGGTGGACGGCGACAACGCGGCGGCCATGCGTTACACCGAAATCCGCATGTCGCGCATTGCCCATGAGCTGCTGGCCGATATCGAAAAAGAAACCGTCGATTTTGGTCCCAACTACGACGGCTCCGAGCACGAACCGCTGATCCTGCCGGCCAAGCTGCCCAATCTGCTGATCAACGGCAGTTCGGGCATTGCCGTGGGCATGGCCACCAATATTCCGCCGCACAACCTCAACGAAGTGGTCGATGCCTGCCTGGCGCTGCTGGGCAATGGCGAGCTGACCATCGACGAGCTGATCGACATCATCCCGGCACCGGACTTCCCGACCGCCGGCATCATCTACGGCACCGCCGGGGTGAAGGAAGGCTACCGCACTGGCCGTGGCCGGGTGGTGATGCGCGCGCGCACCCATGTCGAGGACATCGGCAAGGGCGACCGTCAGGCGCTGATCGTCGATGAGCTGCCGTATCAGGTGAACAAAGCCCGTCTGCTCGAGCGGATTGGCGAGCTGGTGCGGGAAAAAACCCTGGAAGGCATCAGCGAAATCCGTGACGAGTCGGACAAATCCGGCATGCGCGTGGTGATTGAGCTCAAGCGCGGCGAAGTGCCGGATGTGGTGCTGAACAATCTGTACAAGATGACCCAGCTGCAGGACAGCTTTGGCATCAATATGGTGGCGCTGGTCGATGGCCAGCCGCGCCTGCTCAATATCAAGCAGATTCTGGAAGAATTCCTGCGCCATCGCCGCGAAGTGGTCACCCGCCGCACCGTGTTCGAGTTGCGCAAGGCGCGCGAACGCGGCCATGTGCTGGAAGGCTTGGCGGTGGCCTTGTCCAATGTCGATCCGATCATCCTGCAAATTAAAGCCTCGCCCACCCCGGCAGACGCCAAGCGCGAGCTGATGTCGCAAGTGTGGGCCTCCGAGCTGGTCACCGACATGCTCAGCCGGGTGGACGTGGCCCAGGCGCGCCCGGATGGGCTGCTGCCGGAATACGGTCTGCACGGTGGCGAATACCGCCTGTCGGATGTGCAGGCCCAGGCGATTCTGGAACTGCGCCTGCAACGGCTGACCGGGCTGGAGCAGGACAAGATCGTGGGCGAATACCGCGATGTGATGGCCACCACCATGGACCTGCTGGACATTCTGGCCCGGCCAGAGCGGGTGTCGCAGATCATCACCGACGAGCTTAACCAGATCAAAACCCAGTTTGGCGACGCCCGTCGTTCGGAAATCTCGGTATTTGGCGGCGACATCAATATCGAAGATCTGATCACCCCGCAAGATATGGTGGTGACCATTTCCCACACCGGCTATATCAAGGCGCAGCCGATTGACGATTACCGCTCGCAACGGCGCGGCGGACGTGGCAAGCAGGCCACTGCCACCAAGGAAGACGATTTCATCGACACGCTGTTTGTCGCCAACACCCACGACTATCTGCTGAGCTTCTCCAGCCTGGGGCGGATGTACTGGATCAAGGTGTACGACCTGCCGCAAGGCAGCCGCAACAGCCGGGGCAAGCCGATGGTCAATGTGCTGCCGCTGGCCGAAGGCGAAAAAATCAATGCGCTGCTGCCGGTGAAGGAATTCCGCGACGACCAGTTTGTGTTCATGGCCACCGCCAATGGCACGGTAAAGAAAACCCCGCTGGTGGATTTCTCACGCCCGCGCAGCGCCGGCATCATCGCCGTGGGCCTGGACGAAGGCGATAATCTGATTGGCGTGGCGCTGACCCACGGCCAGGATCAGATCATGCTGTTCTCCGACGCCGGCAAGGCGGTGCGCTTTGACGAAACCGACGTGCGCCCGATGGGCCGCACCGCCACTGGCGTGCGCGGCATGCTGCTGGGCGAAGGCCAGCAGGTGATTTCGCTGCTGGTGACCAATTCGGAAGACCAGCAAGTGCTGACTGCCAGCGATGGCGGCTACGGCAAGCGCACCCGCACCGGCGAGTTCCGCCACACCAGCCGGGGCACCCAGGGCGTGATTGCCATGGACCTGACCGACAAGACTGGCCTGAAGCTGGTGGCTGCCAGCCTGGTGGAAGACCGTGACGACGTGATGCTGATCACCACCGGTGGCGTGCTGATTCGCACCAAGGTGTGCGAAGTGCGCGAAACCGGTCGGGCAGCACAAGGGGTGCGGCTGATCAATCTGGACGACGGCGAAAAGCTGGTGGGTTTTGAAAAAGTGGCCGAAAGCGACGACCCGGAAGCCGAAGACGGCGACCTGACCGGCGTGGATGCTGCGGCCAGCGAGGCAGACAGTGCCGTTGCCGTGCCGGCCAGCGACAGCACCGCCGCCGACGATAGCCCTGCTGCGGATGCCCAGGCATGACCGAACTGCTGAATACCCTGCAGCGCTGGCTGATCACCCTGCCACACTGCGCCACCCTGGGCTTTGAATTTGTCGGGGTCAGCCACGGCAAGCCCACGCTGAAGGTCAACTACCGGCCCGATCTGGTGGGCAATGGCAGCAATGGCGTGGTGCACGGCGGGGTGATCACCTCGCTGGTGGACACCACCAGCGCCCTGTCGGTATTCAGCCACCTGGACAGCGCCGAGGCAATGGCCACGCTGGACCTGCGCATCGACTACCTGAAGGCAGCCACGCCGGGGCTGGCGATTTACTGCACCGCCGAGTGCTACAAGCTGACCCGGCAAATTGGCTTCACCCGTGCGGTGTGCCACCACGGCGACGCCTCCGACCCGATTGCCCACAGCGTGGCCACCTTCATGCGCGGCTCGTCCAATGCCATTTTGGGCGGCGACGCCACAGGAGCCCCGCTATGAGCGCGTTCATGCAATCGTTTCTGGCGTTGCGCGAGCGCAAGGACTATGCTGGCATCATCGAAACCATCCCCTACGCCAAGCTGCTCGGGGTGGAGTTTGAAGAAACCGGCGAAGACAGCCTGCTGTTCCGTCTGCCCTTCTACGAACACAATATCGGCAACACCCTGTTGCCGGCCTTGCATGGCGGGCTGATTGGCGGCTTTCTGGAAAACGCCGGGCTGATCCACCTGATGTGGGTGCGCGCCACGCTGGAGCCGCCCAAGGTGGTGGATATTTCCTTCGACTACCTGCGCTCGGGCAAGCCAGAAACCCTGTACGCCCAGTGCCAGCTGACCAAGCAGGGCAAGCGGGTGGCAAACATGCTGATTGAATCGTGGCAGGGCGACCGCAGCAAGCCGGTAGCCGTGGCCCGTGCGCATTTTTTGTTGAGTTAAACCGCCCCTGCCATCGCCAGAGGCAAGGGGGAGCGGCCCGGTTTCCCGCCCCGATGCGGGCCGGCCCACCGAACAAGGACTGGTCATGACCCAAGTGTACAATTTCTCCGCCGGCCCGGCGGTGTTGCCACGTGACGTGCTGTTGCAGGCCCAGCAGGAACTGCTGGACTGGCACGGCAGTGGCATGTCGGTGATGGAAATGAGCCACCGTGGCAAGGAGTTCATGTCCATCATTCACGATGCCGAAACTGACCTGCGTCAGCTGATGGGCATTCCGGCCAACTATAAAGTGCTGTTTCTGCAAGGCGGCGCACTGTCGCAGTTTTCCATGGTGCCGCTGAACCTGCTGGGCGACAAAACCCATATCGACGTGGTGAATACCGGTCACTGGTCCAAACTGGCCATCAAGGAAGCGCGCAAGTTTACCGAGGTGAATGTGGTGGCTTCCAGCGAAGACCGCCAGTTCAGCTATGTGCCCGATGTGGCCAGCTGGAAACGCTCGCCAGACGCCGCCTATCTGCATTATGTATCCAACGAAACCATCGGTGGCGTGCAGTTCCCGTTTGTGCCCGACAGCGGCGAGACACCGCTGGTGTGCGACATGTCGTCCGACATCCTGTCGCGTCCGGTGGACGTATCGCGCTTCGGGCTGATTTTTGCCGGTGCGCAAAAAAACATCGGCCCGTCCGGGCTCACCCTGGTGATTGTGCGCGACGACCTGCTGGGCAAGCTGCCGGCGCACATGCCCACCATGTTTGACTACCGGGTTCACGCCGACGCCGATTCGATGTACAACACGCCGCCCACCTACGCCATCTATATTGCCGGCCTGGTGTTCAAATGGTTGAAACAGCAAGGCGGCGTAGCGGGCATCCACAGCCGCAATGAAGAAAAAGCCGGCCTGCTCTACCACACCATCGACAACAGCCATGGCTTTTACCACTGCCCGGTAGACACCGCCAACCGCTCGCGGATGAATGTGCCGTTCCGTCTGGGCAGCGCCGAACTGGAAGCCAGCTTCCTGGCCGAAGCCGAGCAGCGCAACCTGCTGCAACTGAAAGGCCACCGTTCGGTTGGCGGCATGCGCGCGTCGATTTACAACGCCATGCCGCTGGAAGGGGTGAAAGCCCTGACCAGCTTCATGACCGACTTTGCCCGCCGCCACGGCTGAGACTCACCATGCTGACCCCGGCCCTGTTGCTCCAGCTTGATCGTCTGTCCAGTCACGGCCAGAAACACGACGCCGTGACGCTGACCCGCGCAGACAAACTGCTCAATATCACCCCGGATACCGGGCTGATGCTGTACCAGTGGGTGCGTTTTGGCCAGCCGGCGCATATTGTGGAAATTGGCACCTCCAATGGCTATTCCACCTTATGGCTGGCGGCGGCGGCACAGTGTTACGGCGGTCATGTCACCTCGCTGGACAATCTGCCCGCCAAAACCACCTCGGCGCAGCACAACCTCAGCGAAGCCGGCCTGCAGGACAGCGTCACCCTGGTTACCGCCGATGCCAGCGCCTGGCTGCGCCAGCAGGAGGCTGCCTCGGCCCAGTTGGTGTTTCTTGACGCTGACCGCAGCCGCTATGTGGGCGACTGGCCGGCGCTGGCCGACTTGCTGGCACCCGGCGGGCTGATGGTGGTGGATAATGCCGTGTCGCATGCCAGCGAGTGTGCGGATTTTTTTGCCCGGGTGCGCGCCACGCCGGGTTTTGTTTGTGAGCTGCTCCCGATCGGGAATGGCGAATTCATCATCCTCAAGGACTGACGTCATGTCCGACGACCTGCTCAAACACCACCGCGATGCCATCGACAGCATCGACGCCCATATTCTGGCACTGATCAACGAGCGGGCCAGCCACGCCCAGCGAATTGGCGAAATCAAGGGCGGCGGGGTGATCTACCGCCCGGAACGCGAAGCCCAGGTGCTGCGCCGGATCAAGGAAATCAACCCCGGCCCGCTGTCGGACGAATCCGCTGCCCGGCTGTTCCGTGAAATCATGTCGGCCTGTCTGTCGCTGGAAAAACCGCTGTCGATTGCCTTTCTTGGCCCGGCAGGCAGCTTTACCCAGGCAGCGGCCATCAAGCACTTTGGCCATGCTGCCAACACCGTGGCCTGCGCCTCGATTGACGAAGCATTCCGTTCGGTAGAATCACGCGCACTGGACTACGTAGTGGCACCGGTAGAAAACTCCACCGAAGGTGCCGTGGGCCGCACGCTCGACCTGATGGTCAACACCCCGCTGAAAATCTGTGGCGAAGTGGTGCTGCGCATCCATCACCATCTGCTGCGCAAAGACCCCAGTGCCGACAGCCCGTCGCCGCGCAAGGTGTATTCGCACGCGCAGTCGCTGGCGCAATGCCATGAATGGCTGAACAAAAACCTGCCCGACGTCGAACGGGTGTCGGTGGCCAGCAATGCCGAAGCCGCCCGGCTGGCCAGCGAATACCCCAGCGTGGCTGCCATTGCCGGCGAAGCCGCCGCCGAACGCTACGGCCTGACCCGGCTGGCGATCAACATCGAAGATGAGCCGAACAACACCACCCGGTTTCTGGTGCTGGGCCATCAGGATTCCACCCCGTCGGGCCGCGATAAAACCTCGCTGGTGCTGTCGGCGCAAAACAAGCCGGGGGCCGTTCACCGCCTGCTGGCCCCACTGGCCAGCAATGGCGTGTCGATGACCAAGCTGGAATCGCGCCCATCGCGCACCGGCCTGTGGGAATACGTGTTCTTCATTGATATCGACGGCCATCAGAGTGAGCCCAAAATCCAGCTCGCGCTGGAAGCACTGCACGAACATGCCGCCTTTGTGAAGGTGCTGGGCTCCTACCCGGTGGCGGTGTTATAAGCGCAGCGCGGCACATGCGCCGCGTGCTGGCCACGATTTTGCTTGGCCAAACAGTTTCATTTTTGAAGGAAAGTCGGACATCATGAAACGGCTCTGCGTCTTTTGCGGCTCCAACCGGGGTGCGCATCCCGAGTATGAACAAGCAGCGGTCAACCTGGGGCAAACCCTGGCTGCGCAAGGCATCGGGCTGGTTTACGGCGGTGGCAATGTTGGCCTGATGGGCGCGCTGGCCAATAGCGTGCTGGCCGCTGGCGGCGAAGCCATTGGCGTGATTCCGACATTCCTGCGCGACAAGGAGCTGGCGCACAGCCAGCTGACCCAGCTGCATGTGGTGGACTCCATGCACACCCGCAAGGCCATGATGGCCGATATGGCCGATGGTTTTATTGCCCTGCCCGGTGGCCTGGGCACCTTTGAAGAGCTGTTTGAAGTGGCCAGCTGGGCGCAGTTGGGCATGCACAACAAACCCATTGGTCTGCTCAATGTGGCCGATTTTTACACCCCGCTGCTGGCCCTGCTCGACACCGCCGCCCGCCAGGGCTTTATGCGCGAACAGCATGTTGGCCTGATGCTGGCCGACAGCGATGCCGATACCCTGCTGGCACGCATGCGTGCCTACCAGCCGGCCAGTGCGCATAAATGGCTGGATCGCACCGCCTGCTAAGGCCCGTGCGCCATCCTGGCCTGCCGGGCGGTGCGTGGGCCAGGCACAAAACCCCTGGCCATTCATGTGATTGCGCAATGGTCTGGCCTGCCTGTGCCCGCTCAGGTATCAGGTATATAGTATCAGGATACCCCGAGCCTTTTGCCCAAGGAGTTCACCATGTCTGTTCAGCGTCTGGATCCTGCCGTGCTTGCCCGCGCCCTTGCTGGTGTGCCATTTTCATCTGGCACCAGCTCGGACAACACCATCTTCGATCAAATGCTGCAAACCCAGCAAGCCCGAATCGACGCCGCGTCAGCCAATAAAACCGGCAATCAGACCAGCGCCCCCGACACTACACCGGCCAGCACCCGCCAGGCCTTTGAAGCGGCGCTGTTTTCCGGGTCCAGCGCCAACACGCTGGACTTGGGTGTGCCTCGCCAGGACTTGCGCGCCAGCCTGGCACTGAATGCGTATTACCAGCCGCGCACCCTGAACGCCGAATCCATCAACCGCCATATCGACAGCCTGCTCAGCCCCACCTCAACAGCGTCTACGCCAGAATCGGTCAAGCAGGCCTTGCGCCAGTTTCAAGCCACCCTGAATGCCAGTTAGCGCGAAGCCGCCCCGCCACTGCACCTGCCAGTAGTCAGTCATCATGATATAAACGGATAATTGGTGCGGAGGCTCGACGTCAGCTTGCTCGCATGTACCCTTGCGTTTCAAGGTGATTTGATGATTAAACCTCTTTCGGCATGGGCCTCACCTGACGTGTCGTTCCCGCGCAGGCGGGAACCCAGATGGTGCCACATCGTACGCCGTGGGGGTTTAGCCTTGTGGGGTGGTCGTGAGAACTCGCACCTGCTGTACGCTGTGGATGCCTCTGGATTCCCGCCTTCGCGGGAATGACGGGGTGGGGGCGCGGCGGGTGGTTCGCTGTGGCAAGGCAAGGTTTTGTTTTAGAAAAATAACATAGATATGCCTGACGTCAGCTCTCTCGCATGTACACTTGCGTTTCAAGGTGATTTGGTGATTAAACCTCTTTCGGCATGAGTCTCACCTGACGTGTCGTTCCCGCGCAGGCGGGAACCCACACGGTGCCACATCGTACGCCGTGGGGGTTTCGCATTGTGGGGCGGTCGTGAGAGCTCACACCTGCTGCACGCTGTGGATGCCTCTGGATTCCCGCCTTCGCGGGAATGACGGGGTGGAGTGCGGCGGATGGTTCGCTGTGGCAAGGCAAGGTTTTGTTTTAGAACAATAAATAGAGATGCCCGGCGTCAGTTTGCTCACATATGCCCTTGCGTTTCAAAGTGATGGGTGACCAGACCTCTTTCGGCATGAGCTCCACCTCACTTGTCGTTCCCGCGCAGGCGGGAACCCAGGCCGCGCCACAGCGTGCGCCGTGTGCGGTTTAGCATTGTGTGGGGGGCGTGAGAACTCGCACCTGCTGTACGCTGTGGATGCTCCTGGATTCCCGCCTTCGCGGGAATGACGGGGTGGGGCGCGGCGGGTGATTCGCTGTGGCAAAGTAAGATTTTGTTTTAACAGAAATTCAAGAGATGCCTGACATAAGTTTGCTCGCATGTGCCTTTGTGTTTGAACGTGACTGACGACTAGTAGGCCCGCTTGCCGCCACGGCACGCGGGCAGACGGTCGGTGTGTGGCGCGAGCTGGCGCTGATTGCCCATTTTTGCCTTATCTGTGGAGAAGCCCCGATGAAAACCTCCCTGCCTGTTGCCGTGGTCCTGTCCGGTTGCGGTGTTTACGATGGTTCGGAAATCACCGAAGCCGTTGGCCTGCTGATTGCCCTGTCGCAAGCCGGGCTGAGCTACCGCTGTTATGCCCCGGTGCGCGACCAATACCATGTGGTTGACCACTTCAAGGGCGCGCCCGCCGATGGCTCGCGCAATATTCTGGCGGAATCGGCCCGGATTGCCCGTGGTGCCATCCAGCCGCTGAGTGCATTCAAGGCCGCTGAACACAGCGCGCTGGCCTTTCCGGGCGGCTTTGGCGCGGCGAAGAACCTCTGCACCTTTATCGAGCAGGGCGATAAGGCGCAGCTGTATGCCGACGTAAACTCGGCTGTAAGCGACGCACTCACCCGCAAACTGCCGCTGCTGGCACTGTGCGCCGCACCGCTGGTACTGGGCATTGCCGCCCGTGACGCCGGGCTGACCGGCGTGCGGCTCACCTTTGGCGACTGCGAAGGCCCAGCCATGAACGCCGCACTGACCGCCTGGGGGCAAACCCATGTGGTCACCCCGCTGCAGGAAGCCTGCGTGGACAGCGTTCACCGCATGATCAGCGCACCGGCGTATATGTACGGCGATGCCAGCCCCGCCGAGGTGTTTGCCAGCATCCAGGCCGCCGTGAAAGCGCTGGTGGACATGCTGGACTGAATCGTTGGCGCTTGTCCGCCTGGCTGGCACGGCCCGGTAGTCATCCTGACGCCGGGCCGTTATCCTTGTCGGCTCCGCCTTCTGTGCATTTTCCGGACCCATACCAATGATCATCGTCATGCAACACGCGGCCAGCGCCGCCGAGCTGGCGGCTGTGGTGGACAAAATCCGCCACGCCGGCCTGACTGAACATGTCTCCCGTGGCACCGAGCGCACCATTGTTGGCGCAGTGGGCGACGAGCGCCGGCTGACGCCGGACTTGTTTGAACGCATGCCTGGCGTGGAACGCGCCATCCATGTGGTCAAGCCTTACCGCATTGTGTCGCGGGAAAGCCACCCGGACAACACCGTGGTCAAGGTGCGCGGGATTCCGATTGGCGGCGAAACCATTCAGGTGATTGCCGGGCCATGTTCAGTGGAAACCCAGGCACAAATGCACGCATCAGCGGCGGCGGTCAGCGCCGCAGGCTGCCGGCTGATGCGCGGCGGCGCGTTCAAGCCGCGCACCAGCCCGTATGCCTTTCAGGGCCTGGGGGTGACCGGGCTGGCGTATTTGCAGGCCGCTGCACGCCCCCTGCAACTGCCGATTGTCACCGAGCTGATGGACGTGCGCATGCTCGACACCTTTCTGGAGTACGACGTGGACGTGATCCAGATTGGCGCGCGCAATATGCAAAACTTTGACCTGCTCAAGGAAGTGGGCCGGGTCAACAAGCCGGTGATTCTCAAGCGTGGCCTATCGGCCACCCTCAGCGAGTGGCTGATGGCAGCAGAATATATTGCGGCTGGCGGCAACCACAATATCATTTTTTGCGAACGCGGCATCCGCACCTTTGAAACCGCTTACCGCAATGTGCTGGACGTGACCGCCATTCCGGTGCTCAAGCGCGAAACCCATTTGCCCGTGCTGGTAGACCCCAGCCATGCTGGCGGCAAGGCCTGGCTGGTGCCGGCGCTGTCGCTGGCGGCCATTGCTGCCGGGGCTGATGGCTTGCTGGTGGAAACCCATCCCACCCCCAGCGAAGCCTGGTGCGACGCCGACCAGGCACTGACGCCCGAGGAACTGCTGGCGCTGATGGCCTCAGTGCGGGCGGTGGCCGAGGCGATTGGCCGCCGTGTGTAAACCGGGAACAGGGACGGCCCGCCCACCCTGCCGATGGCACCACGCCGGCCTGGGCAGCCTGCTGGCGCTGCTGCTTGGCCTCAGCCAGCCAGCGCAGGCCGCCCGCTACCTTGATCCCTCCCTGCGCTTTACCCTGGAATTGCCGCCCGGCTGGCAGGTGCGTAGGCATCCGCCTGGCGCGCCAGCAGAAAATGCCGTGCGCCTGCGCCCGCCCAGGCGCACCGACCGCGACCGGGGCCTGGTGCGCATTGATGTCTGGTCACGCCCGGCGCTGTCTGGCGCGGGCTTGCAACGCTACCTGGCGGGCATTGGCCGCGAAGGCGACGCCATGCGCGTGCGGCGCAAGCCCACCGGGCCGGGTTTACCATACTGGGTAGAGTACCGGATAGGCGCTTACGCCAGCGATGGGCAGTGGCAAGTGGAGCGCCGGCTGGAAGGCGTGTACCTCAGCCAGCGCCAGCTGTGGACCCTCCGCTGCGTGGCGGCGGAAAGCGAGTTTCGCCGTTACCGGCGCATGCTGGAAAGCGCCTGCCTGAGCTTTGCGCCACCGGGCGGGCGCTGACGCCAGGCACCTCAACCGGTTTTTTCGGCGTGTTCTGCCACAATCCCCCCGCCCTCCCTTCACACCCGGTACTCGGCAGCGTTTCCTGCCATGTAACGCTGGCTTACGTTGCATTTCTTGGCTGATTTTAAAAAGGAAGCGCCCATGTCGCTCGACCCCTCGTTTATTGGCTCAGTACTGAATGCCCTGCCGCTGGACCAGATGATCAGCACGCCCCTGCAGGCCATGATCAGCGCCCAGATCCAGGCGTCCAAAGCCTATGCAGATTTCTTGCTGTCGGTGTGCATCAAGAATGGCAAGGCGGAAACCATCCAGTTTGACTACGAAGAAACCCTGGTGGACAGCGAAGGCAACGCCAAGGGCGTGGTGCGCAAAACCATGCGCATCCCGCTGATGGCCACCGTGGTACACCCGGTGATTACCGTGGAAGAAGGCACCATCGACTTTGAAGTGACCATCTCGCAAAGCGAGATGACGCAAACCAACACCAGCGGCGAAGGCAGCGTAGAAGCCAAGCTGGGCTGGGGGCCATTCAGTGTGGCGGTGCATGGCAAGGTATCGCACAAGGCGGAACAAACCCGCAAGACCGACACCAGCGCCAAGTATTCCATTCACACCAAAGTGGCGCGCCAGCCGGCCCCGGAAGCGGTGCTGAAGGTGATCGACTTTCTCACCGAAGCCGCCACCAGGCCGGCGCTGCTGCCAGAAAACCAGGGCACGCTCACCCCGCTGCCCAGCCAGCCCACGCCAGGCCCCAGCGCCGCGCCAGCCTAGCCGCTGACCCGCCATCCCGCATTTCCCGGACACCCCGCTTCCCTGTAGCAAGGACAGCCCATGTGGAATTTTCTGAAAAGACGACCGCCGGTTGCGGTCGCTGCTGACACCCCTGCGCCCATTCCCGAGCCCGTGGCCAGCGCCTCACCGCCGGCAGATGAGCCGCCGCCCACCCACCCGGACAGCAGCGGCGACGGCACCCCGCCACCCAACCCACCACCCGAGCTGAACGACAACGCCGATGCACCGCTGTCGTTTAATGGCATATCGCTCAGCGACATCACCCGTGGCCTGCAACACGCTGCAGCAGCGGCCAATGTGGTGGTAGCACATCAGTACACCCAGCTGCTTGACCAGTTTTTTGACCAGCAGCCCGATGGCGTGCTGACGCCCAAACTGATGATGCTGGAAACCGCCAATGGCGGGCAGCTGCAGGTGCCGCTGGTGGCGCTGATCACCCCGCGCGGCATGGCCATGGAAAAAATGCGCATCGAACTGGCGGTGCGCTCCGACCAAGTGCATCCAATCGACGAAAGCCACCCGTTTGACGGCAGCAGCCACCGGCGCGGACGATTTGCCATTTCCATGGCACCACGCCGTACCGAAGGCGAAGGCGATGAACGCGAGCGTTCGCTGATGGACATCACCATTGACTTTGTGGCGCTGGAGCCACCAGAAGGCCTGATGCGACTGATTGACGAATACACCAACAGCATTGTGCCATTGCGGCCCGATCCGGCCAGCCCGGCCACCGCGCCTGCCGCCCAGTAGCCCGTCATCATGATATAAACCGACCATTGGCACAGATACCCAAGGTCAGCGCGCTTGCCTGCACGCGGGTATTTCAACGGGACGGCAACTCGACCGCTTTACGGCATGAATCTCACCCGACTTGTCGTTCCCGCGCAAGACCGCGCCACCGCGTGCGCTGTGGGAAGCTTTAGCATGGCGGGACGGTCGTGAGAACTCATACCCGCTGCACGCTGTGGATGCCCCTGGATTCCCGCCTGCGCGGGAATGACGGGGTGGGGCGCGGCGGGTGGTTCGCTGTAGCTAGGTAAGACTTTGTTTCAAAATAAATTAAACCAGAGCACCCATCGGAGGCCAGTCCTCTTCTGGCATAAATTTCACCCACTTGTCGTTCCCGCGCAGGCGGGAACCCAGACGGTGCCACCGCGTGCCCCGTGGGAGGCTTTAGCATGGCGGGACGGTGGTGAGCGCTCACCCCGCTACACGCTGTGGACGCCCCTGGATTCCCGCCTGCGCGGGAATGACGCGGTGGGGTGCGGCGGGTGGTTCGCTGTGGCTAGGTAAAGCTTTGTTTCAAAAGAAATTAAACCATAGCACCCATCGGGGGCCAGTCCTCTTCTGGCATAAATTTCACCCACTTGTCGTTCCCGCGCAGGCGGGAACCCAGACCGCACCACAGCGTGCGCCGTGGGAAGCTTTAGCATGGCGGGACGGTGGTGAGCGCACGCACCCGCTGCACGCTGTGGATGCCCCTGGATTCCCGCCTGCGCGGGAATGACGGGGTGGAGTGCGATGGGTGGTTCGCTATGGCTAGATAAAGCTTTGTTTCAAAATAAATTAAACCGGAGCACCCATCGGGGGCCAGTCCTCTTCTGGCATAAATTTCACCCACTTGTCGTTCCCGCGCAGGCGGGAACCCAGACGGTGCCACCGCGTGCGCTGTCGATGTGACGCATGGCGGGGCGGTCGTGAGAACTCATACCCGCTGCACGCTGTGGATACCCCTGGATTCCCGCCTGCGCGGGAATGACACGATGGGGCGCGGCGGGTGGTTCGCTGTGGCTAGATAAAGCTTTGTTTTAAAAAAGTTAAACCATAGCACCCATCGGCGGCCAGCCCTCTTCTGGCATCAATCTCAGCCGACTTGTCGTTCCCGCGCAGGCGGGAACCCAGACCGCGCCACAGCGCGCCCCGTGGGAGGCTTTAGCATGGCGAGACGGTGGTGAGAGCACGCACCTGCTGCGCGTTGTGGACACCTCTGGATTCCCGCCTGCGCGGGAATGACGCGATGGGGTTTGGCGGGTGGTTCGCTGTGGCAAGGTCAGGCACATCATCCAGCCGCACGGCAGCATCAGCCCGCGCCGCCCAAAACACACCAGCCCACCGCCGGGCTGCGCCCACCGTGACAACACGGCAATCCCCTCCCCCCACTTGTGTCCGCCTGCTGGAAATCTCCCTGACGCGATGGGCAGACGGTTCGGCCAAGCATTGCGCCGCAGCCGCTCAACTACGCCAGCAAGGTGTGATGCGTGGCGCTTAGCCATTCTGGTGCAGACTTATGGCATAATTTTTCATTATCCGCCCCGCCGCCCTCCAGACCGGATTCCTGATGTTCTCTCTGAACCACTACGTCGAGCGCGAGGCCGAACGGCTGATCGCCGAAGCCATCGCCAACCATGCCACCGAGCTGGTTTTTGACTGTCTGCGCCTTGAAATACTGCCGGCCAGCCTGAGCCAACTGCCCCAGCTCAAGAAGCTGTCATTGAAAGGGTGTCGGCAGCTGACCGACATCGGGCATATTGCCGCGCTGACTGAGCTGGAAACGCTTGAGTTGGCGGGCTGCAAGTCGCTGAGTGAGCTGCGGCCGATTAGTGCGCTGAAAAAGCTTAGACGGTTGAATGTCAGTGGTTGCGATCAATTGGTCGATCTGACACTGATCGCTCAGTGCTCTGGCCTCCAGCAATTGGATTTGAGCTGGTGCTGGCAAGTCAGCGATCTGATGCCCCTCGCCCAGCTCTCCGGCCTCCAGCAGCTGGACTTGCGCGGGTGCCAGCAAATCAGCGACCTGACGCCGCTCGCCCAGCTCCCTTGCCTCCAGCAACTGGACTTGAGCTGGTGCCAGCAAATCAGCGACCTGACGCCGCTCGCTCAGCTCTCCTGCCTTCAGCAACTGGACTTGAGCTGGTGCCAGCAAATCAGCGACCTGACGCCGCTCGCTCAGCTCTCCTGCCTCCAGCAACTTAACTTGAGCGATTGCCTGCAAATCAGTGACCTGACGCCCCTTGCCCAGCTCACCGGCCTCCAGCGACTGAACTTGAGCAGGTGCCGGCAAGTCAGCGACCTGACACCCCTCGCCCAGCTCCCCGCCCTCCAGCAACTGAACTTGAGCGAGCGCCTGCAAGTCCCTGACCTGACGCCCTTTGCCCAGCTTACCGGCCTCCAACAACTTGACATGAGCGGGTGCCTGCAAGTCAGTGACCTGACGCCGCTCGCCAAGCTCTCCGCCCTCCAGCAACTGAACTTGAACAGGTGCCAGCAAATCAGCGACCTGACGCTCCTTGCCCAGCTCCCCGGCCTCGAGCAACTTGGCTTGAGCGGGTGCCAGCAAATCAGCGACCTGACGCTCCTCGCCCAGCTCTCCGCCCTCCAGCAACTGAACTTGAGCGGGTGCCTGCAAGTCAGCGACCTGACGCCGCTCGCCCAGCTCTCCGCCCTCCAACAACTGGACTTGAGCAGGTGCCCGCAAGTCAGCGACCTGACGCCCCTCGCCCAGCTCTCCGGCCTCCAGCAACTTGACTTGAGCAGGTGCCCGCAAGTCAGCGACCTGACGCCCCTCGCCCAGCTCTCCGGCCTCCAGCAACTTGACTTGAGCATATGTGAGCAAGTCAGCGACCTAACGCCCCTCGCCCAGCTCTCCGGCCTCCAGCAACTTGACTTGAGCATATGTGAGCAAGTCAGCGACCTAACGCCCCTCGCTCAGATTTCCGGTCTCCAGCAACTTGATTTGGGCTGGTGCCAGCAAGTCAGTGACCTGACGCCCCTTGCTCAGCACCCCAATCTCCGGCGACTGGACTTGCGCCATTCAGGCATCTCTCCCGAGAGCCAAGCGACATTACGATCTTTTCCCAAGCTACAACGCTTAGCGTGCAGTTTTCCCTTTTCTTGCCTTCCCGGCACGAGCCTCATCCATCAACTGCCTTATCTGCAAGAACTGCAAGCGGACACCCTGCACGATGCCCCCCAGGAGCTTGCCTATGCTGCGAATCGTGGTCCCGGCTCCGGCGCCGCCTGCCTGGACCGCATCCTCGCCTGGCAAAAAGACATCCTGGCCAGCGGCGAGGCCAGCAATCGCGAGGTGAAAATTTTTGTCCTCGGCAATGGCCGCGTCGGCAAAACCCAAATCTGCCGGCAGCTGCAAGGTCTGCCATTTGACGATGGCGTGGCCAGCACGCATGGCATCCACCTTGGGCGCTTCCCGCTGTTGTGTGATGAGAACGGGGACACCACGCTGTTTGGCAATCTGTGGGATTTTGGCGGGCAGGATGTTTACCTGGGCACGCACAGCCTGTTTCTGGATGAGCGGGCGGTGTATGTGATTGTCTGGACGCCCGAGCATGAAAACACCAAGGCGTTTGAAGAAAATAGCGTGCCGATGCAAAACCGGCCGCTGGTGTACTGGCTGGAATACGTGCGCTCGCTGGCCGGGGCCGAGGCGCCGGTGATCGTGGTGCAATCGCAATGCGACCGAGTCAGCGACGAGCAGGAAGCGCCAATGCCGGGCCAACATGGTTTTGCCCGCCTGCAACGCACGGCGTGCAGCGCCAAACAACGCGATGGCATGGAGCGCTTTGTGCCGGCGCTCAAGGCCGCCGCCCGCCTGCTGCAAGAACGCTATGGCGCTGTCCGGCTGCCGCAAAGCTGGGTGAGCATCGCCGACCAGCTGCGCGCGCAACGTGATGCCGGGCACAAAACCCTCAGCTGGCCGGGCTACGTTGCGCTCTGCCAGGCGGCCCATTCGCAGGCCATCCCAGAGGTGTCGATTGACTACCTGCACCGCGCCGGGCAGGTGTTTTGGCGTGCGGGCCTGTTTGACCGACAGGTGGTGCTGGATCAGGCCTGGGCCTTAAGCGGCATCTATGCGGTGCTGGATCGCACCCACACCTTGCCAATCATCCGAAGCCGGGATGGTGAGTTCACTCAAGAACTCTTGTCTGCTTTGGTTTGGGGCGAGTATTCCGCGCAAGAGCAGTCGTTGTTTCTGTCCATGATGCAGCAGTGCGGCGTCTGTTTTGAAATCAGCGAAGGCGTGTATATTGCCCCCGGCTTATTGCCTGGCTACGCGGCCGCCTCGGAAAAAGTGACAAAGATCTGGCAAGAACGGGCCGCTGAAGCGCGCGCCTATCTGGAATACGCCTTTCTGCATGAAGGCGTGCTGCGCGCCACGCTGTGCGCCATCGGTCGCAAGGCCGGAAGATGGGCCGCGTATTGGGATGCCGGCGTGGCCTATTACGATGATGACGCCAAGGGGCCGGTGCGCATTGCCGTGGAATCGCACACCCCCGATGCCGGCTGCGCCAAGGGGCGCATTGTGGTGGAGGCTGGGGGCAGCGGTGCGGCTAAAGTGGTGGCGCATTTGATTGAATCGATTCAGCAAATCCGCATTGGCCAGGCGCCCACCCTGCACTGGGACATCGGCCAAACCCAGCAGGTCACGGGCCATGAAGCAAGCCATGCCCGAAGCAAGCCCGAGCAGCAAGCCTTTGCCGAAATCCAGCCCCGCGCAATACCGTCGGTCTATGTGTCTTACGCCTGGGGCGGCGAGAGCGATGCCACGGTAGAAGCATTACAGCAGGCGCTGAAGCCTTGGGTGAATGTGCTGCGCGATATAGATGTGATGCTCACGGGCGACAGCATTCGCCAGTTTGAGGAAGAAATTGGCCGGGGGTTTTGCGTGATTGTTGTGCTGAGCGGCAAATACACCCAATCGGAAGATTGCATGCGTGAGTTGGGGCTGATGTGGCAATACTCGCAATGCAAGCCCGAGCAGTTTGCCCAGCGGGTGATTCCGGTGGTGCTGGAAGACGCCGGGATTGAAGACGTGGAAGACCGCTTGGCATGCGTTGAGTATTGGCAAGCCAAGCTGACAAGATTAGAAAATTCAGCCTGTAGGATTGGCCCAATGTATGGAGGGAAAAGCACCCCGCAGCGGCTGCAAGACATCAACACCTTCACGATGCATCTCGCCGATGCGCTCGATACCTTTGCCGACCGGATGATGCCGCGCGCGCCGGCATTGTCAGCGGCGCAGTTTGCGCCTGTGGTTGAGTTGGTAAAAAAGCGCTGCGGGCTTTAGGGACACGCGGATTTATTCAGAAAAATCGTGTTTACCAAAAGCAAAACCCAGCAAAATCAAACCTCTGTATTCCCGCCTTCGCGGGAATGGACGATTTTTTCAGCGTATCCCTAGCGGGCGGCCAGCGCCCGCATCACGGTTTTCCATTGCTGTTCGGCCTGTGGTCCCACTTCGGCAAACACCTTGCCCATCAGCGCATGCTGGGCGGCTGATAACGCCGCTTCCAGCTGGCTGCCGTCTTCGGTCAGGGTCAGTTCACGCACCCGCCGGTCATGGCTGGCCACTTCCACCGCAATCAAGCCACGCTCCACCAGCTGACGCAGCGGCGCATTCAACGCCTGCTTGCTGACCGCCAGAATGCCCAGCAGGGCGTTGACGCTCAGGCGCGGATGGCGGCCCACAAAGTACAACACCCGATGATGCACCCGCTGCAAGCCGCGCTGGGCCAGCACCTGGTCTGGCAGGGCGGTAAACGCACGAAAACCATAAAAGAACAGTTCCAGCGCCTCGTCGAGCGCCGGGTCACGATTTTGGTCAACCATGTTGACTATTTTCCTTTGTGTTCCGATAATAGGTCAATATTGTTGACCATATAACTGTTGGAGACTGCCCTATGGTATCCCGCCGCGTTGAACGACTCACCTCTTCCTTGATTCGTGACGTGCTGGCCGCCGCCCAGCGCCCCGGCATGATTTCATTTGCCGGCGGCCTGCCGGCCAGCGAAACCCTGCAACTGCCAGATTTCGCCGGCGTGCCGGCCAGTGTGCTGCAGTATGGGCCGTCCGAGGGCGAACCGGCGCTGCGTGACGCCGTGGCCGAACAGGCACGCCAGATGGGGCTGCGCTGCGACGCCAGCCAGGTGCTGATCCTGACTGGCTCGCAACAAGGGATTGATCTGGTGGCCAAGCTGATGATCGACCCCGGCACCCCGGTGCTGCTGGAAGCGCCCACCTACCTGGCCGCCTTGCAGTCCTTCCATTTTTTTGGTGCGGACTGCCTGGCCACCCCACTGGAAGTCAACGGCCCCGACCTGGTGCAATTTCGCGCCCAGCTGGCCCGTCGCCCGGCGTTCAGCTATCTGATTCCCACCTTCCAGAACCCGTCCGGGCGCTGTTACGACCGCGCCCACCGCGATGCCGTGGCAGCCGAGCTGGACGCCGCCCAGGTCATGCTGGTGGAAGACGACCCCTACCGCGAACTGGTGTACGACCCAAGCTGTGACCGCACCCCGATCTGCGCCCGGCTGGAGCGGGCACCGTGGGTGTACCTGGGCACTTTCTCGAAAACCCTGGCACCCGGCCTGCGGGTGGGCTATCTGATTGCCTCGCCCGAGCTGTTTCCGCTGCTGTTGCGGCTGAAACAGGCGTCGGACCTGCACAGCAACCGGCTGGGCCAGTGGCTGGTGCTGCGCCAGCTGGAACAGGGCGATTATCCCGGCCATCTGGCCCGCTTGCGCGCGCTGTACCGCGACCGGCGCGACCAGATGCACGCCGCGCTCAGTGCCGAACTGGGCGGGCTGGCGCACTGGCAATGTCCGCCCGGTGGCCTGTTTTTCTGGCTGCAACTGAATCACGAAGGGGTGGACACCCGCACCCTGCTGCCCAAGGCGCTGGAACGTGGGCTGGCATTCATGCCGGGCGAGCCGTTTTTCCCGGCAGCCCCGGCAGCAGCCAGCGCCATGCGGCTGAATTTCAGTCACAGCGACCCGGCCAGCCTGCAGCGCGGCATGGCCTTGCTGGGGCAGTTACTGCGCGAATCGCCCGCCGGCTGAGGCCGGTATTCAGGGCGTGGTGGCAGGGTGCGGATGCTGCAGGGCATCACGCAGTTCGGTCAGCTGGTCACGCAGGCTGGCCAGCCGGGTCAGCTCAACCTCAGAGGCACACTGGCGCAGCCGGGCAGGTGCCTGGCTGGCGGGCTCTGCCAGCGCCCGGCCCGATTCGGTCAGCCAGATTTGCCGCTGGCGTTCGTCGCTGGCGGCGCGTTCGCGGCGAATCTGCCCTTGGGCTTCCAGGCGCTTGAGCAGCGGGGTCAGCGTGCCGGAATCCAGCTGCAGCCGCTCGCCCAGCGCGCGCACGCTCAGACCGTCGCCATGCCATAACACGCACATCACCAGATACTGCGGGTAGGTCAGCCCCAGTTCGGCCAGCAGCGGCTGGTAGGCCTGGGTCATCGCCCGGCTGGCGGTGTACAGGGCAAAGCACAGCTGGGCTTCCGGTGGCGGCGGCAAGGCGCTCACAGCAGCGCCTCAATCTCGCTGGCCAGCGCCTGCGGCGTGGTTTGTGGGGCGAATCGGGCCACCACCTCGCCCTGGCGATTGACCAGAAACTTGGTGAAATTCCACTTGATGGCGCGAATGCCCAGCAGGCCAGGGCGCTGTTCGGCCAGATAACGCCACAGCGGGTGGGCGTGCTCGCCATTGACGTCCACCTTGGCCGACAGCGGAAAACTCACCCCATAATTGCGCTGGCAAAATGCGCCAATCTCGTCGGCGCTGCCCGGCTCCTGATGGCCAAACTGGTTGCAGGGAAACCCCATCACCGCCAGCCCGCGCGGGCCGTACTGGCGGTGCAGCGCTTCCAGCCCGGCATACTGGCCGGTAAAGCCGCACTGGCTAGCGGTATTCACCAGCAGCAGCACCTGGCCCTGGTAGTCAGCCAGCGCCAGCGGGCTGCCATCCAGGCGGGTGGCGCTAAATTGATAGAGGGCGGCAGCGGACATGATGGGTTCCTGGGCAAAGGGCAACAGAAAATATCATTGCACACAATTTAATTGTCTACAATGCACTTGGGGGCAGCGGCTTTGTGCCGATTCAATCTTGCTGCAAGGCAGCAGCCTTGTTACTATCAAAAGACAGACCGCTTGAACCCCTATTCTGCGCTGTGGCCACCAGGGCCACAGGCTAACTGTTTTACTCCCCCCTTATATCTGTGCCGTTTTTGGAGACACACACATGAGCAGCGAAAAGATTTTGCACGTAAGCGATGCCAGCTTTGACACTGATGTACTGAAGGCCAGCGGTCCGGTGTTGGTGGATTATTGGGCCGAATGGTGTGGCCCGTGCAAAATGATCGCCCCGATTCTGGACGAAGTGGCAGAAAGCTACGAGGGCCGCCTGACCGTCGCCAAGCTGAACATCGACGAAAACGCCGAGACCCCGCCAAAATTCGGCATCCGTGGCATCCCCACCCTGATGCTGTTCAAGGATGGCCAGGTGGTGGCCACCAAGGTGGGCGCATTGTCCAAAAGCCAGCTGACCGCGTTTATTGACAGCCACATCTAAAGCGTCTATTCTCTAGCTGTCATGTTTGATTACGGGTGGCGCAATGCCGCCCGGATTCCCCCGCACCTTATCAGTGATTCCCCACGTCTTTTCCGATCACTCGTCTAGAGTTGACCTCCCCTTATGCATCTATCCGACTTAAAACACCTGCATGTCAGCCAACTGGTTGAGATGGCCATCAGCAACGAGATTGACGGCGCCAATCGCCTGCGCAAACAAGACCTGATTTTTGCATTGCTGAAAAATCAGGCCAAGAAAGGCGAGAGCATTTACGGCGATGGCACGCTGGAGGTTTTACCAGACGGGTTTGGCTTTCTGCGCAGCCCGGACACCTCCTACCTGGCAGGCCCCGACGACATCTATGTGTCGCCCTCGCAAATCCGCCGCTTCAACCTGCACACCGGCGACACCATTGAAGGCGAAATCCGCACCCCGAAAGAGGGCGAGCGCTATTTTGCCCTGGTCAAGGTGGACCGCATCAACAGTGAAGCCCCAGAAAAATCCAAGCACAAGATCCTGTTTGAGAACCTGACGCCGCTGCACCCCACCCGCCGTCTGGAGCTGGAACGCGACATCAAGTCCGAAGAAAACATCACCGGACGGGTCATCGACCTGATCGCCCCCATCGGCAAGGGCCAGCGCGGCCTGCTGGTGGCACCGCCCAAGTCGGGTAAAACCGTGATGCTGCAGCATATTGCCCATGCCATCACCTCCAACCACCCGGATGTGATCCTCATTGTGCTGCTGATCGACGAACGCCCGGAAGAAGTGACCGAAATGACCCGCACGGTCAAGGGCGAAGTGGTGGCCTCCACCTTCGACGAACCCGCCACCCGCCATGTGCAAGTGGCCGAAATGGTGATCGAGAAGGCCAAGCGTCTGGTTGAGCATAAAAAAGACGTGGTGATCCTGCTGGACTCCATCACCCGTCTGGCCCGCGCCTACAACACCGTGGTACCCAGCTCGGGCAAGGTGCTGACCGGCGGTGTGGACGCCAACGCCCTGCAACGCCCCAAGCGCTTTTTTGGCGCGGCGCGCAACATCGAAGAAGGCGGCAGCCTGACCATCATCGCCACCGCGCTGATTGACACCGGCAGCCGCATGGACGATGTGATCTACGAAGAATTCAAGGGCACCGGCAATATGGAAATCCATCTGGATCGCCGTATGGCCGAAAAACGCCAGTACCCGGCCATCAACGTCAACCGCTCCGGCACCCGCCGCGAAGAGTTGCTGATTGCCCAGGAACAGCTGCAAAAGATCTGGGTGCTGCGCAAGCTGCTGTACCCGATGGACGATCTGGACGCCATGGAATTCCTGCTCGACAAGATCAAGGCCACCAAGAGCAACCAGCAGTTCTTCGACTCGATGCGTCGCTGATTGCTGCCCCTGGCCTGACCCCCACGCCGTCTTGCGCTTGCGCCGACGGCGTGTTTTTTTGGGGCAGCGGGTTGGGGCCAATGGACAACAGGGCATCTGTGCCAGGCGTTGCCTGATCGGGTGCATGCGTGCGGGATAACAGTCAGGTAATATCATGGCGTGAACTTTGATTCTCTGGAACCGCCCAGCATGCCCAGCAAACCCTTTGACGTATTTTTAAGCCACAACAGCCGCAACAAACCCGAAGTGCGCGAGCTGTACCTCGCCCTGAAAGCCCAGGGGCTCAAGCCCTGGCTGGATGAGGAAGAATTGCAACCAGGGCGGCCCTGGCAACCCGAGTTGGAAAAGGCGCTGAGCGATTGCCACGCCGTGGCGGTGCTGATTGGCTCGGATGGTTTTGGTAAATGGCATGAAGAAGAGACGCAAGCCGCGCTGACCATCGCCAACCAGCAGCAAATACCCGTCATCCCGGTGCGGCTGCCTTCTTGCCCGCCAGAAGGCGATATCCCTTTGTTTTTGCGCACTCGCACCTTGGTAGACCTGTCGCCACAACTGGACGCGCATAACCTCCAACGCTTGATCTGGGGCATCACCGGGGAAAAAATCGCGCCCAGCGCTGCCTCGGCTGCGCACGGATCAACCACTGCGTACGGCCAGCGCAACCCTTTCCAGCTGACCCCCGCCAGCGGCAGCCGCTTTATTGGCCGGGAAAAACACTGCCGTCGTTTTCTACAAGCCCTGGAGCAGCGCGCCAGCATCTCGCTGGTGGGTGACACCCGCATGGGCAAGTCCTCGCTGTTGCAACACTGGCAAAGCCTGGCCGAGCAAGCCGGGCATCTGGTGCGGCTGATCAGCGGTGAAGGCCGCGCCGGCGGCAGCTATGTGGCGTTTGTCGCCGACATCATCGGCCAGGGCGATGCGCGATGGAGCGCGGAAGAGGCCGCCGATGCCCTGGCCGACTGGCTAGCCACAGCCCCAGCTGGCAAAGCGCCAGTGGTGCTGGTGGACGAAGCCGACCGTGCATTGCGTAAATTGCCCACCCGCTTTTTTGAGCGCTTGCGCGGCATGGTCACCGCCGGGCAGCTGTGTTTGGTGCTGGCTTCGCGCCGCGACATTCACGATATTGAGTGCCAGGACCATAAAACCTCGCCGCTGGCCAACTGCCTGAACCGGCAACAGCTGGGCCTGCTGGACGCCAGCGAAGTGGCGCATCTGTGCGCCAGTGGCCAGCCGTTGCTGGGTGATGAAGGGGAAGCCCTGTTGCGCCAATGGGCCGGCCGCCACCCCGGCTTTTTGGCACCGCTGGCGCATAGCCTGTGGCAAGCCCGGCAAGAAGGCGAAGCATTGGAAGCAGGACTGATTGAATTCAAAGCCAGCGCCCGCTTCTGGCTTCACACCTGGTGGATCGCCTTGCCGCCACGCGAACAAGAGTGGCTGACTTATGCACTGAACGGCGCTCCCTTGGCTGCCGCCAGCACCTTGATCCAACGCGGACTGCTGGACAACGGCCAGCCCTTTGGCCAAGTGCTGAGCTGCTGGTGGGAGCAACGCGGATGAGCGCCCCAGACCTTCGCGCCACCGCGCCCACCTTGCCCAGCTACTGGCAGTTTGCCTGGATGTTTTTTATGCAGCCGATCACCTTGCATCATCGGCTGAAAGCCTGTGGTGTGGATCAGCTTGGCATTTCCGGCAGGGCGTATTGGCGGCAACGGCGAGACTTACCGCCGGTGTATGGCGAATATCTGCGACGCTTGGTTGCGCTGCTGTGCATACCTTTAGTGTGCTTGGGGGCGCTGGCCTTGCTCTCTTTCATCTGGGGATGGGAGCTGCCGTGGCTTCGCATCATGAAGGGCGTGGCGTTAAGCGTGGCAGGAGGCGTGGCGTTAGGCGTGGCGTACGGCGTGGCGGGAGGCGTGGCGTACGGCGTGGCGTACGGCGTGGCGTTAGGCGTGGCGTTAGGCGTGGCGGGAGGCGTGGCGTTAGGCGTGGCGTTCGGCGTGGCGTTCGGCGTGGCGGGAGGCGTGGCGTACGGCGTGGCGGGAGGCGTGGCGGGAGGCGTGGCGGGAGGCGTGGCGTACGGCGTGGCGGGAGGCGTGGCGGGAGGTGTGGCGTTCGGCGTGGCGTTCGGCGTGGCAATGCTTGCGACGTATTTTCGCCTCTGGAGCTACCCGGTAGAAACTCTGCTCCAGTGGCTGTTGCGTCGTCCAAGCAGCCTGCGTTTCAGTCCTGTGCTCTTCCATGACCTAAGCTATCTGCCCTACCCCGGTCTGGCTTCCCAGTTGCTGCGCGCCGCGCCGTCCGAACCTGCGCTGGTCAAGCGGGTATTGGCCGCCTGCGCCATTGCCCCTGGCCAGCGCAAGCTAGGGCGGCGGGTGTTGCTGCAATTGCAAGCTGATGAGATACAGTCACTTTTTTGGCAGAGACGCTTTGCCGAGCTGGCCGAGCTACAGGGTCAGTGGTTGCCAGGGGACGGGAATGCTGATTCATTGCTGGCCACGTTGCGAGGGCTGGCGTGGACATTAGATGCTGCACAGCATACAAGGGCGGCTTATCTGGCCGAGCAACATTTCCAATCGGCTGAGACGCAGTTGCATGCCATGGGGAATCTTAGTATTAGCGCCAACGAACCCCTGGCCGCTTATTTCCCCGCCGTATTGCGCGCCGCACATGCGGTGCTGGCGGCGATGCAGGCCGCCAATGCCGCAGCAGCAGCCAGTGTATTGCCCAACCCGTTTATCGCCGGCAACCCTTTGTCAGGGGCGCAGCGCTGGGGCCAGCAGCTGTTTCGTGGCCGTGAGCGGCAAATCCAGCAGGTGGAGCGGCTGCTGGCCGATGCGCATTCGGCCAATTCTTTTGCCCTGCTGGGGCCGCGCCGCTGCGGCAAATCCACCTTGCTGAATATGCTGCGCCGGCAATTGCCCGATACTCAACTGGTGTTGTTTGATTTGCAGGACAACCCGGCGGACAGCCCGCTCAGCTTTTACCGTGCGCTGGTGCGCCAGGCGCAGCGGCAGGCCGAGGAAGACCGGCGGCTGAAGCTGCCGGATTTGCCCGAGGGCGCGCCGATTGAGGCGCTCAGCGCCTGGCTGGAGATGCTGGAAAACGACCAGCGGGTTTCGCGCTTTTTGATTTGCATCGACGAATTCGAGCGCCTGCCGGATTTGTTCCCGGTCAGCGCCAGCGGGCCCGCCAACCGTGATTTGCTGCAATTGCTTGGCCTTTTGCGCGCCACCGTGCAGCATCGCCAGCGCGTGCGCCTGCTGGTGGCCGGTGCTGCGCCGTTTGACGAGCTGGAAACGCTGTGGACCGATCATCTGATTAATTTGCAGGAAGTCCGGGTCGGCTTTCTGGATGCCGCCAGCGCCGAAGGCTTGCTCACCGCCCCCTGCCCGGAAATGCCCGCCGACGCCATTCCGTTGGAATTGGCGCGCGCCATGGTGGCGCGCACTGCCGGCCAGCCCTACCTCACCCAGCTGTATGGCCAGATTCTGATTGACCAGTTGAACGACGCCGAACGCCGGCAGGCCACGCTGGACGATGTCGAGCCGGTCGAGCGCGAGGCCTTGAGCAAGGCGGTGAACTATTTTCACAACATCTGGCGCGCCCTGCGCCCCGACGCCGCCCAGGCGCTGCTGGCGCTGGCGCAAGGCCAGGCCGTGGCGCTGGACGCCGCCACCCGGCGCTATTTGCAGCGCCGCTTGCTGATTGGCGAGGATGAGCAGTTGTTGATTCCGGTGTTTCAGCGCTGGTTGCTGGAAAACCAGCTGGAGGCAGAAGGGGGCTCGGGACGCGCGGATTGATTCAAAAAATCGTGTTTGCCCACAGCAAAACCCAGCAACATCAAAATACTGGATGCCGCGCCTGTGCGGGCGTGACGATGGTTTCAGCGTGTCCCTCACCCGCCACCACGCCATCATCGGTGCCACGCCTGACCAGCCGCTACCCCGCTGATTGCCCCGGTTTTTCACTCCAGCTGCAGCGCGCCCGCGCATTTCAGGCTACCATCCGCCATCTTTGCCTTTTTGCCGGATGACTGCCGTGAAACCACTTGCCCTTGCTGCCTGCCTTGCCCTGAGCCTGATTGCCCCTGCCCACGCCGCCAGCCTGGTCGGGCGGGCGGATGTGGATGCCTTTATCGAGCAAATGGTGCGCAACCATGGCTTTAACCGTGACCAGCTGAGCGCCACCCTGCTGCAGGCCGACACCAAGCCGTCGATTCTGGCGGTATTTGACAAGCCGTCCACCGCCCGGCCCTGGTACCGGTTTCGCCCCAGCTTTGTCAACGACACGCTGACCCAGGAAGGGGCAGCGTTCTGGGCGCGGCATGCGGCGCTGCTGCAGCGGGCCAGCGAGCAATACGGGGTGGACGAGGCAATGATTGTGGCCATTATCGGCATTGAAACCCGCTTTGGCCGCAATATGGGCAGCTTTCGCGTGCTGGATGCGCTGGCAACGGTGGCGTTTGATTACCCACGTCGGGCCAGTTATTTTCAGCAGGAACTGGCGGCGTTTTTGCTGCTGGCCCAGGAAGAACGCCGCGATCCAACTCAGTTTAAAGGATCTTACGCCGGGGCGATGGGCTGGCCGCAGTTTATGCCGTCCAGTTTTCGCCAGTGGGCGGTGGATGGTGATGGCGATGGCCAGCGCGATATCTGGAATAACCCGGCGGATGTGATTGCCAGCGTGGCGCATTATTTCCAGCAGCATGGCTGGCAGCGCGGCGGGGCCATTGTGGTGGCAGCCACCGCCCCCAAGGCGGTGGCCGATCAGCTGGCGCAGGATAAATTCAATTTGCATTATAGCGTGGCCGAACTGCGCGCCATGGGCGTCACCCCAGCCGCCACGCTGGACGACACCGCCAAGGCGGTGCTGTTTCCGCTGGAAGTGGCACCGGGGGAAACCGAATACTGGCTGGGCCTGCAAAACTTTTACACCATCACCCGGTATAACAAGAGCACGCTGTACGCCATGGCCGCCCAGCAACTGGCCGAACAGATTCGCCAGCGCCGCCAGAACGGACGCTAAGCGCCAGCCGCACGGCGTGCGCCGATGGGTGCCGGCTTTTTGCCGATTTGTCTGCGCCGGCTGATATCCGCTGCCGGCGTTGGGGCAAAATCGGGTAAAATCCGCGCCCATGACCTATCAAGTTCTTGCCCGCAAGTGGCGTCCCAAGCGTTTTGCCGACCTGGTTGGCCAGGAACACGTGGTGCGCGCCCTGTCCAATGCGCTGATTGAACAGCGCCTGCATCACGCCTACCTGCTGACCGGCACCCGTGGCGTGGGCAAAACCACCATTGCCCGGATTCTGGCCAAAAGCCTGAACTGCGAAACCGGGGTGACCGCCGAGCCGTGCGGGGTGTGCGGGGCGTGCCGGCAGATTGACGCAGGCCGCTTTGTTGACCTGCTGGAAATCGACGCCGCCAGCAACACCGGCATCGACAATATCCGCGAGGTGCTGGACAACGCCCAGTATTCGCCCAGTGTGGGCCGCTTCAAGGTGTACATCATCGATGAAGTACACATGCTGTCCAAGTCGGCGTTCAACGCCATGCTGAAAACGCTGGAAGAACCCCCCGCGCACGTCAAGTTCATCCTGGCCACCACCGACCCGCAAAAAGTGCCGGTCACCGTGCTGTCGCGCTGTTTGCAGTTTTCGCTGCGCAATATGACCCCGCAGCAGGTGGCCAAACACCTGGCCCATGTGCTGGACACCGAACAGCTGGTGTATGAACCTGCCGCGCTGACCCTGCTGGGCCGGGCGGCATCCGGCTCGATGCGCGACGCGCTGTCGCTACTCGACCAGGCCATTGCCTACGGCATTGGTGAAGTACACGAAGACGGCGTGCGCGCCATGCTGGGCGCGGTAGACCGCCGCTATCTGTTTACCCTGCTGGCCGCCCTGGCCGATGGCGATGGCCCGGCGCTGATGGCCGAGGCCGAGCAGCTGGCAGCGCGCAGCATTGGCTTTGATTCGGCGCTGCACGAAATGGCCCAGCTGCTCTACCAGATCAGCCTGACCCAGACCGTGCCCGCCGCCCTGGCCCCGGACGAACCCGAGCGCGACGCCATTGTGGCGCTGGCCGAGCTGCTGCCGCCTGCCGATGTGCAGCTGTACTACCAGATTGCCATTACTGGTCGGCGCGACCTGGCGCTGGCCCCGGACGAGCACGCCGGTTTCAACATGACCCTGCTGCGCATGCTGGCGTTTCATCCGGCCAATCTGCCGGCCAGCCCCACGCCGCCAGCCGGTGGCCATGCGCCGGTGGCCTTGCCGGCAGCGGCACCCGCCAGCCCTGCGGCACCGTCGCCAGCGCCCCACTCCGACGCATCTCCCGCACCGGCGGCGCGTCCACCGGCCAGCCCGGCCAGTGCTAGTGGCAGCGGCGCACAAAGCGTGCTGGCCAAGCTGATGCACAAGCGTAGCGGTGCAGCAGACGCCGGCGCGCCAGTCCGCACGGCCCCGGCCCCACGCCCGGCAGCGGCACCGTCCAGCGCGCCAGCGGCCCGTGCCGAACCATCTGCTGTCGACAGCGTGCCGCCGTGGGAAGATGCCCCACCACCGCCCCCGCCACCAGAAGGCAGCCTGCCGCGCCAGCCCGTACCGCACACCGCGCCCGCAGAGCCCGAGCGCCCGCCGCTGCCCAGCGCGCTGCCGCCAGAGCAGGACGCGCCATGGGCCAGCCACGAACCGATGCTGGCGGCTGAGCCAGCGCCGGCGTTGCCCCCCTCTGCGCCAATGCCCGCCGTGGCACGCAGCGTGGCACCCGTCGTTGAACTCGCCGTTGAAGTTGAAAGGGATCTGGTCGAGGCCGAGCCCTTGCCACTGGCGGTGCCGACCGCCCCGACCGCCCCGACCGCCCCGCCTGCCGCGCAGGCTGAACAGGCCGAAGCCGATACCGATCGCCCTGCTGAGCCACCCGTGTTTACCGGCAACTGGGGCGAGCTGATTGCCGGCCTGCGCGAGCGGCTGGGTGCCAAGGAAATCATGCTGGCGCAAAATGCCGAGCTGTCGGCAGTGGACGGTGCCACACTGCGTCTGCGTGTGCCGCCGCAGTTCCGCTTCAGCGCCAGTGCCGAGGTGCAGGCGCTGCTGGCCGCCACGCTGAGCGAGGCGCTGGGCCAGCCGGTGACGCTGGACGTGACGCTGGGCGATATCAGCGGCGAAACCCCTTTCATGCAACAGCAGCGCCTGCGTGGCGAAGCGCTGGACGCCGCGCGCGCGCGGCTGCAACAAGACCCCGTCGTGATGGCGCTGGTGCGCGACTTTGCCGCCACCTTGCGCCAAGACACCATTCAACCTGTTCAGGAGTCACTCTGATGTTCAACAAAGGCGGCATCGCCGGGCTGATGAAACAAGCCCAACAAATGCAGGAAAACATGAAAAAGGCCCAGGAACAGCTGGCCACCATCGAGGTGGAAGGCCAATCCGGGGCCGGCATGGTCAAGGTGCTGATGACCTGCCAACACGACATCAAGCGCGTCAGCATCGACGACAGCGTGATGGATGACAAGGAAATGCTGGAAGACCTGGTGGCCGCCGCCGTCAACGACGCCGTGCGCAAGGTGGAAAGCACCACCCAGGAAAAAATGTCCGGCTTTACCTCCGGGCTGAACCTGCCGCCGGGCCTGAAACTGCCGTTCTGAGCCAGACCCCGCACAGGGCCTTGCCTGGCGCAATGCCCTGTGCCGCCGTGGCTGTCAGCCCGGCCATTGCCCCGCCGGCCCGCTCACTGCGTGGCCGCAGCCTGCCTTTGCCTTGCCCGCCGGACACCCGATGAAAAACCCTCCCAGCCTTGACCACCTGATTGCCGCCCTGCGCGTGCTGCCCGGCGTGGGGCCAAAATCGGCCCAACGCATGGCTTATCACCTGCTGCAGCGCGACAAGCCCGGTGCCGAAAAACTGGCCAGGGCGCTGGAGCACGCGCTCAGCCATATTGGCCACTGCCAGCGCTGCAATACTTTCAGCGAAACCCCGCTGTGCGCCATTTGCGCCGACAGCGCCCGTCGCCAGGATCAGCTGTGTGTGGTGGAAATGCCCGCCGACATGCTGACGCTGGAGCAGACGCAAAGTTACGATGGGCTGTATTTTGTGCTGATGGGGCGTTTATCGCCGCTGGACGGCATTGGCCCGCGCGACCTGCCGCTGGAAAAACTGGCACACCGGGCGCTGGATGGCCAGGTGCAGGAAGTGATTCTGGCCACCAACTTTACCCCGGAAGGGGAAACCACCGCGCATGCGCTGGGTGCGCTGCTCAAGGGCCACGGCCTGCAGCTTAGCCGGATGGCACGCGGCCTGCCGGTGGGCGGCGAGCTGGAGCACAGCGACCCCGGCACTCTGGCGCAAGCGCTGTTTGAACGGCGCGAGCTGCCCTGACCCGCCGCACAGACCCGCCTCGCAGACCAGACCAATGGGCTGGGCGGGCCTACAGCACCTGCACCAGCCGCCACAGCCCCAGCGCACAAATCAGCCCACCCGACGTCCAGCGCACCAGCGGCTGACGCGCCAGCGTGCGCAAGGCATCGGCAAACGCGCCCATGGCCAGCAGATTGGGCAAGGTGCCCAGGCCAAACGCCAGCATGGTCAGCGCGCCCTTGCTGACGCTGCCGCTGGCCAGCGCGCTCAGGCTGGCGGTGTACACCATCCCGCACGGCAGCCAGCCCCACAGCGCGCCCACCAGCACCGCCTGGCGCAGGGTGCGCACCGGCAGCAAGCGCTGCATGGCCGGCTGCAGATAGCGCCACAGCGGCTTGCCCAGCCGTTCCAGCTGGGTGATGAATGCCGACACCCCCATCAGGTACAAGCCCATGGCGATCAGCAGCAGATTGGCCAGCGCATACAGCAAATACTGCAAGGCTTCGATATTCAGCGCGGCAATGCCCAGCCCGCCAATGCCACCCACCAGCGCCCCCACCAGGCTGTAGCTGGCCAGCCGTCCGCTGTTATAGGCCAGCATCAGCGGCCAGTGGCGGGTGGCCTGGCGCTGCTGCAGGGACAAGGCGGCAACAATACCGCCGCACATGCCCAGGCAATGGCCGCCCGCCAGAAAACCGAGCATGAACAGCGCGGCCAGATCAAATTCTTGCATGGCAAATTCCAACGTCAAAAACGGAAACCGCCCACGCAGGAGGGCGAAAGACAGCAATAGGCCCAAAGGCCGGAAGGCGCAGCCGCCCATGCGGGCGGCCATGCCAGGGCAGACAGGAGAAACGGTTAAACACCGCTCACAAAACCCTCCTGGCGTGGTGGCACGACTAGTCGCCAGTCACGCTGAAACACAAGCGTTCATGTTCCACGACGAACCACTCGCCGTACTACACCGCGTCATTCCCGCGCAGGCGGGAATGACGCCGGAGGTGAAGCTCATGCCGAAAGCGGTCGAATTGCCCGTCATTCGGTTCAGATCATGGTGACTGGCTACTCGCCAGAATCGCTGCGCTGAGTGTTGTGAGCGGCGCTAAGGAGGCACTGATTGATTCAGAAAAATCGTTTAAACCAATCCCCTGGATTCAAATTTTCACGGGCATGACGATTTTCCCAGCCTCTCCCCAACACCGTTCGTCATCCCCGCTCTCGCGAGGATGACGATGTGGTCAGCGTGTGCTTAACGGCGTTCAATCTGGCTGACATCCCGCACCGCGCCGGTATCGGCACTGGTGGTCATGGCCGCGTAGGCGCGCAGCGCCGGGCTGACCAGACGGTCACGGTTGACCGGCTTCCAGGCGTCGGCCCCCCGCGCCAGCATGGCCGCACGGCGTTCGGCCAGCACCTCGTCGCTGACCGCCAGGTGAATGGTGCGCGCCGGGATATTGATTTCCAGCGTATCGCCTTCTTCTGCCAGGCCAATCAGCCCGCCTTCGGCGGCTTCCGGGCTGGCGTGGCCAATGGACAGGCCAGAGGTGCCGCCGGAGAAGCGGCCATCGGTCAGCAGCGCGCAAGCCTTGCCCAGGCCCTTGGACTTCAGATAGCTGGTGGGGTAGAGCATTTCCTGCATGCCGGGGCCGCCCTTCGGGCCTTCGTAGCGGATCAGCACCACGTCGCCGGCCACAATCTGGTCGGCCAGAATCGCTGCCACCGCGCTGTCCTGGCTTTCAAAAATCCGTACCCGGCCAGTAAAGGTGAGGATGGATTCATCCACCCCGGCAGTCTTGACGATGCAGCCACGCTCGGCAATATTGCCGTACAGCACGGCCAGGCCGCCATCCTGCGAGTAGGCGTTGGCCTGACTGCGGATGCAGCCTTCGGCGCGGTCGGCATCCAGCTCGGGGTAGCGCATGTCCTGGCTGAAGGCAATGGTGGTGCGCACGCCGCCAGGCGCGGCACGGTAGAGGATTTTGGCCGCGTCGTCGCAGGTCGGGCGCTGAATGTCCCAGCGGTCCAGCCCTTCGCCCAGGGTGGGCGCGTGTACGGTGGGAATATGGCGGTGGATCAGCCCGGCGCGGTCGAGTTCGCCCAGAATGCCAATCACCCCGCCGGCGCGGTGCACGTCTTCCATATGGTATTTCTGCGTGGCCGGGGCCACCTTGGACAGGCACGGCACACGGCGCGAAATCCGGTCGATGTCCTGCATGGTGAAGTCCACGCCGGCTTCGCGCGCGGCGGCCAGCAGGTGCAGCACGGTGTTGGTCGAGCCGCCCATGGCCACGTCCAGGCTCATGGCGTTTTCAAAGGCTTCAAAGGTGGCGATGCTGCGCGGCAGCACGCTGGCGTCGTCCTGTTCGTAGTAGCGCTTGGCCAGTTCGACGATGGTACGGCCCGCCTGCAGGAACAGCGCCTTGCGGTCGGCGTGGGTGGCCACCAGCGAGCCATTGCCCGGCAGCGACAGGCCCAGCGCTTCGGTCAGGCAGTTCATCGAGTTGGCGGTAAACATGCCGGAACAGGAGCCGCAAGTCGGGCAGGCCGAGCGTTCGACGGCGGCCACTTCTTCATCGCTGACCTTGTCGTTGGCGGCTTCCACCATGGCGTCCACCAGGTCCAGCTTGCGCACGCCGTCGCCCCACTGCACCTTGCCGGCTTCCATCGGCCCACCCGACACAAAAATCACCGGAATGTTCAGCCGCAGCGCGGCCATCAGCATGCCGGGGGTAATTTTGTCGCAGTTGGAGATGCACACCAGCGCGTCGGCGCAGTGGCCATTGACCATGTATTCCACGCTGTCGGCAATCAAGTCGCGGCTGGGCAGCGAATACAGCATGCCGCCGTGGCCCATGGCAATGCCGTCGTCGATGGCGATGGTGTTGAATTCTTTGGCGATGCCGCCGGCTTTTTCGATTTCCCGCGCCACCAGCTGGCCCAGGTTGTGCAGGTGGACATGGCCGGGCACAAACTGGGTAAAGCTATTAGCAATGGCGATGATGGGCTTGCCAAAATCGGCATCTTCCATACCGGTGGCGCGCCACAGCGCGCGCGCGCCGGCCATGTTGCGGCCATGGGTAGAGGTACGGGAACGGTAAGCGGGCATAGTCGGGAATCCTGTAACAGACGCGGCAAAACGCATATTGTGCGGCGGCTTGGCGGACAGGGCAAGGCAGGCGGGTGGGATTTGGGCGGATTTACCCGCCTGGCGGGCATAAAACAGCCCCCAGCCCATCCAGGCAGGGGGCCGTGACGGCGGGTTTATACCCAGCCCTGCACCACGGCAGTGACCGCCAGCGCCGCCAGCGCGGCGCACAGCAGCGCCAGCCAGGCCGGCGAGAAGCGCAGTGCCGGCGGCTGGGCACCGTAGCTTTGCTGGCCGGTCAGCATGGCCGACACCAGATTGCGCCGCTTGACCAGCCGGTAAAACACAATGGCCAGCACATGCAGGCCAACGGCCAGCAGCAGCAGGTTGAACGAGGTTTTGTGCCAGTTGGTGATCTGCTCGGACAAGTCACTGTCGATGCGCCGGGCCAGCGGGCCATCCCACAAAAACGAATCGACATCAGTGGCCAGCAGGCCGCTGACCACCTGAAACATCAGCAGGCCCAGCAGCGCCAGCACCATCAGCGCGCCCATCGGGTTATGGCCGGGGATGCGGTGTTCGGGCAGGCTGCCGCGCAGGTAGGCGATGATGGTGCTGGGGCCGCGCACAAAGCGGGCAAACTGGGCGGTGTCACTGCCGACAATGCCCCAGAGCAGGCGAAACACCAGCAGCCCGGCCACGCCGTATCCGGCCAGCAAATGAAACCGCAGCAGGTCGCCACCGCCTTCGCCGGTGTACCACATGGCGGCAAACAGGCCGACCAGCGACCAATGAAACAGCCGGGTGGGCATATCCCAGATTTTGATTCGGTATTCCATCTCAGGCTTTCTCCCGGTAAAGCCGGACTGACCCGGCTGGCGGCGCAGGGTTCCGCGCCGGGCATGCTGAATCATTCATTCGTAGCGGTGCTTATTGCGCCAGCGCCTGGGTGCGTGCCACCAGCGCCGCCAGCGTGCGCTGTGCCGCACCGCTGTCGATGGCGTGGCGGGCGGCGTCGATGCCGCTGGCCAGCGTGTCGCTCACCCCGGCCACATAAATGGCCGCGCCAGCATTCAGCAGCACGATATCGCGGCATGCGCCCGGCTCGCCGGCCAGCACTGCCTGCACGCGGGCGGCAGATTCTGCTGCACTGCCGGCTTTCAGGTCGCTGGTCTGGCAGTACAGCAGGCCAAAATCGCGTGGGTCGAGGGTGTATTCCTGGATGCTGCCGTGCTTGAGTTCGGCAATCCGGGTGTTGCCGGTGAGGGTGATTTCATCCAGACCGTCCTCGCCGTGTACCACCATCACATGGCGACTGCCCAGCTGGTGCAGCACCCGCGCCTGAATCCCCACCAAGTCGGGATGGAACACGCCCATCACCTGGTTATCCGCGCCAGCCGGATTGGTCAGCGGGCCCAGGATATTGAACAGGGTGCGCACGCCGAGTTCGCGACGCACCGGGGCCACGTGTTTCATCGCGCTGTGGTGGTTGGGGGCAAACATGAAACCCAGGCCAATGTCGTCGATGCACTGGCCAACGGCTTCGGCGCTGAGGTTGAGCTTGACGCCCAGGGTTTCCAGCACGTCGGCACTGCCCGAGCTGGACGACACCGATCGACCGCCATGCTTGGCCACCCGCGCGCCGGCGGCGGCGGCAACAAAGGCCGACGTGGTGGAAATATTAAAGGTATGCGCGCCATCACCGCCAGTGCCGCAGGTATCCACCAGATACTCGCGCCGGGCCACCGGTACCGGCGTGGCAAATTCGCGCATCACTGTGGCGGCAGCGGCGATTTCCGACACGCTTTCCACTTTTACCCGCAGGCCAATCAGAATGGCGGCAATCTGCGCCGGTGTCAGCTGGCCAGACATGATCTGGCGCATGATGTCCAGCATTTCGTCGTAAAACAGTTCGTTGCCGTCAATCAGGCGGTTCAGGGCAGCTTGGGCAGAAATCATCGGGCAGGCTCGCAATCAGGGCATGAAAAAACCGCCCCGGCGGGGCGGTACAGTAAGGGGGGCTCAGGCGTGGTCGGCCAGAAAATTGCGCAGCATGGCGTGGCCGTGTTCGGTGAGGATGGATTCCGGGTGAAACTGCACGCCTTCCACCGCCAGGGTTTTATGCCGCACACCCATGATCTCGCCATCGTCGGTCCAGGCGGTGATTTCCAGGCAGTCTGGCAGGCTGTCGCGTTCAATCACCAGCGAGTGGTAACGGGTGCAGGTGACCGGGTTGGGCAGGCCACGGAACACGCCCACGTCCAGATGATGAACCGGTGAGGTTTTGCCATGCATCAGCTGCTTGGCGTGGACAATCTTGCCACCAAATGCCTGGCCAATGCTCTGATGGCCCAGGCACACGCCCAGCAGTGGAATCTGCCCGGCAAAGCGCTCGATGGCGGCCACGGAAATGCCCGCCTCCAGCGGCGAGCACGGCCCCGGCGACACCACCAGATACTGCGGGGCCAGCCGGGCAATGTCATCCAGGCTGATTTCGTCGTTGCGGTGCACCTGCACCGCCTGGCCCAGCTCACCGAAGTACTGCACCAGGTTGTAGGTGAAGGAGTCGTAATTGTCGATCATCAGCAGCATATTCGGTCTATCCTATTGATTCATAAGGGTGCTTTGGCTAGGTTGCCATGTTGTTGTCCGGGGGCTTGTGCGGCTTTTGCTGCCGCGCCTTTCCGGTGCCACCACGCATACGCTGGATTATCCCCCTTTGCCCGCTGGGGCGGCAATAGTGGGTGTGGGTGGCACACAGAGGCAGAATGTCTCACCTCACGCCCGGCATGCAATGCTGCTGGCGGCCTAAAATGCGCATTGTTTAAGGATGCGCTGAAAAAATCGTCATTCCCGCAAAGGCAGGAATCCAGCGTGTTGATTTTGCTGGGTTTTGCTGCTGGCTAACACGATTTTTCTGAATCAATCAGCGCGACCTTAATTTTGGTCACCTATCAAATGCATGTCATCAAAAAAGCTTTAAAAACCAGCCTAAGCCAATGGGTTAATCAATAATTATTTGTCAAATATACTTGACACTAAGAAATATTTAGATTTATCGGCCTGCATTATGTGATATCATAGAATTTAACTATAAATAGTAAAGTAGCACCGTCACCATGCAGACCCGCCGTTTCATCCCTTTGGCCACCAAGCTCAATCTGGCAATCTGCCTGTCACTTGCCATGGTATTTTTTCTGGGCTCCAGCATTGTCATCTGGCACATTACCGACACCCAGCAAGCACACAATCAGGTTCGCGCCCAGAATACCCTGACGCTGGCCACTGGCATGGCGCAAGCCTATCTGCTGACGGAATCGGCTTCAGCCGAAGCCTTGGGCAAGGCATTTTCCCGCAAACTGCAGGGCACGTTCAGCCGTCAGGACAAGCAGAATACCGAGCCCACCCTCCTGCTGAACCACGTGCCACTGAATGGCCATACGGGTTATGTTGATGATTTTGTGCAGGAAACAGGCGCGGTAGCCACTATTTTTGCCCTGCGGGAGAGCAGCCAGGGAAACGACTGGGTCCGGATTGCCACCAGTGTGCGCGATGAAAAAGGCATGCGCGCAGTCGGCACCTTGCTGGCCAGAACACACCCTGCCTATGAAAAGCTAAATCACAATCAATCCTACACCGGCCTTGCCACCCTGTTTGCGCGCGACTACATGACCTGGTATCGCCCCATTCAAGATGCTTCCGGCCAGTTGATTGGCGCGCTTTTTATTGGCAAACCGGCCAAAGCACAACTGGAACCCTTGCAGCATGCCTTGAAAACTTTCCGGACGGGTGAGGATGGCTATCTGTTTATTGCCGCCAATGATCCCAAAAATTTAGGCTACCTGATTGCCCACCCATTCCATACCGGTAAAAAGCTGCAAGACTTGGCCAGTGGCGAAACCCAGGCCATCCTGACCCATGTGCTGCAACAGCCCAGGGGAATCGCGTTTTATGACTGGAAAAACCCTGGCGAGCAAACCGTCAGCCAGCGATTTACCCGCTGCCAGCAGCTGAACACGGTACCTTGGTCTGTGTGTCTGTCTGCTTCATTTGCAGAAGAACAGCAAGATGCCAGGATGCTGGGCTGGGAACTGGCCGGCATGGCGGTGTCTGTGCTGCTGTGCGCCATGGTGCTGATTTATGTGCTGATTCGCCGCCTGATCACTCGCCCGCTCCGCCAGCTGGTGACGGTCAGCCAGGCCTTGGCCAATGGGCGGCTTGACATTGATATCCCCGCCGGCGCTGCAGATGAAACCGGCCAACTGCTGCAGGCCAACCAGCATATGCTGGTGCAAATGCGCCAGAGCATTGGGCCAATTCAAGCCATGGCCATGCAATTGCAGCAGGCTTCTGTGCGCTTGACCGCCCAGTCGGATACCGTGGCCAGTGGCGCGCATCAGCAAAGCCAGGCGGCAGCCAGCATGACAGCTGCGGTGGAAGAGCTGTCCAGCAGTATTGAGCACCTGGCGGAACATGCACAGGATGCCCAGCAGCTGACGCAACAAGCCGACCAAGCCACCCAAACCGGGCGGCAAGTGATTGAAACCACACAAACCAGCATGAGCAGCACTGCCGATACTGTCAATCGTGCGGCAGAGGTGGTGGACTCGCTGGGCCAGCAGGCTCACCAGATTGTTTCCATTGTGGAAGTGATCCAGAGCATTGCCGAACAAACCAATCTGCTGGCGCTGAATGCTGCCATTGAAGCAGCCAGGGCGGGTGAGTCTGGCCGGGGGTTTGCCGTGGTGGCAGACGAAGTGCGCAAGCTGGCGGAACGCACCAGTCAATCCACCGAAGAAGTGGCGCGCATGATTGAACACATTCAGCAAGGCAGCCAGCAGGCCATGGCCGGCATGGCCGACGGGGTGCAGCATGTGGCCGAAGGCAGCAAAGTTGCCGATATTGCCCTGCAGCACATGACCGATATCCGCATGGCGGCACACAGCGTGACCGAAGCAGTGGCCAGCATGGTCAGCACCTTGCATGAACAGGCGCATTCCAGCGCCTCCCTGGCCAATCACATTACCCAGATTGGCGAGCACGCCAGCCAGAATGAACAGCACGCCCAGGCTTCTGCCGCGCTGGCCAACACCCTCAGAAAATTATCTGATGGCCTGCATGATGCCGTGGCGTTTTTCCATCTTGGACAATAGGGCATATTTTACCTGCTCAGGGAATACTGAAAAAATTGTTATTCCCGCAAAAGCGGGAATCCAGGGGGGTGATGTTGCTGAATGTTGCTTTTGGCACACACGACTTTTATGAATCAATCAGCGTTGCCCTCAGCCGTATATGCACGACACTCAGTGGAGCTTACCGTATGGAAGACAATAGCCCGGATACTCACCCACAACTTGTCAATATTGGGCTGATTCAGCGTAGCACATGGGAAACCTTGCAGCATATCCATAAAAATGTTGCCATTCTGCTGTCGGTGATTCACCGGATGGAACAGGAGCTTCTCACGCTGACCGGCCATGAAGAAATAGAAAAACTGGTCTCCGGCATGATTCACAAAGCCTATGACAGAATGGTGGTACTGGTGGGTCGGCTCTCCAACTCGCAAGCACCGTGCTACGCTGCCCCTCTGGTTGAGCATGAGGATTTTTTGAAGGAAGCCGGCAAGCAAATAGCTGAAATTGAGAGGCTGCTGTCACGATATCATATACTCAGCGAACGTATTCAACAGGCCCAGCAGGATCTGTCATATGTCGATAATTTGATCGTGAATGTTGCCGAAAAAATGACGGCACTGGACATTGACGAGAAAGTTTTTTCCCTGAAAAGTTCACAAGGCGTCAGTCAACCACTGGTGCGCGCAGCAAATCATATCCTTGACGCCAGCAAAAGCATCAGGATTTATATTGACAGCACTCAGACAATGATTTCTGAAGCCAAAGCCAGGCTGGACCATATCTCAAGATGGCTAAATGCCAGCATCAACGCTTCGCAGGACATGCTATCCGCCCTCCGGGAGGTGGCCAATGCCATCTGTGACATTGAGTACAACACCGATAGCCTGGCAGGATTGACAGCATTTGCCACGCTGCCCTGGCAACAATACGGCAGGGCAGCACCATAAGGGACGCGCTGACTGATTTAGAAAAATCGTATTTGCCAACCGAAAAATCCAGGAAAATCAACATCCTGGACTCCCACTCTCGCGAAAATAAAAATGTCTACAGCATTTCTTGAGCACACACGGCCAATTTGCATGAGACCATGGACATGCTATTGATTTAAAATCAATAGCTTATATATGACAGCGATTCGCCAAGACGATGTGTGGCCACGGATGCCAACTAAAAACAAAAAATACATTGTGTTCAATAATCAGTCACACGCTGCCCTCACTGGCAAAATTACACCTGAAACACCATGGATAAATCCTCCTTGACTTTTTCCAGCCAGAATGATTTATCTGATGCATTCAGCTTTCCCCAGCATAAAATCCAGTCAGCCAGCTGCTCATCTTCCGCAAAAAAATAGGCGGCAGGCACACCAAGCACAGCCGCCAAGCGGACTATGGTGCCAAAGTCAGGAAAGTGCTTGCCTCGTTCGTATTGGTTGATTCTTGGGCTGGCAGACCGCTCATCAATGCCAGCCAGAACACCTAGGCGCATTTGTGATAGACCACACTGCAAACGACAAGCGCGCAAACGCTGGGCAAAGAGCGTGGAGGAAGGGATTTTTTGGGTGTCGGTCATAAATAGTGACAAGCATCCCGTGTTTTTCGATATTTTTACACTAAAGATTTTTTAGTTTCATAGCATGCTCTACGTCGGTATCTTGGCTGATTCGCATGAAAAATGCCAAAAATGAACTGCTTGCACGCACCTGACACGGGCGTGAAGGATGCCCACTGAGCAATTCAGGAAAACCATGAAGATAAACCTTCCGATTACCCAAACCGAAAAACCTTTCACCCGTGGCACGATTGTCACCAAAACCGACCTCAAAGGCGTCATCACCTACGCCAACGATGCCTTTGTCCAACTGTCCGGTTTTGAGCGCGAAGAACTGCTGAGCAGCAACCAGAACATCGTCCGCCACCCCGACATGCCCCCGGCTGCTTTTGCCGATATGTGGCGCACGCTGAAAAACGGCCACACCTGGAAAGGCATGGTCAAAAACCGCTGTAAAAACGGCGACCACTACTGGGTGTCGGCATTTATCGTGCCGGTCAAGCAGCAAGGCCAGATTATTGGCTATATGTCGGTGCGCT
>Ga0209599_10000126_pt1 | contig 53981 bp, 44 predicted proteins | sample Shrwel_input2_FT_FD_187534 | JGI IMG/M metagenome (GOLD analysis project Ga0209599, IMG submission 187534) | Subsurface microbial communities from deep shales in Ohio, USA - Utica-3 well 1 S input2 FT (SPAdes) (version 2) ...
CAGAGCTACAGGCGTTTATTGCCGAATGCAAAGCAGGTTCGGTGGCTGAAGCCGATATGGCGACGATGGAGAAAAAAGGCGCGGCAACGGGCTTTTCTGTCATTCACCCGTTAACGGGCGATAAACTTCCTGTGTGGATTGCCAATTATGTCTTAGCCAATTATGGCGAAGGCGCAGTGATGGCTGTTCCAGCTCATGATGAACGCGATTTTGCCTTTGCCCATCAATACCAGTTAAGCATCAAGCAAGTGTATCAATTAGCCAATGACTCAAGCCCCTTTGACGCGCAAACATGGCAAGATTGGTATACCAATAAAGATGACAGCATTCGTCATGTCGAAAGTGGCCAAACCTTTGCCGAAACCTTTGAGGCGATTGTTGCCGCTTTAGAAGCTAACGGCCACGGCGCACGCAAAACGCAATTCCGCTTACGTGATTGGGGCATTTCACGCCAGCGTTATTGGGGTTGTCCAATTCCGATTATTCATTGCGATAGTTGCGGTGATGTGCCTGTCCCTGACAGTGATTTACCTGTTAGATTACCCGAAGACGTTGTACCCGATGGTGGTGCATCGTTATTAAAACGTTTGCCTGAGTTTTATCAAACCACCTGCCCAAGCTGTGGCAAGCCAGCAAGACGCGAAACGGATACGATGGATACCTTTGTTGAGTCCAGTTGGTATTACGCCCGTTATGCCTCGCCACAATGCGAAACGGGTATGGTTGATAAAAAAGCCTCGGCACAATGGTTGCCTGTTGACCAATATATTGGTGGTATCGAACACGCGATTTTGCATTTACTGTATGCCCGCTTCTTCCATAAATTGATGCGTGACGAAGGTTTAGTACAAGGTGATGAACCTTTCACTCGTCTCTTAACACAAGGTATGGTGTTGGCCGAAACCTATTACCGCGATTTAGGTGAAGGCAAAAAAGATTGGTTTAATCCTGCCGATGTCACCTTAACCAAAGACGACAAAGGCCGTGTCACTGCTGCCACCCTAAACGAAGACGGTTTGCCCGTCATGGTCGGCGGCATGGAGAAAATGGCCAAGTCGAAAAACAATGGCGTTGACCCACAGGCGTTAATTGACCAATACGGCGCAGATACTTCGCGCTTATTTATGATGTTTGCCTCGCCACCAGACCAATCTTTAGAATGGTCAGATGCGGGTGTTGAAGGCGCACATCGTTTCTTAAAACGCTTATGGCGTACCGTGTATCAACACGTACAAAAAGGCGACGTTCCTGCGTTAAATGCCAATGACATGGACGATGCTAGCCGTGATTTACGCCGTAAAACGCATGAAACCATTGGCAAAACTACCGATGATATTGCCCGCCGTTATACCTTCAATACCGCGATTGCCGCGATTATGGAGTTATTAAACACCGTCCAAAAATTGGACGCACAAAGTGGTCAAGCGTTGGCAGTAGAACGTGAAGCGTTATCCGCGATTGTGTTGCTATTAGCCCCAATTGTGCCGCATATCAGTGAAGCCTTATGGCAAGCATTGGGTCACAGTGATGTGGTTAATGCGGCATGGCCAACGGTCGATGAAACCGCCCTAACGCGCTCTAGCTTAGAATTAATGATTCAAGTGAATGGCAAGTTACGTGGCAAAATCTCGGTTGCGGTGGATGCGGATAATGCCACTGTTGAACAAGCGGCTTTAAGCAACACTGATATTCAACGCTTTTTAACTAGCCCACCCAAAAAAGTGATTGTAGTAAAAGGTAAGTTAGTGAGTATTGTGGTGTAACTTTTTAGGATGAGTGAACCTCATCCTAAGTTTTTTAAGGATGTAAAAATGTCGATTTTAAAGAAGCAAATTTTATTACTTGGATGCTTACTATGTGCCACTAATTACTCGGCTGCTTTTTCTGTCGATGAAGCTAGAAAAAGTATTAAAAAGAATGGAGTGCCGATATGGGAAAAACAAGCTAAAAAAGTCAGTAAGCAAATGAAAGATGTTACAGATGCAGAAGTGTTACAAATATGGAGTAACTTAGATGGATTGTATGCAAAAGATGATGAAAAGAGCATTAAAGAGCATCTACTAAACCCCAAAAATTCTAAAGAAGCTATCGCAAATACAAACTGGTTATTATCGGCAATACTATCCAAGAATGCTGATGGCAGATATGCTTATTATTATTCTTACTTGATGGATTTAGCCCAAAAAGCAGGAAATAAAGAATTAAAAACAGAGTCAATGGTTTTTTATGTATTAGCTCACTTATCCACTGAACTGGATAGTTTATATTGTGCAGACCAAACAGCTAGAGGAATTATTACCAAAAAATATGAGAGCGAGTCTTTTATTCAAGCTGTTGACGAGCAAAAGCGCAAATACTCCAAAGATGAAATGTTAAACTTTTTCCTGAATGCCATTAGTATTGAGGAATTGAGAGGCGCAAGAGAACCTAAAGCAATATTCTGCCAATATAGTAATGAATCCATTTTAAAAGCGATTAAGTTAGGCAGAACACCAAAAGCAGAGAAAATTCCAGATGGCGCAATGAAAGGCGTTACCGTTGTAAGTGATTTTACATTGGATACATCTGATATTCCTCAAAATTACATTAGTAAAGAGGATTTTTTAAAGGAAAGAGAGAAATATATTAACCATACTATTAGTGCTTTTACTGATTAGATTCATATACTGTACAGTTTGTAGCCTGTATGAAGCGTAGCGTAATACAGGTAAAAATTTATTTGCAAAGTAAAACCTGTGTTACGTTGCACTTCACACAGACTACCCTCTTTACGATTGCTTAACCCTTGTTGATGTTTCTTATGCGCTCTTTTGCTTATTTACTCATCAGTAGTTTGTTGTTATCCGCCTGCGGCTTTCATTTACGCGGTAGTTATCATATCCCCCCCGAACTTGCCCAATTGAGCCTCAAAATTGAGCCGTATAGCGCACTTAATCAGCCGCTACGTCAGCGTTTGCAACAAGCGGGGATTGAATTATCACTCAATGAATATACGTTAGAAATTAAAGATGACAGCCTTAATCGTCAAACGACTAACACCGACAGTCGCGCTAAAGCTGCCGAATACACCTTATATTATCAGGTCAGTTATGTGATTAAAAACAGTCAAAACAAAGTCGTTTTTGATGAACGAAAACTGTTATTGCGCCGTAGTTATCAATATGACACCACCGCGATTGTCGGCAAAACCGCCGAAGAAGAAACCTTAGTGAAAGAATTGTACGAAGATGCGGCCACACAAATTGTCCGTCAATTAAGTAGTTTTCGTCCTGCCAGTAATACGCCATGAAATATGATTATTGGGGCTTATTAAAACATCTCAAAAACCCATTACGCGCTATTTATGTGTTACATGGTGACGAGGTGTTAATTCAACAAGAAGCCTTGATTGCCCTACGTAAAACGGCTTTTAAACAAGGTTTTACCGAACACGAACAGCATGACATTGACAAAAATCACGATTGGTCAATGGCGTTCGCCGATAGCAATGCCCTGTCATTATTTGCCGACAAAAAACTGATTGAGATTCATGCCAACAAACCCGATGCCGCAGGAGCTAAAGTTTTAGAAGCCTATCTCAAAAATCCCCATCAAGATAATTTAGTGATTTTAGTGCTACCCAAACTTGATGCTGCCGCCCAAAAAAGTAAATGGTTTAGCGCATGTGAAGATAACGGCATTACCGTTTCTTGTGCGCCGCTCAGCGATATACAATTTAAAGACTGGATTAAACAACGCTGTCACGAACATCAACTCAATTTACAAAACGATGCTTTCACATGGCTCTGCCAACAAACCGAAGGTAATTTATTAGCCGCTCATCAAGAAGTGACTAAATTAGCCTTACTTTATGGCCAACAACCCATAGACATAAGCCAACTCGAACAAGCAGTCAGTGACAGCGCGCGTTTTGATTTATTTGATTTAAGCACCGCTGCTTTAGCAGGTGATGCCAGTAAAACCGCTAAAATTTTGTTTACACTCAAAGCCGAAGGCCAAGCAGAAAGTCTAGTATTATGGGTCTTAGCTAAAGAAATTCGTACTTTAAGTGCTTTGTACGAAGGCACACAACAAGGCATCGCCCTGAGCCAATTGTTTCAACAACACGGGGTATGGAGCAAACAACAGCCTGTATTGCAAAAAGCACTCAAACGCCTTAATGGCAAACGTATGCTACGCTTGAATGATGAGCTATTAAATGCCGATAAAGCGATTAAAGGCCAAAATAACGAGAATGCTTGGGATATACTATTACGCCTGAGTTTAGGGCTTGCTGGAGTAAGTTTGTTTGAAAGCACTGTCTGATGAGCAATATCACGCATTGTCACGTTTGGTATATCGTGATTTAATTCTCGATACCTTGGGTAATTTGTGTTTAGGTTTAGGCTTGTATTTAGTTTTTAGTGATAATGCAGCCAGTTACCCTGCATGGTTATTAACTGCCGAGGTCAAAGCCATACTGATTGCAACAGGTTTGATTAATTTACGTTTTATTGTCAGTCGTTTTAAACGCTTACAAGCATGGCAAATTGCCCGACAACAGCGTAACCCACATTAGTAATGTCCTGATTTTAAATACCCCTAGGCATATAACAATGAATAATAAAGACACCTCAAGTATTTCGTTTACCGCCCATTATACGGGTTATATTTGGTACAAAAATCAGCTCTCGCACCGTACTTTTGCTACCAAACAAGGTTTTGCCTTTTATCAAATGTTGCGTCCTGTTGAAGTTCTGGCAAAACATTTTATTGGTTCAGACATCAAAACCACGTTGTTACAACGTCATCAATTGATAGACCGCGAATTAACCAAACTGATTAAACAACATCCTGATTTACAAATTTTAGAATTAGCTTGTGGTTTGTCACCACGCGGTTGGCGCATCAAACAACAACATCCTAATACTTTATATATAGAAGCTGATTTACAAGGCATGGCGCAAAAAAAGCATGTGTTATTGCAAAAACTTGATGCACTTTCGCATAGCCACAAAGTCACAGCTTGTAATATTTTAATTGAGGATAGCCCTGAAAGTTTAGAGGCCTTATTACAACGTGAATTTGATACCAATAAACCGCTATTGGTGATTACCGAAGGTTTAGTTAACTATTTTCAATTGGCGGATATTAGCCAATTTTGGACTAGACTCAGTAAAGCATTAAGTGCGTTTTCGGCAGGTTTTTATTTAACGGATGTCTATCCTAAAGTCGTACAACACCGTTTTTATCATTGGATTGAATTTGCCAACAAAAGCCTCAAAGTATCATCCAAAAGCAGTTTTATGATGCACTTTATTACACCCAAAGAAGCCATAAGCCATTTTAATGGCTGTGGTTTTAGTCAAGTGACGGTTTTTAATCCTGATGAAGAATTTCCTACTCAAAAAATCAAAGGCGGTGCTTTAGTGTGGGTGATACGTGGGGAGCTTTAGCAAATGTGCTAGTTTTGGGTGAATATAAGTAGTCTTGCCTTGCCTTTACCCTCTCCACAATGGAGAGGGCTTTTAGACTTGTAGAACTCAGACAATAACGCCATAAGGACGATGTCCTAATTTTGGTAGCTCATGGCAATAATCGCGGTCTTTTAATAATTTGTTAAACTCATCAGCAATAACAAAACTGCCGTGTTTAAACAAGCAACGCATCCAGCCCTCACCACGTTCAAATACTAACACCTCAATTCTCAACATAGAATCAGGCAAACATAAAATCAAATTACGCGCATATTCTTGCACCGTAAAAACAATCGACTCATATTTAAGCAAACAGCCAAAAAAGTTAATATCAATAATTTCTACAGGCGAATCAATTTGAATATCGCCATTAACGGCTGAAAACCCTAACACATAACAATTTGGATTTTTGATTGCGTAACGTGGCTCGCCGCGCCGCTCCAAAGCCAGACCTTGCTCATGTGTAAGCGGACGAAGCCCTTCCACATCGGCAACATTTTGCTCACGTAAAAACGCACAAAACATACCTACGGTGGCATCACGCCGTTCTAATTGAGGTAAATGGTCGGCATTTTCAATCAACACAAACTGGGCATTGGCACAATTGGCGGCAAAATAGGCGTTTTCATAAGGCAAGGTAAAGCTATCATAAGCACCCGTTGCCACAATGGTTGGACAGGTAGGATAACCCAACACCTCTTCAACACCAATTAAACGATGGGCATTGATACGATAACGCTGCTTTTCATTTTCGCTAAAAGTACGCATTTGCCGTCTAAATAAACGACACGCAACTTCGGGAATTTGCGTTTCTTTTAAACGCGCATGATTGATCAAATACAACACCACCGCTTCGCCAAACTCAGACATTTGTTCGGCATCTAATAATTTGAGCGATTCTTCTAATAACATACGCCATGATTTACGCGGTTTGGCCAAAGTACCAACCATAATCAAGCGTTCACTCATTTCGGGATGTTTAAAAGCAAAGGTACTCGCCACCACCGACCCTAAAGACAAGCCCATTAACGAGACTTTGGCAATACCTTCCTGTACTAACCAGTAATACAACAAATCGGCTAAGTCTTCCAAGCCTAAGTCCGAGGCAAGTTGGCTGTTATTACCCAAAGAGGGTAAATCAACCAAAACTACGGCGGATATTTCTAAAACATCAGCCACAAAAAAACGATAGGAAGTAAAATTTTGAAAAGCTCCACCTAAGACAATTAACGGTGGCTTTTGACAATTTTCTGGCCCTTGAAAGGCCAAATAATGAATCTCCCATTTACCCAACATCGACACAGTCGGGTCATTTTTTAAAGAGTTCTTTTCGTACGGCTCAAAAATCAGCATGTATGCCTCATATTATTTTTGTCAATCCACTTCACCTAGCAACAAGCACTTGCTTGGTAAATATCTAATAATTATTTAGGCCAAGTTTATAACACAAAATTTAGGATTTTTTGAACCATCAAAACGCCATTTTGCTTATGCGATAAGCCATTTTAGCAAAAAAACAACATGATAAAGCCGCTAGAGTCCTGCATTAGTCCTGATATAATCAAAACATATTTGTCTTTATTGAGTATTGACCATGACCGTGCAAGATTATATGCAGACTTTAGGACAACAAGCGCGTCAGGCTTCGCGTCATATTGCGCGCGCCACCACCAACAACAAAAATGCCGCCTTACAAGCGATTTATCGTGCTTTAGAGGATAATCAAGCCAAAGTTTTGGCAGCCAATGCTCAAGATATGGCCAATGGCAAAAATAATGGTTTAGATGCGGCATTGCTTGACCGCTTAGAACTTACGCCAAGTCGTTTTGCAGGCATGTTAGAAGGTTTGCAACAAGTAATTAATCTCACTGACCCAATAGGTGTTATCACCGATTTAGCCTATCGTCCAAGCGGCATTCAAGTCGGCAAAATGCGTGTGCCGTTAGGCGTGATTGGCATTATTTATGAGTCACGGCCTAATGTAACGTTAGAAGCAGCCGCTTTATGTTTAAAATCGGGGAATGCGGCCATTTTGCGCGGTGGCTCAGAAGCCATTTACTCCAATCAAGCGATTGCTGATTGTATTCAACAGGGTTTAATTGCTGCTAATTTACCTGCAAGTATTGTACAAGTGGTTAATACGACAGACCGTGCCGCCGTTGGCCAACTGATTACTATGCCCGAATTTGTTGATGTGATTGTGCCTCGAGGTGGTAAAGGCTTAATTGAGCGTATTAGTAAAGAAGCGCGTGTACCAGTCATTAAACATTTAGACGGTAACTGTCATGTGTTTATTGAGCGTGAAGCCAACTTACACAAAGCGGTGATTATTGCTATCAATGCCAAAACCCATCGTTATGGGGTGTGTAATGCGATGGAAACACTACTGATTGATGCACCGATTGCCGAAGAAGTTTTACCACAACTCGCCGCACTGTATGCCGACAAAGGCGTAGCGTTGCGTGGTTGTGTACGGACTGCGGCGATGTTAGATTGCCCTTTAGCCAACGAACAAGACTGGTACGAAGAATACTTAGCCCCTGTTTTGGCTATTAAAATTGTCAGTGGTTTAGACGAAGCGATTGAGCATATTAACCATTATAGCTCGCATCATACCGAAGCCATTGTCACCGAAAACTACACTAAAGCACGACGTTTTTTAGCAGAAGTGGATTCTAGCTCGGTGATGATCAATGCCTCAACCCGTTTTGCTGATGGTTTTGAGTATGGTTTAGGGGCAGAAATTGGTATTTCTACCGACAAAATTCATGCTCGCGGCCCAGTCGGTTTAGAAGGCTTAACCTCTCAAAAATGGGTGGTGTTAGGGGATGGGCATATTCGTCAGTAATGCTATTACTGATTTAAGGGGTAATTTTGTTACCCCCACACGTTTTAATCGTAGGAAAACATCATGAACACACTCACGCCACAAGGACAACAACTGATTGATAACATTGCCCAACGTCATGGCTTTAGCAGTCAGGCAGTATTAAGCATGTTGGAATCGGTTATCAACGGCAATGGGAGCATGGCACAATTTAATCATCCCGAATTTAGTGGCTCTGGCCAATGGATGAGTGGTGGCATGACGATGGTGTCAGATATGTTTAACAACTATCTCAAAGCACGGGTCAATGATTTATGCGTAGAATTAGCCAACTTAATTCGCAATCAACCTAACTTAGTACAAACAGGCAGCTTTCAAACACAAAGCCAAAACAATCAACAACAAAACACTTATCAAAATCCTAGCAACAATGCCCCATCAACAGCAAACGTTAGTTTATTTGTTGCACCTGTCAATCATGATTGGTGGCCAAGTGATTTACGTTGGCCAAACAGTACAGGCGCGCAGAATGGGGTGCGTTATGCGTATTTTGGCCAAGCACGGCGTTTGGTGATTGAAGTTAATGGCCAAGTCACAGTATATGACACCCTTGACCATCAAATTGGTGGCTTTTCACAGCAACAATCTTATGGTGGCTCACTGAGTTTTTCGAGTCAATATGGCTTAATTGATGTGGCTAGTTTGCCAATCATCAGTGTCAATGGCATTGCACCAGCCCCTCCACAAAACACTGTGAATACTACCCCTGCCGTTAACAATCCTTCACCCTCAGTCAATACCAACAACGAGCAAGATATTTTTGCCCTCATTGACAAACTCGCTGACTTACATAATCGCGGGGTGCTGACCCAAGAAGAATTTAGCAGCAAAAAAATGGAATTATTGGCACGATTATAAACCATGTCATTGATTGCGTATTTTGGTGGCTCATTTGACCCCATTCATATTGGGCATTTAGCCACCGCTTGTTTTTTGACTGATTATTTAGCTTTAGAAAAACTGTATTTTTTGCCTGCTTATTTATCGCCGTTAAAAACTCAGTCTTTAGCCAGTCAACACCGTGTTGCCATGATAAAATTGGCGATTAGCAACTTGCCACAGTGTGAGATTGACCAGCAAGAGTTATTACGTCCGCCGCCTTCTTATACGATTGACACCCTCAAAAACTTGCGTCAGCAGTATGGCCAACAACAGCCAATCGCTTTTATCATGGGCATGGATAGTTTTTTAAATTTAACAAAATGGGTGGATTGGCAACAATTAACCGATTTTGCTCACTTGATTGTTGTCAGTCGCCCGCATTATCAGCCAATTTTTAGCACAGAATTGCAACAATGGTTGAATAACCGTAGGTGCAACGATAGACAAATGCTAGAATGCCGCGCAGCAGGTTTGGTGTATTTTGTTGACTCCCCGCCGTATCCACTGAGTAGCAGTCAATTACGAACAGCGATTGCTGGTGGCGAACTGGTACAGCAACATTTAACACCATCGGTTGCCAATTATATTTATCAACATCATCTCTACGGAGCAACAGCGACGAATGAAAGCTGACCACGTTTCTGAACAAATTTTAGCCTCGGTTTTAGATGCTCTTGCCGACATCAAAGCCCAAAATGTTTTATCTATTGATGTTCGTGCTTTAACAGGTATTGCCGACTATATGGTAATAGCCAGTGGCACATCCACTCGTCATGTCAAAGCCCTTGCCGATAATGTGGTTGTCAAAGCCAAAGAAGCAGGTTTTAAACCATTAGGTGTTGAAGGCGAACGTGATGCCGAATGGATTTTGGTTGATTTGGCAGGTGTGATTGTCCATGTGATGTTACCTGCAACCCGCCGCTTTTATGATTTAGAGCGTTTGTGGATGCCTCCCGAAGCGGCTATAGAGAAAGCCTAAATGCGGATTCGTTTATTAGCGGTTGGCCAAAAAATGCCTGATTGGGTGACAACAGGCTATTTAGATTATGCCAAACGTCTCAATGACGATGTACGTTTGGAGTTGGTTGAAATTGCCGCCGCCAAACGGAGCAAAAATAGCGAAGTCGATAAAATGAAACAGCAAGAAGGTGAAGCTCTGCTTGCTGCGATTCATGCTAATGAACGGGTCATTGCCTTAGAAGTAGGTGGCAAAGAATACACCACTCACGACCTTAGCCAACAAATGAATGATTGGCTACAAGGTGGCAAAAATGTCTGTTTGTTAGTCGGTGGCCCTGACGGTTTAAGCAAAGACGTGTTAAAACGCGCCGATAGCTTATGGTCATTATCCGCGCTTACGCTACCCCATCCTTTAGTCAGAATCCTACTCGCCGAACAATTGTATCGCGCTTGGACGCTGTTAAAAGGTCACCCTTATCATCGTTAAGCATTAGGGCAAACCCTTACCCTAGCATTCTATTACAAGGGACATGTATCTACAAAGTCTGATGAAATGCGTTTTTAACGATGAAGCTCGCCCTCAGGGAGAGGGTGAGCTTTTTAGCCTAATTTGGAGTTAATTTCGCCATTTTTAGACCTCACCCTAGCCCTCTCCTAACAGGAGAGGGAACTATCATCTAAAACATTACAAACGTTCGACCGTAAAACCTAAAGCCTGTACCGTTTCAGCCTGACTATAAGGCGCAACCACGGCACGACTCATCACTTCATCACGCAAATAACGTTGAGCAACCGCTTGCAAATCGGCAATTGTCACTTTAAGTAATTTAGCGCGTAATGCACGGCGTTGAGCGGGTGTACGTCCATATAAACCATTATGAAACGCACTCCGCGCCTCACCTGCTGGCGACATTGGCTTATCTAAACTGGCCATAATACCCAAAATCACTTCTTCGAGTTGACGCTCTTGATGAGCATTGTTTTGTAACCAAACCAAACTGGCTTTAAAGTCAGCAAAGGTTTCAGCTAAACGAGGGTCGCGATAAGAAAAGAAACGAAAGGCACAGGCATTGCTGTCATATCCTGCACCACCACCATAAGCTCCGCCCTGCTCACGAATCGCCCGATGCAAAAAGCCATTACGCAAAAATCCGCCTAAAATCATTAATGCGGCTGCATCTTCGTGGTCGGCACTGACCGCAGGATAGGCGGCAGCACAAAATTGCACTTGGGTATTGGCTAACCATGCAATTTGTGTCATTTGCGCTGGGCGAGTGCTTGTAATGACAGTGTGTTGTTGTGTGGTAGGAATCTGTGCACCTGCCCACGCCTGTTGTAAAGCACTGACTAAATCAGCCAAACGCTCTTTTTCGGCAATCAATAATAACTGACGCGGTGCAGCCAACACTTTATGATGAATCGCCTGTAATTCGGCTAATAAATCGGCAATGCCTTGCTCGGTTTGAGTATTAGCCACTAATTCACGCAACGTACGCAAGGCTGGCAAGCCCGAAATACGGTACTCCAATTGTGCTAAGGCACTCATGGAATGACTCGCGGTTTGCATGGCCAACGCATGACCACTATCGCTAATACTGGCTTCAAAACGGGCTTTGCGTTGTGCTAATAAATCTTGGACGCGCTCTGCTTCATCAAAACGTAACTGCTCTAAGGTGCTACGTACTAACACAAAACTGTCGGTGTGATAATGTAATGCTTTGCACGAAACCACTAAATGTGCTTTAGCGTGTTGGCTGTTATCTAAACTGGTACGCATACTTAAACCCATGCGTACTCCACCACTGACCCGCGATTGCCATTGTTGCATCGCTAAATAATCTTGCTCACCTGCCCCCAATTCGCTTAATAATGAGCTATAGAATGGCAATAATATTTGTTCACGCTCACTTAATTGCGGTAAGTCGATAATAATTTGTTGATAAAACAAACCATTCGTTCCTGCATTAAATGTTGTTAATGGGACATCAATACCATTTATAGGGAGTGTATAGGATTGACCTTCGGCTATTTTTAAATCCGCAGGAATATCTTCCAAACCGACTTTAGGCAAAATACTCACATCATCTTGTTGTGCTTGGCGTGCCACTAATGCCTTAGTATTGGCAATAATCGTTTGTTTCTCGTTATTGCTTAATTGCTGTTGAATTTTAGCTAAACGTGCGGCTTCGGCTGCTTGACGTTTTTGATTGATAGTAGCATCGGGCTTGAGTGTTAAACGAACACGGTGCGGATTATCTAATAACGCCGTTTTGACCAAATTTTTAATATAATCAGGGTCTTGAATCGCGTGACGCATTTCGGCTAATACTGAGTCCACATCCCATAACGCTAAGGGGTCGGCATCTTGCAAGGCGGCAGTGAGGCCATTTAACACCAATTGCAAACCATAAGGATAAGAGTCGCCACCTATTTCACGCTGTGACAATTCAACTTGATGCAATATCGCTTCTACATCTTCTTGTGGTACACCTTCTAAGGCGACTTTTTGCAAAACTTCTAAAATACCTGTTTCAATCTCGGCGGCTTTATCGGCAGCACAACCTTCTAAACCACAAGCAAAACTCATTTCGCGGCCATTATCATCTAAGCCACACATCGGCGATGGGGAATCACCTAAACCACAGGTTTCTAAATACTGACGCAAAGGTGAGGCCGAGTTTTCTAATAACACGCCATTTAATAAATTCATGGCCAATCGTTGGCTAATGTTAGCGGTATGACCTAACAACCAACTTAATACCACATGGCTTTTATTGGCTGTCTCGCCGTCATCTAAAGGATAATGGTCTTCTACGGCAATCGGCGCATAATAGCGTTTTTCGTCACGGCCTTTAATGGGAGTGCTGGCCTCAAATTCGTGTAAGGCTTCTTGCTCAAAACGCGCTTGTAATTCGGCAGCAGGAATATCACCGAAGGTCATAAATACTGCATTACTCGGGTGATAATGTTTTTTATAAAAGTCTAATAAATCTTCATAACTTAAATCGGGAATAGTTTCGGGGTCACCACCTGAGTTGTAATGATACGTCGTGGTTGGAAAAACATATTTATTTAATACATCAGACAAAATACTGGTGGGGGAACTCATCGCCCCTTTCATCTCGTTAAAAACCACGCCTTTATATACCAAAGGACTATCAGGGTTTTCGGCCTCGCTAAATTCAACACGTATGCCTTCTTGGGCAAAATCTAAAGGGTCTAAACGGGCAAAAAATACCGCGTCTAAATATACCGACAACAAATTATTAAAATCTTGACGATTTTGACTGGCAAAAGGATATGCCGTCCAATCGCTAGAGGTAAACGCATTCATAAATGAATTTAAAGAACGGCGAATCATTAAAAAAAACGGGTCACGCACAGGAAAACGCTTAGAACCACATAAAGCCGTATGTTCTAAAATATGCGCCACGCCTGTTGAATCCATTGGCATGGTGCGTAAGGCCACCAAAAATACATTTTCGGGGTTATCGGCTGCCAAGTGAAAATGACTCGCACCCGTTTTTTTATGGCGATATTCGCTCATATCAATATTTAAAGAAGGAATATGAACAGTGCGTAAACATTCAAAGGCAGGATGTGGTGCAGACACGGGCAACTCCAACAAAGAGATATAGTTTTGATGGCGTAGATTATCACCTATGAGCAGCCAACATCAAAGATTCTTCGAGGGCTTGCCATTCAATTTCTTGCTGACTAATAATTTCCAAACGGCTATCTAAACTCGGTGGGCAACTATTCAAGCTGGCATCTAAAGCACTTAGGTTAATCGCCAACCAACCTTGTGTGGTATGAATCATGCCTTTAATACGCTGCGCTTGGAGGGCAAATAACACATCTAATAACGCATTATGCTCAAATTGCCAATCAGCAGGAAATATCCATCCGCCCACAAAACAATCTAAAGCCTGTTGATGATAATGATACGGTGGCTCAATGGTTGCTGGTGCATGATTTTGACTAAGGTTTAAACGGGTGTTGTCATGGAGCAAGGAGCGTTTAATGATGGGAGTTTGTTGGCGTTTATACGACAAATAAGATAAAGGTAAATTGCCTTGCTCTATAAAAACGGTTTGTGGTTTTGGTTCGGGTAATTTTTGGGCAAAATCTAATACTGAGGCACGTTCGGCCTCGTTCAATAATTCATTTTTGCTAAACACTAATACATCGGCAACGTGTGCTTGTGCAATAAACGATTCGTGCTGTTGTACACGCTCATCTTGATATTGCCGCGCATCAATGACACAGAGAGTCGCTTCGAGTTTAAGGGTACTTTGCCAATGATTAGCACTTAAACTGTCAATAATTTGTTTGGGATGGCCTAAACCTGTTGGCTCGATGAGTAAGCGTTGGGGTTTGGCTTTGGCCAACAACTGCGACAAGGCAACTTGCATAGGCAAAAAGTTGGCACAGCAAATACAACCGCCCGCCACTTCTTTGATAAACACTTCTTGTGTTTGCCCCATGAGGGCTTGGTCAATACCAATTTGGCCAAATTCGTTGACCAATACCGCCCAACGCTCGTCCGTGGGTTTGTTGGCTAATAATTGCTGAATTAAGGTGGTTTTGCCCGCGCCTAAAAAACCTGTGATGATGTTGGTGGGAATAGCGGATAAAATGGCTTGCACAAAATAACTCCGCTAAATTAAAGGCTTTACTTCGTCACGAAGATATTGAACGAGTTTTGGCCATTCGGTAACTCTTGCTGCTTGATTTGCTCCCCAATCAGAGTTTTTTTCAAACTCAATAATCAACTGTTCAAAATGAGGGTTATTAGCTAAACGGGCGACAATTAAGCGAAGAGGATTATAGAAACCAATCATCACTTTAGTAAATTTTTCGTTTATATTTCTATTCATTAACTGGTCTACTCCCTCTATATTGGATGCTATTTCTAAAAGGCCAAATAATCTATTTTCTATGCGACCTAAATATAATAGACACTCATCATAATTTCTGAGACGTACAATTCCAAATCCCAGACTAAATGACATTGAATCTTTAAACGTGTAGGGTGTATGTTGAGAAAATAAAAACAATTTGTAAATGTCGTATACTTTTGGGCAAAATATTCCAAATGATAGATACGGCTTAAACTCTCCCATGTATCTGGCTTCAAAACTAATTCCAATATGTTGCTCTCCAGCGAGAACGTTTTTGATGTAAATTTCTTCCCCACCTAACAATCCTGCACCAACAGTCTGACTTTTAGTAACAAATCCGTGCCTACCAATCATTTTTTCAAACAGTGGATTAAACCATTTTGTAAAATCAGATTCTTTCAATGGAAAATCAGGCTTGTCTAAACTTTCACATAAAGCGTCCCAATACTCAATTGCTCCAATAGGTAACACTATATTAGGCGGTAAAAATACCAAACGCATTTCATGGTCATATACTGCTAAGTTTAATGCCATTGCTATTTGCACAATAAAGCGTAAACCTAACTCGGCACCATACTCTGGTAAACTCAACATCAAACAAGCTTTAGTATTACTTTCTAACTCATGGCCAAAATCTTGATAAGCATTTTGAACTTCTGCATCCTGCTGTTGAATATAGGCTTTTGTTTTTTGTATCAGTGTCACAAAATGTGGATTAGCCTCACTATCTTTTGCAGCCAAATTAAAGGCCAACTCCGCTGCCTGTTGTAAGTTTTCTGGCTCTGGATATTGTGTGGCATCCCAAATAATCACATCATGACGATTAGCCATTATTTCCCCCTCACCCTATCAATCCCTTAACCCAAGCCAACTGCTTGGGCAAACACACGCTTTGCAAATCATAATTTTGTTGAGCAAACACACGCGCATTTTTACTTAAATTATCGGCTTGCACCCTATCATTCAACAACTCATTCACCACCCTAGCCAAACCCACACCATCAAAAAAATCCACCAAACGCCCCGTTTCACCGTCAATAATCGCCTCTTTTAACGGCGGCGTATTACTCGCCACAATCGTACATCCTGCACTCATCGACTCAAGCAAACTCCAACTCAACACATAAGGATACGTCAAATAAATATGCACCCGCGACAACTGCAACAAAGCAATAAATTGTGGATACGGCACTTGCCCCAAAAAGAACACCCGCGACATATCCAACTGCTCACGTACTTCACTCAAAAAAATGTTTTTCCATGTTTTACCATCGGGGGCTTCTTTACCATAACTCACCCCATCACCACCAATAATCAACACCTTAGCTTGAGGATTATCACGCAAAATTTGCGGCAAAGCGCGCATAAAAACATGATAACCCCGATACGGCTCTAAATTACGCGCCACAAAAGTAATCACTTGGTCTTGTTTGCTTAAACTGACCTCGCCCTGTTGATGCTTAAAGCGCATAGTAACGTGTGCATTAGGCTTAATCGCTTGGGTATCTATGCCATCATGGATAACGGTAATTTTGTCTCTAAAGGCTTGAGGAAAGGTACTGGCTTGCCAATACGTTGGCGAAATACCCGCATCAGCCACTTCAAAATGCAGCAAATTATTTAAGTTTTTGACTCTAATTCGACACTCCTCAGCGATTGCCGAGGGAAATTCAGGGTCAAAGGCCACGTCTGCGCCCTGCGCGTGATAATAAAACTCGCTATAAATCGCTAACTTAGCATTTGGCCACACATCTTTTAAAAATAAACTTTCGCCCCAACCGCAATGCGCAATAATCACATCAGGATTAAAACCCGATTTTTTAATCTGTTGCGCCGCATAAAAAGCCGCCTCACCACGAATGACCTTAGTTTCGATATCGCCTACCCACGGATGAATTTTGGGCGTTGAACCACGCTTTGCCGCATAGCTCACAAAGCGAATGCCCTGCCAAGTGGCAGGCGCATCGGTGCGCATCGTCATCGCCACCACTTCATTTTGTGGGTCTTGTGCTAAGGCAGGGGCTAAAAATTTAAACTGTGCAGGAAAGTTTTGATGAATAAATAAGACGCGCATAATTATTATCTAAATCCGTTGTTAATACGCGCATCTTAACCCGTTATGACCACTCAGGAAAAGGGTCTGGCAACTGCTCACAATACTCTATACCCTGAGCCATTTCTTCTTCGCTCAATAAACAAGCATCCAGTTGTTGTTGCAAAGAGTGTCTTGGTAAATTTTGACCAATAAAAACTAACTCTTGACGACAATCCCCTACTTCTTCATCCCATTTTTCGTTGATGCGCTCAAGATAATCTTGCTCAGTTGGCCATTCTGTCTCTGGTACAGCCGCCCACCAAAAACCTGCTGCGCCATGTCGCAATACACCGCCCGCTTGTGACATCACGCCTGCCATTTTTAACCGTGACGATAACCAAAAATAGCCTTTAGCGCGTAATAAACGCCCTTGTTGCTGTTGCCAATCTTGATGCAAAAAATCCCAAAAACGCTGTGGATGAAACGGTCGGCGCGCAACAAAATTAATGGCTGCAATCCCGTATTCTTCACTTTCGGGAATATGCTCGCCACGCATTTCTTTAAGCCAACCTGCGGCTTGTTGGGCTTTGTCAAAACAAAATAACTGTGTGTTCAAAATGTTAGCCAAGTCAATTTGACCGTTTTGAATAGGATAAATTTTGGCATCGGTATTAAGCGTTTTTAATACAGCTATCAGATTTTCAAGGTCTTGCGGCGCAACTAAATCGGTTTTAGATACCAAAATCACATCAGCAAATTCAACTTGCTCAACCAATAAATCACTTAAAGTACGCTCATCTTCCTCGCCTAAGTTTTCGTCCATTTCGGCTAAAGGTTGAGCAGCAAAATAATCTTTAGTAAAATTTAGCGCATCAACCACCGTGACCATCGTATCTAATCGAGCAATATCTGATAAAGAAACGCCTTCTTCATCTCTAAAAGTAAAAGTTTCGGCAATCGGTAACGGTTCAGAAATTCCTGTTGATTCAATCACTAAATAATCAAACTTGCCTGATTTAGCTAAATTACCAACCTCTAACAATAAATCTTCGCGCAAGGTACAACAAATACAACCATTCGACATTTCTACCAGTTTTTCTTGCTGATAGTTAAGACTTGCCTCGCCTGCCACTAAAGCCGCATCAATGTTAATTTCACTCATATCATTAACAATCAAGGCAATTTTTAATCCTTGCCGATTATGCAAAATATGTTGCAAAACAGTGGTTTTACCTGCGCCTAAAAATCCAGATAACACGGTTACGGGTAACATCATCATACTCTCAAAGCCAACACTAATGTTATATTATAACATTTCAAATGTATAAATGTCTTTATTTTAGGACTTACGCGGTTATCGCTTATTTGTTCACATTACAATCGTTTTTAACGATTTTATGTTCACAAAACGCGCTAATTTCGGTGAAATGCGTAAGTCCAGTTTATTTTAGGACTTACGCGGTTATCGCTTATTTCGGTGAAATGCGTAAGTCATAGATTTGCTTGATTGACTTATGATGAGTGTCTGTTACTGTTTTGCCTGAACTGACTAATGAGTGCTGCTATGCGTATTTTAATCACAGGTGGAACAGGATTTTTGGGGCAACAACTGTGTCGGGTGTTATTACACGAAAATCATCAACTCACGATTTTGACCCGCAAGCCAAACGTGGTTTTTAAGCGTTACCAAGGCAAAGTGCGCGCCATTGCCCGTTTGGGCGATTTGACCTTAGAAGATTATTTTGATGTGGTGATTAACTTGGCAGGCGAAGGCATTGCCGATAAACCGTGGACAAATCAACGTAAACGGCTGTTATATAGCAGTCGCGTCACGCTTACCGAAGAATTGGTTGATTGGATGCAGCGTGCTAATACGCCACCCAAAACATTTATTTCGAGTTCGGCGATTGGTTGGTATGGCAATCAACACGATGCGATTGTGGATGAAGACTCTCCCCCACATGAAGAATACATTCATCGTTTATGTGATGAATGGGAACAAGCGGCTTTGGTAGCGCGTCATTTGCCAACTCGTGTTTGTGTGCTTAGAACAGGCGTAGTTTTGGGTTTGCAAGGGGGAATGCTCAAACGCTTATGGCCTGTCTTTGCCTTAAATTTGGGTGGACGTTTGGGCGATGGCAAACAATGGCTATCGTGGATTAGTTTGTACGATTATTTGTCTGCGCTGTTATTTTTAATGACTCATCCACAACTACAAGGTATTTTTAATTTAACTGCGCCACAACCCGTCACCAATAGCGAATTTACCCAAACCTTAGCGGCACAATTACATCGTAAAGCGATACTACCTATGCCTCGTGCCATATTAGCGTTAATTATGGGTGAAATGTCCACGTTATTACTTGATGGTCAACGGGTATTACCCAGCCGTTTGTTAAAAGCAGGCTTTAGATTTAGAACCCCGTCATTAAGTGAGGCTTTGAGTTATGAGATTAAACTTGATGGTGCTTGAATAAATAAAAAGGGCGGAATATGTCCGCCCTTGTCTTAGGTTTAGTCGTCCATGTGTTCAATAACAGCATCGCCAAACTCAGAACAACGTAACAAAGTGGCTTCGGGCATTAAACGCTCAAAGTCATAAGTCACGGTTTTGGCGTTAATTGCGCCTTGCACACCCGCAATAATCAAATCGGCGGCTTCTAACCAACCCATGTGACGCAACATCATTTCTGCTGACAAAATAATCGAGCCTGGATTAACTTTGTCTTGGCCAGCATACTTAGGTGCAGTACCGTGTGTGGCTTCAAACATGGCAATTGCCCCGCCCAAGTTGGCACCTGGTGCAATACCAATACCGCCTACTTCGGCAGCCAAAGCGTCAGAAATATAATCGCCATTTAAGTTAAGTGTCGCAATCACCGAATAGTCAGCAGGACGCATTAAAATTTGTTGCAAGAAGGCATCAGCAATCACGTCTTTGATAATAATGTCACGGCCAGTTTTTGGATTTTTAAACTTCATCCAAGGCCCGCCATCCACCAATTCAGCACCAAAACGCTCGGCGGCTAATTCATAACCCCAATCACGGAATGCACCTTCGGTGTATTTCATGATGTTGCCTTTATGAACTAAAGTAACAGAGGGCTTATCGTTATCAATCGCAAACTGAATCGCTTTACGCACTAAACGCTGTGTACCTTCTTTGGAGACAGGCTTAATACCAATACCACAAGTTTCGGGGAAACGAATTTTGGTCACACCCATTTCTTCGCGTAAAAACTTGATAACTTTCAAACCTTCGGGGCTATCGGCTTTCCATTCAATACCTGCATAAATATCTTCCGAGTTTTCACGATAGATAACCATGTCAGTTAATTCAGGATGGCTGACAGGGCTTGGTACACCTTTAAACCAACGTACTGGACGTACACACACATACAAATCTAATTCTTGACGTAAGGCCACATTTAAAGAGCGCATACCACCACCGACAGGCGTGGTTAAAGGCCCTTTGATACTGACCACAAATTCGCGTAATGCTTCTAAGGACTCTTCTGGCATATAATTGTTATTGGGATATAAACGTGCTGCTTTTTCGCCACAATACACTTCCATCCACGAAATAGCACGTTTACTGCCATAGGCTTTGCTGACAGCGGCATCAACGACTTTAAGCATGACAGGTGTAATGTCCACACCAATACCGTCACCTTCAATATAGGCAACAATTGGATAATTGGGAACATTCAGTGACAGGTCAGCGTTTACGGTAATTTTGTCGCCATCGGCTGGAACCACAATCTTCTGGTAACCCATTGTACAGGTACTCCCTTGTTCGTATTAAATAATATAAAAGTGTCTGCTCTTTGGTGAGAGTCAGGATATTTAAATGAGCTGAGCGTGATAACTGCTTCAGCTTTAAGTATGGTAATGTTAATCGTTCTGGCAACAAAATTAACTGCTAAATTCATTTTTATAATAAATATCACTATAAATTTTGGTGATGCTTGATTGAGCTAAGTCTATGAGTCGTTTAATTTTATTTAATAAGCCCTATGGTGTGCTTTGTCAGTTTAGACGTACTGACGACAAACCCACACTGGCAGATTTTTTTGATGACCCAACAATTCATCCTTGTGGCCGACTCGACCACGATTCCGAAGGTTTATTATTATTAACTGATGATGGTATTTTAAATTCACGCATTACCGAGCCACGCTTTAAATTACCCAAAACGTACTGGGCGCAAGTGGATAACGAAATTGACGAGGCTGCAATTAGCCAATTAAAACGTGGCGTGATGCTTAATGACGGTATGACCACACCTGCTCTCGCCCAAAAACTGCCCGAGCCAGATTTATGGCCACGCAATCCACCGATTCGCTATCGTGCCAGTATTCCTACCAGTTGGGTTGAATTAGTGATTAGTGAAGGACGTAATCGACAAGTACGGCGCATGACAGCGGCAGTTGGTTTTCCAACCTTACGTTTGGTGCGAGTAAAGATTGGTCAGTGGTCTGTTGAGGGTTTAGGTATTGGTCAATGGCGCGAAATTGAGGTTTCGCGCTATTTATCTTAAAGTTTGCCCTCACCCCAGCCCTCTCCCACAGGGAGAGGGAGTTTTGTTAAATCTGTCGTAATTGCACCAACAATTTATGCAACTGTGACGTTAATACGACATAGGGTGCATAACTGGTTAAGTCACTCGGGCTTAAACGACAACGAAATTTACGCCAATCGTGAAATGCTTGTTGCTGTTTATGTAGCCATGTCGTCAACCATATATGAAGCGGCTCTTTTGAGGCTTTCCATTGTTGCAAAATATCGCCGCTTAATGTGGCCATATCCTGCAACAAACCTGAGCGGAGTTGGTCACGCGCTGCGGCTTCCCATGTATTAGCTACCGCTAAATCTTGCAAAGCACGTTGTATATCAGTGAGAGCCAAGGTTTCTTCAACCATTTCATATACATAAGCAACATTTTCTACCGAAAGCTGTAAATCTTGTGCCAGCAAACAGACATCTAATAACGGTAAAATTTGGTCTAAAGAAGCCAAACGTACCGCTAAATTATCGGGTAGCCCTTGCGCGACCAAAGTATTTTTAGCCTGTTGCCACACTTCTAAACGCTTATGATTGAGATGATTTGGCAAATCACTCAACAACGGCAATAACATTTTAAAGGAGGCAACAATTTCGTGGCTAGGCTTGTCGGTATAAGCTAAAAACCAGCCACTGGCGCGCCGCGCATAACGTTGTAACGCCGCATACTGTGGCAACAAAATACTATCGGGCAAATGTTGGCAATTATCGAGTTGATGCCAAAGATCATCTAAGCCCAACAATACCCGCGCAACCATAAATGCCCGCGCTAATTTAAGTGGGCTACTGCCTTCTTGACGTAATAAACGTGGAATTGCCCCCATACCCAAACGCTCGGTCATTAGCCCTGCCAAACTGGTTGCCGCTAAAGCAATCGCTAAGGGATGTTTTTGTAAAGTGCTGGCATAGTTTTTACGAATCGCCATCGGAAACGAGCCTTGGGCTTCGGCTAACAAATGTTTGTCATCAAACAATTCAGAGGTTGCTAAAGCAGACTTTAACCAATTTTTGCTGTAAGCCAATAAAATCGCTAATTCGGCGCGGGTTAAAGGCTGTTGAGTGCGACCACGCGACTCCCACAAACGCACATCGGGTAAGGCTTCGAGTTGTCTGTCTAAGCCTGCATTTAACTCTAAAAAATCAGCCAAGGTAGCGTATTCACGATGTCTTAACAAAGCATGATGATTAGCAATCGCCAAAAATTGCGTTTGACGCTGATTATGCTCTAACACCGATTGAGCGATTTCGTCACGCCATTCGGCCAATAGACGTTTGTAATCTTCAAAGGATAAACGTCGTGCCTGTTGTTCGCGCTGTAAAAAAATCTTGATATTGACTTCGTGGTCAGAACAATCGACCCCACCCGAATTATCAATAAAATCGGTGTGCGATAAGCCACCATTAAGTTGATATTCAACCCGCGCTCGTTGGGTAAAGCCTAAGTTTCCCCCTTCACACACAATTCTGGCGCGTAATTGATTGCCATTTACACGCACATTGTCATTGCTTCTATCGCCTACATCGACATGGCTTTCATCACTGGCCTTAACATAAGTACCAATGCCACCATTCCATAACACATCAACAGGCATTTTTAAAATGGCACGAATTAACTCATCGGCTGACAACACATCGGCCTGCACCATGAGCATATCTTTCATTTCTTCGCTGAGAGTAATTTTTCGCTCGCTGCGCGCAAAAATACCGCCACCCTCGGACATCAATTCACGGTTATAATCTGGCCAATTACTATGTGGTAAAGCAAACAAACGCTGGCGCTCGGCATAACTGACTTCGGGGTCAGGATAGGGGTCGATAAAAATATAATTATGGTTAAATGCCGCTTGTAGTCGTACATGACGACTCAGTAATAAGCCATTACCAAACACATCACCCGACATATCACCAATACCAACCATGCTAAACGCTTCTTGATACGGGTCAAAACCACATTCACGCGCTAAGCGTGCTAAAGAAACAAAGGCACCACGCGCCGTAATAGCCATTTTTTTGTGGTCATAACCATTACTGCCACCCGAAGCAAAGGCATCACCTAACCAAAATTGATATTCGGCTGCGACCGCATTGGCGGTATCAGAAAAAGTTGAAGTGCCCTTATCGGCGGCAACCACCAAATAGGCATCTTGACCATCATGACACACCATATTTTTTGGGGTGATGATTTTGTCTTTTTGACGATTATCGGTGACATCTAATAAGCCGCGTAAAAATTCTTGGTAAGCATGAACCGCAACATCATATTTATCGCCATATTGCGTACGCACCACAAACGCGCCTTTTGCGCCAACAGGTACAATCACTGCATTTTTGACTTGTTGCGCCTTCACCAAACCTAGCACTTCGGTTCTAAAGTCTTCGGGTCGGTCTGACCAACGAATCCCGCCACGCGCCACCGCACCAAAACGCAAATGCAAGCCAATCACATCGGGACTATACACAAACACTTCGCGCCACGGTTTAGGTTCGGGAATATTGCGTAATTGCATAGTGTCTAATTTAATGGCAATACGCTGACTTTTAATGGCATTAGGGATGTAAAAACTGGTACGAACAATCGCTAAAATGACCGCCATAAATTCGCGCAATACACGGTCATCACCTACCGAAGTCACTTTATCCAACGCCAACTCAATACGTTTAATCACCGAGTCTTGACGCTCTTGACGGTCGGTATTGATACTTGGGTCAAAACGGGTTTGAAATAGCTCAAGCAGACTACGGCCTATATTCGGATAACGCGTCAGTGCATCCACTTGTGCTTGTGCTGACAATGGAAACGCCACTTGCTTTAAATAGGCAGACAATATTCTAAAAATGTGTGCTTCGCGCCAACGGCAGGGCAATATCGTCACTAAACGATTAAAAGCATCAGCCTCTACTCCACCTTGCCACAATACCTGCATCGCCTCACGCACATAAGCTAAAGTTTGGACAAAAGTTTCTTTGGCGAGTGTGTCAGGTAGTTCGGTTCTAAAATCGTGTAACCACAAACAGTTTTCTTCGTGCATTAAAGGAAAGGCTTGTTCTTGCAACACTTTTAGACCAAAACTTTCTAATACAGGCATCACTTTAGATAAGGACAATTGTTGATGCCATTGCAACAGTTTAAAACGTGCGGTACGACCTTCGGTAGGCGACACTTCAACCGCTAAGGGCATATCTTGACGCAAGGTTTCTAACAAGGCTATATCAGTTAGCGCATCTTGTGGCCGATAGTTTTCTTTGTAAGCTTCGGGAAAGACATATTGATAACGTCTATACAATTGATTGGCTAATACCGACTGATATTTGCCCATTAAAATACTTAATAACTCATCTTCCCACGTTCTGGCTAAACGCTTGAGTACACTTTCGGTTTCTTCGGTATTGATACGCGGTGGATTTTTATCTTCAAATACCAACAAACCATGTAAACGAATCCAACGATGCTCCGAAACATAAGGAGTCATCACTACATCACTGGCATTAAACCGCGCTTGTAAAAACTCGCCCGTCCGACTAACAAAGGTTTGATTGTATAAAGATTTAGATAGATAAATAAATACCGAAATAAAACGCTTCCACGGGTCTAAACGCCAAATAAACCGTAGTTCATTACCGTATTTTTGTTTGACCATCGGTAAAAAAGCATTCAGTAAATCTTGCTCAGAAGCAAGTAATAACTCATCACGCGGATGGGTACGCAACATACGGTCAAAATTACGCCCATCGTGACTGACTTTACGCAGCCCTGAAGAAATATCAACGGTGGTAATTTTATGACGCAAGACAGGCATGGTCATTGGGTCATGTTGATTAACACGACTGGTATATAAGCCAAAAAAGCGATACTCACTTTTGCCATCGGGCATAGGCGCAATAATCACATCGGCATAGCGGTCATGGTGAATAGGTGAACGGGTTAAAGATTTACCAAATAATAAACGAATATCTTTGCTTTGCTGTGCGGTATCATCTAACCAATCCAAATGTAAACTTGGCCAATCAGCCAAACCCACCACTTCTTCCGCACCCAACTCATTACGGTATTTAATGGCTAAAAAAGTAAAATGGCCACGCATTAACCATTGCAAAAAAGCATGAGCCTCCATGCGTAACACGGCTGCATCGCCTTCTTTGGGCATCTTTTCAATCAGCTTTTGTGCTGCATCACGAACGAGGGTTTGCATTCGTGGAAAGCTATCCACAATCTTCTTTAACATGCCAATCGCATCGTAAATACAGGTTTCTAAAGCCTGTAATGCTGCACCTTCATAGAGTTCGGCTAATTCAATATGAATTAAGGTGCGATATTCTTCACTGTTGGCACTTGAGGATTGAGGTAATTCTGTAATTTGAAAATACCGATTACGGCGCAAGGCTAAATTGACATCCATCAACACACTGACATCATAACCACCACGATACAAAGCCATGCGTAAGGTATTGAGCAAAAATGGCATTTCAAAACTATACAACTCAATTACCGTGCCTTCGGCGCGCCATCCCGCTTTAACAGGCTCAGGATTAAATACGCGAAGGTTGACTTCTTGACGGCTATCTATCACAAATTGCCAAAAGCCCCACAAACACGCCGACAAAGAATGTGGCGTATAACGGCGTAACTCATCGGCTAATAAGGCACGTAAAGCACGTTCGGCAAAAGTCAAAAACAATGGATTATCATAGGCAGAACAGACATCTAAACAGCTTTGGCGGGTTTGTTGTGTCCACGCTTCGGTACTTGATAACATAATTATTAAACTCCCTCATTTTAAAACTGGTATCCACGAAACAATGCCTTGATAAGCCAGTTTTTATTTTTATTTTTAATCTTTTAGAAATCGGCCATTCAACTCTGCTCAAAGTTTCCAGATTAGCTGAGCAGAGTCGAATCTCCAAAATTAACGCATAAATCTTACAAAGAGTGTAAGCCCACTATCAACGATTAAGCAAACGATTTAAGGTCTCAAAGGTGTCGTTTGACAACGTGTGCTGCGCTAATTGTTGTAATGCTTGTTGCGCCTGCGCTTGACGCACCGACTCTAAACGCGAATACCGACTAAACGCCCCTAATAACCGTGAAGCAATTTGCGGATTAAACGCATCTAATTCTGCTATTTTTTGACTCAGAAAGCGATAGCCTGAACCATTTTGTTGATGAAATACAACAGAGTTGGCATTAGCAAACTGAGCTAATACCGAACGTAAGCGATTAGGATTAGTCATACTAAAGGCAGGATGGGCGCATAATGCCGCAATGGTGTCAATTGTGGCATAAGGACTAGTTGCTTGTACGGCAAACCAACTGTCGATGACTAAGGCTTCTTGCTCAAAACGCTGATAAAAATCTTGTAAACATTCCGCCGCTTGCGGTGCATTGCTCGACACCAAACCGCGTAACGCCGACACTCTATCGCTCATATGCTGCGCTTGTTGATATTGTTGTGCCGCTAATTTTTGCGGAGTTTTATTATCAACTGCCAATAACAAATACTGTAAACATATTTCACGCCAAGCACGCGCTGCAATGGCTTGAGTATTGTAAACATACTCACTATGGGTCGCCGTTTGAGCATACTGCTCACTAAAAAAACACTCTAAGGCATTGGCAATTTCACCTTGTAAGGTTTTTCGTGCCTCGTAAATCACTTGAGGATTGATAATAGGCGTTTTTTCGGCTAAATAATTTTCACTAGGCACACTGAGTAATTTTGCAGCCAAGGCAGGGTCTTGCTCCGATAAATCGGGTAACAATTCTGCTAAGGCAGTTAAAATATTATCAATTTTGATTGAGTCAAACGCATCTTTTTGAGCGTTGATATTGCTCATCATCGTTAACAAGACCCGCTCAAATAAACTTTGTGCCGATAACCAACGATTAAAGCCATTATTATCATGTTGCATTAAAAATAATAATTCTTGGTCGGTGGTTTGATAATCTAAAATCACGGGCGCGGAAAAATCACGCAATAAAGAAGGAATAACGGCTCTATCAATACCTGTAAATACCCATTGTTGCTCGGCAGCATCGGCAATTAACACTCGCTCAGTACCGATTGCTTGAGATTCGTATTCTAGCTTTAAACTCACGGCTCGACCTGTTTGGGCATCAAACAATGCTAATTTCACAGGAATGGGCAAAAGTTGTGGTTCAGGATAGCCTTGTTTATGCGGCGTTTTTTGACTGACCTTGAGTGTATAAGTCTTGGCTGTTGCGTCATATTGACCATTCACGCTTAATACAGGCGTACACGGTTGGCGATACCATTGCATAAAGGGCGTTAAATCGGTGTTATTGGCTTGTGCTAAAGATTGGACAAAATCTTCTACCGTCACCGCTTGACCATCAAAACGACTAAAATATAAATCCGTGCCTTTTCTAAAGCCTGCTTCACCCAAAACAGTATGCAGCATCCGCACTATTTCCGCGCCTTTTTCATAGACGGTGGCGGTGTAAAAGTTATTGATTTCGATAAAAGACTCAGGACGAACAGGATGCGCTAAAGGGCCAGCATCTTCGGAAAATTGTGCATTGCGTAACACAGTCACATCTTCAATGCGTTGCACACTGGCCGATAATTGGTCTGCCGAAAACTGTTGGTCACGAAAAACGGTAAAACCTTCTTTAAGGCTTAATTGAAACCAATCACGGCAAGTGACGCGATTACCACTCCAATTATGAAAATACTCGTGAGCAACCACCGACTCAACCCGTTGAAAACCTAAATCAGTGGTAGTTTCGGGATGCGCCAATACACAAGAGGTATTAAAGATATTTAAACCTTTGTTTTCCATCGCCCCCATATTGAAATGGCTGACGGCAACAATCATAAAAATATCTAAATCATATTCGCGGCCATACTTTTGCTCATCCCAGCGCATGGAGGCTTTGAGCGACTCCATTGCATGATGACATTGACGTAAATCATGTGCTTCGACATAAATTTTTAACGCCACTTGCCGACCTGACATGGTGATAAACGTATCCGCCAAACACGCCAAATTACCCGCTACCATGGCAAATAAATAACTCGGCTTTTTGAAGGGGTCTTGCCAAGTGGCAAAATGTCTGCCCTCGCCTGCATCGCCTTGGGCAATTAAATTGCCGTTAGCTAATAAAGTAGGATAGTGTTGTTTATCGGCGGTAATCGTGGTGGTAAATAATGATAAAACATCGGGACGGTCTAAATAATAAGTGATTTTTCTAAAACCTTCAGGTTCACATTGGGTGCAATACATACCCTTCGATAAATATAAGCCCTCTAAAGCAAAGTTTTTAGCAGGGTAAATTTTAACAATTGTTTGTAACTTAAAACGCTCGTTGGGTACTTGGCTAATAATTAACTCTTCACCTTGTATGTGATAGGCTGCTGGTGCTAATAACTGCTCATTTAAACTAAGCGATTGCAGCTCTAAATCAACACCATGTAATACTAAAGTTTGTCCTGTTTGTTGTGGACTCATATCTAATATTGAGGTAACTAAGGTGTAATCAGTAAAAATATCAATCTGTAGTTTGACTTCGTTAATGACAAATAACGGGGCTTGATAATCTTTTAAATAAATCGTTTTTGGGTTAGACATTTTTTTCTCCAAACATAATTTCGTAGCCGCCAAATTTACGCAAATTTAATACACCTGTATCCAGCATTAAGTATTGGCCTTTAATGCCTTGTAATACGCCTGTCACTTGCGGTGTGGTATCAAAATTTAAGGCTTTGACTTTTAAAGGATAATGTTGCACAGGAAAGCTAAATTCAAGCGTATTTTGGGTTAATGGCTGCATTTGTTGACCAAACTCAGCCGATAACTCAGCTAATTCTTTGGCGCATAACGTTATCAACTCATCACGCATCAAGGCTAAATTTTGGCTTTGAGCATCTGACTTTAATAAGCGTTGCCAATTAGTTTTATCGGCAATATGTTGAGCAAAAACCACCTCTATTAAACCAGACAAACGCCGTGTTGCTACTTCAAATATCGGCAAGGCTTGTGATGCCCCTTGGTCTAGCCAGCGAGTAGGGATTTGTGTTTTACGGGTAATGCCTACTTTTACACCTGATGAATTGGCCAAATAAACAATATGCGGCCTAAAGCAATGGCTTTGCGCCCAATCTGGTTCACGACAAGTACCTAAATGGTAATGACAGGTTTCGGGTTTCATAATACACATATCGGCTGAGGCACTGCTTCTAAAACATTTAAAACAATAACCTTGAGCAAAAGATTTAGTGGTTTTTTGCCCACAATTTAAGCAAAAAATCCGACCTGTATGCTGTAAATAAATGCCTTTACCGAGATAATCATTCAAAGGCAGTGTTAATCCGCCAATGGCTAATTCATAATGAACAGGCGTGCTAGCCTGTGTACGCATTTTTTGTAAAACACCTTGATAAAACATGACGAGAAACCTATATGTGGCCTGACATAACCCCTGTGTTACAACAACTTCATCGTGAATGCTCAGATAAATCGTGGTTAATAACGGGCTGTCAATTAGAGTGTTCATTGGCTAGTGTAGGCTTAGAAGCCTCTCGCATACAACGATTAAACAGCACAGATTTGCTTAATACGCCATTTACTGAGCGTTTTGCCGCTGCCTTGATGTTAATTAACGATACCGATGAAAGCCATACTGCCGAGTTGGTCATCGCTCGATTGCGTGATGTGTTAGCCGAGCGGGTATTGGTAGTAATTCCCGAACAATCAGACACTTGGCATACCGCCAAAATGCTTGGTTTTGGCTTTAAACGTATTGCCGAAGTTAAATCTTGGCAAGTATGGGGCTTTGATATTCATACTTATAAAGATGTCCCCGACTGGCTCAATGCCAAATTTTGGGCAAACCCACAAAACTGGGGCAAATATTGGTGGTAAAATTAAAATAAAAAATCTTGCACAATCTCTAAACTCAACTATGCTTTAGATTAAGGACAAATGAGAGGAGAAATAAAATTAGTAGTCGGTTTCTTTTGCAGTTTGTTTTGTTGTAAATAAGGCGGCAACGCCTCTATTGTCCGTCATGCAGACGAACCAACCCCGCAAGATTATGTCTTATGCGGGGTTTTCGTTTTTGGTATATTCTGTTTTATTACCAAGCACACACTAAAGGACGACCATTACGCGCCAAAATTTTATTTTTTGCGCTTTCTGCTTCTGCCCTTAATGCATCATGTTGTGGACTTGGTGTTTCATCAAGACGCGCTAATAATTGTTCTATCCCTTCAACCGCCCTATAACCTGCTGCATCACCCAATACTTTTACCGCCTCTAAGTTAACATTATTGCCATCACGTTTTAAATTATTTAACAGCACCACCATCACCGCAGGATGACAAGACTTCGCTAATAATTGTGCAACTGCTGGCACAACATTAGGGTCTTTTTCAGCATCTAACATATTAATCAGACGCTGCAAAGCGGCATCGGGTAAGTTAGCCGCAAATGCGTTTAAGCCTTGTATTGCCGCTAAACGTACTGCCGCATCAGGTGCAACTAAGGCTTTTGCTAATTGTTCGGGAGTGGTCATGGCCTGTACATCTTTGACGGTCAGTATTGGCTCTGGCGCATCGGAGCGTGTAGGTAACTTATATTCGCTGCTTGTGGCTTGTTGTGCATCACTCTTACCTTCCGCTTCTAGGGCTTTTTGATATGCTGCTGTGACTTGTTCGGATTGTTTTTGTAATTCTTCATCATCTTTTTGAGCGCAGCCTGTTGTTGCCAAAACCCACACCAACAAAGCACAAACACCCTTTTGATTGCTTATTTTCATTACTGCCTCTAAAAATTATAAAACGACAATATAAGTCGCCGAACCTTTGCTTATCTGTCTAAAAAAACGTAATCTCAAGACTTACGCATTTTATCTAAATTAAGTCTTTACATATATTGCCCCAAAACTATGAGCAAAATCAAAACATCTTATACCTGCAATGCCTGTGGCAGTGGTTTTTCCAAATGGGCAGGACAATGCAGCGAATGTGGTGCATGGAACAGCATTCACGAAACCAAAGCCGAAAGCAGTTTAGCACCCCGTCAACGCGGCAATTACTCAGGACAAGTGAGTCAAGTCACCATTCTTGACCAAGTGAGTATTAACGCTATTGATCGTACTTTAACAGGTTTATCGGAGCTTGACCGTGTACTAGGTGGCGGTTTGGTGGCTGGCTCGGTGGTGTTAATTGGTGGCGACCCTGGTATTGGCAAGTCAACGATTTTGTTACAAACCCTGACTCATTTGGCTCAAAGTCATAATGCCTTATATATCACAGGCGAAGAGTCATTATCACAAGTGGCGATGCGTGGTAAACGTTTAGAGTTACCTTGTGATAAAGTCAAAATCATGGCCGAAACCTGTGTCGAAAATATTTTAGCGACTTTACGCGCCGAAAAACCTGCCGTTGCAGTGATTGACTCCATTCAGACCTTATATACCGAAGCCTTACAGTCCGCACCTGGTGGCGTATCCCAAGTACGCGAATCGGCGGCGTTATTGACTCGTTATGCCAAACAAAGTGGCACTGCCCTGTTTTTGGTCGGTCATGTAACCAAAGAAGGTTCATTGGCTGGCCCTCGTGTTTTAGAACACATGGTTGACTGTGTCTTATATTTTGAAGGTGAATCCGATTCGCGTTTTAGGATGATTCGAGCGGTCAAAAATCGTTTTGGTGCAGTCAATGAATTGGGCGTTTTTGCCATGACCGATAGAGGGTTAAGAGAAGTTGCCAACCCTTCAGCGATTTTTTTGTCACGGTATGACGAGCCGATTGCAGGTTCTATTGTCATGGTCAGTCGAGAAGGCACGCGGCCTTTATTGGTTGAAGTACAAGCCTTAGTCGATGATTCATTTGCCAATCCGCGCCGTGTGGCGATTGGTTTAGACCAAAATCGTCTAGCGATGTTATTAGCAATCTTGCATCGACATGGTGGCGTACACACCATAGGTCAAGATGTGTTTGTTAATGTCGTTGGTGGCGTAAAAGTATTAGAAACAGGCTCAGATTTGGCTGTGTTATTAGCTGTCACTTCGAGTTTGCGTGGCCAAGCCTTGCCTGCCGATTTAGCGGTGTTTGGTGAAGTGGGTTTGTCAGGTGAGATTAGACCCGTCCCTAATGGTCAAGAGCGTTTACGCGAAGCGGCTAAACATGGCTTTAAACGCGCGATTGTGCCAAAAGGCAATGTGCCACGCCAAGCGATTGAAGGCATGGAAGTGGTTGGTGTGGGCAGATTACATGAAGCATTAGCGGCGGTTTGAATGACCTCACCCTAGCCCTCTCCTAACAGGAGAGGGAACGCCAGAGAGTGCATTAAAAGTCCGTAACCGTTTTATCCAAAAACCACAATAAAGGCGCGTTAGCTTTGTCTCGCTCTTCTTGAAACCTAAACAAATAACGGCGACTGATTTTGGGTAAGGCTTTCACCGTCAACCATTGATTATCTTTTAATTGATACCATGTGCCTTGGGCATACAAACCATCGCCTTTTTGCTCGTCTGTTTGACTTTGCCATGTGGTCGCTAACAAACGACAGGCTTGGCCACTTCTGCCATAAAAACCCGAGACACGGCCATAATCCTCAACCGTCATCGGCTGACTTACGCTCAGTTTTTGACGGTCAATGGCAAATATATCAACACTTTGTACGCCCATGCCCATGCCTTCGCTAGTCAGTACCGCGACTACTAATTCAAGGGCATTATCACCATCTAAATTGACCAGTTCTACAGTAAAAGTATCAGCAGGACTCATCAAAAAGCCCTCACTACGCCATTCCAAAAGCGGCTTGCCATCACGCCAATAACTCATTTTAAAATAGGCAGCTTCATCTTCTTTGACAGGCTGATATTGTCCCTGCATACACACTTTTTCTTGGCTATTGTTAGCTAAAGGCAAACAATAACCCACTAACGGTGCTGCCAGTTTTAAAGGCTGATAAGCAGGCTTTTGCTCTGCTGTAAACGGCGAACTACGGGTGCAAGGACGTAAATCTTGCAAGGGTGAGGCATGAGCCATACCCACAGTAGTCAACACACAAAGAAGTGAAATTAACGTTTTCATGGTTTTACAATCGTTTGTACGCCATCTTGAGTACCCACTAACAATATATCTGCACCACGTCTGGCAAATAAACCGTTAGTCACTACGCCCACAATTTGATTTAATTGCGCTTCTAAATCAATCGGACTCACAATACTTAAATTATACGTATCTAAAATGACATTACCGTTATCAGTGACAAAACCTTGACGATAAACAGGGCTTCCGCCCAACTTGACTAACTCACGCGCCACATAAGAACGTGCCATTGGAATAACCTCAATAGGCAAAGGAAACGCGCCTAAAACATCAACCTGCTTACTACTATCGGCAATACAAATCACTTTTTTGGCTACTGCTGCAACAATTTTTTCACGGGTTAATGCCCCGCCACCGCCTTTAATCATGTGTAAATAGGGGTTAATTTCGTCTGCCCCATCCACATAGACACTCAAATTATCGACAGAATTTAAGTCAACTACTTCAATACCTAACTTTTGCAAACGCTCTGCCGTTGCTTTAGAACTAGCCACTGCCGCAGGAATGTACTGTTTGATAGAGGCCAAAGCATCAATAAAAAAATTGGCTGTTGAACCTGTCCCTACACCCAAAACTTCATCTTTTTCGACATAAGCTAACGCGGCTTGAGCAACAGCACGTTTAAGTTGGTCTTGAGTCATTATCTATCTCCAAAAAATAAGAACTTAGGCATTACATCGCAATATAAACAAATTAAGCAATAACCGCGTAAGTCCTAAAATAAAACTATTATAACTTGTGAGATAGACGATAACTGCCTAATATGGCGGTTTTATTTTGCTTGATTAACGAGATGACGATTCATTTAGAAGATTATGTGCGCCGTACCTTACAGGCGCGAGTCTATGATGTAGCCAAAGAAACGCCTTTAGAAGATATGCGCTATCTGTCGCGCCGCCTCAAAAATAAAGTGCTGTTAAAACGTGAAGACTTACAACCCGTCTTCTCATTCAAAATTCGTGGTGCTTATAACAAAGTGGCACAGTTAAATGCTGAAGAACGCGCTAAAGGTGTAATTTGTGCTTCAGCAGGAAATCACGCGCAAGGTTTGGCTTATTCAGCGCACAAATTAGGCATTAAAGGCATTATTGTCATGCCGCAAACCACACCCGATATTAAAGTCAATGCCGTCAAAAGTTTTGGTGGTCATGTGGTATTGCACGGCGATGCTTTTGATGAAGCAGCCACTTTTGCCAAACAATTAGCCGCCGAGAAAGGCTATAGTTTTATTCATCCTTACGATGACCTAGATGTTATTGCAGGACAAGGCACCGTAGGGATGGAAATTTTGCGCCAACAGACCCAACAACTTGATGCCGTTTTTGTGCCTGTGGGTGGTGGCGGTTTAATGGCGGGAGTTGCCGCTTATATTAAATATGTACGGCCTAGTGTTAAAATTATTGCCGTTGAACCCGAAGACGCAGCCTGTCTTAAAGCCGCATTAGATGCAGGTGAACGCGTCACGTTGTCTCATGTCGGTTTATTTGCCGATGGTGTTGCCGTTGCTCAAATTGGCCTAGAAACTTTTAAAGTAGCGCAAGTGTGTGTGGATGAAGTGATTACTTGCACCACCGATGAGATTTGCGCGGCGATTAAAGATATTTTTGAAGATACACGCTCAATTGCCGAACCTGCGGGGGCGTTGTCTTTGGCTGGTCTAAAAAAATATATTGAACGCGAAAAATGTGAACACCAAACATTAGTGGCCATTGATTCGGGCGCAAATATGAATTTTGACCGTTTACGGCATATTTCGGAGCGTACCGAGATTGGCGAAAAACGTGAAGCCATTTTTGCTGTGACTATTCCCGAAAAAGCTGGCTCATTTAAAACGTTTTGCCAAACTTTGGGCAAACGCAACATTACTGAGTTTAACTACCGTTACGCCGATAACAAACAAGCCTATGTGTTTGTGGGGATTCAGCTTCGTTCTGGTTTGCCTGAGCGTTTAGAACTCAAAGAAAATTTAGCCAAAAAAGGTTATGCCGTTTTAGACTTATCTGATGACGAAATGGCAAAACTGCATATTCGTCATTTGGTGGGTGGTCATGCAGGCCTGAGTGATGAGCTGTTATTTCGTTTTGAGTTTCCCGAACGGCCAGGCGCATTACTCAACTTTTTGTCACGTTTAAGCGGCCATAACATTAGTTTATTTCATTATCGTAATCATGGTGCAGCTTATGGCCGTGTACTGATTGGTTTGCAGTTGGGCAAAAAATCTAAAGCTGACTTACTCGCGTCTTTAGAGGCTGTCGGTTATCCCTTTAGTGAAGAAAGTGATAACCCTGCTTATCAATTGTTTTTGCGTTGAAAAAGCAGATAATTGGCTTCGACTCCGCTCAGCCAACGCCAAGCGCGCCCTGAGCGGAGTCGAAAGGCATCAAGCCCCCAACACCCTTGCCATGACACACTTTAAATATGCCGTTTCGGGAATAGCAGGATGTACAGGATGGTCAGCCCCCTGCCCGCCAATAAATACCACTTGCGCGCTTTTATCTAAATGACGACTTGCGCCCCGAATCACATCTACCAACTCTTCGGTTTTTAAGTGCATTGAGCAAGAACCTGACACCAAAATACCATCACGCACCAGCAAACGCATCGCCAATTCGTTAATACGGCGATAGGCTTGTAAGCCGTTAGCATGGTCTTTACGTTTTTGCATAAAAGCGGGTGGGTCTAAAATAATCACATCAAACTGCTGACCTTGTTGTTTTAACTCGGTGAGCATTTGAAAAGCGTCTCCTTGTAAAGTATGCACTTTATCTTCTAGACCATTAAGTGCCGCATTTTGTTTAACAATATCTAAGGCAAATTCAGAAGCATCAATACAAGTCACCTCACTTGCACCAAAAGCCGCAGCTTGTACTCCCCAACTTCCAGCATAAGAAAATACATCTAATACTCGCTTACCTTTAACCACACGCTGCAATTGGGCGCGTGATTCGCGGTGGTCATAAAACCAACCCGTTTTTTGGCCATCATGGGCAGGAGCTAAAAACTTGACGCCGTTTTCGACTAAAGGTAATAACTTTGGCACTTCACCATAAGCGACTTCGATATAACTTGGTAAACCTTCCAACGCTCGGGCTTTGCTATCATTTTTAAACAAAATGCCAACTGGATTTAAGACCTTAACTAAGGCTTGCACAATATCATCCTTAACTTTTTCCATGCCTGCGGTGGTGGTTTGTACCACACAATAATCACCAAAACGGTCAACCACCAAACCGCATAACCCGTCACTATCGCCATAAACTAAGCGATAATAAGGCTCAGGATAGAAACGCTCACGTAAACTCAAGGCTTGATTCAAACGATAGACAATCAAGGATTTATCTAAAGGATGTTTTACATCTCGATTGATTAAGCGCGCACAAATTAAAGAATTAGGACTTACCGTAGCAATGCCCAATTTTTTACCTGCAAAGTCTTCAATGACAACTTGCTCACCTGCTTCTAAAGTTTTAAGCGGGGTTTTAGCGGTATCGACTTCGTTAGAGTAAATCCATAAATGACCTTCGCGGAGGCGACGGTCTTCGTATTTTTTTAGAGAAAGGGATTTCATTTTTTTCCTAAATGTTTTATTTAGATGGCTATGCGTTATGACGTAAGCATTAGCACAACAAAGGGTATTTCAGGGATGGCGTGGCACAGTTTGTTTGAGGCATGGATGCCGAGTTCTGTGCCACAAATGGTTTTGCTTACTTTTGCCAAAACAAAAGTAAGGCCAGCCGCAGGCTAAATATTTTATATTATAAAAAAGGCGCAATAACGCGCCTTCTTTAATGTGGATTGAGCCATTACTCTGCTTTAGGCTGCCACACCAAATCCAACTCACGTGCAGCTTTAACATCATCCAAACGGCGTACAGGCAAAGTATGCGGCGCACCTTTAACCAGTTCTGGATTGCTTTTGGCTTCTTCTAAGATACTAATTAACGCAGTAGCAAAATTATCAAGTTCGTCTTTGGCTTCGGTTTCGGTTGGCTCAATTAAGAAGCACTCTGGCACTAACAACGGAAAATACGTTGTTGGCGCATGAAAACCATAATCCAATAAACGTTTGGCAATATCCATCGCCGTTACGCCCAAGGTTTTAGCTTCTTTGGCAAAAGAGATAATAAACTCATGCGAAGCGCGCCGCTCAGGATAGGCCAACTGAAAACCTGCTTGGGCTAATTTGTGCATTAAGTAGTTGGCATTTAGCGTTGAGTACTCACCCACACGATGCAAACCTTCACGACCTAACACCACAGCATAAAAATAAGCACGTAACAAGACACCCGCATTACCCATAAAAGCTGACAAATGGCCAATGCTTTGTGGCAAATCATTTTTGTCTAACCAGCGATAACTCCCATCGGCTTGTTTACCAACAATAGGTGTTGGTAAAAAAGGCAATAACCGCTCGCCTACACCCACAGGACCTGCACCCGGCCCACCGCCACCGTGCGGCGTGGCAAAAGTTTTGTGTAAGTTCATGTGTAACACGTCAAAACCCATATCACCAGGTCTAACTTTTCCTAAAATAGCGTTAAGGTTTGCTCCATCGTAATATAACAAGCCGCCTGCTTCGTGAACAATTTCAGCAATTAAATCAATTTGTTGCTCAAATACGCCACAGGTAGATGGATTAGTCATCATCAAACCTGCGGTTTGTGGGCCTACGGCGGCTTTTAGAGCTTCTACATCCACATCGCCATTAGCTAACACAGGAATTTCGCGCACCTTGTAACCACACATCACCGCCGTCGCAGGGTTTGTGCCATGTGCGGCGGCAGGAATTAACATCTCAGTACGTTCAACGTTATTACGCGCCAAATGATAGGCACGAATCATCGCCACCCCTGCAAACTCGCCTTGCGCGCCTGCGGCAGGAATTAAGGACACGCCTTTCATACCTGTCACTTCTTTAAGCACCTCTTGCAAGTCGTACATACACGCTAAAAAGCCTTGCGAATGACTAACAGGGGCTAAAGGATGACGACCCAAAAAGCCTGCCATCATTGCACCTTTGTGTGCGCCGCGCGGGTTGTACTTCATCGTACACGAGCCAAGCGGATAAAATTGGGTATCAATACTAAAGTTTTTGCGCGACAAGTTGGTGTAATGACGTACCACTTGTAATTCGGATACTTGGGGCAATAAAGCCGTTTTTTTACGCCGTAAGCCTTCGGGGAAAATGTTTTCGTGACGGACTAAGGGTGCTTGAGCAGTAGCACGGCGACCTTCTTGCGAACGTTCAAAAATTAAGGTCATATTGTTTACTCCACAACCACAAGTGCTTGAGCTAACACTTGGCTAAAACGGGTTAAATCAGCCGCATTTTTGGTTTCGGTGGTACAAACCAACAAGGCATTACCTAATTCGGGATAATACGGACTTAAATCTAAGCCACCTAATACCCCTAACTCAGCCATTTTAGCTAAAACAGGCGCAACGGGTTTGTTAAGTTGCAATACCACTTCGTGAAATACGGTACTACCTACAAAAGCGACTTTTACGCCATCAATAGCTGCCACTTGTTGCGCTAACTGCGTAATATTATGGTGTGAGGCTAACGATACACGCTCCAAACCTTCAGCACCCATCAAACTTAAATAGATGGTTGCCGCAGTCATGGCCAAGCCTTGATTAGTGCAAATGTTAGACGTTGCTTTGGCACGGCGAATATGTTGTTCACGGGCTTGTAACGTTAAGGTAAAACCTTGTTTACCTTCTAAATCAACGGTACGACCAATAATCCGACCTGGCATTTGCCGAACATGCTCTTGTTTACAGCACAAGAAACCGACATAAGGGCCACCTGATGATAAAGGAATACCAAACGGTTGCCCTTCACCTACGACAATATCTGCCCCTTTGTTACCCCAATCACTCGGCGGCGCAAGCACGGATAATGCCATTGGATTGACCACTGCAATAATTAAAATATGATTGTCTTCTGCCCAACGAGTTAAAGTATCAACCTCTTCCATGACCCCAAAAAAGTTAGGATAGGGAATCACTAAAGCGGCATAATCTTGACCACTATACACTTCTAAACTGGCTGGATTGATAATACCACTGTCTTGTTGATAATCTAATTCGACTAATTCAATACCCTGCATTTCGACAATCGCTTTGACTGCATTACGGTACAAAGGCGAAACAGTTTTAGGCATTAAAATACGTTTAGATTTGGATTTTTTATGAGCGCGAATTGCCATCAGAACGGCTTCGGCCAAACCTGATGCTCCGTCATATACTGAGGCATTACATACATCCATGCCTGTAATATGCGCTATCATACTTTGAAATTCGTAAATAACCTGTAACGTGCCTTGTGATGCTTCGGCTTGGTACGGTGTATACGCGGTCATAAACTCGCCCCGCGCCACAATATCCCAAACTACCGCAGGAATATGATGCTCATACGCCCCTGCGCCAATAAAACATAATGCGCCTGCATCTTGGTTACTTCGCTCCTGCATCACGCGCAAAGCGTCCATTTCGCTCAAACCTTCTGGCACTGCAGTTAAAGGTTGACAACGCAAATGGGCAGGAATTTCATCAAACAACGCGCTAACGCTATCAACACCCATCGTGTCGAGCATGGCGCGTATATCAGATTCGGTATGCGGGGTAAATGGCATGGAATTTTGCTCAGATAAGCGGTGGGTTAACAACCCAGCCTACAAATAAGGAACGGAAAACATAACATACTCCCTCCCCTCATTAAGGGGAGGGTTAGGAACAACATAAGTCTGTGTGATAACACGAAACAAAGGTGGGTTAATAACCCACCTTACCGCTTAATGTTCAGCAGCAACTTGCTCGTCATACTCTTCGGCAGCCAACAAGTTATCCAACTCTTCTACCGAAGCAACACGGATTTTATACATCCAACCTTCGCCATACGGGTCAGAGTTAATCAATTCTGGTGTGTCTTCTAAAGCAGGATTCACTTCAATCACTTCACCCGATACAGGGGCATAAATATCAGAAGCTGCTTTCACCGATTCAACTACACCTGCTTCATCACCTGCATTAACAGTGTCGCCTACTTCGGGTAACTCAACAAACACTAAATCGCCTAAGGCTTCTTGAGCGTGGTCAGTAATACCGACTACCACGATGTCGCCTTCCAAACGCGCCCATTCATGGCTGGAGGCATATTTTAATTCAATGGGTGTATTACTCATGTTCATCTCACTCTATCTATAAAACTTAAAACACTCCTCCCTTTATTAAGGGGGAGGAACAAATACAGATTAAACTAACACTTTACCTAAACGCACAAAGGGTGGCTTAACAACGGTTGCTGCTAAACGCTTACCGCGAATTTCAACCCAGACTTGGCTAAAGTCACCCACAGGGACACGGGCAAAGGCAATCGCCTTTTCCATTGTTGGAGAGAACGTACCAGATGTTGTTTCACCCTCACCCACACCGTCAATAATTACTTTTTGATGTGAACGTAATACGCCTTTGTCTTGCAGCACCAAACCGACTAATTGTTGTTTAATGCCTGCTTCTTTTTGTGCCAACAAAGCCGCTTTACCAATAAAGTCATGTTCCCATGCAATCGTCCATGCCATATTAGCCACCAAAGGCGATACTTCTTCGGTCATGTCATTACCGTAAAGATTCATACCTGCTTCTAAACGTAAAGTGTCACGCGCGCCTAAACCACACGGCAACACACCTGCTGCCAGCAATTTTTGCCAAAACTCGGCCACTTGGGCTTGTGGCACTAAAATTTCTAAACCTTCTTCGCCTGTATAACCTGTACGAGCAATAAACCAATCGTTATGCTCGCGGCCTTGAAATACTTTTAAGGCTTGAATAATCGCCCCTGCTTCATCACCCAACACATCACTCACCACACGATAGGCTTGTGGCCCCTGTACTGCTAACATCGCTAAATCGGTACGCTCTTTTAAACTGATTCTAAAGTTAGCTGCATGTGCCGTCATCCACGCGAGGTCTTTATCGTGTGTACCGCAATTTACAATAACTCGCCACAAGTCTGGCTTTTGTGTCGTGGGTGCGTAAACAATTAAGTCATCAATCACGCCACCTTGCTCATTCAACATGGCTGAATATAAGGCTTTACCTGCGGTTTTTAGACGAGAAACATCGTTAGCCAATAAACGCTGTAAGTACAGAACAACATCTGGCCCTGTTAATTCTAAAAAAGTCATGTGTGAGACATCAAACATACCTACAGCACGGCGTACTGCATGATGTTCGGCCAAAACGGAGGTATATTGAACAGGCATATCCCAGCCACCAAAATCGACCATACGGGCATTCAAAGCGAGATGTTGCTCATATAATGCCGTTTTGTGTCCCATAAGACCTCCGAAGAATGTAGCGAATTGCTAATAAATTTACGCGGCGTATTTTACACATTCTAACGCTATCTCACTACCCAAAAGCGATTAACTGCCGTTTCTTTATTAATACTGATACAGGCTTGTTCTCTTTTATTTGAAAAATACGCATTTTTAGGACGTTGGTACTCGCTTTTTAAGCAAATTTTTGTTACTTAATCTAAGCTCCGCTTAAGAATGCTTATTTTAATTTTAAAAACATGAGGCAAACCATGAAAAATCTTGAGGGTAAAATTGTTGTAGTCACAGGTGCAGGCTCAGGTATTGGCCGCGCATTAGCATTACAGCTTGCAGCACAGGGCGCGCAATTGGCGTTATGTGACGTGAATGAAACTAATTTGCAAAAAACGGTGGAGATTGCTTCGGCACATGGCGTTAAAGTTTATAGTGCCTTGCTTGATGTTTCCAAACGTGATGCTTTTCAAACCTTTGCTGACAATGTCGCTCGCGCTTTAGGTAATGCCAGCGTGATTATTAACAATGCTGGTGTAGCCTTGTCGCAAAATGTTGAAGGCATGGATAGACAGGACTTTGAATGGGTACTTAATATCAATTTTTGGGGTGTAGTCAACGGTTGCGAAGCCTTTTTACCCCAACTCCGCCAACAAAAAGATGCACATATTGTCAATATTTCGAGTATTTTTGGCATTATTGGCGTGCCATCACAATCGGCTTATAACGCCAGTAAATTTGCGGTTAAAGGCTTTACCGAAGCCTTACGCCAAGAATTAAACGGTAGCAACATTCATGTCACTTGTGTTCATCCAGGTGGCATTAAAACCAATATTGCGCGTAATGCACGGGTACATAACGATATGTTTGGCAAAACTGCCGACCCCAAAAAGCTCGCAGCAGATTTTGATAAATTAGCAACAACCACTGCCGAAGAAGCAGCACGACAAATTGTACGCGCTATTGAAACCAATCAAAAACGTTTGTTAATTGGTAAAGATGCCAAAACCCTTGATGTTATTCAGCGTTTATTACCCAATCATTACGATACAGTGTTGGGTATTGGCTATAAATTGATGGATAAATTTGGCAAACGTTAAAATCTTAGGGGTAACCATCAAGGTTACCCCCATACACAATAATTAACCCAACAAAACATCAATTGCACCGTTACGCCCTTCTCCGTAAAATACGCCCTCTTTCACTGCCAACGCTGCACAGTCAACCATGAACAATCTTAATCCTCGCCAACAAGAAGCAGCAAAATACATTGATGGCCCGTTACTGGTATTAGCGGGGGCTGGCTCAGGCAAAACCTCGGTAATTACCCGCAAAATAGCCTATTTAATTGGTGAATGTGGCATTAAAGCCCATAAAATTTATGCCGTCACTTTTACCAATAAAGCCGCCAAAGAAATGAAAGAGCGCGTCAGTAAATTAGTGCAAAGCAAAGAGGCCAAAGGTTTAACGGTATCGACTTTTCACACTTTGGGCTTAACGATGATTCGCCATGAGTTAGATGCTTGTGGCCTAAAAGCTAATTTTTCAATTTTGGATGCAGATGATTGCCAGCGATTATTAGGTGATTTGCTTCATAAAGATAACAACCCCGAAGCTGACCAAAAAAAAGCACTCAAATGGATTAGCAAAAAAATCTCTGACTGGAAAAATGATTTAATTCAACCCGTACAAGCTGTGAGTACGGCTCAAACCAAAGAAGACTTAATTGCCGCTCATCTTTACGATGCTTATCAGCGTCATTTACGCGCTTATAATGCCGTTGACTTTGACGATTTAATTGCCCTACCCACACGATTATTACAAGAAAATCAAGCTATTAGAGAAAAATGGCAAGAACGAGTGCATTATATGTTGGTTGACGAATATCAAGATACCAACACCGCACAGTATTTGATGGTGAAATTATTAGTGGGTGTGCGTGGTCGTTTAACAGCGGTGGGTGATGATGACCAAAGTATTTATGCGTGGCGTGGTGCGCGTCCCGAAAACATGATTGAACTGACCAAAGATTATCCTCATCTCAAAGTGATTAAACTTGAGCAAAATTACCGCTCAATGGCACGCATTTTAAATGCTGCTAATTCGGTGATTGCGAATAACCCACACGTTTTTGACAAAAAATTGTGGAGTCAACACGGTTTAGGCGAGATGATTCGGGTCATTACCTGCGAAACTGACCGCCAAGAAGCCGAATATGTGGCTAACGATTTAGTCAACACCAAGTTAATGAATCGCCGCACCTTTAAAGATTATGCCATTTTATATCGGGGTAACTTTCAAGCCAAAGCCATCGAAACCCAATTACGCGAACTACAAGTCCCCTATAAATTGTCAGGCGGTACTTCGTTTTATGCGCGTGCCGAAATTAAAGATGTCATGAGCTACTTACGCTTAATTATCAATCCTGATGATGACAGTGCTTTTTTACGCGTGATTAACACCCCAAAACGAGCCATTGGCCCTGTCACTTTAGAAAAGCTCGGCGTATATGCCCAAAGTCGTGGCGTATCATTATTGACTGCTTGTACCGAGTTGGGTTTGGCCTCACACTTGGGACAAAAAAAAGCGGTAGTGAGCTTACATGAATTTGCGACTTGGCTTGAAGAACATAGCCGCGTGATTTTAGATAACAGCGACCCTGTACCTAAAATTAGGCAATTATTGAGCGATATTGCCTACGAAGACTATATTCGTGAAACTGCTCCTACCCCACAAGGTGCAGAAGCACGCTTAGAAAACATCAATTTTTTGTTAAATTCAATTCAAAATATGCTTAACAAAGCTGATGAAGAAAACGACAAAAACATTGAAGCAATTATTCGTAAATTAGTGCTGATTGATTTACTGGAACAACAAGCCGAAGCCGATGATAGCGACCGTGTACAACTGATGACGCTACACGCCGCCAAAGGACTAGAGTTTCCTCATGTGTATATGATTGGTTTAGAAGAAGATTTATTGCCACATCGTAATAGTATTGATGCCGATACGGTAGAAGAAGAACGGCGTTTAATGTATGTTGGCATTACCCGTGCCAAACAAACACTCACTTTAACCTTAGCCGAACGGCGTAAATCGGGTGCAGATTTTAAAAGCACCACACCAAGTCGCTTTTTGGACGAATTACCCCAAGACCAAGTGGAATGGCGTGGTCGGCGTAGCCAAAAATCACCACAAGAGAAAAAACGCATTGGTGGCGCACATTTGGCTAATTTAAAAGCGTTATTGGGTTCTTAAAACATGGGACTGTATCTATATAAGTTTGATAAATGGATTTTTAACGATGAAGCCCCCTCGCCCTCAGGGAGAGGGAACATTATCGCTATAATCCCATCATTTACTAATAGCTCATAAGTCTTAGGAGAAATATGATGACCGATGAAATGCTCACCAAATGGGGTATGCAACTGCTAGTCCCTGCGGTTATTTTGTTTTTGATGTTTATTATTTGGGATTTAGCCAAACAATCAAAGGCTGGCAAAGTAGGAACATTTGCCATGTTTTTAGCTTTATCGGTAGGCTTTATTGGCTATATGATTAAAGTTATTTTGCAATGGCAAATGGAAAAATAAATCATTTAGCCATCACGATGTATTGCCAAACGCTTCTTAGTGTAAAAACTTCACAGCCTGTTCGTGGTGATGGTCGTGTGGGCTATCACAGGCTTCACCGTCTTTTTTGGCTTTATGAATATAGCCTGTACGCTCTTCTTCGGGTAAATGCTGCATTTCCCAGACTAACACCGCTTGTAAACAGGTTTCTTTTTGTTCATCATCTAAACGCCGACCGTCTGGCCATTTACCCAACTCCACTGCTCGCTTTAAATTAGCCACAATATCAGGGGTCAATGCCGCTAAAATAGCCGCAAAAGTATCATGATTCATTTATTCATCTCCTTTAATGGGATTAACCCAACCTAGTTTGGTACGACACGCGGCATAAAAATCATAACCCGCAGGATGTATCAATTTTAACTTAAAGGGATGTTTAGTGATATAAACCCAATCACCTGTATTTAAACTCATGCCTGTATGACCATCAGGGCTAACTAAGGGCTTTAACGTGGTTTCGCTAATACGGATTTTAATTTCGCTATCACCATCAACCACAATTGGCCGACTGGATAAGGTATGGGGGTGCATAGGAACTAGGACAATCGCATCCAACTTAGGGTGCATAATTGGCCCACCACCCGATAAAGCATAAGCGGTTGAACCCGTTGGCGTGGCGACAATTAAACCATCTGAGCGTTGCCGATACACAAACTGACCTTCGATATACAGTTCAAACTCTAGCATGTGTACCGATTTGCCCGCGTGTAATACGACATCATTTAAGGCCAATGCCTCACCGACACGACTACCATTAGAGCGTACTTCTAAATTTAATAAAAAGCGTTGGTCGGTAGTGTATTCACCATGTAAAACCGCTTCCAGTTTACTAATCACTTCTTCGGGATTGATGTCGGTTAAAAAACCCAAACGACCACGATTAACACCCAAGACAGGCACATTATAACGCGCTAAAGAACGTGCAGCATGGAGCAATGTGCCATCACCACCCACGACAATGACTAAGTCACAGACTTCACCTAACAAGGCGCGTGATGAAACCTGTAAACCTGTCTTTTGCATTAAAGCGGCGGTATCTTCGTCATAAATAACCGTCAAGCCTTCATGAATTAAGTATTCTTCTAATAAATTTAGGGTATCTATAACCAGCGCGCTGTGTGGCCTACCCACTAAACCAATGTTGCGAAAACTGTCTTTAATCATGCCTGTTCCGTGTGGTAATAATCTGAACTTTTCCCACAGGACAAAATTCAGATGATATATTGCATTCGTTGTTGACTAGACAAGCTCTCTAGCCCACCTGCTAAAACCGAAGCATTATACCCTTGAATGCCTAATAAAAAAGCCGCCGCCGCGCTACGTTGGCCATTATCACAACAAATCATATACTGTTGATTAAGAGGTAACTGTCGTGCCTTGAGCCGTATATCGGGCAAAGCCAAATGCAAAGCACCTTTTAAATGAGCCAATTGATATTCTTCGGCCAAGCGCACATCAAGCCACACCGCTTCTTGATAATCAACTTGTTGTTGCGCCAAAGCAAAACTAAAGGCTTGTAAGGTGGGATTTTTTAACAATCGGTCAAAGTCTTTTTTTTCTAAGCGCATCAGTACGCCATCATCCAACATGACAATATCGGCATTACGCGGCGCATCTTTTAACAAACCTTCTTCACCAAAAAAATCGCCTTTGGCTAAATAAGCGACCGTTAAATACTCATCATCAATCTGCTGACAAACTTTGACCCGCCCTTCTTTAATAAAATAACAGCAATCGGCAATATCACCTGTGTTAATCACCGCTTGCCCTTGTTGCACTGTGACAGGCTGTAAAGACTGTAATAACTCTAAAATATTCAATGGGGGCAAACGATAAAAAATTCGGGACTGCAACAAACGTAATACCCAATCTTTATCCATATTGTCAGGTAATTGGGCAAATAAAGTTTTGGCTAAGCTACCTAAACTTTGCTCCCACAATAAAGCATCTTGTAATTGTTGTTGATTGACTGCCAAAACATTGCATGACTTATGGGCAGTGATAGTAAATTGACGTGGTTTAGAGGGTGCAATCTGGTAATTAGAGGCTACATCTAAAGCATTAAGTGTGGTTTGTTGGCCTTGATAATCGGTAAGGGTTAATTCGCCACTTAACAAAAAAATGGCCTTATCGTCACAATCACCATAATTAACAATGGTGGTGTCAGGTTTAATTGTTTCAACATAACAGCCCGACAGCACATCTTTTAAGCGTTGCTCAGAGAGTGCGTTAAGTGGGGTAAAATTATGCAGTATGTCCACGGTGAGCGTTGTTGTCATCATTATGCCCATCTCTGCACCTAGTTAAATTTAAGAACATTGATAATCGCTGTATCTGCCCCCTGATGCCTTGCACAACGGTCTGATTGACCGATAATAAAACGACTCGGCGAGTCAGTACGAATCAGTCGTGCTTGACAACACTGCCCGTCACCAATAGATGCCGTACAACGTGGATTGTCATGGTGTTGTAGCCACTGACGATAATGCGACTCGGTGACTAGACACTTTTGGGCAACATAGGCTAGCGGATTTTGTAAGTAACTGACCAAATCTGCCACTGTAATGGACAAATTACCTACCCCCGCATGGTACACAACAAAATTCATGCCAATGCCTTCGAGCTGTAACAAAAACTTATCGGCACTGGATTCTTGATGCTGCGTATGCTCGCGTTTAGTTTGCTCTAACTGTTGCTCTAATTCGGCGATAGTCTCGGTCAATTCATTAATTTCGGCATTTAGTGATTTTAGACTCAACAAATAACGCGCTGCTTCCTCCTCTAAGCGTTTATCCAAAGACAATAAATGCTCTTGTTTTAAGCGGCTGATACGTGCTTGATATTCATCATCTTTATTAGCTAACAACGAAGCAATCTGATTTTTCTGCTCACCTTCATTACTGAGGGCTTGTTGTAATTCTTGCAGTTGCTTTTGATGAATATTGCGCTCTTGACGTAAACTTTCTTCAATATCAGATAAGCTGGTTATTTGGCCTGTTAAGGCTTCTAAACGCTCTTTTTGGGTATCATATTTATTTTTAAGTGTTTTTTGTTGCTCAACCAATTTCATATTTTGGGTTTGTAAAATTTCTAATTGCTGTTGATGCACATAGGATTGTAAGTTTAATTGCTCTTCTTTTTCGCTTTGCGTGGCTTGTAATTGCAAATTCAAATCTTGGATTTTTTGTTCTAATTCCTGAATTTGTTTTTGTTTTTCTTGCTGTTGCGTTTTGTTAGCACTCGCCCCTTGCAATGCCGCATCTGTTAAGACGGGAATGCCTGTCGCCGTAAAACTTAAAGCGCTTACCGTTTTAGGCGAAGAAGCCGCCGTAGCTATTTTTGAGGGCCGAACTCCTAAGCGACTACAGGCATCAGGCAAAATTTTTAAAATTTGGGCAAAGGTAGTGTCTTCGCCATCCATCACAGGATTCCACAGGCGTGGCGCGTGCCAAGAAATAGGACATTGACTACGGCACACCAAACGAATGGGTCCTTGCCCCAAATCTGGCCCTAAACCAGCGACTTCTAGTAAATGTGCTAGAGGGATATTCCAACCACTTTCGGGATAACCTGACTTATCAAATTGAATGGTAAATAACACCACACCTTTAATGTGTAGGGCATCATCTAATTGAATATAAACTGCAAATTTTTTTTGTTTGGCATATTGCGCCAAAGGAGCCATGCCCGTGACTACAGCATCAAAATCATCATAGAACATGGTTTTGTTAATCATGCCTTCCTCAGACCAAAAACTAATCAGTTCGGCATGAATAGATGTTGTCATCGAAAACATAGCACATCCTTATTTTAAATTTTTTACGATACGCAAATGAACAATACATGGTTTATAGAGGAGATGTGAGTTTTGGGCAAGACACTGTATGTCAAAAATGGGCAATAGTTGTCATATATTGACGATTTGAGGACGGCTTAACCCTTTACCCTAGCCCTCTCCCATAGGGAGAGGGGAAGAGTTCATGGTATAACTGTGGGTTAAGGCTTAGATTTATTTTTCAATAATTGCGACCACACCTTGACCACCTGCGGCACAAATTGACACTAAACCGCGACCACTGCCTTTTTCATTGAGCATTTTGGCTAAAGTGGCAATAATACGACCACCTGTGGCGGCAAAAGGATGACCAGCAGCCAAAGAAGAACCATTGACGTTTAATTTGCTACGGTCAATGCTACCTAAGGCTTTCTTTAATCCTAAACGTTCTTTACAGAACTTTGGATCTTCCCACGCTTTTAGCGTTGACAATACTTGTGAGGCAAAGGCTTCGTGAATTTCGTAAAAGTCAAAATCTTGTAACTTGATGCCCGCACGCTCCAACATACGTGGCACAGCATAAGCGGGAGCCATTAACAAGCCTTCTTTTTGATGCACAAAGTCAACGGCAGCCACTTCGGTAAAGCTCAAGTAGGCTAATACAGGCAAACCACGCTCTTTTGCCCATTCTTCGGAAGCCAATAACACCACAGACGCGCCGTCAGTTAAAGGCGTTGAGTTGGCGGGGGTCATGGTGGCGGTTTCGCCTTTGCCAAAGCAGGTTTTTAAAGTGGCTAATTTTTCTAAAGAAATATCGCCACGCATATTGTTGTCGCGCTTTAAACCTTGAAATGGTGTAATCAAATCATTAAAAAAGCCACGCTCATAAGCGGCAGCCATGTTTTTGTGGCTGTTATACGCTAATTGGTCTTGGTCTTGACGAGTAATGCCCCATTCTAAAGCTGTCACTGCGGCATGGTCGCCCATCGCCATACCTGTACGTGGTTCACCATTTTTAGGTTGTTCAGGGGCAAAATGCTTGGGGCGAATTTTTAAGGCCGCTTTTAAACGATCTTGATTGGTTTTAGAGCGATTGATTTCGAGCAAAATTTTACGCAATTCATCATTTAACGCTAAAGGTGCATCACTGGTAGTATCGACACCGCCCGCAATACCGCATTCAATTTGACCTAAAGCAATTTTGTTAGCGACTAAAATAGCGGCTTCTAAACCTGTGCCACAGGCTTGTTGAATGTCATAAGCCGAGGTAGTTGGCGCTAATTTGGTACTCAGTACACATTCACGGGTTAAGTTAAAGTCACGGCTATGCTTTAATACCGCACCTGCAACGACTTCGCCAATGCGTAAACCTTGCAAACTAAAACGTTCGACCAAACCATTGAGAGCAGCCGTCAACATATCTTGGTTGGATACATTGGCGTAAGCACCGTTAGAACGGGCAAAAGGAATACGGTTACCGCCAATAATGGCAACGCGACGTACTGTAGTCATATCATCCTCCAAATCGTAGGGCAAATAATAGTAGGGCCAAATAATAATATAGGTAGTTATCTGATGATTTTAAAGTAACACAAACTCAAGCATTTACATTGGCTTTTGCGCGCCGCGTAGTCTGCCATAAAGCGAATGTGAAGACGATGATATTTTGTTAGCCTTAGTATTAGGAAAATGAGCTGTGTTAAGTCCTAAACGATGACATCACGTCGAGCGGATTACTTTTTAATCACTTGTTAAACAAAGTACCTCGCTATCAAGGCACTTTTGCTCTAGTCTCAAGCCCGTATTTTTTGTTCCACTTGTTTTATCGAAGGAATATCTCATGAGTGACCGTTATCAATTATTTGCCAATTCGCCTGTTGGTCGTTTATTAACTCGTAACTTAGGTTTACCTGCGCCTTTAGTATTAGAGCGTTTTGATGCTAGCAAACCCGTAGTATCAGGTGCAGTGTTGGTTGGCGCATCAACAAATGCCGAGTTGATTGGCGCAATTGCGCGTGTCTTAAAAAATATTCATGCTGAGACTTATGCCGATAATAACACTGCTTTACATCAAATTGCCGCGACTGATGCAGGTTTATCATTACGCACTCATAATCTAGAAGATAAAGAATTCAAATTTAAAGCCTTTGTCTTTGATGCGTCTGGCATTAAAAATAGTGAACAATTGATTGAAGTGTATAACTTCTTTCATCCCATTGCCCGTCAATTACAAAACTGCGGTCGTGTGGTGATTTTAGGTCGTACACCAGAAAGTTGTACCGACCCCAAACAAGCCACAGCACAACGCGCTTTAGAAGGTTTTGTACGTTCGGTAGCTAAAGAATTCAAAAAAGCCTGCACCGCGCAATTAATTTATGTTGCCCCGAATGCCGAAGACCAAATTGAATCATCTTTACGTTTCTTTATCTCGGCAAAATCGGCTTATGTCTCGGCACAAGTCGTGCGTGTTGAAGCCAATGCAACCCAAGTTAATATTGACTGGAAAAAACCTTTAGCTGGTAAAACCGCTTTAGTGACAGGTGCAAGCCGCGGTATTGGTGAAGCGATTGCCGATGTTTTAGCTCGTGATGGCGCACACGTCATTTGTTTGGACATTCCTGCTCAAGAAGCTGACTTGCAACGTGTGGCTGGCCGTATTGGTGGTTCGGTTTTAGGTTTAGACATTACCGCCGCCGATGCCCCTCAAAAAATCGTTGATTTTTGCAAAGCCAAAGGTTTAGACATTATTGTCCATAACGCGGGTGTTACCCGTGATAAAACTCTTGCCAATATGACTCCACAACAGTGGAATTTGGTGATGAACATCAACTTGTCGAGCGAAGAGCGCATTAACGATGCGTTATTAGCAAACAATGTTATCAACAGCAATGGCCGCGTGATTTGCGTATCGTCAATTAGCGGTATTGCAGGCAACTTGGGTCAAAGCAACTACGGTATGTCTAAAGCAGGCGTGATTGGTATGGTGCAATCTATGTCTAGCGTATTTAGAGAAAAAAACATTACTATCAATGCTGTAGCACCGGGTTTTATCGAAACGCAAATGACGGCTGCCATTCCTTTTGCCATTCGTGAGGCAGGTCGCCGCATGAACTCTATGTCGCAAGGTGGTTTACCTGTTGACGTGGCCGAAGCGATTGCATGGTATGCCAACCCTGCCTCCGCAGGCGTGATGGGTAACATTGTACGGGTCTGTGGTCAAAGTTTGATTGGGGCTTAAACCTCACCCTAACCCTCTCCTGATAGGAGAGGGAACTATCTTTTTATATCTATCAAAGGGGAATAAACTCATGCCTAGCCGTAATTTAACTCACCTGCCCTCTAGCTTTGCTATGTACCCCAAAGTCTTAGCTAATAGCTTTAAGAAGAAAAATTCTTCGACTTTACCTAATCTAACGTTAACTTTAAATGCTACTAGCATCGACCGTCAACATTTAGCAGCTTACAATACAGTCTGTGGTTTTACTCAAAGTGATATCTTACCCGCCACTTATTTACATATGTTAGTTATGCCTTTACAAATGGCGTTAATGGTTGAGGAGGATTTTCCCTTTCCCATGCTTGGCTTAGTGCATATTGCCAATAAAATTACTCAGTATCGGCCTGTCAATGCTTGTGAAAAAGTGAATGTGAGTTGCCGTTTTGGCGAACTCAAACCTCACGATAAAGGCCAACAATTTACTTTATTAGCAGAAGTTTATGTCGGCAATGAACTCATTTGGGCTGAAGAAACTATTTATTTATTCCGTCAAGCAACAGCCAGCAATAGCGAAGCAAAACCTGAAAGCGAAAAAGCAAAAACAGCAATCCCAGCCTTTAATGCTTTATGGACAATTCCTGCCGATACGGGTCGTCGTTATGCTGCTGTATCGGGCGACAGCAACCCAATTCATTTGTACAACACTACCGCTAAATTATTTGGTTTTCCACGCGCCATTGCTCATGGTATGTGGACAAAGGCTAAATGTCTAAGCATGTATGAAGGCCGCTTACCCGATGCTTTTGTCTTAGACGTACAGTTTAAACTGCCTGTATTGTTACCTGCTAAAGTCGGTTTTCAATCGCTAATCAATAGCAAAGTCGAAACTCATTTTGCGGTATTTGATGCAAAATCGGGTAAACCACATGTGGCGGGGATGATAAAGTCGGTTTAAGAACTCAGAACTTACGCAGTTATCAATTCTTTGGTAACTGTTGATATATGTTGAAAAAAACGGGTCTGCCTTTTCTGTATTTGAAGTAATTGGCGTTCGTTTCGATTAAACAGCAAGTGTGACCATACCATAGCTGTTGACTATAATAATTCCATCATCAATATCTAAACCACTTACATGGTAATCGTCCCTAAAAATAATTGCTTTTAGAAGTAGAATTTTCTTGTAAGATAAACGCAGGAGATTCTGCATGAAGACATCGAAATTTAGTGACAGCCAAATTATGGCTATTCTCAAACAAGCTGA
>Ga0209599_10000127_pt1 | contig 53561 bp, 46 predicted proteins | sample Shrwel_input2_FT_FD_187534 | JGI IMG/M metagenome (GOLD analysis project Ga0209599, IMG submission 187534) | Subsurface microbial communities from deep shales in Ohio, USA - Utica-3 well 1 S input2 FT (SPAdes) (version 2) ...
CGCGTTCAGAAGATTTATTGCCGCATCGGCAATGCCCGCCGGGACTACCTGCACAAGTGCTCCACCACGATCAGCCAAAACCACGCGATGGTGTGTATCGAGGACTTGCAGGTGAGGAATATGTCCAAATCGGCGGCAGGCACAACCGAAAGTCCGGGCAGAAATGTTCGCGCCAAGTCCGGCTTGAACAAGGCCATCCTCGACCAAGGCTGGGCCGAGTTCCGCCGCCAACTGGACTACAAGCTGGCGTGGAGCGGCGGACACCTCATCGCCGTGCCGCCGCAGAACACGAGCCGCACTTGCCCATGTTGCGGCCATGTGTCGAAAGACAATCGACAGACACAAGCCAAGTTTGAATGCGTCGAATGCGGCTTTGAAGAAAATGCCGATGTGGTCGGCGCGATCAATATATTAAGGGCGGGACACGCCCGGTTAGCCTGTGAAGTGAGCGGTGCAGTCATGCCGCCAGCAGCAGGAACCCACCGAAGCGATTCAGGGGCGGCGCAATGCCGCGCCTGAGCGCCGTAGGAATCCCCTTCCTGAAGGAAGGGGAGGATGTCAATGCATCAGGCCGAGGCCAGCGGGCGGCGCAGGGTTAGCCGGATATCGTCGCCCACCCGGCTGATGTCATGCCAGCGCCAGCGCTGTGCCTGCTCCAGGCCGGGCAGGGGTGGCATGCTGAACAGGCCGCGGCTGTCGTGGCCCAGGGTCACCGGGGCCAGGTAGAGTACCAGCTCATCCACCAGTCCGGCGTGCAGCAGCGCGCCATTCAGGCTCATGCCGGCTTCCACCAGCACTTCATTGATGCCTTCACTGCCCAGTTGCTGCAAGAGCGCGGCCAGGTCTACCTTGGCCGGGTTATTGGTGGCGGGCAGCACCTGTACCCGCACACCTTGCGCCTGCAGCCGCGCCTGATGCGCCGGGTGAGGCAGCGCGCAAGCCAGCAGGGTGGCCCCGCCATCGCTGAAAATTTCCCGGTCGGCAGAATCGGCACACATCACCCCTTCCACCACCACCCGCAGCGGCTGGCGCTCCACGGCAAAATCGCGCACGGTCAGCCGTGGGTTATCGGCGGCCACCGTGCCAGAGCCGGTCAGGATGGCACAGCTGCGCGCACGCAGCGCCTGTACATCGGCACGGGCCGCCGGGCCGGTAATCCACTGGCTGCGCCCATCGCTGAGCGCGGTTTTGCCGTCCAGGCTGGCCCCCAGCTTGACCGTCACCCAGGGCCGACCTGCCACCATGCGCAGGATGAAGCCCTTGTTCAGTTCGGCGGCTTCGCTGGCCAGCAGGCCGTGTTCGGCCTGAATGCCGGCATCGGCCAGCCGTTGCAGGCCGCGTCCGGCCACCAGTGGATTGGGGTCGGTCATCGCCGCCACCACCCGCCTGACCCCGGCGGCAATCAGCGCATCGGCGCATGGCGGGGTGCGGCCATGGTGGCTGCACGGCTCCAGGGTGACGTAGGCGGTGGCACCGGCGGCGCGCTCGCCAGCGGCGGCCAGTGCGTACACTTCGGCGTGTGGTTCGCCCGCGCGCTGATGCCAGCCGCTGCCAACCAGCTGGCCGTCACGCACCAGCAGGCAGCCGACGCGCGGGTTAGGGGTGGTGGTGCGCAGGCCTTGCGCGGCCAGGCGCAGCGCCTGGCTCATCCACTGGTGGTCTTCGGTGCTGAATGCGGTCATGGCTGATGGGGGGAATGGGAAATTTCGCGAATGGCGTCGGAAAACTCCGACACGTCCTGGAAGCTGCGGTACACCGAGGCAAAGCGCACATAAGCCACCTTGTCCAGCTTGGCCAGTTCGTTCATCACCATTTCGCCGATTTCGCGCGAGCTGATTTCCCGCTCGCCCAGCGCCAGCAGCTTGTGGCCAATCCGCTCGATGGCGGCGTCCACCAGCGTGGTGGACACCGGGCGCTTGTGCAGGGCGCGCATAAAGCTGGTGTGAACCTTGCTGGCGTCGTATTCGGCGCGGTGGCCGTTCTGCTTGACCACCTGGGGCATGCGCACTTCGGCGGTTTCAAAGGTGGTGAAGCGCTTTTCGCAGTGCAGGCAACGGCGGCGGCGGCGGATGCTGGCACCGTCCTCGCTGACGCGGGAATCGATCACCTGGGTGTCAGCGTGGCCGCAAAATGGGCATTTCATGAGGCGGGTTCCACTGAATTGATGGAGCGTATCTTATCCGAAACGCCCCGCTGGCCGCCATGACAGCGGCGGTGTAATCGGTGGGCCAGCCGGCAAAACCCGCCAGCTGGCCACTGGGAAAATGCGGAAAAAAATGGTCACTCCCGCAAAGACTGGAATGCAGGTTTTTGATTTTGCTGGGCTTGGCTTTCTGCCAACACGCTGGCCCGGCATCAATCAGCCCTCTGCGCATCTCTTAGGGAAACGCTGAAAAAATCGTCATTCCCGCGAAGGCGGGAATCCAGGGTGTTGATGTGGCTGGATGTTGTTTTTGGCAAACACGATTTTTCTGAATCAATCAGCGCCGCCTCAATGCGGGTGGCGGCGGCTGTCGATGCGGCGCTTGAGTTCCACGTAGTCGAACAGGTCGCTGAGCATGAAATGGCGGTTTTCCGGGGTGCGCATATGGGTGACGGTGCGCGGGTCGCCGGCCAGGTAGTTTTTGGCGGTGCGCACAAAGCCATCGGGCAGGTGCTGGTTAAAGCTGGATGGCTGACTGAGCAGATGACAGACCTGCTCGAACAGCAGGCGAAAACGTTCGTCGTCCGGACCCATGTAGATGTCGGACAAATTGCCGTAGCGGGTAAACAGCGCGGTGTAGTCGGAGATGTCGGGGGTGGGCATGGCGGGGCGCTCAAAAGTGACGGGGACGGCGCGTGTTATAACAGTTTTGTCACGATTTTGCAGCGCAAAAACAGCAAACGCCGCATAGAGCGGCGTTTGCTGCGTTGCTTTGAAGTGGTGGAGGTAAGCGGGATCGAACCGCTGACCTCTTGCATGCCATGCAAGCGCTCTCCCAGCTGAGCTATACCCCCACTGTCGGGTGCGCGTTTCCGGGCTAGGGAAACGGGGTGCTGATGAAACAACACCAGAATACTGGCGTCCCCACGGGGATTCGAACCCCGGTTATCGCCGTGAAAGGGCGGTGTCCTAGGCCTCTAGACGATGGGGACTACGGCCTGGTTGACTAAAAACGCCGCAAGCAGCGGCGCTTTTGATCGAAACTGAATGGTGGAGGTAAGCGGGATCGAACCGCTGACCTCTTGCATGCCATGCAAGCGCTCTCCCAGCTGAGCTATACCCCCACAGAACAGAGAACAACCGAATTGCGCTGCTGGCTGGTAGCAGCGCTGTCGTTCAATGTGGGGCGCATTATGCAGGAGCTCTTTTCAGCTGTAAAGGCTTTTTTGTAAAAATTTTTAAAAATGGCGCTCGGGGTATAATTTGACTGTCTCGTTCCAGCAAGGATGGCCCATGTCGGTCGGTCACTATGAAAATTTCCCGGTAGGCTCGGTTTTGCTGCCGGCACGGTTACGGCCAGCGGTACACGCCATTTACCGCTTTGCCCGCAGCGCCGACGACCTGGCCGATGAAGGTGACGCCAGCCCGGCCCAGCGGCTGGCGGCGCTGGCGGGCTACCGTGCCCGGCTGGATGCCATTGCCCAGGGAGAACACTGTGCGGGCGACTCGGTGTTTGCGCCGCTGGCCCAGGCGATTACCCGCCACCAGCTGCCGCTGGCCCCATTTTACGATCTGCTCAGCGCCTTCAGCCAGGACGTGACCACCACCCGCTACGCCACATTTGCCGAGCTGGTCAGCTATTGCCGGCTGTCGGCCAACCCGGTGGGCCGGCTGATGCTGCACTTGTTTGACGAGCACGACCCGCGCAGCCTGGCCATGTCCGACGGCATTTGCACCGCGCTGCAACTGACCAATTTCTTGCAGGATATCGCCCTGGACTGGCAAAAAGGCCGGGTGTACCTGCCGCAGGACGCGCTGGCCAAATACCGGGTCAGCGAAGCGCAGATTGCCGCTGGCGACACCAGCGGGCTGTGGTCGGTGATGATGCAGCAGCAGATTGGCCGGGCGCGCAGCATGCTGGCGGCGGGCGCACCACTGGGCAAACGCCTGCCGGGGCGCTTTGGCCTGGAATTGCGGCTGATTGTGCTGGGCGGGGAAACCATTTTGCGCAAGCTGCATCGCAGCGGCGGTGATGTCTTTCAGCAGCGCCCGGTGCTGACCGCCCGCGACTGGCTGTATATGGGCTATCGCGCGCTGTTGGGCCGCTGACCCATTGCGCCATGCTGGGCCAGAACATGCCAAATACATCAGCTTGCCGTGACGTGTCTGTCAGGCAGGCTGCAGACTGATTCTTTATCCGAGGAAGCCCCACGGTGACGCCCGACCAATATTGTGAAGACAAGGCCGCCAAAAGCGGTTCCAGCTTCTACTACAGCTTTCGCTTCTTGCCGGAAGACCGCCGCCGCGCGGTGACGGCGCTGTATGCCTTTTGCCGTGAAGTGGACGATGTGGTGGACGAATGCCAGGACGAACGGGTGGCGCGGGTCAAGCTGGCCTGGTGGCGCAGCGAAGTGGCGCGGCTGTACGCCGGCGCACCCGAGCACCCGGTGGGCCAGGCCTTGCTGCCGCATGTGCGTGCGCTGGATTTGCCGCAAGGCCAGTTGCTGGAAATCATCGACGGCATGGAAATGGACCTCGACCAGGCGCGCTACGCCAGCTTCCGCGACTTGCAGCTGTACTGTTACCGGGTAGCCGGCGTGGTGGGCCAGCTGTGCGCGCAGATTTTTGGCTACCAGGACCGGCAGACGCTGAAATACGCCCACGATCTGGGGATTGCCTTTCAACTGACCAACATCATCCGCGATGTGGGCGAAGACGCCCGGCGCGGGCGGATTTATCTGCCGGTAGAAGACTTGCAGCGCTTCAATGTGCCGGCGGAGGATATTCTCAATTACCGGGAAACCCCGGCGTTTCAGGCGCTGATGCTGTTTCAGATCGAACGCGCCGAACAGTTTTACGCGCAGGCGCTGGCACTGCTGCCGGCAGTAGACCGCAAGCCACAACGCCCCGGCCTGATGATGGCAGCGATTTACCGCGCCACGCTGGAAGAAATCCGCCGCGATGGTGCCGAAAAGGTGCTGAATCAGCGGTTGTCGCTGACCCCCATCCGCAAACTGTGGCTGGCCTGGAAAACCTCGGTGTTTGGATGAGCCGGCCAACGCGGCCACGGGTGGCGGTGGTTGGCGCGGGCTGGGCCGGGCTGGCGGCTGCCGTCACCCTGGCGGACTGGGCGGATCTCACGGTGTTCGAGGCTGGCAGGGTGGCGGGCGGTCGCGCCCGACGGCTGGCGGCCCCGGCCAGTGAAGGCGTGTTCGACAATGGCCAGCATTTGCTGCTGGGCGCTTATCAGCACTGCCTGCAACTGATGCGCCAGGTGGGGGCCAACCCGGACACCCTGCTGTGGCGCGTGCCGCAGCGGCTGGAAATGGCCGATGAGTTTTGCCTGACGCTGCCGCGTCTGCCCGCGCCGCTTAACCAGCTGGCCGGCTGGCTGGGCTTGCGCGGACTGAGCTGGGCAGAACGCTGGGCCTGGCTGCGCGCCCTCTTGCACTTGCGTCGCCAAGGCTTTACTGTGCCCGCCACGCAGACCGTGGCCGACTGGCTGGCTGAACAGCGCCAGTCGGCGCGGCTGGTGCGCTGCTTTTGGGAGCCGCTGGTGCTGGCGGCGCTGAACACCCCGCTGGCGCAAGCGTCGATGCAGGTGCTGGCCACGGTGCTGCGCGATGGCGTGGCCGGCCCGGCGGCGCACAGCGAGATGCTGATGCCCAAAGTGGACCTGTCGGCGCTGTTTCCCGAACCGGCGCTGCACTGGCTGCGCGCACAAGGACATGCCACCCGTTTGGCGAACAGGGTAAAATCCCTGCTGCCCGATGCCGACGGGGTGACGGTGGATGCCGAGCGCTTTGACGCCGTGGTGCTGGCCACCGCGCCACAGCACCTGGCCGCGCTGCTGCCCGCTGCCGCACAAGACTGGCTGGCCCCGGTCAATAAACTGGGCTATCAGCCGATATACACGGTGTATTTGCGCGCGCAACGGCCAGCCGCGCTGCCGCAGGCGTGGCTGGGGCTGGCTGGCGAGCCGTGGGGGCAATGGGTATTCGACCGGCAGCGTTGTGTTGGGCAGGCTGGCTGGCTGGCGGTGGTGATCAGCGGGCCCGGCCCGCATCAGGCACTGAGCCCCGACACCTTGCTGCAGCACACTGCCGCCATGCTGAACCGGCGTTTTCCCGATTTGCGCGCCCAGGCCGAAGGCCGGGTGGTTGCCGAGCGGCGCGCCACCTTCAGTTGCGACGCCGGCATGCAACGGATTCACCCCCGCAGCCCCTGGCCACGCCTGGTGCTGGCGGGCGATCATGTGGCGGGGCCGTATCCGGCCACGCTGGAAGGCGCGGTGCGCAGTGGCGCACACGCGGCGCATATTCTTGAGAAAGTACTGAATTGCTGATGCACGCAACACAAGACACTCCGCTGCCGTCCGACCTGCTGGCCGGGCGGACCATTCTGGTGACCGGCGCTTCGCAGGGCCTGGGCCGTGCCGTGGCGCTGGCCGCCGCCGCCCACGGTGCCACCGTGGTGCTGCTGGCGCGCAATATCAAGCGCCTGGAAGCGGTGTACGATGACATCCTGGCCGCAGGCGGCCCGGAGCCAGCGGCCATCCCGCTGGACCTGCTGACCGCCAGCGACGACGACTTCAACGCCGTGGCGGTGAAGATTCATCAGGAACTGGGCCAGCTGGACGGGATTGTGCATTGTGCCTCGCACTTTTATGCGCTGTCGCCGCTGGAAAACCAGGGCATCGACGAATGGATGAACCAGTTCCGCATCAATACCGTTGCCCCGGCTGCGCTTACCCGCGCCTGCCTGCCGCTGCTCAAGGCGTCGGCTGATGCCTCGGTGCTGGCCGTGGGTGAAACCCATGGCCTGCACCCCGGCCCGTTCTGGGGCGGCTTTGCCGTGTCGCACGCCGGCCTGCCGCACTGGGTGCGCATGGCGGCCAGCGAATGGGACAATCAGCCCAATCTGCGCATCAATCTGCTGATTCCTGGCCCGGTGCAATCGCCGCAACGCGTGCGCACCCACCCCGGCGAAGCCAAAACCGCGCTGCCGCCCGCCGACAGCCTGATGCCGGCCTTTCTGTACTGGCTGGGGCCGCAAAGCCAGGGCCAGAGTGGCCAGATCATCGAACTTAACCCGCAAAGGTAAACCGTATGCGAGTCTTACTGCCCTTGACGTGTGCCATTTTGCTTGGCGGCTGCAACTGGGTCGGCAATGTCAGCGGTCTGAACCGCGAAGCCAACGAAGCCATCGGTGCCGGTTGCCGGCAAACCGGGCGCTCGCTGGAAGAGTGCTTCAACCGCCACCCTGAGGCCGACCGGGCCCAGGTGTACGCTGGCTGGCGTGGCATGAACGAGTACATGACCAAGAACAACCTGACCACCATGACGCCGCCGCCTGACCCGAAACCGCTGGCTGAACAAAAAACCAACGGCAAGGATAAGGACAGCGCCTCCAAGGCCAGGGCAGAGCGCTTTGCCGAAGTCGACCCGGACGCCGGCAAACCGGATCCGGAAGTGGAAGCCGTGCTGCGCAATCTGCGCTCCAGCAAGCCGGCCAGCATTTCCCAGGCTCAGGAAGGCGAGCTGGGCCGGGTGTTGTCGATCATCAACGACCCGTCCCTGTCGCCACCGCCCGCCCCCGGCAGCAAGCAGTAAGCCGGCCCTGAACGGTCAGGCCCACAGCAGCCAGCCCCACCTTATGTCGGGCTGGCTGCTGGTGTTTCACGCGCTGACAGTGCGGTTGGACATTCCCTGATCCCCCTGTGGGCTGCTAGACTGCGCAGTTGTCCGATGTTCTTGACTGAAAATCCCCATGCGCATTTCTCAACGTGAAATTCGAGCCGTGTTTTCCCTGTTTGGCAATGGCAGCCTGAAAACCAAGCTGATGGCCCTGCTGGTGCTGGTCAGCGCGGTGGCCGGGCTGTTCTTTACTGGCACCGTTGGCGGCCATGGCCTGATTGAAGGCCGGGTAGTGGGGGTGGCGGATGGCGACACCATTACCGTGCTGGCGCTGGGCAATAGCCCGGAAAAAGTCCGTTTTGCCTTTATCGATGCCCCGGAAAAGGCCCAGCCGCATGGTCAGGCGGCCAAAGTGGCGCTGTCGGCGCGCCTGTTTGGCCGTGAGGTTAAGGTAGAGGTGATCGAAAAAGACCGCTATGGCCGCAATGTGGGGCGGGTGTGGGTGGACAATGTGGATGTCAACCTGGCCCAAGTGGAAGATGGCTACGCTTGGCACTACGCCCAGTACGCCAAGAAAAACCAGTCCGCCAGTGATTTCCAGGCCTACCAGCAGGCCGAACACACGGCCCGGCAAAACCATCTTGGCCTGTGGCAGGATGCCAGTCCCACGGCACCGTGGGACTATCGCCAGTCCAAACGCGAAACCGCAGGCAATTAGGCCCCGCATCAGGGAATTGCATGAACGCGATGCTTAACGGCCCACAAACTGCCACGCCCTGAGCAGTTTGCGGTCATGGGATCGGCGCAGCGATTGGCATCGCTGCGGCAACCCAGGAAAACGTACACTCAATGCCGTGTGTCGCCAAATACGTCGTCCAGCGAGGTGGCTTCCAGCACCCGGTCGCCCCAGGTTTCCAGCTGGCCCGGCGTGGCAGCGGCAATGCTGGCCAGCTGCGTGGTCGACAGCGCGCCAAAACGGCAGGTCAGCTGTCGTTGCAGCAACAAGGCTTCACCCTGCTGCATGTCTTCCAGCTCGGCAGCGGGGAATGCCCCTTCGTCCAGCAGCCAGAATTTCAGCCGGGGCTGAAAGGCTTTGAGCACCTGCGGATGGACGCGGATCAGATCGTAGCGTTCGCTGCTTTGCCGCCAGCGGGCGTCGCCGTTGTACAGCACGATGGGCAGCACCGGCGGCAGCCCTTCGGTGGTATTGACTGCCTTGCTGCGCAGCAGATGATCGTACAGCGCAGCCACATATTGCAGCATGCGCGCCGGCATGGTGTCGTCCGGGGTGGATTGGAATTCCAGCAGCAGATAGAGGTAAATGCGCTGCCCGTGCAGTTCGACCGACCAGACAAGATCATCCGCACGCGGCTTCATCGCCGGGGTGACGTAGTTGCCATTTTCCAGGCGCAGGGTGGTGTAATCCAACAAAGCGGACACACCCGGCGGGGCAAAGGCTTCCAGCAGTTCCTGCACCAGTTCGGCGTGAGAAAACAGGTATTTATAACCGTTGTCGTGAAGGTGTGCCATCGCCCAAGTGTCGCGTGACGGATGGGTGGGCTCAAGCTGCTACGTCAGGGTGGTAGCGGGTTGAGGCGCTTGCCTTGGGCCTCGCATCTGCCGGGCTTAGCGCCCGGTCATGTCATGGTATACCGCCGCCAGCCCGGCGGCCTTGTACGCCCGGGCCACCTGGCGCGCGCGCGCCAGCGAAGACGGGTCTTCGCCAACAATCTCCAGCAAACGCTCAAAGCGGGCATAGCCTTCGGGCACCCCCAGCGACAGATTCAGCAGCACCGGCGCTGGCACCGCACCAGCAGGCAGCTGGGTGCTGAGCAACACCGGCGTTTCTGCTGCGTGCGGGTGGTCGAGCGTGCAATGCGGAATGAAGCTGGTGGGCTGCCAGGTCCAGAGCAACTCATCCAGCCGGGCCAGACTGGCGCTGTCCGGCAGCAGCACCAGCAGGCGCTGCCCCTTGCCCATCACCGTGCTGGCCAGCTTGCAGGCAAAGCCCAGCGGGTCACGCACATGGTGATAAAAATCAATCTGCTGCGTCATCGTCGTGCCCGGCTTCCGGGGTGTCACGGCGTGGGCGGCCACGGCGTACCACATTGCCGGCGGCAGTGTCGGCGCGATCCAGCAGGAACTGGGTCAGCAGCGGCACCGGACGGCCAGTGGCCCCTTTTTCCTTGCCGCTTTTCCATGCCACCCCAGCAATGTCCAGATGCGCCCAGTCGTAGGCCTTGGTGAAGCGCGACAAAAAGCACGCGGCGGTGATGCTGCCACCGGGGCGACCGCCCACATTGGCCACATCGGCAAAGTTGCTTTTCAGCACCTCGTGGTATTCCTCCCACATCGGCATCGGCCAGACGCGGTCGGCGGCTTCGTCAGCAGCGGCCTGCAGCTCGCGGCTCAGGCTGTCCTGATTGCTGAACAGCGCGCTGGCCTGATGGCCCAGGGCGATGATGCAGGCCCCGGTCAGCGTGGCCACATCCACCACGGCGGCAGGGTCAAAGCGTTCGCAGTAGGTCAGCGCATCGCACAGCACCAGCCGGCCTTCGGCGTCGGTATTGAGAATTTCGATGGTCTGGCCAGACAGGCTGGTGACAATGTCGCCCGGTTTGGACGCGCCGCCGGACGGCATGTTTTCGGCAGCGGCCACCACGGCAATCACATTAAGCGGCAGCTTCATCTCGGCAATCGCCTGGAAGGTGCCCAGCACGCTGGCGGCACCGCACATATCGTACTTCATTTCGTCCATGCCTTCGCCGGGCTTGAGCGAAATGCCACCGGAATCAAACGTAATGCCCTTGCCGACCAGCACCACCGGTTTTTGCCCGGCGTCGCCACCCAGATGCTTGAGCACAATCAGCTTGGGCGGCTGAATGCTGCCCTTGCCCACTGACAGCAGCGAGCCCATGCCCAGCTCGGCCATGTCGGCCTGCTCCAGCACGGTCAGTTCGCTGGCAAAGCGTTCGGCCAGTGCCCGGGCAGTGTCGGCCAGGTAGGTTGGCGTGCAGACATTGCCCGGCAGATTGCCCAGGTCACGCGCCAGTTTCATGCCATTGGCAATGGCCAGGCCACGCACCAGGCCGGCTTCGCCCTCGGCCAGATCGCTACGCCGGCTGACCGACAGGGTGAGCTTGCGCAGCTCGCGCAGGTTCTCATCCGGCTTGCTCTTGAACTGGTCAAAGCGGTATTGCGCATCCAGCGACAGGCTGGCGGCGGTTTCGATCATCCATTCCACATCGCGTTTTTTCACCGTCAGCTCGGTCAGGTAGCTGACCGCTTCCAGCGCGGCGGTCTTGCTCAGCGCGGTCAGCGAGGCGCGAATGGCTTCACGGTATTCTTTTTCGCGGAACTCGCGCTCTTTGCCCAGGCCAACCAGCATCACCCGGTCACACAGGGTGTGCGGTACCGAATGCAGCACCAGCGTGCTGCCCAGCTTGCCTTCCAGGTCGCCACGGCGCAGCACATCGCTGATGAAGCCATTGGAAATCCGGTCGAGCAGGTCAGCGGCAAACGACAATTTGCGGGCTTCGTACACCCCGACAATCACACACGCGACCCGCTGCTTCTCTGGGCTGCCACTTTTTATGCTAAATTCCATGATTCGCTCCCATATTCTGGCATGGTGAAGTTTCGGCTGATCCGGGCTTTAGGCCTGCATGAGCAGGCCCTGATCCACGCGGTCCGGGGTCGGCGCCGGGCGGGCGCCCAGCGGCAAGCATGACAAAACCGGGGCTAAGCCCGGCTTTTTTGCAATCACCGCCGTTTTTTCGTTGTTTTCAATTATCGGCTTGTCCCTGATAAAAAGTCAAAGAAGGCGTTTTTCGCATGATTTTTCAACGCAGCCTGATTCGTGAGCTGACCCAGGTGGCCATGGCGGTGTTTACCGTGCTGCTGGCCATTGTGCTCACCACTCAGGTGCTCAAACTGTTTGGCCGGGCGGCGGCGGGTCAGCTGGCGTCTGATGCCATTCTGGCCATGGTGGGCTTTGCCACCCTGGCGTCGTTTGGCGTGGTATTGTCGCTGACCTTGTTCATCTCAATCATGATTGTGCTGACCCGGCTGTACCGCGACAGTGAAATGTCGGTATGGCTGACCGCCGGGCTGTCCCCCGCAGCATGGATCCGTCCGGTGCTCACCTTTGCCGTGCCGCTGGTGCTGCTGGTGGCCATTGTCAGCCTGTTTCTGGCCCCCTGGGCCAAGGGCAAGGGCAACCAGTACGCCAACCTGCTCAAGCAACGCGAGGAAATCTCGGCGCTGGCACCAGGGGTGTTCAAGGAAACCCAGGGCGGCAAGCGGGTGTATTTCATCGAAAACTACTCGGGTGAAGCCGGGTCGGCGTCGAATATCTTTGTCCAGCTGATTGATGGCAACGGCAAGCTGTCGGCGGTGTTTGCCCGTTCGGGCCGGCTGTATACCGACGAACAGCACGGCGAGCGCTTTTTGCTGCTGGAGCATGGCCGCCGTTACGAAGGCGAAGCCGGCCAGCAGGATTTTCGCATTGTGGAATTTGAACGCTATCGGGTACGGATCGACCAGGCGCTGAAACCGCTGACCGAAAGCAGCAGCAAGATACGCCAGACCCAGGCCTTGCTGGCCAGCCAGGATAGCGCCGACCGGGGCGAACTGGCCTGGCGGCTGTCGATGCCGGTCAGCGCGCTGATTCTGGCCTTGCTGGCTATTCCCTTGTCGTATTACAACCCGCGAGCCGGGCAAACCTTCAACCTGTTGCTGGCGCTGTTTATCTACATGTTTTATTACAACACCATGGGCGTGGTCGAATCCGCCATTTCGCGTGACAAACTCAGCTGGCTGTCTGGCATGCTGCCTTTGCATCTGGCGCTGTTTGCGCTGTTTGTCGGGCTGATGGCCTGGCGCAGTGGCGTACTGCGCCGCTGGAGGAGCCGCACATGAGCCTGATGACCCGTTATCTGATTCGCCGGATTAGCCTGACCACGCTGTTCACCCTGATGGCGCTGGTGGCGCTGTTTTCGTTTTTTGACATCATCAACGAAGCCTCCGACCTGGGCAAAGGCCATTACACCCTGGGCATCATGCTGGTGCATGTGCTGCTGCAAGCGCCAGGCCATGTGTATGAACTGCTGCCGCTGGCGGTGCTGATTGGCACGCTGGTGGCGATGAGCCTGCTGGCCTCGGCGTCGGAATACACGGTGATGCGCGCCTCGGGGGTGTCATTGTGGCGCGTGGGCAGCATTCTGCTGCAGGTGGGGCTGGGCTTTGCCCTGGTCACTCTGCTGATGGGCGAGTTCATCGCGCCCAAGGCCGAACAGGAAGCCGAGCGGCTGAAAATCCGCGCTACCCGGTCAGTGGTGGCGCAGCAGTTCAATTCCGGCTCGTGGATGAAAGACGACCGCAATTTCATCAATGTGCGGGAAATCCTGCCGGATAACTCGCTGATGGGCGTGCGCATTTACCAGTACGACGCCAATCTGCGCCTGATTCACACCCGCTACGCCGAACGCGGCCATTATCTGGGCGAGGGTGCCTGGCAGCTGGACAAGGTACAGGACTCCAAAATCACCCCCACCCGCATCGTGCGCACCGAGCAGGCGTCGGTGGTGTGGAAGTCGGTGATTCGCCCGGAAATCCTGTCGGTGTTGCTGGTGGTGCCCGAGCAGATGTCTGGCTTGAACCTGATGGCGTATATCGAGCACCTGAAAAAGAACAGCCAGAAAACCTCACGCTACGAAATTGCCTTGTGGGGCAAAATCTTTTACCCGCTGGCCTGTCTGTCGATGGCGCTGATGGCGCTGGCGTTCACCCCGGTCAACCGCCGGCAGGGCAATCTGGGCATGCAGCTGTTTATTGGCATCCTGATTGGCCTGACCTTTCACTTTTTCAATCGCCTGCTCGGCCATCTCGGCCTGCTGTATAACTGGTGGCCAGCGGCAGTGGCCATTCTGCCCACGCTGACTTTCCTGGCGGCAGGCGCTGTCCTGACCACCTGGCGCGAGCGGCGCTGATGCGTCGGGCCACTCCCCCCTTTCTGCACCGGAACCCTGTCGGATGAACACGCCCCTTTCTGCCGAACACCTTGCCCGCTGGCGCAGCAAGCTGCAGCATGGCCGGGAAAAACTGGCCGAACACTTTTCCCGCCAGCGCGACCCGCACTGGGTCATGAAACGCACCACCGATATTGTTGATGGCATTATCCGCGAGGTCTGGCGTGAACTGGGCCTGGGCGACCAGGCGGCGGCAATTGCCGTGGGGGGCTATGGCCGCGCCCAGCAGTTTCCGCATTCCGACATCGACCTGCTGGTGCTGCTGCCGGAAAATCCCGACGAGGCACTGTCCGCCAGGGTTGAACAACTGATTGGCGCATTGTGGGACGCCGGGCTGGAGGTGGGCCACAGCGTGCGCACGCTGAACGAATGCATGGCCGAGGCCGCCGGCGACATCACCATCGAAACCACCCTGCTGGAAAACCGCTGGCTGATTGGCAACACGGCGCTGCACACCCAGCTGAACCAGCAGCTGGAAGCACATATCGACCCGGTGGCGTTTTTCGAGGCGAAACAGTTCGAGCAGCAGCAGCGGCACAACAAATACTTTGGCGTGGCCAATAATCTGGAGCCCAACGTCAAGGAAAGCCCCGGTGGCCTGCGCGATTTGCAAACCATTTTGTGGATCAGCAAGGCCAGCGGGCTGGGCGACAGCTGGGGCGCACTGGTGGAAGGCGGCATTCTTACCGCCCAGGAAGCACGGCTGATTCGCCACAGCGAAAAACAGCTGCAATGCCTGCGCATCGACCTGCATCTGACCGCCAAACGCCGTGAAGACCGGCTGATTTTTGATTTTCAGCAGCAGGTGGCACTGCGCTGGGGCCTGCACGACAGCCCCACCCGCCGCGCTTCCGAGCAGTTGATGCAGCTGTACTACCGCGCCGCCCGGCTGGTCAGTCAACTCAACGGCATTTTGCTGCCCAATCTCAAAGCCCGGCTGTACTCACAGGTGCGTCAGGTCAGCCATGTGCTCAACGAACGTTTTCGCACGCTCAATGGCATGCTTGCCGTGCGCCGTCCGGATGTGTTTGAAAAAACCCCATCGGCGATTCTGGAAGGCTTTCTGCTGTTGCAGCGCCATCCCGAGCTGACCGGCTTCACCCCGAAAACCCTGCGCGCGCTGTGGCACGCCCGAGGGCGCATCAACGAAGCATTCCGGCGTGACCCGGCCAACCGCGCACTGTTTGTGCAGATGTTCCGCGAACCAGCCGGGCTGACCCGTGGCCTGCGCCGGATGAATCTGTACGGTGTGCTGGGCCGCTATCTGCCGGCCTGGGGACGGATTGTCGGCCAGATGCAGCACGATCTGTTTCATGTCTACACCGTGGACGAACACATCCTGATGGTGGTGCGCAATCTGCGCCGCTTTGCCTCACCGGCATTCAACCACGAATACCCGTTTTGCAGCCGCCTGATCAATGACTTTGACCGCCCGGAAGCGTTGTATCTGGCCGGGCTGTTTCACGACATCGCCAAGGGGCGCGGCGGCGACCACTCAACCCTGGGCATGGCCGACGCCAGGGCATTTTGCGTCAGCCATGGCCTGGCAGAAGAAGACGGCGCGCTGGTGGAATGGCTGGTTGGCCAGCATCTGAGCATGTCGGCCATCGCGCAAAAAGAAGATATCTACGACCCGGAAACCGTGCAGCGCTTTGCCGAGCGGGTGGGCGACCCACGCCGGCTGACCGCGCTTTACCTGCTGACCGTGGCTGATATTCGCGGCACCAGCCCCAAGGTGTGGAACGCCTGGAAAGGCAAGCTGCTGGAAGACCTGTACACCTCCACCCTGCGCGTGCTGGCGCGTGGTGGCCATGTGGACATGGAGTCCGAACTGGAAGAACGCCGCGATGAAGCGCGCTGCCTGCTGCGGCTGTCACTGGTGCCGGATGGTGTGGAAGAAAAACTGTGGAAGCAGCTGGATACGGTGTATTTCCTGCGCCACGAAGCGCGGGAAATCGCCTGGCACGCCCGCGTGCTCAACCGCTTTGTTGATACTGACACGCCGATTGTCAAGGCACGGATTTCCAGCAGCAAGGAAGGCATCAAGGTGCTGGTCTACACCCCCGACCAACCCGACCTGTTTGCCCGCATCTGCGGCTTTTTTGGCCGCACCCATTACAGCATTGCCGACGCCAAGGTGTACACCACCCGGCATGGCTACGCGCTGGATACCTTCCATGTGTTTGTGCCCGAGCATTTTGACGGCGATTACCGTGACCTGATCAACTACGTGGAATTCGAACTGGCCGCCCTGCTTGCCCGCCAGGCACCGCTGGCACCGCCGAACGGTGGACGCATCAACCGCCATCTGAAATATTTTCCGATTGAGCCGCAGGTCAGCATCCGTCCGGACGATCGCGGCAATTACCATGTGCTGTCGATTGTCACCGGCGACCGCCCCGGCCTGCTGGCGCGGATTGCCTGGGTGCTGTCGCGCCATCAGGTGCGGGTGCAGTCGGCCAAGATCATGACCCTGGGCTCGCGGGTGGAAGACTCCTTCCTGCTGGAAGGCGGCGCGCTCAACGACCCGAAAACCGCCCTGCAAATGGAAGGCGAGCTGCTCGACGTACTGCAGCTGCAAGGCTGATGGAAACCCGAGCATGAAAGACACCGTCACCCTGCACCGCGCCGGCCAGACCATTACGCTGGAATGCCAGTGGCTGTTTGCCGAGCGCAGCCAGGCCCCCTTGCTGGTGTTTCTGCACGAAGGTCTGGGTTCCATTTCCATGTGGCGCGACTATCCGCAGCGGCTGTGCGCGGCCACCGGCTGCCGGGGTCTGGTGTATTCGCGCCATGGCTACGGTCAGTCCACCCCGCGTCAGCCAGATACCCGCTGGGCACCGGACTATCTGCATCAGGAAAGCTGGGACGTGCTGCCGGCCTTGCTCGACGCCCTGGGGGTGGATGCGCCATGCTGGCTGTTTGGTCATAGCGATGGCGGTTCAATCGCCCTGCTGTTTGCCGCCCGCTTTCCCCAACGCACCCGGGGAATCATCGTGCTGGCTCCGCATATTTTTGTTGAAGAAGTCACCCTCGCCGGCATCCGCGCTGCGCGTGAAGGCTACCAGCAAGGCGGTCTGCGCGAACGACTGGCACGCCACCACGCCGACCCGGATTCGCCATTCTGGGGCTGGAACCACGCCTGGCTGAACCCGGCGTTTCGTGACTGGAATCTGGAGCAGGACATTGCCGGAATGGCGTGCCCGCTGTTGGCGATTCAGGGTGAAGATGATGAGTACGCTAGCATGGCGCAAATCGACGGCATCCAGCGCATCGTGCCGCACGCCCAGCTGTTAAAGCTGGCCCACTGTGGCCACAGCCCGCACCGCGACCAGCCGGAGGCGGTGACTGCTGCCGTTCAGGCGTTTCTGGCGGCACATTCTCCCGCCTGACTGCTGAGGGCAGCATGGTGTCCCGCACAAGCCAGACAGCAAAAAGCCATGCACGCGCATGGCTTTGATTCAAACTTTTGCAGGCTACCTCAACCGGCATCTTCCGGTGGGTGCCCACTGATCCCACGCCAACGGCTGCGGCAATCGATCAACGCCCGTACGGACGCGGTGCCGGACGCGGGCCAGGTGCGCGCTCGTCCTTGTGGCGGAAGCTGACGCGTGCCTTGGTCAGGTCATATGGCGACATTTCCACCGTTACCCGGTCACCTGCCAGAATGCGGATGCGGTGCTTGCGCATTTTGCCTGAGGCATAGGCGATCACTTCGGCACCGTTTTCCAGCTTGACCAGAAAGGTCGATCCCGGCAGCAGTTCGGTTACCAGGCCTTCAAATTCAATCGGTTCTTCTTTTGCCATGATGGCGCTCCATGACCGGCCACGCCGACCAAGCGCGCGTGCGTCAAGACAATCCGGCGACAGGGCCTGATCGGTAGTCCGTCAACGACGGCAGATCGAAACACAGACCGCTTCGGGGATACAGTGGAAAGACACAGGCCCGTCATTGACCAGAGCCTGGCTGACGGGCAATAGGGCAGAGCATGGGCAGCAGCGCTGCATGAAACCAGCTTGCCGTTCGGCGCATCAGGCGCTGAACCGGCAGGCATGCCCTGCGAGACGGGAGGGTGCTGCTTGCCTGACCCATGGCTGGGCCAAGTATAACTGGTTGCGGGAACAGGACTCGAACCTGTGACCTTCGGGTTATGAGCCCGACGAGCTGCCAACTGCTCCATCCCGCGACTGAACGACACGGTGATACGGAAAATTTTCCATACCGCCTAAATTAGGTGGTGCAGGGATGATTACAGTACTCCCCGCCTGATACTTCATCAATGGTGGTCGTGCGATGATTTGCAAGATCCGGACGTATCCAACAGCTAACGAACAGCCAATATAACAGCAAGTTTGCTTAATGTCGAGCTTTTATTTTTATATGGTTATAAAGCATCAACCCGACCAGGTGGTGCGCCCCGCCAGCAGGGGCGCACCACCTGGCTGAATGCCTTACTGCCCGTGCAGCGATGCGCGCAGACGCGCATCCGGGTCTTCGTCGTCCTGACGAGTATTGGGCGGGTCCACCGGGCAAAAGCCGTTGATCTCGCCACTGCCATGTTGCAGATACAGCGTCAGCGCACTGACCAGCGCACAGAGCGCCCAGGACGCAAAAAAGAACACGCTGTAACCGGCCAGTGGGCTGATAAACAGCGCGCTGCCATTCAGGGTGAGCTCCATCGGATCAAAAATGGAAAAAAACGTGACCGTCATCACCAGGGCGATGATAAAGGCGGGCCATAGAATCAGGATAGGTTTGTGTTGCATCGCGAAACTCCTGTTTGCGGCAGACACGAAAAAACAGCAGGCCAAGCTTGCCGGGCAGCACCCAACACTTGCGGAGTGTGACCCGACCACGGTGCCTGCTCTCCCCGGTGCGCGCCAGTCATCCCGGCATACGCTCCGGCTTTCAGCTTAGCAGGTGGCAGGCGGCTGTGCCGGCATGAATGTCTGAATAAATGAAATTGCGCGACCCAGTACGAGACAATCGTCCTGAATCACCATGGCCCGAACGGGCTGCGCCCGCCACGCGCCAGCCAGCCCACCCCGGCAGCCAGCAAGGCGGGCAACAGCATCTGGCTGAACAAAGCCAGCACGCTGGGGGCTCGCCGTGCGCTTCTCAGCCGGTAAAACTGCAGCAACAGGGTGGCCAGCCAGAATACCAGGGTCATGGCAGCAGGGCGGTACCAGTAAGCGTAGCGGATATCGTCACTGAACAGGCCGCCAGCCAGCACGCCCAGATGACCGAGCATCATTGCCAGGCTATCGCTGGCCAGACGGTCATGCGGCGGAAGATCCAGCGGAAACGGGCGACATAACAGCCAGCCGGTGGCGGCCACGCCTTGCCACAGATAGGGATAAAAACACGGGAGCCACAAGGCGCTGACCGCCAGTTGCGGACGCAGCAGTTTGAAACCAATGGCCAACAGTGCCCAGCCGGCCAGCCACATCACCCAGGCAAGGCCATCGCCACTGCGCTGCACCCGCCACAGGCCGCGCGCGGCAAAGGCAGGCAGCAACAGCAGGCTGATCCACAGCGGGGCGTCGGCCATGGTGAAGGTCAGTGCATCGACAGGGTGCGCATCAGCGCGGCGCTGAGCAGTTCACCCAGATTGGCCAGGTAGTCGGTTTCCATGTCGGTGGTGAAACGATAGCTGTCCAGGCTGGCCAGCACCAGCAGGCCAAAGGCTTCGCCGCTGTCGCGGCGCAGAGCCACCTGGCCAAATGACTGCATCACCGGGTCACGCGAGAACCAGTCGATGATATGGTCCGGGGCAAACGGGCCTGCGTAGGGCTGGGTGAGGTTGCGGGCAATAATGGGCAGGCGCACATCATTGGCGTGCCAGTCAGTCAGGCTGTCGTGGTCGGTTCCGCTGCCCCACAGCCGCAGGCCGGCATGGGTGATGTCGAAGTCGCGCTCCAGGCTGCTGAGCGTGGTTTGTACCGCATCCCGCGCATCCAGGGTGCGCACCAGGCGAATCGACAAGGCATGCAGGCGGGTGATGATCTGGTCATTGCGTTCGCCAAAGCGGATCAGCTGGGTCATTTTGGCACCCAACTGACGGTTTTTATCGCGCAGGGCCAGCACTTGCCGCTCCACCAGCGGCACCGCATAGTCGGATTGCGGGTGCGGCACCCGCACGCTGGCCAGTAATTCGCTATGCTGGTCAAAAAACTCCGGGTGGGCTTCCAGGTAGGCGGCCACTTCGCTGGCGGTCATCGACATCAAACAGGACTCCGTCGGGGCAGTGCGGGGCGTCAACGGCCCGCTTGCGGGCACTGTTGTCACCGTCAAAAGGGTTAGAGGGACACCGTGCCGTGAAACACTGTCACCGTGGGGCCGGTCATGCGCACCGGCTGGCCTGGACCAGCCCATTCAATCCGCAAGTCGCCGCCACGGGTGTGGACGGTCACTGCCGATGCCAGCAGCCCCCGGCGAATGCCGGCGACTACCGCTGCACAGGCCCCGGTGCCACAGGCCAGGGTTTCACCCGCGCCGCGCTCGTAAACGCGCAGGGCAATTTCATCTGGTGACAGGATTTGCATGAAACCGGCATTCACCCGCTGGGGAAAGCGTGGGTGTGATTCAATTTGCGGGCCCTGGCTGGCCACCGGTGCGGTGGCGATGTCTTCCACCACCTGCACCGCGTGCGGGTTGCCCATCGACACCACGGTGATGGCCAGTTCGCTGCCATCGGCCAGGGTAAGCGGATGAATCACCGTCTCGGCGTCGGCTTCAAACGGGATGTCCACCGGAAAAAAGCGCGGCGCGCCCATATCGACGGTGACCATGCCGTCGTCGCCCAGCACCGGGGTAATGATGCCCTTGGCGGTTTCCACCCGGATGGCGCGTTTGTCGGTCAGCCCCTGCTCAACCACAAAGCGGGCAAAACAGCGTGCGCCATTGCCGCATTGCTCCACTTCGCCGCCATCGCTGTTGAAGATCCGGTAGCGAAAATCGGTGTCTGGTAGCGCTGGGGCTTCCACCAGCAGCAGCTGATCAAAGCCGATGCCCGTGTGGCGGTCGCCCAGTTGGCGGATTTGTGCCGGGCTCAGGCGCACGCGCTGGCGCACACCATCAACCACCATAAAATCGTTGCCCAGGCCGTGCATTTTGCTGAACTGTAAGGTCATGGAGTCTGTATTTCTCTGCCGTCAGGTTTTTTTATAAGGGCACGTGCATCAACACGGTTGCGCGGCGGCCAAGCCGGGAAACACCGATGCAAACTGCCTGCACTGCGGCTGTGCAGGCAAAATCATAAACCATATTGTCATCTTCCGGCAGTCTGTTGCCGCCGGGTGAGATGGATAAAGCGATAGGTCCAGCCGCTGCTGGCCTGCACATGGCTGTCGGTGGACAGGGTGTGCCATGCGCCAGCGTCGATAGGTGGAAAATACGCATCGCCGTCGATATCTGCGTCAATTTCAGTCATAAACAACTCATCTGCCAGTGGCAGCGCCTGGGCGTACAACTGGGCACCGCCAATCACAAACACCCGTGCCGGCGCAGGGTCGCTCTGTCGGCACAAGGCCAGCGCGTCTTCCAGCGACGCCGCGCGTTCAGCGCCCTCGGCCTGCCAGGCCGGGTTGCGGCTGAGCACAATATTGCGCCGCCCTGGCAAAGGCCGGCCAATTGACGCCCAGGTATGCCTGCCCATGATGATCGGCGCGCCCAGCGTGGTGCGCTTGAAGTGCTGCAAGTCTTCCGGCAGATGCCAGGGCAGCGCATTGTTTTTGCCAATCACCCGGTTGCGGGCCATGGCGACAATCAAGGCCAGCGCACTCATACCGCCACCTCCGCCCGGATGGCCGGATGCGGATCGTAGCCTTCCAGGGTGAAGTCGTCAAAGCGGAAGGCAAACAGGTCGGTTACCGCCGGGTTGAGGCGCATCACCGGCAAGGCGCGCGGCTCGCGGCTTAATTGCAGCGCGGCCTGTTCCAGGTGGTTGCTGTACAGATGCGCGTCACCCAGGGTATGAATGAACTCGCCCGGCTGCAGGCCGCACACCTGCGCCACCATCAGGGTCAGCAGTGCATAGCTGGCAATATTGAACGGCACGCCAAGAAAGATATCGGCGCTGCGCTGGTAAAGCTGACAGGATAATTTGCCATCGGCCACATAAAACTGGAACAGCGCATGGCACGGTGGCAAGGCCATTTGCTCAACCAGCGCCGGATTCCACGCCGAGACAATCATCCGCCGCGAGTCGGGGGTGTCGCGCAACTGGCGCAGCACCTGGCTGATCTGGTCGATATGCCGGCCATCCGGCGCGGGCCAGCTGCGCCACTGGTAGCCATACACCGGGCCCAGGTCGCCATTGGCATCCGCCCATTCATCCCAGATGGATACGCCATGGTCTTTCAGGTAGCGGATATTGGTGTCGCCGGCCAGAAACCACAGCAGCTCGTGAATGATGGATTTGACGTGGGCTTTTTTGGTGGTGACCAAGGGAAAACCGGCGGCCAGATCAAAGCGCATCTGGTAACCAAACACCGAACGCGTGCCAGTGCCGGTACGATCGGTTTTGACGTGGCCGTGCGCCAGCACATGGCGCATGAGATCAAGATAAACCTGCATGAAAAACCCCAAACCCTCTCATGATGAACTGATGGACACAAAAGTCCGGTAAAATCGCCAGGTTGACACCCTTGACCGCCTGCGCGCCATGTCCGAAGAAAGCGACCTCGAAAAAACCGAAGAGCCCTCAGAGCAGAAACTCCAGCGGGCGCGCGAAGATGGTCAGTTACCCCGATCCAAGGAGCTGGCCACGTTTGCCGTGACCATGACCGGGGTGGCGCTGCTGATTGTGCTGGGCGATCAGCTCATGGACTCGCTCAACAACATTATCCGCCGGGAGTTCATCTTCGACCAGAAAACCCTGCTGCAGGAAGGCTTGATCAACGAGCATTTTCGCCAGGATATGGTGGATATGATCATCATGCTGATGCCTATTCTGGGTGCGTTGATGGTCGCATCAATTGGCCCTACCCTGCTGCTGGGCGGCTGGAATTTTACCCTGAATCCGATTGGCTTCAAGTTCAACAAGCTGAACCCTGGTCCAGGGATCAAGCGGATGTTTTCCGTCTCGGCGGTGATGGAAGGCGGCAAGGCGGTACTGAAAAGTGCGCTGATTGGTGGCATATCCACCTGGGTGATCTGGCTGGAAATGGGCCAGATTATCCAGCTGATTACCCTGCCGCTGGACGAAAGCATTGCACGCATGATGGAACTGACCGTGCACACCACGCTGATTGTGGTCAGTTCGCTGCTGCTGCTGGTGCTGATTGACGTGCCATTCCAGTGGTGGAATTTCCGCAAGGGTCTGCGCATGACCAAAGAGGAAATGAAACAGGAGCACAAAACCTCGGAAGGCAGCCCCGAAGTGAAGGGCCGGATTCGCCAGTTGCAACGCGAAGCCGCGCGCAAGCGGATGATGTCGGAAGTGCCCAACGCCGACGTGATTGTCACCAACCCGACGCATTATGCGGTAGCCATCAAGTACGAAGAAGGCATGCGCGCGCCCAAAGTACTGGCCAAGGGCAAGCTGAAAACCGCCGAAAACATCATTGCGCTGGGGAAAGAGCACAAGGTTGCCATCATGCGCGCGCCGCCCTTTGCCCGTGCTTTGTACCATAATGCCGAAATTGGCCAGGAAATTCCGCATCAGCTGTACACCGCTGCCGCGCAAGTTCTCGCCTATGTTTTCCAGTTACGCCATTATAATGCCCACGGCGGCATCACCCCGGTCTATCCGGACACACTGCCCGTACCCCCTGAGCTTGACCCGGCCAGCAAGAGCCAGCAAGATACTTCGCCAACCCCGAAATCGTGAATGATGCTGGATGGATAAATTCTCCCTGTTCCTGAAACGCTACAACTACACCTCGCTGGCAGGTCCGATCCTCATCATCATGATTCTGGGGATGATGGTCCTGCCGCTGCCGGCGGTGTTATTGGACATTTTCTTTACCTTCAACATTGCCGTATCGATCATCGTGCTGATGGTCGGGCTGAATACCCGGCAACCACTGGAGTTCTCGGCGTTTCCTGCCGTGCTGCTGGTCACCACCCTGCTGCGGCTGTCGCTGAACGTGGCGTCCAGCCGGACCATTCTGCTGCACGGGCATAACGGCCCGGATGCCGCCGGCAAGGTAATTGAAGCGTTCTCGCACTTTCTGGTCGGCAGCAATTACGCTGTCGGTATTGTGGTGTTCATCATCCTGACCATCATCAATTTTGTGGTGATCACCAAGGGTGCCGGGCGGATCGCCGAAGTGAGTGCCCGCTTTACCCTGGATGCCATGCCCGGCAAGCAGATGGCGATTGACGCCGACCTGAACGCTGGCCTGATTGGTGAAGAAGACGCCAAAAAACGTCGGGCGCAGATTGCCGACGAAGCCAACTTCTTTGGCTCAATGGACGGTGCCTCCAAGTTTGTCCGTGGTGACGCGATTGCCGGCATCATGATCATGCTGATCAACATTGTCGGCGGGCTGACCGTTGGCCTGGTGCAGCATGACCTGCCGCTGGGCAAGGCGCTGGAAACCTATACGCTGCTGACCATCGGCGATGGCCTGGTGGCGCAGATTCCTGGCCTGATCATCTCCACTGCCGCCGGTATTGTGGTGTCACGCGTGGGCACCGACAAAGATCTGTCCGAGCAGATGCTGGGGCAGATGTTTGCCAACTCGCAGGTGCTGTACATCACCGCCGGCGTGATTGGCCTGATCGGGATCATCCCGAACATGCCGCACTTTGCCTTCTTGCTGATTGCCGCTTCGCTGGCCGGCCTGGCCTGGGCGCTGGAGCGCAGCAAGCAGAAACAGGCCGAAATGGCCTTTGACGAACCCGATCTGGCCGATGCCCAACAACTGACCGAAACACCACTGGCCGAAGTCAGCTGGAAAGACGTGCAGGCTGTCGATCCGGTCGGGCTGGAAGTGGGCTACCGGCTGATTCCGCTGGTCGACCGCGCCCAGGATGGCGAGCTTTTGCGCCGGGTGCGCGGCATCCGCAAGAAAATTGCCCAGGAGCTGGGTTTCCTGGTGCCATCGGTGCATATCCGTGACAACCTGGAAATCCGCCCGAACGAATACCGCATTCTGCTCAAGGGCGTGGAAGTGGGCCAGGGTGAAGCGTTTGTCGGCCAGTATCTGGCCATCAATCCGGGCCGGGTGCTGGGCACCGTACAGGGCACGCCCACCACTGACCCGGCGTTTGGTCTGCCAGCACTGTGGATTGAATCCGGTCTGCGCGATGAAGCGCAATCGCTGGGCTACACCGTGGTGGACGCCAGCACCGTGGTGGCCACGCATATTTCCAATATTCTGTCCAACCACTCTGCCGAACTGCTGGGCCGCGAAGAAACCCAGCAACTGGTTGACCATGTGGCCAAGGATGCACCGAAGCTGGTGGAAGACCTGATCCCGAAAGTGGTGCCGATTGGCATTCTGCAAAAAGTGCTGCAGAACATGCTGACCGAAGGCTTGCACATTCGCGATATTCGCACCATCATCGAAACACTGGCCGAACACACGCCGATTACCCAGGATATCGACGACCTGACCTCGGCGGTGCGGGTGGCGCTGGGGCGTACCATTGTGTACCAGCTGTATGGCAGCGCGGATGAATTGCCGGTGATGACGCTGGACCCGAATCTGGAACAAATCCTGGTGAACGCCGTACAATCCAAGGGCGGCGGCCTGGAACCGGGGCTGGCCGAAAGCTTGCTGGCCAATACCTCGCGTGAAGCTGAACGCGTTGAGCAGCAAGGGCAAGCGCCAGTGCTGCTGACACCGGCAGCCTTGCGTCCGCTGCTGGCCAAATTCCTGCGCCGGGCCATGCCGCAACTGGCCGTGCTGGCGCATAATGAAATTCCGGACAACAAAACCATCCGCATCATTTCTGTGGTGGGTGGTCGAGAGTAAGCGCATATGGTTGTGAAGAAGTTTTTTGGGGCCACCACTCGCGATGCCCTCAAACAGGTCCGTAACGAACTGGGAGAGGACGCCCTGATCCTGTCCAACCGCCCGGTAGGCGGCGGGGTAGAGATCATGGCGGTGGCTGACGCGGATGTCAGTGCGCTGGCATCCAGCATGAAACCCGGCAGCACCGCCACACCGGCGGTGCAGGCCAGCACGTCTGCAGCGCCCAAACCGGCCGCAGGTGGCAAGGCCTCGCCAATGTCCAACGCCGTGGCGCGCACTTACGCCATGCCGGTGGAGCCGCTGGATGAGCCTACGCCATCCCGCCCGGCCACCACGGAAACCTTCAGCAGCCAGGCCACCCGCCAGGTTGCCGCCGATCCGACCCCGCGCAGCTCGTCGCCACCCTCAATCAGCATTCCGATGTCGGCGCTGACCTCCACCTCGCCGCCGCCGCCACCGCCCGCACCATCGCCGCAGTCGGTATACGCTCGTTATGAAGCGCCCGAACAGCCCAGCCGTGAACTCGCCCCGTCTGCCGACAGCCTGCCCGATCTGGGCGACAACCCGGCACTGAGCGATCAGGCCATGGAAAAAATCGACTCGCTGTCGGGTGAAATGCGGGAAATGCGCACCATGCTGCAAAGCCAGCTGGCCAGCCTGGCCTGGGCCAATATGGAAGAGCACCACCCGCGCCAGGCCGAGCTGTTCCGCCAGATGCTGGCGCTGGGCCTGTCGCCGGCGCTGTGCCGCCAGCTGGTGGCCAAGCTGCCAGACAATCTGGGTGACGAAGCCGCGCTGAAATGGGCCAAGCTGGCCTTGGTGCATAACCTGAAAACCGTAGAAGAATCCGATGAAATCATCGCACGGGGTGGGGTATACGCACTGGTAGGTCCCACCGGAATCGGCAAGACCACCACGGTGGCCAAGCTGGCCGCCCGCGCCACCCTGCGCCACGGCACTGAACGCATCGCCCTGATTACCACCGACAGCTACCGGATTGGCGCACAGGATCAACTGCGCCTGTACGGCAAGATTCTCGGCGTGTCGGTGTTCTCGGTGCAAAACGAAGCCGACCTGCACGTGACCCTGGCCGACCTGGCCGACAAGCATCTGGTGCTGATCGACTCCACCGGCATGGGCCAGCGCGATGCGCGGGTGGACGCACAAACCCAGATGTACGCGCACAACGCCGCCAATGGCGGGCGCTCGATTGCCCGGATTCTGGTGCTGGCCGCCAATGCCGATGGTGCCACGCTGGAGGATGTGGTCAACCGCTACCTGCCTGGCGGCGGGCTGGTGGGCTGCGTGATGTCGAAAATTGACGAAGCCCCCACCCTGGGCGGTGCCATCGATACGGTGATTCGTCATCGCCTGCCGCTGCTGTACGTCACCAATGGCCAGCGCGTGCCGGAAGACCTGCACCTGGCCAAATCCAATTACCTGATTGACCGCGCCTTCAAGATGGCGCGCGAAGCCAGCCCATACAGCCTGAAAAGTGATGAATATCAGCTGTTGACCTCTGCCTTTGTTGGCACGCTGTAGGAACGGGACCGCCATGGAAGACCAGGCAGCCAGCCTGCGCCGACTGACCCCGTCCGCCCAAGTAGGGCGCAGCTTCGCCTTTCTGGGCGTGAGCGGCTGTGGCACCACCACGGTGGTGGCAGAAATGGCCGCCGGCCTGGTGGCGGCACAGCGGCGCGTGCTGATTCTGGATGCCCATCCGGGCAATCCACTGGCGCAACGCTTTGTTGACGACCCTGGCGTCACGCTGGACATGGTGGTCAACAGCCAGGGTTCGCTCGACGACGCTGTCACGCCCCTGCCGTTTGGCAGCTCGGTGATGAATGTCTACACCCGGCCCAACACCCTCACCCATTTGTCCGACACGGTGGAGCGCCGTCTGGTTTCGGAGTATGAAGCGCTGACCCGCGACGTGGAACTGGTGCTGATCGACACGCCTTCAGTGGGCACCGATCCGGCGCTGGCGGCGCTGGCGGATAACCTGGTGCTGGTGCTGACCCCGGATATCCAGACGCTGATGCAAGCCTACGCCATGATCAAGCGGCTGGCGCTGGAGTTTGCCCGCCGCCGCTTTGACGTGCTGGTCAATCGCGCCCGTGATGTCAACGAAGCACAGGCCATTTTCCAGCGCCTGTCGCAAGTCACCAGCGAATTTCTTGGCGTATCGTTGCGCTGGGTGGGTTTTGTGCCGGAAGATCCAATGATGCGCCGCGCCGCGCTATTGCGTACCACCACCCTGCATGGTTTCCCCGACAGCGAAGCCAGCACCGCCTGTTCCCAGCTGGCTGCGGTGTTGCCGCGCTGGTGTTCGGTTGAACATGGCAATGCCCGCCAACTTTTTGAACGCTATCTGGCTGCCTCCCGCCATCTGGCCGAGGAAGCCACCCCGCTATGATCAACCCTATGCCTGACCTCGTATTTCGCAGAGATTCCGCATGAACCGGCGAGTGACCTATCCCAGCCATACCGCCACTGCATCGGGTGCTCCCGATATTGAACGCCATACCTCGCTGGTTAAAAAAATCGCCTACCTGTTGATGAGCCGGCTGCCCGCGTCGGTGGAGCTGGACGATCTGGTGCAGGTGGGCCTGATTGGCCTTTTGGAAGCGTCCCGCCAGTTTGACGCCAGCCAGGGCGTGCTGTTTGAAACCTTTGCCAGCCAGCGGGTGCGGGGTGCCATGCTGGATGAACTGCGTCGTGCCGACTGGCTGCCGCGTCAGGCACGCAAGCAAGCCAAGCAAATCGAAGAAGCCATCGGCAAACTGGAGCAAAGCCTGGCCCGACCACCGCGTGAACCCGAAATTGCCGAAGCACTGGGGCTGTCGCTGGACGATTACCAGGGCACCCTGTTCGACTGCAAGGGCCACCAGCTGGTCTATTACGAAGACTTTGCCACCGACGAAGACCACGGCGGCGGCAGTGTGGTGGAAAGCATTGCCGATCCACGTCAGGTTGACCCAGTAGAAATTCTCAACGACAGCAGTTTTCGCCAGGGACTGGTTGAAGCGATCAAAACCCTGCCGGAACGCGACCAGCTGATGATGAGCCTGTACTACGAGCAGGAGCTCAACCTGAAAGAAATTGGCGAAGTGCTCGGCGTGACCGAATCCCGGGTATGTCAGCTGCACAGCCAGGTGGTGGTGCGTCTGCGCGCCAAAATGCGCGAGTGGATCTAGCCCGCGTTCCGATTGTCCCCGTTTGAATACTGAACTCCCGATGCCGCGACACTTAGCCTTCTCCACCCCACCCCTGCCCTGCCGTATTTGCCCGGAGGGCCGGACATGGATCTGACCAGCGTACTGGGCCTGATTGTTGGCGTGGCGGCCATCCTGCTGGGGCAGGCGCTGGAAGGCGGCCATATTGGCTCGCTGTTTCAGCCCACTGCGCTGCTGATTGTACTGGGCGGCACCCTGGGGGCCGTGATGCTGCAATGCACGCCTGCGCAATTCATGCTTGGCATGCGTCGCCTGCCACGGGTGTTCCTGCCGCCCCGGCCCAATTTGCACCAGCAGCTCAGCGACCTGGTGAGCTGGAGCCAGATTGCCCGGAAAAACGGCATTCTTTCCATGGAAGAATTTGCCCAGGCCAATGCCGATCACCCGTTTTTGCAAAAAGGCCTGCAACTGCTGGCTGATGGGGTAGACCCGGTGTCACTGCGCGCGGCGCTGGAACTGGACGTCCATACGCTGGAGCAGCGTGAACGGCTGGCGGCCCGAGTCTGGGAAGCCGCAGGCGGCTATGCGCCCACCCTGGGGATTCTCGGCGCGGTGCTGGGTCTGATTCATGTGATGGAAAACCTCAGCGACCCATCCAAACTGGGCGGCGGCATCGCCGTGGCCTTTGTGGCCACTGTCTACGGCGTGGGCCTGGCCAATGTGCTGTTTCTGCCAGTGGCACACAAGCTGAAAACCCAGCTGGCCACACAGCTTGACCTGATGGAAATGCAGATTGAAGGCCTGGTGTCGATCGGTAGCGGGGAAAACCCGCGCCTGCTGGAAAACCGCCTGCAGGGCTTTCTGGATCCAGACCTACCCGCACCGCCCAAACTGACCCCCAGCCAGGCCGGCAACCCGCCGGGCAACCCGCCATCTGCCGGATAACCAGGCTTCCCTTGTGCTGGTCATCAGGATGCCCGAGCAACGCAGCAGCCTGATGATTTTGCCCAACAGGATCTACGCCGCATCGCGTGCATGGCGATTCAATCCGGCCAGAATGGCTTTCATGGCAGCGGCAACAATATTGCCATCCACGCCTACCCCGAATACGATATCGTTATTGTTGACGCGCAGTTCCACGTAACAGACGGCCTCGGCATTGGCACCTGCGCCAATGGCATGCTCGTGGTAATCCACCACGGAAACCGGCAGCGACAGGCCGGCAATAAAGGCATCAATCGGGCCATTGCCTGCCCCCGTCAGCACATATTCCTCACCGTGACGGGAGATGGTGGCAGACAGTTTCACCTCTTGTGCGCCACGTCCCCCCTGGTCTGCCAGGCTGTGGGCAAGATAGGCATAAGGCGTATCGTGGTTCAGGTATTCCTGCCGGAACAATTGGTGAATGGCATCCGCTGTCACCTCACCGCCCTGAAGGTCAGTATGGTGCTGGATGACCCGGCTGAACTCGATCTGCAAGCGTCGGGGCAAGTCAAATCCATATTCCTGCTGCAGCAGATAGCTGACGCCGCCCTTCCCTGACTGGCTATTCACCCGGATCACGGCATCATAACTGCGTTTGACATCGGCAGGATCAATCGGCAGATAGGGAACGTCCCAGTACGCCTCCGGCTTTTGCTGGGCAAAGCCTTTTTTGATGGCATCCTGGTGCGATCCGGAAAATGCCGTATATACCAGGTCTCCGGCATACGGATGGCGTGGGTGTACCGGCAGTTGATTGCAGTATTCCACCACTTCTCGGACATGGTCGATGTCGGAGAAATCCAGGCCCGGGTCAACGCCTTGCGAATAAAGGTTCATGGCCAGCGTCACCAGATCCACGTTGCCCGTACGTTCGCCATTGCCAAACAGGCAGCCCTCGACCCGATCCGCACCGGCCATCACGGCCAGTTCTGCTGCTGCCACGGCGGTACCTCGGTCGTTATGCGGATGGACGCTCAGAATGATGCTGTCTCGGCGGGCAAGGTGGCGATGCATCCATTCAATCTGGTCGGCATACGTGTTGGGGGTAGACATTTCCACCGTGGCCGGCAAATTGATGATCATTTTTTGTTGCGGCGTCGGTTGCCACATGGCGCTGACGGCATCACAGACTTCCAGAGCAAACGCCGGCTCACTTGCCGAGAATGTTTCCGGGGAATACTCGAACACCCATTCGGTATCCGATATGCTGGCAGTGACCTCCTTGATCAGCTGGGCGCCACGTACGGCAATCGCCTTGACGCCTTCCCGATCGGTGTCGAACACAATACGGCGGAAGCTGGGAGCAATCGGGTTGTAAAGGTGCACAATGGCGCGGCGTGCGCCACGCAAGGATTCGATGGTGCGGCGGATGAGGTCTTCGCGTGATTGCGTCAGCACTTCGATCGTCACATCATCCGGAATCAGATGGTTTTCGATCAAATGGCGGACAAAATCGAAATCTGTTTGCGAGGCGGACGGAAAAGCCACTTCGATTTCCTTGAAACCCGCCGCAACCAGCAGCTGGAACATACGCAGTTTGCGTTCACCTGACATCGGTTCGATCAAGGCCTGGTTGCCATCACGCAGATCGGTGCTCATCCAGATGGGTGGCTGGCGGATCACCTGATTGGGCCAGGTGCGGTCAGGCAGGGAAATCGGCTGAAATGCGCGATATTTACTGGCAGGGTTCTTCAGCATGGTGTGCTCCTTTATCTATCCAAAAGTCAGGCGATTGCCTGGGGGGTGAATCGGTCATATCCCCTGGCTGCTTGCCGGGTGGGGTGATGTGGTGTTGTCCTGGGGCTCTGCTGCGGCCTGACGGGCTTGTGCCAAGCGGTTGGCTGCCGCCAGATAGGCCTTGATGCTGGATGCCAGAATGTCGGTATCGGCCCCCAGTCCACTGTGGCGATATCCATCTGCCTCCAGCCGAACCAGCACTTCGCCCTGGCTGTCGGTGCCTTCGGTCAGGGCATTGACCGAGTACAGCACCAGTCTGGCACCGGTCTGAATCACGTTTTCAATGGCACGAAACGCAGCGTCGACTACACCGGAGCCGCTGGCTTGTGTGGTGACTTCCTGCCCATGGCTCCAGATCCGCAGGCGTGCCTGCGGAGGTTCGCCGGTTTCAGACACGATGTATTGCGAAATCAGCCGGTAAGGCTCTTGTGCCGGAGTCAGGTCTACCAGCAAGGCATGCAAATCTTCATCAAATACATCCCGTTTGCGGGACTCCAGATCACGGAAGTGGGCAAATGCCTGATTCAGCATCGCTTCGCTGTCGAATTCAATGCCCAGGCTGTGTAGCTTGGCACGAAATGCCTTACGCCCAGAGATGGGGCCAATGGCATGGCGGTGTGGCGATGAATCATGGATGGCCATATGCCGGTTGGCCCCGGTGAGTGACGCAATCAGGCTGTTGGTGGCGGGTAAAGCATCCATGCGCAAATCACTACGCACCCGATAAAGGGAGATGTGTGCTTCCAGTGTGGCCTGCAGCTGATTGATCGACGCGGCATGTTCTCCGACAAAGGTGGTTTCAACCTGATTTGCCCCTGCGCGTATTGCCGCCAGGGTATTGGCGGTTCCCAGTCCATATCCGTCATGGCAGCAAGCCCCCCAGCAGACTTCGGAATGGGCAGGCAGTGCCTGCCGTGCCATGCGGATGACGCGTGCCCATTGTTCGGGTATCCAATGCTGGCCAGCATCGTGCAGGGTAAGCGTGGTGACGCCCAGTGAAATCACCCGGCGCAAACCGTCCTGTTGCTCATCACTCCAGCCTTCTTGTGCCGGAATGAGCAATTCGGTCTGCAGGCCAAGATGGCAAACCAGCTGGATGCAGCGCCGTAAGGTGATTCCCCCCGGGCCATGCAGGGCTTCGACTGGCACATGCAGACGGATCACACCGTGCTTGCGCCCGGAAAACAGCTCGGCGGCACGAAGAACCGCGTGTTCATCCAGTTCGCTGACCACACAGGGCAGGGCATGTTCAAGCACGGCAGAGAGCGTGGCCAGGGTTTTCCCGATCTGTGCATGCCCGCTGCTCTGGCCTATTTCAATCCGATCGACTCCGAGTTTTTCCAGTTGCCGCACCAGGGTCTGTTGGTTGCGTTCGCCAAGTGCCGGGGCCAGGCCAAGATGCGCTGGACGCAGGCTGGCATCAAGCACGCGCAATGTAGCTGTATGGCTATTTTGGTCTTGATCCTGGTTGGCAAAGTAATCGCTGAGTTCAAACGACTTGCCTGCCAGCGAAGCCAGCCTGGCGATGCGTTTTATTTGACTGAACGGCATGCTGCCTCTCTTTCGCCATTTGTAGATGGCAGCACGCGAGATGGGTTGATCGGGGAAGTGCTGTTCCAGCAGGCGCGCCAGAGGTGCCACGCCGCCAAAATCGGAGATCAGCTTGTCTATGTTGATGTCCAAACTCCTCCTAAAATCTTAGCGTGATTTTTTCAATGTCAGATAAAGTAGAAAAACGGGTGTGGCTTTTCAGTTTTTAGACAATTAGATAGAAATACTATGGGATTTTTTATGGATGGTCAATGGTTCTTAGAGAACCGCAGGACAATTTTGGCGTGATTTTGGACAAAGTGTCCATTATTTTTTATGTGGTAGCGTGAGAACCATGTTCCAGTGGTGAGCTTTTGATGTTTTCGACAAGAGCCTAGGCTTTTTTACATTAGAAAATAGCCATATTCGATGGTTTTTTTCCGTGATGCCACGCTGAGAAAATGGGGTCTGCATCAAAATCTGTCATTATGTCTAATTTGGCCACGTAGTGAGGGGTGCCGCATCGGTGCGGGTATGGATGGCAGTTTTGAGAGTGCCGACGTAGAACGCCGAACGGTGAAACAAAGATACTCCGTTGGCGCAGTTTGTTGCTGGCTTGGACTTGGCCGTGGCAGCGCTGGCGCTTAATCTGGCAGCCGTTTTGCCTCTGCGCTGGCTGTCCATGCCACATGCTGTTGTAAAAAATGCGGCCAGAGGTTGCTGCCGACCTGTTTTTGAATCAATCAGTGCGCTCTAAAATAGCGTCGCAACCAATGCCAGCCAGCACCGTCACGCCAACGAGCAGGTCGGTCAGCGTGTCTTCAATCACCACGCACATAGCGCTGTGCCAGCCAGGTCAGCGCCGCACCAGCTACGCCACATCCCAGCCAGGGCCAGCCGACCAGTCCGGCCAGCAGCAGACCATCCAGCAGTGAAATACCCGCCAGCATGGCGGGAATCACCGGAAAGGCAAACCGGCGCGCTGACTGGTTTTCATGGCGGGCCACCAGGCTAATCAGCACCACATAGCCAAACTGTGCGCCGCCGGCCAGCAGCACCCAGGTGTTCAACTGCCCGCTTAACGCCAGCGCGGTTACCACAAACACCAGCAGGCGGCAGGCGGCCATCACCAGCACGCTGAAGGGGTTGCCCTTGTGGTGCAGGTCGTAAAACACGATGGTGCCCACCAGCAACAGCCCGGCGGCCAGGGCCAGCGGATGCGGGCTCAGCCCGAGCAGGCCCAGGCCCAGGCCAAACAGCGCGCAGGTCAGCCCGATGGCGCGGCGCAGTGAAATGCGCCCGGAGGGCAAGGGCCGCCGGGCTTGTGTCAGCCGGTCAATCTCACGGTCGCAAACGTCGTTGAAGCACATGCCGGCCATGTAAAAGCACGACATGGCTAGTGCCAGTGGCAGATAGCTGCCAATGCTCAGCCCCGCGCCGCTGAGCACGGCGGCGGCCAGCACATTGGTCCAGACCGTGGGCAGGTTGCTGATCCGGCACAGCTCCAGATAGGTTTTCAAGGGGGTCATGGTTTATTCCGCAAAAATATGCCGCAGCAGCAGGTCGTGGACTTCGGTGGCGGCGATGTGATCGCTGGTCAGCAACGCGGGTTCGGTGGTCATCAGCAAGGGGCCGTCGTCAGGTGAATCGGTGATGCGGCCATGCGAGCCTTTCACCAGGCTGGCGTCCAGCGGAATCACGTCCATCAGATAGCGCATGCCCAGCGCTTTCTTGGCCAGGGTGGTGGCCAGCTTCAACCGGGGAAAGCGGATGGCCGGGTCGATAAACAGCTCGCACGGGTCGTAGCCGGGTTTGGCGTGGATGTTCACTGTGCGGGCATAGTCGGGTGCGCGGGCATCGTCCTGCCACCAGTAATAGCTGAACCAGCTGTCGGCCTGGGCCACCAGCACCAGTTCGCCGCTGCGTGGATGGTCCAGGCCGGCGGCGCGCTTGCCTTCCTGATCGAGGATCTGTTCCACCCCTGGCTGTTGGGCAAACACCTCCTGCACTCTGGGCAGGTCGCTGGGGTGGCGCACATACACATGGCAAATCTGGTGGTCGGCCACGGCAAATGCCCGGCTGGCGGTGGGGTCGAGATACTCCCGGCCCAGGTCGGTTTTCAGTGTCAGCAGCCCGGCGTCGCGCAACAAGCGGTTGGGGTGGATGGCGCGTTGCACCGGGGTGATGCCGTATTCGGACAGCACCACCACCCGGCAGCCGCGTGGCTGAAAATACGCCAGCAGTTGGCCACACAGCGCGTCAATCTCGGCCAGATCCCTGGCGATATCTCCCTGCGGCCCCAGTTTTTGCAGGCAGTAATCCAGATGCGGCAGGTACACCAACTGCAGGGTGGGCTGATGGGTGTCTTCGATGGCCATGGCGGCGCGGGCAATCCAGTCGCTGGCCACAATCGAGGTGGCCGGCCCCCAAAACTGGAACAGCGGAAACTGGCCAAATTCCTGATTGAAGCGCTCACGCAGCCCAGCTGGCGTGCTGTAGCAGTCGGGCAGTTTCAGGCCATCGGCGCAGTACAGCGGGCGCGGGGTCAGCGCGTAATCGGCGCTGCTGTTCATGGCATACCACCAGAAGGTGTGCGCCACGGTAAACGCCGGGTTGCGCCGCCGGGCGGTGTCCCAGAGCTTGTCGCCCTGAATCAGTGAGTTGGATTGCCGCCAGAACAGCACCTCGCCCAGCTCGCGAAAATACCAGCCATTGCCCACAATGCCATGGCTGCTGGGCAGTTTGCCGGTCAGGTAGGTGGCCTGCACCGAGCAGGTGACTGCCGGGGTCAGCGTGTGGATGGGCACGCTATTGGCCAGCAAGGCGTTCAGATGCGGGGTGTGCGGCCCGCCCAGCAATGCCCGGCTCAAGCCCACCACATTCAGCACGACACTACGTTGCATCACAGTGTTCCTTCAGCCATTGCAGCTCGCGGATGATCGCCTGGGTGAGGGGCTCACCGCGCAGCGCGGCGGGCAGCACGTCCCAGGTGTAGGTTTCCACTTCCAGCAGCAGCTCAGCCGGCAGCAGGGGCAGCAGGGCTTTGATAAATGGCTGGGTGGTGGCGATGCCATCATCCAGCGCCCCCAGAAAAATCGGCAGATGAAAATGGCAGCGCCAGCGCTCGCCAGCCTGGGCGGGATGGCTGGCCAGTGCCTCGGGCAGATCGTCAAAGCGCAACAGCGTGCCCTCTGCGGTCTGGATCACCACCTGATGCAGATAGCGCGCTTCGTCAAAGCGCTGAAGCTGGGCCGGCGTTGGCGCATCCAGATGCAGCGCTGAAGACATCTGCACCTTGGCAATCCGGATGCCGGCTGCCTGCAACTGCGCCAATGAGGTGGCGGGGTTCTCGAACTGAACCGCCTGATGGCAGCAGTCGTAACACACCCCCAGGTAGGGGCGCAGGGCATCCGGCAGATCCAGCCAGGCAAAAAACTGGCACACCTCATCGGTGGTTTCCAGCAGGCAACCCGGCTCGGGCTCCAGCGCCAGCACGATTTCCTTGCCCAGCGTGTGGTGCAGGGTGTGCAAATGGCGCAGGGTGTCCAGCAGTTGCTGGCGCACGGCGGGCAGTTCACGCTCAGGCAGCGCGTGCTTGAACCCCAGCGGCACGCTGGAAATCGAGCCCATGTGCCCAGCCGGCAGCCAGGTGGCCAGGATGTCCGCCAGGCGCATGCTGTAGCGCGCCCGCTCCGGGCTGCGCCAGTCGGGCAGGTAAACCTGCTCCTTCACCCGAGCGCCATGAAACTCGCCGTAGGGAAAGCCATTCAGGCTGGGCACATAACACCCCTGCGCCGCCAGCCAGTTGGCAAACTGCGCCATATCCGCAGGCGTCAGCTCGTCCGCTGCCTGGCATGACAGGCGTAAGCCAATCGGGAAAGGCCGGTCAGGCGACAGCGCCGCCTTGATGGGCGGAATATGCTGCTGCAAGGCGGCCCACACCGCTGACCAGCTTTCTCCGGCATGGACATTGCTGCAGTAGGTGATCAGGCGTGGTGGAACTTGGGACATTGGCTGAGAAAGGCGTGTGGGTTTTGGGCAAAAATCTGCTCGATGGCAGTTTCCGGGTGGCCACGCCGACGCATTTCATTGGCACATTTCAAAATGGACAGCGGGTCGCTGACGCTCCAGTCGGCGGATGAATTGATGCACAGCCGCTCAGGGCCATAGGTTTCCACGGCGTCAATCGCCCGTTCCGGGCTGCCTTTGGAATTGGGATACAGCGTCAGGCCAAACCAGAAACCCCGGTCCTTGATTTCACCGATGGTGTGTTCTTCGGCATGGTCAATCAGCACTCGCGCCGGGTCGATGCGCGGTTCGGCGCGAATCATGTCCATGATGATGCGGGTGCCCTTGAGCTTGTCTTCCAGGTGCGGGGTGTGGATCAGAATCAGCTCATTGCGCGCCACGGCGATGTCCAGGTGTTTTTCCAGCGTGGCAATCTCATTGCGGCTGTTGGTGTTCAGCCCGATTTCGCCAATGCCCAGAACATTGGGCCGGTCGAGAAACTCCGGCAGAAAAGCCAGCACCTGTTCCGCCAGCGCCAGGTCTTCGGCTTCCTTGGCGTTCAGGCCCAGCCAGCAATAATGACGCACGCCAAAGCGGGCGGCGCGGGCTGGCTCGGTGACGGTCAGCTGTTCAAAGTAATCGCGAAAGCTGGACGCCGCGCTGCGGTCAAACCCGGCCCAGAATGCCGGCTCGACCACGGTGCGGATACCGCTGATGGTCAGCTTCATATAGTCATCCGTGGTGCGGGAAACCATATGGATATGCGGATCAATGAAACTCATCACTGTTGTCCTTTCCAGGCACCGTAGGCCCGTTTGCCACGGGCGCTGGCCAGCGGCGTGTCGGTGGGGTCGCTCAGCGCCAATTGCACCTGCTTGGTGCGCTCGGGGGTGCCGGATTTCAGCACGTCGATAATCTGCATGAAAGCCTGATAGCGGTAATCGGCCCGCGCCTGCTCGGCACCAGGATAGCGGTCGATCCGGTCAAGAAAGGCGGCAATGTCCAGCAGACGGGAGCGGTTTTCAATGAAATAGACGTCAAGCGCATCCATTGCATTCATGGGGGTGTAGGGGGCGCTCATGGGGCTCCTTTGCGTTGGATGGGATGGGAAAAAGACAAATCACACCGAATGGGCCAGGCAGGAGGACAATGCTGGAACTGGCGCGCCAAAGCGGGCGTGCAACTGTGCAATGCACCGCTGCATGGTGTTGACCTCAATGGCGTGGGCTTCCTGTTTGTGGCCAATGCCGGCCAGCAGCGGAATGGACAGCTCCCCACCCAGATGCTCACGAAAATCTGCCAGCGCAGTGTCAACATCCAGTGCCTGCAAGGCCGGGTGATCCAGCGCAAACCCCAGCGCAGTCAGCAAGGCAATCACCCGTTCGGCGTCTTTGCCGGGCAGCAGGCCCTGTGCGGCGGAATACAGCGTGTCCAGGGCAATACCGATGGCGACGGCCTCGCCGTGGCTGAGCTGGCTGTGGGACAATTCTTCCAGCTTGTGCGCTGCCCAGTGGCCAAAATCCAGCGGGCGCGATGAGCCCTGCTCAAAGGGGTCGCCCGCTTCGGCGATATGTGCCAGATGCAGTCTGGCGCAGTGCTCGATCATCATTTGCATGGCATCAGGGGCAAAGCGGGCCAGGGCGTCACGCTGGGCGTCGAGTGCGGCAAAAAACCGGGCGTCGCGAATCAGCGCCACCTTGACCGCCTCGGCCATGCCGGCGCGCAGGCTGCGTGCCGGCAGGGTAGCGAGAAAATCACGGTCATTGATCACGGCAAACGGCGGGGCAAAACTGCCCAGAAAGTTTTTCTTGCCAAACGCATTGACCCCGTTCTTGACGCCAATCCCGGCATCGTTCTGCGCCAGCACCGTGCTGGGCAGACGAATCAGCCGCACCCCGCGATGGGCGGTGGCGGCGGCGTAGCCCACCGCATCCAGCACCGCCCCACCACCGATGGCAAGAATGTAGGCGTGCCGGTCAATTTTGTAGCGCTCCACCAGCGCATGAATCTGCGCCACTTCCTGCGGATCGTGCTTGCAGATTTCGCCGCCGCGCACCACAAAAGGCGGTGCCACCAGCGTCATCAGGGGCTGGTGCGCCTGGGCATAGCAATGAATGGCGTCAGGCAGGTCGGGGTGCAGACGCGCCACTTCGCTGTCTAGCACCAGCAAGATCTTGTTGTGCGGATGGCCGCCCTGGCAGAGCACATCCGCCAGAACCGGGTTGTCAATCGCAAAGACATCTTGGGTGAAAATCACCGGAAAACGATAGCGGACGGTAAATTCCTGCTGGATACAATGCATGTGATGGCCACTCAAGAATGCGCAATAGTGCGGGATGATTCAAAAAACCGTGTTGGACCAGCGTAAAACCCAGCAAAATCAACACCATGGATTCCCGCCTTCGCGGGAATGACGATTTTTTCAGCGTATCCCTAACGGTTTTTTCAGCATGTTCTTGAAACCCCGGCGGGCTGACCTGACTGATTGCACACCATCAGGCCAGGTAGCCGCGCCGTGGATTAAATCCGGCTCAGGCCGGTTTTTTGTTCAACATGAACGGCGGCGCGGCCACATAGCTTGCCGGTTGATCCGGGTAAGCCGGGAACTGCACCACTTTTTGCGCCAGCAGCTTCAGTTCGTACATGATGGCCAGGGCGGATTTGAGTTTTTCCGGAGCGCCATTAAATACCTGATCCAGCGAGGTCAGCAGCCGCTTGTAAGAATTGAAGAAATCCGCTGCGGCGGTATGCACTGCTGTACCGGGCACATAATCGCTGACGGCGGCATTGGGCAGAAAACGGTATACCCCCTCCGGATCCAGCGCGACAGGCGCACCGCTATACGACCAGCCAGACGCCGCCTGGGCATCGGCCACCAGGCGCTTGCCAAAATAAATCTCGCCAAACTTGAAATAATGGGCGAAAGAACCGGCAAAGCCACCGTGCGGATCAATCGGATCGTCGCCAATTTGCGCGCCCTCGCCCTGGGCCAGAATCACCGCCACAATCGCCCGGGCCGTCTCCATATTGCTGACTTTTCCGTCGCCGCATTCCACATGCGGAAACCATGGCCGGATATCCACCTGGTTGTCCAGATTGGGCTGGCCAAACGGGGCCAGGCCAGAGGCTTCCAGCTCTGCCAGCTTGTCCAGAATCGCTTGGTAGAAATCCCCGATCGACTCATAACCCTGGCTTTGCTTTTGCAGCATCAGCGCGCTGACGGTTTGTTCACCCGGCAAAATAGCCTGGGTGTCCGGGTGCTCAATGCCCATGAACACGGTGTACACCTGCTCGGGGGTCATGGCACCCAGCGCAACCGTGAGGCCTTCGTCCACGCACATCGGCAGTGGGGTGGGAAATTCCAGGCTCAAGCCGGTATCCAGAATGGCCGGGGTGCCGCCAATGGCAATCAGCAGATTACAGGCCAGGGTCAGGTGGAGCATTTCTTCATACGCCACCGACTGGACCAGGGCCAGGGCTTCCGGATTGAACCCCGGTTTCACCGAAAATGCGCCGGTCAGGTAAGTGGGAATGGTGGCCAACTCCAGGGTGTAAGCCGCAGTCACCATGGACTGCACTTCAGCCACCGTGGTGGCAGCGCGCAAGCGCCGCATGAATTCGGGTTTGATTGACAGCATGTCAAATCCTTTTGCCTGATAAATAAATGAGATAAGCGGGATCGTTGCCGGTATTGCTTCGCGTGTGCATCAGCGAGGCGCAGTGGGCTGACGGTCAAAACCCATCGGGCAACGTGCGGCAAAGCGCTGTTGTGTGTCTTTTGGCGCTGGCGCGCTGGCCATCACATTGGCAAAGTATTGGATCAGCATTTTCCGCTTGCTGTACGACATGTCACGGGTGACCGGCATATAATCCGGGTCATTCACATCCATATTGCTGAACACAAAGTACATGATATGGGCATTGGCATCAGCCACCGCCTGTTTCGAGAAGTCAAACAAACCCTTGCTCATCACCGGATAGAGATTGGCATACTGGGTGAGAATCGGCTCGACATCTTTCCAACTGGGGGTTTCTGGTGCGGCAAATGTGCTGAACAGCAGCACAGCATAGTTATCAAACTGCTGCTGCACCGTGGTTTGATTGCCAGAAAAATTGTAATTCAGGGTATAAAGCTGGCCATCAACATAATACCTTGGCGTGTTCATGATTTTTGGCCCCTGAAAGCCAATCTGAACCACACCCTGCTGATTGAGCACAGGATCATCTTTAACCGTTGCCGTGATGGCCAGGCTGGGGATGTTATTGGTGGACATGGCGGCCTGCGGTGTGGCCTCTGCTGGCGCACTGGCGGGCATTTCGCTGGGTGCGGGTGCATTCATGACCACCTGCAGCTGCGGGTTGGCCAGTGGGGTACCGTATTGTGCGGCGTACACTGTCGATTCGAAGTCATTACCATCCGGATGATTGGGGTCAAGCCGGAAGGCAAATTCCTCGGCACGCACTTCCAGGCCACCCATCCCTTCGCGGATGACAACACACGACTGCTCTCCGGAAGGCGTGGGGGCAATCAGCGCCAGCGGGTGGTTGGCAATCAGGCCGGCAGCTTCTGCTGCAATCTTGAATGCCTGAATCCCGGACAAAATATTCTGCGTGTCCTGGCTGTAGTTCAGCGCGCCAAGCAGCACATAGTCTTGCGGGCCTACCACGGCATCTTGTGCCGTGTCGGGGTTCTTGAGCACCACCAACTGCCGGCTGCCCAGATCCTGAATGGCAAAATGGGCGTCGGTTGACAGGGCATTGCTCAGGTCAAGCTGCACGGTGTGGGTCGCCTGGTCCACCACGGCAGAGAAACAGGTGATTTTGCGCGTCGAACGACTGTCAAAGCTGGCAACGCCATCCGACATGAGGTATGGCATGAAACGCCGACCCAGAACAAACGAACGCGGCTCATGGGCGTACACCGGGCCAATGGCACCGACTAACTTGCCATAGGTGAAACCAGAGCCATCCTTGGCGTCCTGATAACCATAGGTGGTCAGCCGGATTGACAGCAGGCCTTCCTGGGAAGCTGCTTTCAGTTCCTGCAAAAATGGGCTGTGTATGGCGTCGAGATTCCATTGCACGTTGGTCAGCACCGACTGGAACATGGCCGATGCGGCAGAATCTCCCCGCAAACCTTCGGCGCGGGTAAACCACAAATCCCGGAATGGATTGGGCTGGTAATCCCCCTGCATGACAATCACGCCATTTGCATTTGTCAGCGTGACGCTCAAGCCATAAATCGACGAAGCCAGCTGCCAGTCAGGATCCAGGTCCACCAGCTTGCCCGAGGGCTGGTCGGACGCATTGCCCAGCACACAGCCCAGCGCCAGATCATTGGCTGCCAGGCCATCCGGCCCCAGCAGTGCGGTGATCTTGCAGTCATTCAGGCGGAAAATCCCGGTGCCGACCGGGTTCCACCAGCCATTGTACTGGGTGCCATACGAGTGTTGGGTTTGAAAGTCCTGGAATTTTTCCTGGAACGTGTCATTGTCAAAATGGCGAGTGTCATTATTAACCGTCGAGACATCCGCCTGAAACTGACCAGAAAACGCCAGCCGTGGAAAATTCAAATAGCTCATTGCTTCTCCAGAATTAGTCTGCACAGGGTTGTTGTACTGTTTGGAACCGCCTGATTCCGCTTGACCATGCCAATGGCCACACAAGCTACCCAATGGGCAGGACTGGGCAGGCCTGTCGTTCCGACTAGGATGTCATGACTGGAGAAATCTTCATATTACATGACATTACATATATTTATTGCCTTTATATGACAATCGTGATGGCAGTATGAAAACCCGACATTGCGTTATGCCACAGAATGCACTGTATTTACACTATTGGCATAATGACCAGTGTCTGCCTGGCCGCCTGATGCACTCATCACCTGCGCGCAGCAGCAGAGGCAATGCCCAGGTTCACCACTGGGTGTCGCATCCCGGACGATAATTCAATCAAACGTCTGTCAAACCCAACCCTTACTTCAGAGAATCTTCAACAACAGCCCGCACCAGAACAAGCGGTCTCCTCCCAGTTGAAATCCCACCCCCTCACATCCATATACAAAGCGCAGGAGCCTGCCTCCTGCGCTTTGTTGCGCCTGCACCCCGGCGAACTTTCCGCCGTGCAGGCCGTCTGCCGTAGATCGACAACCCCTGACCGGATTGCCTGCCATGAACTTCAAACGTGTTGCCCTGTTTCTTGCCACCAACCTGGCCATCATGCTGGTGCTCAGCGTGACCGCCAGCCTGCTGGGGGTGAATCGCTATCTCACCTCCGGCGGCCTTAACCTGGGGGCGCTGCTGGGCTTTGCCATGGTGATGGGCTTTGGTGGCTCATTCATTTCGCTGCTGATGTCCAAAACCATGGCCAAATGGTCTACTGGCGCGGAGATCATCGACCAGCCGCGTAACCAGACCGAAGCCTGGCTGGTCAACACCGTGGCCCGCCACGCCCAGCGCGCTGGCATTGCCATGCCGGAAGTGGCCATCTACGAAGGCGAGGCCAATGCCTTTGCCACCGGCCCGTCGCGCAATAACTCCCTGGTGGCGGTGTCCACCGGCCTGCTGCACAGCATGAGCCAGCAGGAAGTGGAAGCGGTGATTGCCCATGAAGTGGCGCATGTGGCCAATGGTGATATGGTGACGCTGACGCTGATTCAGGGCGTGGTGAACACCTTTGTGTTTTTCCTGGCACGGGTGGTGGGCTACGCCATCGACAGCGCCTTGCGCCGCAATGACGAAGAATCGTCCGGCCCCGGCATTGGCTATATGGTGACGGTGTTTGTCTGTGAGATGGTGTTTGGCATTCTGGCCAGCATGATCGTTGCCTACTTCTCGCGTCAGCGCGAATACGCTGCCGATGCGGGTGCCGCCGAGCTGATGGGTTCCACCCAGCCGATGATCGGTGCCCTGCGCCGGCTGGGTGGCGTGGATGGCAATGACCTGCCCAAGGACATGCAGGCAATGGGCATTGCTGGCGGCGCGATGTCGCTGTTTGCCAGCCATCCCAGCCTGGAAGACCGCATCGCCGCCTTGCAGTCGTATTGATGGCAAAGCCGCCAGCGCGTGCATCGCCAGTGGCCGCCAGCTAAAAACGGGTGGAATCAGGCGTGTCGCCAGCACCGGCGGCAGGCAGACTCCACCCGTTTTTTATTCCGCCTGGAGCGGAAACACCCATGGCCCGCCGGCCTCGCGGTCGGCGGCGCGCAAATCGGCCTGGCCAGCGGGGCTGAGCAGGTAATCAGCCAGTTGCCGGGCGTGCTGGCGCTGTTCGGCACTGGCCGGATGCGCCGGGCCGGGCTCTATCAGCACGTACACGCGCCGCATGGCCGGGTCGCCGTGCAGCAGCACCTTCAGCCCATGGCTGGGCATTTTGCCCAACGCCACCGGAATATGCCCAACCACCGCATAGGCGTGCTGACGCGCTGCGCTGGCCAGCACGGCCTGCGGCGATTCGGCGTCGTCGTACAACTGCTGGCCTGGGCCGGGCCGTACCCCGGCGCGGCGGAACAAGGCCTGGGCAATGCTGAAGCTGCCCGGATCGCGAAACGCCAGCAGCGGCGCATTGGCAGCCACAATCCGCGCCATGGCGGCGCGGCCACTGCCCGCACTGGCCACCTGTGCCGGATCATTAGCCGGGCCCACCAGCACATGTTCATTGAACGCCCAGGCGCGCAGTGGGGCGGCCAGGCCGGCAGCCAGCAGGGCAAAACTTTCATCGCTGCCATGAATCAGCAGCAGGTCGGCATCACCCCGGCTGAAGGCCGGAATCACCCCTTCCTTGGGGGCGGCGGCCACTGTGTCGATGCTCAGCCCGGTGGCGGCGCTGGCCTTGCTGGCCAATCTGGGCCACACCCCGCTCAGGGTGAGGCCACCCACCACCGCCACCCGCACCGTGGGCGCAGCCTGCGCCCCGGCCATCAGCAGCAGCGCCAGCCACAGCATCCAGCGCGGCTTAAGCATGGTCGCTCACCGCCGGCATGTCGGCAAACGCCCAGCGCACCGGCTGTGCCTTGGTGGTGCGGCGGTTGACCATGCGCAGCGAAAACGGCTCCATCCAGTTCCAGTATTCTTCCCGTGCGGCAGAAGGGAAGTCGGTGTCTTGCATCGCCTGCCACAGCAGGGTGAGCCACACTTCGCGGGCGGATTCGTCGATGGTGAACGGAAAATGCCGGGTGCGCATGCAGGTGTTGCCGTGTGCCGGGGTGTAGGCTGCGCTGCCGCCGCAGGCTTCGACCACAAAGTCGGCCACGCGCGCCACCAGTTGGGCAAAGACATCCAGATCCTGGGCGAACAACCCGCCAATGACGCTGCGGCGCAGCAGGGCGTGGTGTTGCGCCACCAGGCGGCGCAAGCCGGCCTCGCCGGCCAGTTCGAGCACGCGCAGGGAGGGGAAGGGCACTTCCGGCAAAATCATCTCTGGCGTGGCCGGCACGCGCTTGCCCGGATGTGGGCCGGCTTGCTGGCAGCTGCAGGTGTGGGCGGCGGGCGGGGTAGTGGGGGTGGCGCTCTGGCACATGGCGTGGGTCCTTGTGGTGGGTGATGTGGTGTTCAGTCATTCAGTCATGAAAAAATTTGGCTGCGCGGCGCGGTATACGGGGGGTAAACCGGTGAGGTGCTGCCGTCTGCTGTCACGCACGCGGTGGCGATGGCTCCAGTGTCTTGCACCCAGGCACCGCCCTCAGCACGGCGCAGGCAGATCGCTGATGTCCAGCCCATACAGCTCGGCCAGCGCCTGCGGTGTCAGCACGGTATTGGGGGGGCCGCTGGCGTGGATCCGGCCATGGGCCAGCAGTGCCACCCGGTCGGCCGCCTGACGGGCGTGGTCGGGATGATGGGTGGTAAACAGCACGCCATAGCCGGCACGGGCCAGTGTGCGCATATGCGCCAGCAAACGCAGCTGGCCGCCGTAGTCCAGGCCGTTGCTGGGTTCATCAAACAGCAGCAGGCGCGCACCCTGGGCCAGGGCGCGGGCAATCAGCACCCGCTGGCGCTCACCGCCAGACAGCTCGGTGTAGCGCCGCCCGGCCAGGTGGGTCAGCGACAGGGTGTCCAGCGCGGCCTCGGCGGCATCGCGGTCAGCGCGGCCAGGGGCGCGCAGCAGGCCGTGGTGCGCCAGCCGGCCCAGCAGTACCACGTCGCGGGCCAGATAGGGAAACGGTGCATGGTGCAGTTGCGGCACATAGGCCAGTTCGCGGGCCAGCGCCCGGCGTGGCCAGTCGGCGAGTGGCCGCTCGCCCAGCCGCACCTGACCACGCGCCGGGCGCAGCAGGCCAAGCAGCAAGCGCAACAGCGTGCTTTTGCCCGCGCCATTGCCGCCCAATAGCGCCAGCACTTCACCAGGTGCCAGGGTCAGCGCCACGCCATCCAGCACCAGCTGCTGACGGTAGGAAAAACTCAGATCGTGGGCGCTCAGGCTCATGTCAGCCATCCCTGACGGGCGCGGCGCAGCACCAGTACAAAGGCCGGAATCCCCAGCAGCTCGGTGAGAATGCCCAGCGGAATTTCAGTAGGCGTGAGCGTGCGGGCCAGTCCGTCGGCCAGCAGCAGGAATATTGCGCCCAGACAGGCACTGACCGGCAGCAGCCGGGCATTACCCGGCCCCACCAGCAAGCGCGCCAGATGCGGCACCAGCAGGCCCACCCAGCCAATCATGCCGGCCAGCGACACAGTCAGCGCCGATGCCAGCGTGGCCAGGCCAATGACCGTGTAGCGCAGTGCGCGCACCGGCACGCCCAGGCTGCGTGCCTCGTCGTCGCCCATTGCCAGCGCATCCAGCGCCCGTCCGCACAGGCACAGGGCCGCCACCGCCACGGCAATGGGCGGGCCCAGCCGCGCCAGATCGGCCAGGCTGGACATCGACAGGCTGCCCATCAGCCAGTACACAATTGCCGGCAACTGGTTATAGGGGTCGGCCAGGTATTTGATCATCGACAGCAAGGCAGTAAACAGCGCGCCGCTGATCATGCCGCCCAGCACCAGGGTAATCAGCGCGCCCCCGCACCAGCTGGCCAGCAGCAGCCCCAGCAGCACGGCAGTGCCACCCAGGGCAAATGCGCCCAGCTGCACCAGCCGCCAGTCGCCGCCATACAACATACCCAGCGCCGCACCTGCCGCCGCGCCGGCCAGCACACCCAGCAGGCCAGGCGACACCAGCGGGTTGCGAAACACCGCCTGATACGCCGCGCCCGAGCTGGCCAGCGCCGCGCCCACCAGCACGGCGGTGAGCACACGCGGCAGGCGGATATCGACAATCACGTTATCCAGCAGCGCCAGCCGCGCCGGGTCGAGGCTAAGCCAGCCCAGCCGTGCCAGCCCATAGCCGGCCACGTCTGCCGGCGTCAGTGGAAACCGGCCAATGCCCAGCGCCAGCAGCATGGCCAGTGCGGTGGCCAGCAGCAGCAACGCCGGCAGCGACAAGCGCAGCAGGCGGCGACTCAGGCTTGGAACCGTCAGCCCGCAGGCGCTCAAGGCCAGCGCCAGGGTGGACAGGGATCGAGGAGTCGGTGTCATCACACGCTTCATTTCAACAAGTGGGTGCCACGGCTCGCGCCGGCTGGCGCAGCGAAATCAGGCTGGCCAGATGCGGTACGGCGGGCAAAGGTGGATCAGCATGACGGCGCGGACGATCCCTGCCGGCGTCGCCATGGTGTGGCGTGGCGCGTGGCTTACTCGAACAGCCGATTGATGTCCGGCTCGCTCAGGGTCACGCCAAAAAAGCGCTGGTAAAACTCACGGGTATGGCGCTGGCGGTCAAATGGCAGCTGTTTGGGGTAGAACAGCCCGGCCAGCCACTGCACGCCAAGCACACGCATGACCGAAGGTGGCCGGTCGATCCAGTTGTGCGGCCAGCGCGGCACGCTGTACACCCGGCCTTCACGCACCGCCTTGACCTGCCGCCAGCGCGGGTCTTGGGCTACCGTGCGGGCAAACTGGGCGTCCTGGGCAATGATGATGTCCGGGGCAAAGGCCAGCACCTGCTCCAGACTGACTTTTTCCATGCCGGTGTGGTCTTTGGGCTCACAGCGGTAGACGTTGTGGCCGCCAGCCAGCTCGATGGCTTCGGTGTGAAAGGATTGGTGGCAGTCGGTGGCCAGCCCGTCCGGGCTTTCGGCGTAGTACACCCGGGGCCGCTGCGCTTGCGGCACCGCTGCCACGCTGCGCGCCACCCGCTGCAGGGCGAGCTCGGTGTAGCTGGCCAGCGCCTGACCGCGTGCCTCCTGGCCAAGCAGCTGGCCGGTGTAGCGCAGGGCCGCTGGCCAGTCGGCCAGGGTGTCCAGCTGGATAAACACCACCGGCAGGCCAATCTTGGCAAACGCCGCCTCAATCCGGCCTTGGTCAATAAACGGGCTCTTCCACGCCAGCGCAATATCCGGGCGCAGGGTAAGCACGGTTTCCGGGTTCATCTGCTGGCCCATGCCAAAAATGCCACCCACCACCGGCAAAGACTGCAAACGCGGCGGGAAATAGCGTTTTGCCTCAGCCGGCAGCGGAAAACTCAGGCCGATCATCTGCTCTGGTGCCAGCGCATGCAGCAGCACATTCAACGGCGGGGCTGAGCCAAACACCCGTTCAATCCGCTCCGGTGCCTGCACCTTGCGGCCCGTCATATCGACAATCTCGCGCGCCTGGGCGCTGCCCATCAGCAGCAGGGCGGCCAGGGTGAAGCAAAAACGGCGATGCATGGACATGCTCCTTGATCCAGTCTTCCACATTTGGCAGCGTGCTGATTGATTCAGGAAACGGGCTTCTGTCAACATCACCACCCAGAAAAATCAACACCCTGGATCCCCGCCTGCGCGGGGATGACGGTTTTTCAGCGCTTTGTTCAGAACGCCAGCTTGACCTTGGCCACCAGCGTGCGTGGCGCGCCGGGGTAATAAATTGCCCCATTGCTGCTGGTGTTGATCTCGCTGGTGCTCACCTGGCTGATATAGCGGCGGTCAAACACATTCAGCACCGCCAGTGACCCTTCCCAACTGCCCCAGCGCGCCTTGCCGGCGTAGCTCAGCGTCAGGTCGCTGGTCACATAGCCTGGCATGCGTTCGGTATAGGTGCTGGTGGCCCAGCGAGGCCCGACGTATTGCACTGTGGGGGCCACGGTCACGCCCTGCCACTGCCAGGCTGCGCCCAGATTGGCCATTAGCTTGGGCACGTCTGGCAGTTGCTTCCCCTTGACCGACAGGCGCGCGCCACCGGTGGTGCGCACATCGTCAATAAATTCCGAGCGGCTATAGGCCAGCGCGCCAAACAGGCGCAGGCCGGCTTGCGGGCTCCAGCCGCTGGCCAGTTGCACGCCGTAGGCGCGGGTTTCGCCAATATTTTGCGAGTACACCGTGCGGGTCTGGTCGCTGTAGACACTCACCCCCTTGTGATGCGAGCGGCCCAGGTAGAGCGTGGGTTCCACATAGCCCCGCGCCAGTTGCCAGCGCGCGCCCACGTCCAGCTGGGTGCTCAGCTCGGGTTGCAGCTGGTCCCAGTATTGCTGGCTGGTGGTGATCGACCCGGAGGGGGCCTGATTGTAGGCGTCAAACGACGGCGCGCCGATATTGCGCCCCAGGCTGGCGCGCAGTTCCAGTTTTGGGTCGAGCGCATACGACACGCCCAGTTGCGGCAGCCAGTAGCTCAGGCTGCGGCCAGTGACGCTGCGGGCGGCATTTTTGCTGGCCCGGTTCAGCGCCGTATCGGCTGATGTCTCCCAGCCAGCGCCGGTGCCAGCGGTGTAGGCGTCAATCGACGGCAGGGTTTCCCGCGCATAGCGCAGCCCGCCCTGCACCGTCAGCGCGCCAAAACGCTGCTGAGCGGTAGCGTAGGTGTGGGCAAAGGTATGGCGGTCCACCACCTTGGACAGCAGCGACCAGCGGTCAAACTGCAGGCTGCCGTTGCGGATCAGATACTGCTGGCGGGCAGTGGGCGGGCCTGGCGGTTCGGTTGAGGTCCAGCTGTGGCCCAATTTGACTTCGGTGTCGCCCAGCAGGGTGCGCAGCTCGCTGCTGATGCCGTAGGTGCTGTGGTCAATCAGCCATTTCTGCACCTGGTTGTCGGCGCTGCCGGCATACAGGTAGTAGCCTTCTTCCTTGGCGTAAAATGGCTTGACCGTCAGCGTGGTGGTTGCGCTCAGCGGGTATTCCAGCACCGCCAGCAGGGCTTCGTTGCGAAAATCCTGGCGGTTGTAGTCGTAATGCTGGGCAACATTGCGGTTGTCCGGGTAGTCGTTGCGCCAGTGGTTGGCCAGGTCGGTGGCTTCGCGGTAGGTCAGTGCCTTGTAATTGTGCTGCGACTGGTCGTTGCGGGCGTACAGCAGTTGCAGGGTGGCCAGGCCCAGCCGCTGGCGGATGCCCAGTTCCAGGTTGTCACGGTTGGCCGGGGCCTGGCCCAGGCCGCGCCATTTGTCTGCCGAGGTGTCGGACGCCGACAGGAATACCGCTGTGCCACTGGCCAGTTCACCACTGTCCAGGCGGACAAACAGGCGCTGGAAGTGTTCCGACCCCACCGCCAGCGACACTTCCCCGCCGGCCTGGGCCTGTGGCCAGCGCAGCTGGCTGTTCAGCGCGCCATAGGTATTGAACAGGCCGGCCTGGTCGGCGCTGACCGGCCCCTGGGCAAAGCTCAGCCCGGCCAGGTTTTCCTTGTCAAACAGAAACAGATAACCCGGCCCTGGCCCCGGCCCGCCCAGCGAGAGGCCTTCCACCGTGCCAGACACGCCGTGGGTGCTCACTTCGCCGCGCACGCGCATGCCCTTTTGCCCGCCCTGCATATTGTTCAGGCCGTAGGCGTCCACCGTGCTGACCTTCACTCCAGGTAATTCGGCCACGGCGGTATACGGGTTGGTTCCGCCGGGCGAATCAAACACCCCCAGCGCATCGCGCCCTACCCGGTACACCGTGGACGGACTGTTGCGGTCGGGCGTCAGCCAGCCAGTATCCTGCTGCAGCGGAGCGCGAACCTCCACCTCGGGCAGCACCGTCGGCTCTGCCGCCAGGCAACTGCCCCAGCACCCTGCCAGCAGGGCAGGCAATAGCCGGGGGCGCGGCCAGTTCAATCGCGTATCTGTCATCTGCGCATTCCTTGATCGTGTTCAGCCATAAGTTCTGTGCCTGCCCGACATACGCAATAGTTTTATCTATATAACGCAAGACGTGGGCAGGCCATGGCTTAACAGCAAGGACTGGGCCTGATGGTAAAAATACGTAAATTCATTGGTTTGTGCGGGAGGCAGGTATGGCAGCTACATCGTTATGTTATTTTTAATACAACGATTGTCGCACATCGTGCAAATCGTGCAATCAGACTGGCGCAATACCGGCCTGCGCCAGGCGGGGTCAGACCAATGCCCGGCCAAGGGCCGGGCATTTGATCGGGGAGTTACCCATTCAGCCAGCACACCGCTGCTGGCCTGGTGCAAGCCGCATGCGCTTACACCATAAAATCCCAGCCGGTTGGCCCGACATAATGGGTTTTCATTTCCGGCGACTCAACAAACGCCGTCGCCACCTGATCCAGCGACACCGAACCCGACTTCAGCAACTGCACCCACGCCGCCTTGCCGCCTGCATCGGAATTCCGCCCCAGCAGTGCCTGGTAGAGCATTTCCACGTCGTTCACCGGGTCGCCGGTCAGCGCCCAGCCGCGCGCCTGGCCTTCGGCGGTTTTCATCATGTTCAGTGCCATGCTGCCCATGCTGTAGCCCTTGGCCTGCAGCTCACCAAAGTAATCAAAACCGTAGATGTCGGCCTGACGACCCAGTACCTTCTGGTACATCCCGGCCAGCGCATTCAGCGCCGGTGCGCTTTCCACCGCCACGCTGGCATCGCCAAACTGCAGGGTTTCGCTGTTCACCACCAGCGTGCTCTTGCTTGGGTCGGCTTTGTTGATCACCTTGACGAAGCCATGGTGTTTTTCCACGGTGTAGTCGTCGGCCTTGCCGGTGAATTTGGCGGTGTCGGAGTCGGTGCCGCCGTGCAGGATGTTCTGGCCGTTTTCCCCGCTGAGGGTGTCGTTGCCGCCCTGGCCAAACAGTTTGTCGTTGCCACGGGTGTTGGTCAGGACATCGTTGCCCGATCCGGCGTAGACGGTGTCGTCGCCAGCGCCCAGGTCGAGGGTTTGCGCCTTGCTGTCGGCCACCAGCAGCTGGTTGCCGTCGCCGGTGGTCACCGACACGCTGCCCACAATGGCGGCAAAGTTCACGTTCTCCAGGCCCACGGTGCTGTTGGTTGGCAAGTGGGTGAAGTCCAGCACCAGGGCGGTGTCGGTGTTGCTGTCTGCGGTCTGGTCACGGAATACCAGTGTGCCACTGGCATCCTGGCTGGAGTCAGCGCGGACCACCACGGTGCGCACCCACAGCGCGGTGCTGCCGGGCAGGGAGTTAAGGAAAGATTGCCCCAGGCTCACCATGGCGGTCTGGTCAGCGGATTGCTCGGTGGTGTGGCTGCGGATGGCGATGAGCAGGTCGGTGTTGCCTGGCTGGGTGCTGTCGCCGCCTTCCACGGTCATGCCGATGCCGGTGGGAATCTCGCCCTTGATCTGGGTGCGCCCATCGCTGACTGCCAGCGGAATGTCGGCGCTGCCACTGGAAGTGTCCTGCTCCTGCCGCTCACGGCTGATCACCGGAATAATCAGCGTATTGACTTGTGAGCCATCGACGCGGGTCATGGTGGTGGACGCCACCGCCACGCCATCGACCAGCGGAATGCTGGGGGTGACCGGCGGTGTGGGCGTGACCGGCGCAGGTGGCTCGGGCACGCTAGGCGTGGGTGGCGTCGGATCCACCGGCACGGTGGGCGTGGTCGGTGTGGTGGGTTCCGTCGGCGTGGTCGGCACCGTTGGCGTGGTCGGCACCGTCGGCACCGTCGGTGTGGTTGGGGTGGTGGGAGGTGTCGGGTCCGGCGGGGTCGGATCGCCGCCACCACCGCCTCCACCACCACCGGCAGCACTAATCGTGATGGTCTGCGCTTGGTCAACGGTCAGCCCGCCAGCGTCAGTGGCACGGGTCATCACCTTGTAAGTACCATCGCTCAGCGCCGTTCCGCCTACTTTGAGGGTGTTGCCGGTAATAGTGAACTTGCTGTTGTCGGCATCATTGGTGCCATTGCCCGCTACCAGGGTAAAGGTGTGGGTGTCGCCAGCGTCTGGGTCCACGGCGGCCAGCGTGCCTACCGAAGCACCGGTGATGGCGGTGCTGCTGGTCAGCCCGGCACTGGTGAAGTTGGCGGCGGTAGGTGCTTCGTTGACGTTGGTGACGCTGATGGTCACCGCCTTGCTCACGGTGTTGCTGGCGGCGTCAGAGGCAATCACGTTGATGCTGTAGCTGGATTTGGTTTCGTAGTCCGCCGAGCCGTTGAGGGTGACCACGCCAGAGCTGCTGCCAATGCTGAAAGCGCTGGCGTCGG
>Ga0209599_10000132_pt1 | contig 52828 bp, 49 predicted proteins | sample Shrwel_input2_FT_FD_187534 | JGI IMG/M metagenome (GOLD analysis project Ga0209599, IMG submission 187534) | Subsurface microbial communities from deep shales in Ohio, USA - Utica-3 well 1 S input2 FT (SPAdes) (version 2) ...
GTCTTAACAAGCCTTGTCAAGTTTTATTTGATTTTTTTGCTATAAAACGTTGTTTTGTACTTTTTTTCGTCAGTTTTTTTGTGTATTTATATTCGAACAAGCTTATAAATGAAAAAAGTTCTTGAATAGGAATGCCCTGCTTGAAAAATTATGACACACCCCCATATTTAACAAACTACAGTTCAATTGAACCTATTTTTTATTTAAAGCAAGCGGATCAAATCCAAAACATTCCTCGTGAATTGTGCTATCATGCACGGTTTTTCACCGCCACAGATTCAACAAAAGAGTAAGCAAAGATGAGCGATATGAATTCCCCTACTTCGCAAGTAGCGGCTCTGATTAGCCGAGGCAAAGAACAAGGTTACTTAACTTACGCTGAGGTTAACGATCATCTCCCAGACTCAATTACAGAAAGTGAGCAAATTGAAGACATTATTCAAATGCTTCAAGATGTCGGGATTCCTGTGCATGAACGTGCGCCTGAAACTGATGACACCATGTTCGGTGAATCAACTGAAGCAGCTGATGAAGTTGCAGAAGAAGAAGCGGCAGCAGTATTAGCGTCAGTTGAAAGTGAGCCTGGTCGTACCACTGATCCAGTTCGTATGTATATGCGTGAAATGGGAACTGTTGAACTTCTCACACGTGAAGGCGAAATTAGTATTGCGAAACGTATCGAAGAAGGTATACGTGACGTTTTACACTCAATCGCTTACTGGCCAAATGCTGTTGAAGTCGTTTTAAAAGAATATAATGATTTTTTAACTGGCGAGCGTCGTCTTGCTGATATTCTTTCTGGTTATTTAGATCCAGAATCTGATGAAGAAATTCCAGAAGTTCTTGAAGAAGCTGAAATTGAAGTAGCTGGCACTCCAGCAACGGCAAAAGAAGTAAAACTTGACGATGAAGATGAAGACGAAGAATCAGAAGGTGATGATGATTCTGAAGGCGAATCAGGTCCAGATCCAGAAATTGCTAAGGCTCGTTTTACTGAGCTAGAAAATGCTTGGAATGATACCAAAGCTATTATCAGCAAACATGGTCGTAATAGCGAAGAAGCAAAAGTTGCGCTTGAATCATTAGCAACTGTGTTTATGATGTTCAAATTTACACCGCGTCTATTTGACATTATTTCAGAAATGATTCGCGGCACTCATGATCAAATTCGTACTAATGAACGTGAAATCATGCGTTATGCAGTTCGTCGTGGTCGCATGGATCGTACAACTTTCCGTATGACTTTCCCTGAGCAAGAATCAAACCCTGCTTGGTTAGATGAGCAAATTGCAAAAGCACCTGCCGAAACAAAAGCACATTTAGAAAAAGTTCGCCCAGATGTATTAGCATTCCAACAAAAGATTGCTGACATCGAAAAAGAACTAGATCTAAACGTTAAAGAAATTAAAGATATTTCTAAACGTATGGCTGTAGGCGAAGCGAAAGCTCGTCGCGCTAAGAAAGAAATGGTTGAAGCCAACTTACGTTTGGTAATTTCGATTGCGAAAAAATATACGAACCGTGGTTTACAATTCCTTGATCTTATTCAGGAAGGTAACATTGGTTTGATGAAAGCTGTAGACAAGTTTGAATATCGTCGTGGTTATAAATTCTCGACCTATGCAACTTGGTGGATTCGTCAGGCAATTACGCGTTCGATTGCCGACCAAGCACGTACAATTCGTATTCCAGTGCACATGATTGAAACAATCAACAAAATCAATCGTGTTTCACGTCAACTTCTTCAAGAGATGGGACGTGAGCCTACACCTGAAGAGTTAGGTGAACGCTTAGAAATGGATGAAGTAAAAGTTCGTAAAGTGCTTAAAATCGCTAAAGAACCGATTTCGATGGAAACACCGATCGGTGATGATGAAGACTCGCATCTTGGTGACTTCATTGAAGATGGCAATATCACATCTCCTATTGATGCTGCTACTTCAGAAGGCTTAAAAGAAGCAACTCGCGAAGTGCTTGAAAACTTAACTGAACGAGAAGCTAAAGTATTGAAAATGCGTTTTGGTATCGATATGCCAACCGACCATACTTTAGAAGAAGTAGGTAAACAATTTGATGTAACACGTGAGCGTATTCGTCAAATTGAGGCGAAAGCATTACGTAAACTACGTCACCCTTCTCGCTCAGAACACTTACGTTCATTCTTGGAAAATGACTAATATTGGGAAATTTTGAGTGATGGTGAGAGCCATCTTTCACGACTTGAAACTAAACATTTCATCCCCATCTAGTTATTAGATCAAAAAGCGCCTGCACTGATGCAGGCGTTTCAAATTAAGAGGTTGCTCATGTTAGACCGCACTCCTTCTCGTGAATTGCAAGAACATCTTTGGGTTTTCCCGATGGACTATCCAATCAAATTGATTGGTAATGCAGGGGATGAACTTCGAGTAGCTGTTGTTGATATTTTGCAGAAGCACTTCCCAGAATTTGATGGAGGTACTGTTAAAGTTCAGCCATCACGTACAGGTAAATACCATTCTTTAACTGCGCAATTACGCTTTGAAGAGTTGGAGCAAGTTCATGCTTTATATGCAGATCTTGCAGCTTGTCCTTTAATTAAGACAGCGCTTTAAAAAAGGAATCCAAAATGCGAAGGTATTTTGGATTTTTTTTAGATTATAAAAATATACAACCATACAAGCTACTGATAAAATTAAATATATTTATGTTTATCATTTAAGCATTTTGTGAAATAACGGATGAAAATAAGATTCTTAGTTTCCACAACCATGATTTTAGCATCAAGTTTTTGCTATGCTAAAACAGCAAATTTTATATGGCAAGATGAGCTATGCGAGTTTAAAGGTGTTTACGATGCTGACAAATACTCTGAAAAACAATTAAGCGATACCGTTAAAATGATGCAACAGCGTCATACAACTCTACTGAATAGTAAGTCCTATGCTTTTAAACCGAGTCAAATTGCAGAAATCAATGTGGATCTGATTCGGAAAGAATATGAATTAACAAAGAAAGAATTAAAAAGCTTACACCCTATTCCACTGAAAGAATTTGAGCAATTAAAAGATCGTTTACTAGGTTATCTTGATCAGGAATATAAACATCACTATTTAACGGCTGTTGCCTTTTCACAACCTCAGAAACTGTTAATACCAACGTATGGAATACAATGTTTATCCATTGCAAAATCATTAAATACTCAAGATAAATCTCAATTATTGGATAATGCAAAATTATCAATGCAACGAGAAAATAAAGAACAGTTAAAATTAGGCAATGATCCTCAATTTTTAGCAAAACGTACTCAAGACTTTTACTCTAAACTACAAAGTAATGAGGCTGTTCAATATGCTCAAATTCAACTAATTCGTGAATGGTCAAACTGTGTGAATCCTCATCCATCGAGTAACGATCAGTTAGAGCAGATTTTCCGTAAAAAAGTATTTATTCAGTCAAAGGAAGTTTACTGTGACGAACCTTGATAAACCCAGCTTAATCGTTCGCTGTTTTCATGATCTAGAGGATTACACGACTCGCTTTGAAGCAATGAAAGAGTTTACAGCGAATCGTGATGAAACTACGCCTGATGAAATTTGGTTATTGCAACATCAAGAGGTTCTCACTCAAGGTCAAACTGGTAAAGCTGAACATATCCTCACTCAAAGCCACTTGCCTATTGTACATACAGATCGTGGTGGACAAGTAACTTGGCACGGCAAAGGACAACTAGTTGCTTATTTCTTATTGGATTTAAATCGTTTGAAATGGCATGTACGCACTTTGGTGAGCTTTGCTGAACAAGCAATGATTGATTTGCTTAAAATGTACAACATCGAAGCTTATGCAAAACCAGATGCGCCTGGCGTGTATGTGGATGGTCGAAAAATTGGATCTCTAGGTTTTAAAATTCGTCGCGGACGTAGCTACCATGGCTTAGCTTTAAATATCGATTGTGATTTAACAGGTTTTCAAACGATTAATCCGTGTGGATACACTGGTTTAGAAATGGTACGCTTACAAGACCTATTAAGTGACTACCCAAGTTTTGAGCAGCTCTGTCAAGATATTATCCAGTATTTAAAAAATACAGATTACTTTCATGACCTCGTAGTCAAATCTGAATAAACTACTTTTCAATTACAAAGAAATAAATTAGAGTAAATACTCTAAATTTGCTTTTGCATAATTTTAACAAGGGATACGCAAGTGATTTCGACCAAAGCAGTGAAGCCCACTTTGCAATTTGCCTACGTAAAACTCATGATGGATGTTGTTGGTCGTGGTTTAGTAATGGCAAGCCAAGTGGATAATGAAGTACAAGAGGAAGTGTCTAAATTTCCTGTTGGTTTTGTGCTTTCAATGAATGTTTTCCCAAATGGACCAGCATTTGTTGCAAAAGTAACAGAAGAAAAGCAATTAGAACTTTTACCAAATTATAAAGGTAAGCCTGATCTAACCATCACATTTAAGCATTTAACCCATGCATTTTTAGTTTTCTCTTTTCAAGAGAGTACAGCACAAGCTTTCGCAAATGATCGCATGATTGCAGATGGAGATGTATCGAGCGCTATTCGCCTCGTACGCTGTTTAAATAAGATGGAGGCATTAATCTTACCTAAACTGATCGCCTCACTTGCGGTAAAACGTTATCCAGCAGAATTAACATTGAAACAAAAATTCTCTGGTGCAAAAAATATCTATCTTAAAGTCGCACAATCTTACTTTAAACGGAGTGCATAACATGGCTAAGCCTTATTACGAATTTTTCTGTCCTGTAAAAGTAATTGCTGGTAATGCTGCGTTAGAGCACATCCCTTTTGAACTTGCTACTTTGGGTGCAAAACGCCCAATGATCATTACAGATAAAGGCGTTCGTGCAAATGGATTATTAAGCCCAATTGAAGCTGCATTTAGCACAACAGATGCTGTCATCGGTGCAATTTTTGACGATGTTCCGCCAGACTCAAGCTTAGAAGTGGTCCGCTTAGCTGCCGAAACTTATCGTAAGCAAAATTGTGATGCAATCATTGCAATTGGTGGTGGTTCGGTCATTGACACCTCAAAAGCAACCAACATTTTAGTTTCAGAGGGTGGCGATGATTTACTTCAGTACTCTGGTGCACATAATCTTCCGAAGCCACTAAAACCATTTTTTGTGATTCCAACCACATCAGGTACAGGTTCAGAAGTGACCATGGTTGCTGTTGTATCTGACGTTCAACGCAATGTGAAGTTAGCGTTCGCATCTTATTATCTTATGCCTCATGCAGCGATTCTTGATCCACGCATGACCATGACATTGCCGCCTCATCTTACTGCAATGACGGGCATGGATGCACTGACGCACTGTGTTGAAGCATATACATGCTTAGCTGCAAATCCACTGAGTGATGCTTATGCAAGTGCGGGCATCAAGAAAATTAGCGAAAATTTATTTAAAGTTTTAGATAACCCAAGTGATGCCCAAGGTCGTTTAGAGCTTGCTCAAGCATCAACTATGGCGGGTATCGCATTTTCTAACTCAATGGTTGGTTTAGTTCATTCACTCGGTCATGCTTTAGGTGCTGTTGCGCATCTCCCACACGGACTTTGCATGAACTTATTTCTACCTTATGTGCTTGAATACAACAAAGAGATCAATGGCGATAAAATTGGTGAGTTATTACTACCACTTGCTGGTGCGGATATTTACGCACAAACACCTGCCAATCTGCGCGCCGATAAAGCAATTGCAACGATTTTAACCATGCGTGATCGTTTATTCAGCTTAACCAAGTTACCACGTACTTTACGTGAAACTGGCAAAGTGACTGAAGCGCAATTAGATGAAGTTGCAGAAAAGGCATTAAATGATGGTTCAATCATTTATAATCCGAAAGAAGCAAACTTGCAGGATATTCGTGCAATTTTACAAAAAGCTTGGTAATTCATTTATTTAATTAATTTTTTACAAGCAAAAATCCCCAATACCTATTCGATATTGGGGATTTTATATTTTAGGTGAATCTTTATTCATCGGTTTGTCTCGCAAATTGGCAAAAAAATTGCTAAAAAAAACATAAAAGTGCTGACAATTTATAGGGATTTGAGATAAATTGGCGCACTTCTTATTCCTTTAGGGGGGATCATTTCGTCTCAAATGATCCTTAAACCATAGCTGATCCTTGATCAACGATTACGAGGATAACGCCGTTGACAAATATCTCTGGGACTCCATCGGTAGCTAAGCTGCAAAAAACGCTAGGTCTCTGGCACATTATTATTATTGGCTTAGCCTATATTCAACCCATGACGTTGTTTGATACTTTTGGGTTAGTATCTGAAGAAAGTCATCATCATGTTCCGACTTCTTATATTGTTGCCTTAGTTGCAATTTTATTCACATCGATCAGTTATGGTCACATGATTCGCCGTTACCCATCATCAGGGTCGGCTTACACCTATGCGCAAAAATCTATCCATCCAAACGTTGGTTTTATGGTGGGATGGTCTTCATGGCTAGATTATTTGCTTTCGCCAATGGTCAATATTATTTTGGCCGTCATTTATCTTGAAGCATTGTTTCCAGATGTGAATCATTGGGTTTGGGTGATTGTCCTAACTGCATTTATGACAGGGATTAATCTACGTGGCGCACGTTTTGTTGCGAACTTTAACAGTCTGATTGTTTTAGTCCAACTGATTGTAATTGCTGTATTCACCTATTTAGTTTATAGCAAATTACAAATGGGTTATAACGCCGAAGGTGTAATTACTGCAGAAACTCGTTATCAGCTTTGGAGCTTAGAACCTTTCTGGAATGAACTCACCTCAGTTGGTGCATTAGTTACAGGCGCAACCTTACTGTGTTTCTCATTTACAGGCTTTGATTCACTCAGCTCTCTTGCTGAAGAAACCAAAGACACTGAAAAGACTTTGCCGAAAGCAATATTCTTAACAGCTTTATTTGCTGGTGTGATTTTCATTATCAGCACTTACTTCATGCAAATCTATTTTCCTAATGATCCAAAAAGCTATTTCCAAGATGTCGCAGCGACTCAACCAGATATTCTATTATTGGTTGGTGGTTCATTGTTCCAATCTTACGTACTTGCTTTTGCGATTGTGACAGTCATGGCATCTGGGATTTCTGCGCATGCAGGTGTGTCTCGTTTGATGTATGTTATGGGCCGTGATGGGGTGATTAATAAGAAAATCTTTGGTCATATTAGTCCTAAAACCTTTACACCTTCATACAACATCCTGATTGTAGGATTGGTTGCGTTGAGTGCAGGCTTTATGAGTCTGGATGTTGTGATTTCTATGATCAGCTTTGGTGCTCTGATTGCCTTCACCTTTGTGAACCTGTCAGTGATTTCACGTTATGCTCTACGTGACGGTCGCACCAAGACGTTCAAAGATATTCTAAGCTTTGTGATTATTCCTCTCTTAGGATTTATCAGCGTGTTTGCGATGTGGCTTGAAATTGAAGACACTGCATTAAAATACGGTTTATGGTGGGCAATGTTTGGTATTTTATACCTTGGTTATAAAACCAAAGGCTTTAAATACAATGCCCCTCAACATAATGAGTTTGATGACCGATAACATTTCACAATTCAAAAAAGGCGCTCAATGCGCCTTTTTTATTTTTTAAAATTATCCATGCAATTTATCAACAATAGATTGCACACGTTTCGCATAAAGCTTGGCTGTTTCCAAGTCCCCTGTAGGAATCTCATCCGTACTCGCATCTGATGGCGATTGAACCAACAAACCAACAGAACCCCCTAAGTTATTTACATCTTCACGTTTCGCATCTTTGGTATTGGCTGGCAACAAACCTAAGCTAACCCAAATTCCACCATGCTGAGATGCCAAGGTTTGTAATTGGATCAAAGTGATTTGCTTATCACCATTCAAGCTAGCACTGTTGGTAAAACCAGCAAAAACTTTATCTTGCCAACCACGAGTAAACCAAATCTTTGAGGAAGCATCAGCAAATTTCTTAAACTGCCAAGGTGTCGCTGCCATATAGGTTGGTGCTCCAAACACAATTCCTTGTGCAGTATTGAGTGTCTGCCAATCTTGTTCAGTAATATCACCATTCTGATCAATTTCAATCAAAGCTGCGTCAATTGCACCCGCAAAAGTTTCAGCAACAACTTTGGTATGGCCATAGCCAGAGAAGTATACAACCGCAATTTTTGTCATCGGATAATCCAAAATTTTTAAAAAGTTCGATTTAATGATATATTTTAGAAACTAGGTGTCAATTAGTTACCTAATGGTAACTGGGTAGTATCAGCCAAGAAAATGAGAGTATTTAAATGAATCAGGCATTAAAATATAATATTTATCAACAACATTGCCCTGCTCGTTTATTTTTTGAAAAAATTGCAGATAAATGGGTTTTACTGATTATTAATGTATTAGCCAGAGAAACTCAGCACTTCAATTTACTAAAAAAGAGCATTCAAGGTATTTCACCTAAAGTCCTTTCCCAAAAGCTAAAAATGCTGGAACGCGATGGTTTTATCGAAAGACAGGTCCAGAATACGTCTCCAATACGTGTTGATTATTCATTAACATCACTAGGACAAGAAGTAGCCAAAATGGCGTTTCAATTAAAAGATTGGGCTGAAAGTAATATTGAAAAAGTAATATCAGCTCAGCATAAGTTTGACTCAGCCTCAAAACAAGAAAACGACTTAAAGTAGATCACTTTAAGCCGTTTTAGTTGTTCAATATTAAATTTAAACTAAAGCCTTGAAACCCTGCTGTCTCCATGCTTCATATACGATTACGGCTGTCGCATTGGAAAGATTCAAACTTCTTGAATTTTCAGCCATAGGTAGACGAATCCACTGATCTTGTGGGAACATTAAACGTACCTGTTCAGGTAAACCACGCGTTTCAGGCCCCATTAACAAGGCAACTGGACGATTAAGATCGACGGTATGCGGTGTTGCTGTACCTTTGGTCGTGAGTGGAAATACATGCTCAACACCTTTAGACTTTAGATCAGCAAGACACAATTCAATATTGTCCCATATCAACATTCTTGCCCATTCGTGATAGTCCAAACCAGCGCGTTTTAACTTTTTATCATCGAGTTCAAAACCTAAAGGTTTGACTAGGTGTAATTGTGCACCTGTATTAGCACATAAACGAATGATATTACCTGTATTCGCTGGAATCTCAGGTTCGTATAGGACAACATGAATCACAAATTTTCTCTACTTTTAATAATCCCTCCTAACCTCCCTTTTTTAAAGGAAGTCTAGGGAGAATGTTATTGCCATTTTAACTGCTCACGTAGACTCACCACTTCACCAATAATAGTTAAAGTCGGTGCTACGATATGATGTTCAGACACTTTGGTGGCTATATCAGCTAAGGTTCCAACAACAACTTTTTGTTCAGGTGTTGTACCTTTAGAGATCAATGCAACAGGCATGGTTGGACGTTGGCCGTGTGCAATTAATTGTTCACAAATACGCTCCAAGCCGACCAATCCCATATAAAGGACTAAAGTTTGGTTTTCATACACCAGTTCATTCCAAGGTAACTCAGGTGAGCCTTCTTTTAGATGCCCTGTTAAGAAACGTACACTTTGCGCATAATCACGATGGGTTAATGGAATCCCTGCATAAGCCGAACAACCTGAAGCAGCAGTAATACCAGGAACAACTTGAAAAGTCACATTGGCTTCCACCAACTCTTGAATTTCCTCTCCACCACGTCCAAAGATAAAAGGATCGCCGCCTTTTAAGCGACAAACACGTTTACCTTGCTGTGCATATTCAACCAATAAAGCATTGATACCATCTTGTGGAACCGAGTGATTAGAACGGGCTTTACCCACATAAATCTTTTCGGCATCACGACGACACAAATCTATGATAGGCGCAGACACCAAGCGATCATAAATCACTACATCCGCTTGCTGCATCAGGCGTAATGCTTTTAAGGTCAAAAGCTCAGGATCACCTGGACCCGCACCGACCAAATACACTTCACCTTTCGGTGCTGTCCATTCAGTTAATGCCTGCTCAATCAGATCATTCGCCACATCAATATTGCCATTGAAAACCTGTTCTTTCAGCGGACTGGCGTACAAATTTTCCCAGAAGATACGACGCTCATCAGGATTGACAATTTTGGCTTTAACTTGCTTACGCCATTGCCCCGAAAACTCAGCCAATTTACCCATGCCGTGCGGCACAATGGTTTCGATCTGAGTGCGTAGTTGTCTAGATAAAACAGGTGATGCACCATTGGAAGCAACCGAGATCACCAACGGTGAACGATCAATAATCGCAGGCACCATGAATCGACAATGTGGAATATCATCAACACTGTTGACTAACAGATTACGTGCTTCACTTTGCTCAAAAACGGCTTTATTGACATCAGGCTGATCTGTTGCTGCAATCACCAAACGATAAGGCGTAGCCAAAAAACTTTCAGAAAAAGGGGCTTGAATATATTGCCCTTTTGATTGCTCAATAAGTTGGCGTAATTCAGGGATGATATCTGGTGCAATCACATCAACAATTGCACCAGCTTTAACAAGCAAGTTTGCTTTGCGGTAGGCAATATGCCCACCACCCACAATCAGACAACGTTGCTGCTGCAACTTTAAAGAGATTGGGAAAATTTCCACATCACGCCTCTATATTTTCAATCTGATTGAACTAAAGCAAAAACTATGCACAAAATCGATGCAATGTTTAATCGATGTAGCTAATACCGCCCATATATGGACGTAAAACTTCAGGAATTTCGATTGAACCATCAGCGCGTTGATAGTTTTCCATCACTGCAAGCAAGGTACGACCCACTGCCAGACCCGAACCATTTAAAGTATGCACCAATTCGATCTTCTTCTGATCGACACGGTAACGCGCTTTCATACGGCGTGCTTGGAAATCACCCATATTTGAGCAGCTTGAAATTTCACGATAAGTGTCTTGGCTCGGCACCCATACTTCTAAGTCATAAGTTTTAACTGCACCGAAGCCCATATCACCACCACAGAGCAAAATCTTACGATATGGCAAACCAAGTGCTTGCAAAATGCCCTCTGCATGTGCAGTTAATTCTTCAAGTGCCTGCATAGAGTGCTCTGGTTTTACGATTTGCACCATTTCGACCTTATCGAATTGATGTTGACGAATCAAACCTCGAGTATCACGCCCATAAGAACCTGCCTCACTACGGAAACATGGTGTATGTGCAGAATATTTCAACGGCAAACGATCAGCATCAATAATTTCGTCACGCACAAAGTTCGTAATCGGCACTTCGGCTGTTGGAATCAAGTAATACTCTTTTTCACCTTGTAGCTTGAATAAGTCTTCTTCAAACTTAGGTAGTTGACCAGTACCACGTAAAGTATCTGCATTGACTAAGTAAGGAACATAAGCCTCGGTATAACCATTTTTAAGCGTATGTGTATCAAGCATAAATTGGGTTAAAGCACGTTGCAAACGTGCCAAAGGCCCTTTCAACACACTGAAACGCGAACCTGTTAATTTTGTTGCCGTTTCAAACTCAAGACCGCCCATCCATTCGCCAAGATCAGTATGATCTTTAATTTCGAAATCAAATTGGCGCGGTGTGCCCCACTTTAAAATTTCTAGATTATCACTTTCATCTTTACCTTCTGGAACAGACTCATCAGGTAAGTTTGGAATAGCTAAAGACTTTTGTTCAAGCTCCGTTTGCAACTCAGCCAAAGCCACTTCTGCTGCCTTGATCTCATCACCAATGGCAGACATACGTGCCATAATTTCGGAAGCATCTCCACCCGACTTTTTGATTTGACCCACTTGTTTTGCACCAGCATTACGCTCTGCTTGTAAATTTTCAGCTTTGGATTGTAAATCTTTACGGCGAACTTCTAAATCAGCCCACTCTTGCACATTTAGCTGAATACCACGTTTTGCTAAAGCAGCATTTACCGCTTCAATATTATTTCTGAGTAATTTTGGGTCGATCATAATCAATCATGAATAGAGAAAAAACTGGCTATAGTGTAAGGCTTTAACCTAAAAAAATACAGTGATTGGCAATAAAGTCTTAGCACCCACAGCTAAGATGTAGGCGCTGAGATAAACTAATTAGGATCTTTAGGTAAGCTCGGTAAATATTCTGCTTTCACAAACTGCTTGGCCGCATAGTACGGTAGTGTCAATTCGCTCATCCCTTCCGCATAAGACGCTAACTCATAAAGTGGGTAAACAAATACAATCCCATTGACACCATAATAATAATTGTCGCTTACCTGTAGATCATCTTTTTTAATGCTGTGATCTTCTAACCAGTTCTGATTAGAGGCATAAAGTTCATCACGTAGTTTGGTATTCATATCAGGTTTAAGCAACTCACTGACCGTAATGTGTTTTTTATTGCTTAAGTCAAAATTCACAAATTCTTGATGTGACATGCCATGTGCAGCGCCAGCAGAATAGGAATAACTCTGAATCGCAAAAGTCGCTAAGTTATAATTTTGCCCAACAAAACGAACATAAGTACTGCTTTCACTCAGTGAGGGTTCATCTGCTGGTACTTTTACTTTTTGATCTGCGATATTAGAAAACGCATTCGGCTCTGCCTTTTTCATACGATTCACGAAATATTCATCAATCCATTTCTGATTGGTTTCAACTGTTTGCAAATCATAACTAGTACAGCCATCCTCCAAACAGACTTTTTGTTTTGGAATTTTAACTGTCACCACTTTTGCATGAATCAATGGAATATCCACTTTTTCAGTTGTCGCAGCAGTATCTTGTTTTGGTTGACAACCCGCCAATACAACAACTGTCAGAATTGGGATCAGTGGAATAATTTTTAATAGTTGTGAAGTATTCATCGTCATGCAAGTCTCTGATGTTTTTCTTCACTATACAAAGCCTTGTCCTGAGATGAAATTAAGAAATGTATCCAACTTTCACAGAAAAGCCGCAACATGTGCGGCTTTTTGAATAGGTAAAGAATTACTGATCAATAATATCAGTGCCTTTCGGCGGCGTGAAATTAAATACCGATGCTGGAATTGGTTGATTCACTTTAATATTACTGAAACGTACATAAGTCGTCTGACCTAATGAGTCCGCTAATACCATTAAATTAGGGGCCTTGTTCGCTCCAAAACTAATCGTTAAGCTTTGAAATGCACCATCTTCCTGTTTTGGATACAAGGTGTAATACAACTTGGTACGGTCAGGTTGGGTCACACGATAAGACTGCATAATCTGATTGGTATTGCCTGATAATAATAATGCAGGCGTATTAGCAATTTGATCATCTAAGCTTTGACGTACTGCTTGTTGTAAATCAGGATCATAAATCCATACTACTTTACCTGTAGTCACAATCGTTTGTTTCGCAGGACTCGTGGTTTCCCAATAAAACTTTCCAGGTCGTTCAACTTTCATTGAACCTTTAAAAGTCTGATTCATATGTTGAACAGTTAAACCTTTTTTCTGAACTGCCTTGTTACTTGCAGCTACTTTTGTGCTTTGTTCAAAATCTGCTGTGAATCTTTGTAAGCCTGATAATTGTTGGACCAAACTATTCGTCGCCTGCTGAGTCGATGCAGCCACGGGTGCAGCAAATACCTGACTACTCACAACAGGAGCAAGTGTAGCCACACTTAAAGTTGTTGCATAAGCGATTTTTTTTACGAAATTCATAAAATGAACCTTCTATCAGATTTCTACTGTTATGACGACATCTTACTGTTTTTGATCATTTAAAAAATGAAGAAAATCATCGGTTTTGTGTAATTCGTGTCGCAAAGTTCTGCATTATGTATGAAGTTACAGCCTTTATGTAGAGATTGTAATAATAAAAGCGCTTAGCGATAAAGATCAAAGAAGCATACAATTTTAATGATTATATCTGAAATGAGAAACTGTTTATCAACAACATGCTAGACGAAAAATTAGATTTTGTTAGTCTAGTACAAGCTCTATTTAGAAGTATAACGAATGAAAAGCCTTGCCTTTATTCACCGCAATGATACTCGATTTGCAATTGGTGACTTCTATCCTGCACTTTCTGTATTTTCTTATCAGGAACTTGGTAATACCACGTCTCCTTTTCTACTCTTGGATCATCTCGGACCAGGTCGTTTAGCACCGAAAAGCAATAAGAAAGGGGTAGATCAACATCCACATCGTGGTTTTGAAACAGTCACTTTCGTTTTTTCAGGTGAATTAGAACATCAAGATTCTATTGGCAACGGCGGTGTCATTCAAGAAGGTGATGTGCAATGGATGACCGCTGCTTCTGGCATTCAGCATAGAGAACATTTTAGCCCTGCTTTTCGCGAGCGTGGTGGTTACTTTGAAATGGTGCAATTGTGGGTCAATCTGCCCGCAAAAGATAAAATGTCTGCACCACACTATCAAAGTTTATCGAATAGCAATATTCCAAAAGTCTTACTCGAAAATAATGCAGGTTATGTTCGTATTGTGGCAGGTGAGTTTCAGACAATTGAAGGTATTGCTCAGACTTTTAGCCCGATGAATGTACTTGACGTTCATTTGTCTAAAGGAAATCAACTCATTCTGCCAGCAGAACACGGAGATAGTACTCTGATTTATTTGCGCCGTGGCAAGCTTCAATTTTCTGCTGATGAAGATATCTTGGAAGAACAGGCTATGGCGGTTATGTCTAGTTTTGACAACAATGTTGCAATTACCGCATTAGAAAATTGCGATTTGTTATTTTTATCTGCAAAACCGCTGCATGAGCCGATTAATGGACATGGATTTTTTGTTATGAACAGCTATGAAGAAATTTTACAGGCATACGAAGACTTAAAAGCGGGAAGTTTTGGAAAACACTCAGATTAAAGCACACCTTAAAACTTAGATACATAAAAAAACCCGCTCAATGCGGGTTTTCTCGAACTATTAAAACTTAAGCTTCAACAGTTACATAGCGACGGCCAAATTGACCTTTCACTTCAAATTTTACTACGCCGTCAGCAGTAGCAAATAAAGTATGGTCACGGCCCATACCAACATTTGCACCAGCGTGGAATTCTGTACCACGTTGACGAACGATGATGTTACCAGCAGTTACAGTTTGACCACCGTAAACTTTAACACCTAACATCTTAGGATTCGAATCACGACCGTTCTTCGTCGATCCACCGGCTTTTTTAGTTGCCATGTCTATTTACTCCTGAGTTAGCCTGCGATACCAGTAATTTTCAACTCGGTAAACCATTGACGGTGACCTTGTTGCTTACGGTAGTGTTTACGACGACGCATTTTGATGATGCGAATTTTGTCGTGACGACCATGGCCAACTACTTCTGCAGTTACTTTTGCGCCAGCTACTACTGGAGCACCGATTTGAATGCTTTCGCCGTTAACAACCATTAATACGTCATCAAACGTAATAGTCGCGCCAGTTTCAGCTTTCAATAATTCTACTTTAAGGGTTTCACCCTCAACAACACGGTGCTGTTTACCACCGCTTTGGATTACTGCGTACATAATGTACTCCAACATGCCCGTGTCGTCGTGTCGATAAAGGGATATACCGAACTTAAGACGATCGCCACTGGGGTTATACAAGGGGACAAATTTTAAGTGAAAATTGATCAAACAACAAGTGATTTTGCACAAATGAACATATCTAAGCGCAGCATTTATATTTTTTAGTAAAATCAATTAGATTTAATCTAGCTGGTTTTGATTGATTCTTTCAGTGATTTACAATACATTTTTAAAAACAAATTGCGACAAGACCAAACTGTGTTTTTATAAAGTCATTAGTAAAGTAATGAAGTTTAGTAGAAAATTGCTTTTTTCTGTCTAAATTAAGATCAAAAAACTCATCATTATGTTCTAAATGACCTAATACGCAGCTGTATAACTGTTTAGCAACATATTAATTGATACACTTAGCGCATTGCCCACCTGTAAGAGGTTTTTCTTCATATGGTTATCGATTTTAAGCAAGACATTCTCTCCCCTGTTGCGACAGATTTTGCTGCGATGGATCATCTGATCAATGAAGGAATTAGCTCTAAAGTCGGCTTGGTTATGTCAGTGAGTAAACATGTTGTTGAAGCTGGCGGAAAGCGTATGCGTCCAATCATGTGTTTGCTTGCGGCTCGAGCGTGTGGCGTGGAAAATATGCTACAAGCCCAACATTTGGCTGCGATCATAGAAATGCTGCATACTGCAACTTTAGTACATGATGATGTTGTCGATGAATCAAACTTGAGACGTGGTCGCCCTACAGCGAATGCAACATGGAATAATCAAACTGCGGTACTGGTTGGTGACTTTCTGATTGCGCGTTCATTTGATTTATTGGTCGACTTAAATAGTATTAGTCTGTTAAAAGTGTTTTCCACTGGAACATGTGAAATTGCTGAGGGTGAAGTTTTACAACTTCAAGCACAGCATCAACCTGATACCACCGAAGAAACCTATCTTCGGATTATTCATGGTAAAACGTCTCGCCTGTTTGAACTTGCAACTGAAGGCGCAGCGATTTTAGCGGGTACAGAAGAATACCGGGAGCCTCTGCGTCGTTATGCAGGACATTTTGGAAATGCCTTTCAAATTATTGACGATATTTTAGATTACACTTCTGATGCTGAAACATTAGGTAAAAATATTGGTGATGATTTAATGGAAGGTAAACCTACTTTGCCGTTAATTTCAGCGTTGGCTCATTCTACTGGTGAGGATCATGCGATTATTCGTCGTAGTATTGCCACTGGTGGTGTTGAACATTTGGATAGAGTCATTGAAATTGTGCACAATTCGGGTGGTTTAGACTATTGTCAAAAACGTGCTCAACAGGAAACGGATGCCGCTTTAGAAGCTTTAAAAGCTTTGCCAGATAATGAATATCGTCAAGCACTAATGAATCTGACTTTAATGGCGTTACATCGACTACAATAACTTTCTGAGTGCCCATGCATTTAAATTTATCTGATTTATTTTTAAAAATGCAGGAACAGCTTGATCAGACTCAAACTGTTCTTGATGAAAATCTAATTATTGAGTTGGTCAATCGTTTACGACCTAAAAATCCGAATGATGCTGAGGAAGTCAAACAGCGTATTCATACATTTATTCGTACGCTATTACTTACCCCCACCTCCGCCATTTTATTGCAAAACTTTTTACTCAAACTCATTAGTCAATATAAACAACTCAGTTTATATGCAGACAGTGGAATCTTATCTTTAGATGGCTTTTGGAACCAGTTAAGCCAACGTTTAGGTGCTCATTTCCTTCCTTTGGTTGAAGATGGACAACAGCTTCGTACTTTAGTCGGAAAAATTTTTCATCAAGAAAATGATCATGAATGGCTTGATCTCATTGAAAAACAAGATTGGATTTCATTATTTAGTTTAATTAGTGAAAGTCAAAGTAATACCATCGAAAAGCAAATTTCTAAAAATGAGCTCATCAAAGCGATCACGGTTTTATCTTATCGCATCAGTGGAATTGGCTTATATCCAGAATTTATTAATGCACAACCAGAGATCACCGAATACGAATCTCCGTTCTTGGTACAAAACCGAGAAATTGTCGAATTTATTGAAAAATATAAAAAACAAATAGATGACCAAGATGCCGTGGTTGTCATGCCGCCACCTGATGCTTCACAAGCTTTTGTAATGCTTGATCAATGCCGAGAAGTGGTATTGAAAATTCGTAGAGCAACGCGAAGAATTGGGGTGAGCATTAGCTTAACTTATCTATTGTCACTGCTTGAACAAGCGATTGATCGTATTGAACTTCTGTTGAGTTTACTCGCAAGTAAAGATGAAGTGAGATATGTTGCATTGGGTGAACTACTGATTGATGTGACCAAAGCACATTATGACGAAAAGAGTGTTCGTCATTTACTGAGTTCAACCAGTGAGTTAATTGCGCTGCAAGTGACTGAAAATGCCAGTAAAACGGGTGAACATTATGTAAGTACCGATAAAGCTGGCTTTTTTGGTATGTACAAAGCTGCGGCTGGTGCGGGCGCTATTATTGCCACCATGGCAACGCTGAAAATATTAACGGCTCGATTAGTTTTAGCACCTTTCGGACATGCATTTCTATATAGCATGAACTATGCATTGGGTTTTATGCTCATTCATGTCCTCCACTTTACTGTCGCAACAAAACAGCCAGCAATGACAGCGGCAGCACTTGCATCTACGGTACAACAACAAAAAGGCAGTAAAACAGCTCAAATTGCTGAACTGGCTGCATTGATTATTAATATCATTCGTACTCAATTTATTGCAATCTTAGGAAATATTTCAATTGCGATACCAACAGCCGCGCTCATCACCTTTTTGTGGCAATACAATCTAGGTGAACCTTTACTGAATCATAGTAAATCGGCTGCAGTCCTCCATAGTTTAAACCCATTTACCTCATTAGCTGTGCCGCACGCTGCTATTGCGGGAGTATGCTTATTTTTATCAGGCTTACTTGCAGGATATTTTGATAACTTAGCCATTTATCGCAAAGTTGGACCACGACTGAAACAACATCGTCGCTTGAAAAGTCTAATGGGTCAGCAACGCTTAGATAAGTTTGCGACTTATATTGAAACGAATTTAGGCGCTTTGGCGGGTAATTTTCTATTTGGTATTATGTTAGGCAGCATGGGAACCATCGGATTTATTTTAGGTTTACCTTTAGATATTCGCCATATTGCATTCGCTTCTGCAAACTTCATTCAGGGTTTGATGACGATTGGCAGCCCTGATCTTGCATTAATCATTGTGTCATTTTTAGGGGTTATGCTGATTGGCCTAACCAACTTATTCGTCAGTTTCACGTTGACAATTATTGTCGCGCTTCGTGCTCGTCGGGTTCGCTTTGCTCAATGGAAACCTTTGGCTAAATTGGTGATGACCCACTTCCTTACTCGTCCAAGTGACTTCTTTTGGCCACCTAAACAACCTATTGAAGTTGAAGAGCAAAGTACAACAGGTTCAAAAGTGAGACACTAATCAAATTTTGTTATGTTTTTTTACTACATCTTATAAAAAGATGAAAATGAAATTATCATAAAATTTCAAGACTTGACCAAAAGTGTACTCGAAAGTACACTTTATACCATTCGACAACCCTAAACAATGGTTAAGCATTTAATTGAGGTTCGCATGCCGTACCTACTGCTTTGTATTGGTTGCTTTTTTTTTGGAATAGGTGTGTTCGGGTTATTTTCCCCGAATACATTAGCTTTTGATCGTTTTAGTGTTCAAGCTTTTTTTGAACACCGTTCATTCATGCCTAACCATGTGACAGTTTTACTTGCTCGACTAGGTGGAATGCCATTTTTATTATTTTTAACTACATTTTTGTGTATTTATCAAACGTGGATTAAAAACTATAAGAATGTGATTTTTATTGCTTTGAGTATAAGTGGAAGTATTGCGATTGGTTGGCTTCTGAAATGGGGCGTTGATCGACCAAGACCTTTGGAATTTTATCACTTGGTTCATAGTTATGGTGCATCCTTCCCAAGTGCCCATAGCCTTTATGCTGCAACCCTTGCGAGTTTAGCGATATTGTTGACTCAACAACATAAATATCGCATCAGCATCATTTTAGTATCTACTTTATGGTTTTTATTCATGGGGATATCTAGAGTTTACGCAGGGGTACACTTTCCAACTGATGTTTTCGCAGGTTGGGGAATTGGGTTGATTTTGACTTCCTTGCTTTGGTTTTGGCTGTATCAAAGCAATTTCAGCAATAATTTGTTTTTAGATAAAAAATCTAAACTGAGGTGGAATAATGATGTCGGCTAAGCTTTGGGCACCTGCCCTGACTGCTTGCGCATTAGCAACAAGCATTGCGCTTGTTGGTTGTAGCAAAGACCCTAAAAATGCTGAGCAAGCTGCTGCTGCTCAAAAAATGCCACCTCCTGAAGTCGGTGTCATCGTCGCTCAACCGCAAAGTGTTGAACAGAATGTCGAACTTTCCGGTCGAACCTCTGCTTATCAAATTTCAGAAGTTCGTCCTCAAACGGGCGGTGTTATTTTAAAGCGTTTATTTGCTGAAGGCAGTTATGTTGAAGCAGGTCAAGCACTTTATCAAATTGATGCGAATACCAATCGTGCAACAGCAGATAATGCGCGTGCAGCACTATTACGTCAGCAAGCAAACTTAAACGCACTTCGTGTTAAAGAAGGTCGTTATCGTCAACTTGTGAGTACCAATGCTGTTTCTAAACAAGAGTATGATGATATCAATGCTCAAGTTCAATTGGCTGAAGCTGATGTCGCAGCATCTCAAGCAGCTTTAAAGAATGCTGAGATTAATTTAGGTTATTCAACTGTACGTGCTCCTATTTCTGGTCAGTCTAGTCGCTCATCAGTGACTTCTGGCGCATTAGTGACTGCGAATCAAGCTGATCCTTTAGTGACTATTCAACAACTTGACCCGATTTATGTAGATATTAATCAATCAAGTGCTGAGATGTTACGTCTGCGTCAACAGTTGAGCAAAGGTAACTTAAACAATAGTAATAACACGCGTGTCAAAATTACACTCGAAGATGGTTCAGACTATCCAATCGAAGGTCAATTGGCATTCGCGGGTGCAAGTGTTAACCCTGAAACAGGTACTGTGACTTTACGTGCAGTTTTCCCAAATCCAAATCACTTATTACTGCCAGGAATGTATGCGACAGCAAAAATATCTCAAGCAGTTTTACCAAACGCTTACCTGATTCCTCAAGCTGCGATCACTCGCTTACCAACAGGACAAGCAATTGCTCTGATTGTAAATGCTAAAGGTACGGTTGAAACTCGTCCTATCACGACCGCTGGTGTTCAAGGTCAAGATTGGATCGTGACCGAAGGTTTAAAAGCAGGTGATAAAGTGGTTGTAGATGGTGTTGCTAAGGTAAAAGAGGGGCAAGAAGTCACTACCAAACCTTACCAACCTCAAACTAAACAACAGGGTCAAAATGCTGCGCCTAAAGCAAATGAACAAAAGCAGGCTGACTCATCAAAAGCTGAACAAAAAGCTACTTCACAAGTGTAAGGGGTAGATTGCATGGCTCAATTTTTTATCCATCGCCCAATTTTTGCATGGGTGATTGCACTGGTCATTATGTTGGCGGGTATTCTTACGCTAACAAAAATGCCTGTTGCACAATACCCGACAATTGCTCCCCCCACGGTGACAATTTCTGCAACTTATCCTGGTGCTTCGGCACAGACTGTTGAAAATACGGTAACCCAAATCATTGAACAACAAATGAATGGTTTAGATGGTTTACGTTACATTTCGTCAAACAGTGCTGGTAATGGTCAGGCATCTATTAATTTGAACTTTGAACAAGGTATTGATCCTGATATCGCTCAAGTTCAAGTTCAAAATAAATTACAATCTGCGACTGCACTTTTACCAGAGGACGTACAACGTCAAGGGGTAAGAGTGACCAAATCAGGCGCAAGTTTTATGCAAGTTGTTGCATTTTATTCACCTGATGGCTCGCTCTCTGCATCTGATATTAAAGACTATGTAAACTCAAACATTTCTGAACCGCTTAGTCGTGTTGCAGGTGTGGGTGAAGTCACTGTCTTTGGTGGCTCATATGCAATGCGTATTTGGCTTGATCCAGCTAAACTCAGCAGTTTTAATTTAACGCCTTCAGATGTTGCAGCAGCGATTCGTGCTCAAAATGCGCAGGTTGCTGTAGGTCAACTCGGTGGTGCTCCAGCAACGACAGGGCAAGTGCTGAATGCAACGGTGAATGCGCAAAGCATGTTGCAAACCCCAGAGCAATTTAAAAATATTTTTTTAAAGAACTCAGCAGATGGCGCACAAGTTCGTTTAAGTGATGTTGCTCGTGTTGAATTAGGCTCTGACAACTATCAATTTGATTCTAAGTTTAACGGTAATCCTGCGGGTGGTGTGGCAATCAAGCTGGCGACAGGTGCGAATGCGCTAGATACAGCTGCCGCGGTTGAAAAGCGCTTATCTGAATTACGTGTAAACTATCCAAACGGTTTGAAAGATAAGCTTGCTTACGATACAACGCCATTTGTGAAGCTTTCGATTGAAAGTGTAGTACATACGCTGATTGAAGCAGTTGTGCTCGTGTTCATCGTTATGTTCTTATTCTTACAGAACTGGCGTGCGACGATTATCCCGACACTTGCTGTTCCTGTAGTGGTATTGGGTACATTTGCCGTGATTAACATCTTCGGCTTCTCAATCAATACGCTCACGATGTTTGCGATGGTTCTTGCGATTGGTCTTCTCGTCGATGATGCGATCGTTGTGGTTGAAAACGTCGAACGTGTCATGCAAGAAGAGCATCTTGAACCTGTACCTGCTACTGAAAAGTCGATGGGTCAGATTTCAGGTGCGTTAATTGGTATTACCAGTGTATTAACTGCGGTATTCGTACCGATGGCATTCTTTGGTGGTACAACGGGTGTAATTTACCGTCAGTTCTCGATCACCTTAGTAACCGCAATGATTTTGTCTTTAATCGTTGCATTGACGTTTACCCCTGCCCTTTGTGCAACCTTGCTAAAACAGCACGATCCGAACAAAGAACAAAGCAACGGCATCTTTGCACGTTTCTTCCGTGGTTTTAATAATGGCTTTGAAAAGCTTTCAGAGAAATATCAAGGTGGTGTCAATCGTATGACCCATCATAAATTCTTCTCTGGGGTGATTTATGTCGTCGTTATTGCTGCGTTGGTTGGTTTATACAAAATGTTGCCTTCTTCTTTCTTACCAGAAGAAGATCAAGGCGTGGTCATGACACTGGTTCAATTACCACCTAGCGCAAGTCTTGAACGGACTGATAAAGTCATCACCACCATGACGGACTACTTCTTAAATAAAGAAAAAGAACACGTAGAGTCGATCTTTACCGTATCTGGTTTCTCATTTACAGGGGTTGGTCAAAATGCGGGTCTTGCCTTTATTAAACTGAAAGACTGGAGCGAACGTACAACACCTGAATCACAAATTGGTGCCATTATTCAACGTGGTATGGCATTAAACATGATTGTAAAAGATGCATCTTACATCATGCCTCTACAATTGCCTGCTATGCCTGAATTAGGTGTTTCGTCTGGTTTTGACATTCAGTTGAAAGATGTAAGTGGTCAAGGTCATGACAAACTAATTGCTGCACGTAACGCAATTTTGGGTATGTCATCACAAGACAAACGTCTTGCAGGTGTACGTCCAAATGGTCAAGAAGACACACCACAATACAAAATCACAGTTGATCAAGCGCAAGCTGGTGCAATGGGTGTGAGTATTGCTGATATTAATAGCACCATGAGCATGGCTTGGGGTGGTTCTTATATCAATGACTTCGTTGACCGTGGTCGTGTGAAGAAAGTTTATGTTCAAGGTGAAGCGGATACACGCATGATGCCTGAAGACTTAAACAAATGGTATGTACGTAACAGTAAAGGTGAAATGGTTCCATTCTCAGCATTTGCTAAAGGTGAATGGACATATGGTTCACCACGTCTTGAGCGTTACAACGGCGTATCATCTGTAAATATTCAAGGTACTCCTGCTCCAGGTGTGAGTTCGGGTGATGCCATGTTAGCAATGGAAGAAATCATTGGTAAGTTACCATCTATGGGCTTACAAGGTTTCGACTATGAATGGACAGGTTTATCTTTAGAAGAACGTGATTCTGGTAACCAAACGGTTCCATTATTAATTCTTTCATTATTAATCGTATTCCTATGTCTTTCTGCGCTTTATGAAAGCTGGGCAATTCCAATTTCGGTATTGTTGGTTGTACCTTTAGGTATCGTTGGTGCATTCACAATGACATGGTTAGGCATGGTGATTAAAGGTGATCCAAACTTATCCTTTAACATTTATTTCCAAGTCGCAATCGTAGCTGTGATTGGTCTTTCTGCAAAAAATGCGATTTTAATTGTAGAGTTTGCTAAAGAATTGCAAGAAAAAGGCGAAGAACTATTTGAAGCAACATTACATGCTGCAAAAATGCGTCTACGTCCGATTATCATGACCACACTTGCCTTCGGTTTTGGTGTATTACCACTCGCATTAGCAAGTGGCGCAGGTGCTGGTAGTCAACATTCTGTTGGTTATGGTGTACTCGGTGGCGTAATTTCTTCAACGCTTTTAGGTATCTTCTTTATCCCTGTATTCTTCGTGTGGATTCGTAGTATCTTTAAGTACAAACCTAAAACTTTAAATACTCAGGAGCATTGATCGTGATGCAAACTGTATGGTCTATTTCTAGTCGTGGCTTTGCAATCTCTGCACTTGCGCTTTCTTTGGCAGCTTGCCAAAGCATGCGCGGGCCAGAGCCTGTTGTGAGCACTGGCACTCCTGAAAGCTATGCCTCTTATAGCAATGCTTCTGGTACATCTATCGCAGAACAAGGTTACAAAGACTTCTTTGCTGACCAACGTCTGTTACAAGTGATTGATTTGGCTCTTGCCAATAACCGTGATTTGCGTACTGCAGCTTTGAACATTCAAAAAGCGCAACAACAGTACCGAATTTCAGAAAATAATCAATTACCTACAATTGGTGCAAGCGGTAGCGCAATACGCCAAGTTAGCTCTTCTCTTGACACGAACCCATCATCAACCTACAGAGTAGGCTTAGGTCTAACCTCTTATGAGTTAGATTTTTGGGGACGTGTGCGTAGTTTAAAAGATGCTGCATTAGATAATTACTTGGGTACACAAAGCTCACGTGATGCAACGCAAATTAGTTTAATCAGTGAAGTAACTCAAGCTTGGCTGACGTATTCATTTGCAAATGCACAGCTCAAGCTTGCTGATCAAACGCTCAAAGCTCAACAAGATTCGTATAATCTGAATAAAAAGCGTTTTGATGTCGGCATTGACAGCGAAATTCCATTGCGTCAAGCACAAATTTCTGTTGAAACAGCTCGTAATGATGTAGCGAACTACAAAACACAAATTGCCCAAGCGCAAAACTTGTTGAATTTATTAGTGGGACAACAAGTTCCACAAAATTTATTACCACAACAACAAGTGCCTCGAATCACCCAAAAAACTGTATTCTCAGCAGGCTTACCGAGTGATTTATTAAATAATCGTCCAGATGTAAAAGTTGCGGAATATCAACTTAGTGCTGCTGGTGCAAATATTGGTGCGGCAAAAGCACAATTATTCCCAACCATTAGCCTTACAGGTACAGCGGGATATGCCTCAACTGATTTAAGTGATTTATTTAAATCAGGTAATGGAATTTGGTCTATCGGCCCAAGTATCGATATGCCAATTTTTGACTGGGGCACTCGTAAAGCGAATGTCAAAATCTCAGAAACTGATCAGAAAATTGCACTGTCTAACTATGAAAAGTCTATACAGTCTGCTTTCCGTGAAGTGAATGATGCATTAGCAACACGTGCAAATATTGGCGATCGCTTAACTGCTCAAACGCGTTTAGTTGAAGCGACCAATACTACTTATAAACTTTCAAATGCTCGCTTCCGTGCTGGTATTGATAGCTATTTAACCGTATTAGATGCACAACGTTCTGCATACTCTGCTGAGCAAGGTTTATTGTTATTACAACAAGCTAACTTAAACAATCAAGTTGAACTTTATAAGACGCTCGGTGGTGGCTTAAAAGCAAACAGTAGCGAAACGGTAATACAACAACCGTCAAGTGCTGAAGTCCGTGCTGCTCAATAATTGAAATAATTGATAGATAAAAAAGCTCACTTCGGTGGGCTTTTTTATTGCAAGTATTGCGAATATTTCTTATCTTCAAGAAGATAATTTCAATGATTTAGAAAAAACTATGTTACTAAGCAGTTTAGAGTCTGTACCCGGTCATACAATCTCACGTCAACTTGATGTGGTTTATGGTAGCACTGTCCGTAGTAAACACGTTGGGCGTGATCTTATGGCGGGTTTAAAAAATATCGTCGGTGGTGAATTGACAGGTTATACAGAACTCCTTGAAGAATCTCGCCAAGAAGCAACCCAACGCATGATCGACAAGGCACGTGGTTTAGGTGCGAATGCAATTGTAGGTATTCGTTTTTCGACATCGAATATTGCTCAAGGTGCATCTGAGCTTTTTGTATACGGCACAGCGGTAGTTGTTCAACCTGTAACACCTAAACTTCCTGATCCATTTAGCTCGTAGGAAATACAATGGATGGATTAATTTTTCAAATTGTCATTTTTCTTATTCTATTTTCAGTCGGTTGGGGTTTTGGTCGTCATATCGAACAAAAACACTTACGTGAACTTGATGAAAAAGAAAGGCAATATGCTCATATTCGTATCGATACCAATCGCTTTGTCGAAACCAATTCAAATGGACAAATGATCAGTAGTAATGTGGTGATCTCACATGATTATTTTAAATATGTACTGGCAACCATTCGAAATTTCTTTGGTGGTCGTCTAGTGAGTTACGAAAGCATTGTGGAAAGAGCACGTCGTGAAGCTATGCTTCGCCTCAAGCAAGAAGCAGATCGAATAGGCGCAAACCATATTATGGGCGTTCGACTCAGCACCACAGAACTGGGCATGCAAGGTGGGATGGTTGAAGTATTTGCTTATGGTACGGCGATTATTCACCAATTTTAAAAGATTTATGTCCTGTTGCAGATACTGCATCAGGACAACTCAGCTAATCAACAAAAATTGCTTGCCAATAGTGATAGGTTTTCTCTTCACCATTATCTAATTTAAAGTCATAAGACATTTTTCGAGTTTCAGCAATTTCAAATTCAACAGGCTTTTTAAATAAAGCACCCGCATAAGCAAAGGTATGGTACTCACCATTTTCACCACAGACATCGACTTCACTTGGCATCCTCTCAAGCAAAGCAGCATCAATATCTTGTCCGATAAAAGATTCATCTAGTTTACTTGCATCGGTCACAATGATTTTGGTTTTAATTCCCGAATCCAAAAAGTTCTGCATCACTTCAACGGAATTCAAATTCCAGATTGGTTCAACGACCTCAATACCTAAAGGATGTAAACGGTCTTCTCGATATTTGCGCACATCACTGAGATAAATATCACCAAAGATAAAGTGCTCAACACCCTGCGCTTTAAAATGATGAGCAGCATCTAACATGCGTTGCTCATATGCAGGAAGATTCTTCGGTAAAAATACAGGATAGAGTGGAATCCCAATACTTTCAGCTTGTTTCATCAACAAAGAAAATGGAATCGCATGCATAGATGACAATTCTGTTTCTTCATTTACTGTGGTTAATAACGCTATCACCTCAAATTCATGTTGCTGTAAGACCTTATACAGGGCTAATGCTGAATCTTTGCCACCGCTCCAATTAAAAACGGCTTTCTTAGGATTGTTCACACTTATTTCACTTTCATTTTTCGAATCATTTTATACAACAAACTTGGAGATAAACGAGAGACCAAGACACCTAATTGTTCTTTTTTCCCACCAACAACAATATATTCATCCCCTGCCATCAATGCTTGAACCACGCGTTCTGCGAATTGATCAGCATCCAAACCATTTTCAATCGCTTCATCTTGATGCCCTTGTGGTTTACCTTCACCATTTAAAGCATTAAATGAAACATTGGTTTTGACAAAACCAGGGAATACGACGGAAACATTGACACCATCTTTTGAAACTTCAGCACGCAAACTATTTGCCCACATGTGAATGGCTGCTTTAGCGGCAGAATAACTGGCACGATATTGTGTCCCTAATAACCCTGCGACACTGGATACAAAGACAACTCGACTTGATTTTTGCTTCAACAATGTCGGCAATACGGTTTTGGTGAAAAAGACCTGTGAAAAGTAATCGACTTCCATAATCGCTCGTTCGGTCTGCATGGTCGTATCTTGAATCAGCGCACGTTGACTCAAACCCGCATTATTCATCAACCAATCAATACGACCTTTGCAAGCCAAGACCTGTTCATAGGCATGACGGACTTGGGCTTCATCGGTAATATCCGCAGCAATCGACAGATGCCGTTCAGGTTTGAGTAAACCGACACGGACAGCTTCCAATTCGTCATAACGACGTGAAGTCAAAACCACTTGCGCACCTTGCAGAGCACATTCTCGTGCTAAAGCTTTACCTAAGCCAGAAGAAGCCCCTGTAATCCAGACGACTTTATTTTCAAGACTTTTGAGCTTCGTCATATCAATTTCCTCGCTAAGCTTGTTGGCGCATAAAATTCAAGAAATAATCAACGTAGGTTGCAGCTACTTTCTGATCAAGTTGAGTCCCTAGTTTTTCTAAACGCTTATAGCCAAGATGGGTGGTCATATTAATCACACCATTTAAAGTTTTATCGACTACAAAATTGAATTTTAAACACTTTTTAGGTTCTCGAATCAGATGAGTTACACCGATATCAATTACTTCAGTCAAAAGTTTTAACGCATTCTGAATTTCACTACTATCGCCCTCTGCCAATTTTTGACTCGAAGTTTTGACTTTCTGAGCGAGGTGTTGCTCAATCGGGTAAGTCATATAAACCGTTTCATCTTCGATTTGAAAAGTTTTGGATAAATATTCAACTAAAGGCACAAGACGATCATTACCAAAAAATGAAACCGACCAAGGCATGTATTTACGAATCGCTTCCAAAATTTGATTGATGACTTTTTCCGATTCACCTGTTTGAGAATAATGCTGATTTTCTTGTAATAAAACCATAAAGACTTGTTCAATGACTTCACAAGACATTTCAGACAATACACTTCCTAATGCATTGGCTTGGCTTTCTTTACTGCCTTGTAGTAGTTGTGAACGAATATGTGCAAATCTTGCATAAGTATCTGGTTGAATATTTAAAAAAACGGCGGTGTTCATTCTAATAACCCTATTTTTAAGATTCCAAAAAATAAGGGCTTTTATGTAAGCCCTTATGTATCCATGAATCTATTTTTCTATCATTTTTGGCTGTGTACACGCCGAATTTATCACAATCTATTCCGTATCAACATGCATAAATGCCAAAAAGTGATTAACGCAATCTGAAGCTGCATTTGGGTCAACTTGGTTTCCCATTTTTTCCAAACGCTTATAGCTGAGCTGTGCGGTCATATTAATTACACCATTGAGGGTTTTATCGACTACTCTATTGAAATTAAGACATTTTTTGGGTTCACGAATGAGATTGGTCACGCCTAAATCAATAATTTGAATTAAAGTCTGAAACACCTCAACCATGTCACTGATTTCATTATTCTTTAATTGCGTTACAAGTGTATGTGCTTGCTGAACTAAATTTCGATCGATCGGATAAGATACATACACTTGCTCATCATGATATTTGATCATATCGGAAAAATAATTCGCAAAAGGACATAAACGTTCATTGCCAAATAAAGCAATCGACCAAGGCATATATTTGCGAACTGCACCGATAATTTGTTGAATCACTTTTTCAGAATCATGCGTATATTTTTGAGCCAATTGATTGGGTTGGCGATTTTGGATCAGTAAAACTGAAAAAACTTGCTCAACAATTTCACAGGCTATTTCTGAAAGTACCTCTCCTAAAATCCTTGATTGGCTTTCATCTGCTCCAGCGTTGAGTTTCTGGCGAATCGACTCAAATTGTCCATGTGTCACTTCATTAATTTTTAATAGAATTGAATAACTCATCAGAACCATCCTTTTTTAATTTTTTCGCATTTTTATATTGTTGTTTTATGCATTCACATTTTTATTATGTGATCCAATACACATAAATCTAACGTTTTTGTTAAAGAAAACCAACGCATTTCGTCGGCTTTATCGATGAATCAAAAACTTAATCATTTAAATAAATGGAATAGAGCTTTTATTATTCCAAATAAAAGCTGAAACAGCCTCAATAATATCGATATAGATGTAAACAATCTGAATAAATCGTACAGCTCAAACATTATTTTTTTAATGTTGATTAAACAGCGATATGAGTTGCCGAAATGCGCCTACAGAAGTAAGGATTTTTTGCTACAATAGATACAATTTTTTATTCTATTTTGATCTTCTGTACTATGACTGACGCTCAATCTGCTCAAAATATCGCAACAACTTACGATCCAACTGAGATCGAAAAGAAGTGGTATCAAATCTGGGAACAACAAGGTTATTTCAAACCATCAGGTCAAGGTGAATCATTCTGTATCATGATTCCGCCGCCGAACGTCACGGGTAGCTTGCACATGGGTCATGGCTTTAACAATGCCATTATGGATGCACTGACGCGTTACAACCGTATGTCTGGTAAAAACACCTTATGGCAACCAGGTACAGACCATGCGGGTATTGCAACGCAAATGGTGGTTGAACGTCAATTAGGCGCTCAAGGCGTGAGCCGTCATGATTTAGGTCGTGAAAAATTTATTGAAAAAGTTTGGGAATGGAAAGAACAATCTGGCGGCACGATTACACGTCAAATTCGTCGTTTAGGTTCATCAGTGGACTGGTCGCGCGAACGCTTCACTATGGATGAAGGTTTATCAAATGCAGTAAAAGAAGTTTTCGTTAAACTGCATGAAGATGGCTTGATCTACCGTGGCAAACGTCTCGTTAACTGGGATCCAAAGCTACAAACTGCCCTTTCTGACCTTGAAGTTGAGTCTGATAAAGAAGAAGCAGGTTCACTGTGGCACTTCAAATATTTCTTTGAAGATAAAAATCTACGTACCCATGATGGTAAAGACCACATCGTTGTGGCAACCACGCGTCCTGAAACTTTGTTAGGTGATACCGCAGTTGCTGTGGCACTGGATGATGAACGCTACACGCACCTCGTTGGTCAAAACATTATCCTGCCAATTACAGGTCGTGCTGTTCCAATCGTTAAAGACGAATATGTAGATAAAGAATTCGGTACAGGCTGTGTGAAAATCACACCTGCGCATGATTTTAACGACTATGAAGTCGGCAAGCGTTGTGAACTCCCAATCATCAATATCTTCAACAAAAATGCAGAAGTATTGGCTGAGTTTGAATACATCGCCAAAGCAGGCGAGCAAATTTCTAAAACCATCCCTGCCCCTGCGGACTATATTGGTTTAGAGCGTTTTGCTGCGCGTAAGAAATTAGTTGAACAAGCTGAAGCTGAAGGCTGGTTAGATCAAATTCAACCTTACACACTTAAACCACCTCGCGGTGACCGTTCGGGTGTGATCGTTGAACCATTATTGACAGACCAATGGTATGTAAAAATTGCACCGCTTGCTGAGCCTGCTATTAAAGCGGTGAAAGATGGTGACATTAAATTTGTACCTGAACAGTACAGCAACATGTACATGGCGTGGATGAACAACATCCAAGATTGGTGTATCTCTCGTCAGCTTTGGTGGGGTCACCGTATTCCAGCTTGGTACGATGCTGAAGGCAATATCTATGTCGGTCGTGACGAAGCTGAAGTTCGTGCCAAAAACAACATCCCTGCCGATGTTGTATTAAATCAAGATGAAGACGTACTCGATACTTGGTTCTCTTCTGCACTGTGGACGTTCTCAACTTTAGGTTGGACTGGCGATGCCAAGAAAGATGCGGAAAACTATTTCCTCAATACGTTCCACCCTACTGATGTATTAGTCACTGGTTTTGACATCATCTTCTTCTGGGTTGCTCGTATGATCATGTTTACGATGCACTTCATGAAGAATGAAGATGGTACGCCACAAGTACCGTTTAAAACGGTCTATGTTCATGGCTTAGTCCGTGATGGCGAAGGTCAGAAAATGTCGAAGTCTAAGGGCAACGTGCTTGACCCATTGGATTTGATTGATGGTGTTAACCTTGAAGAACTTGTACAAAAACGTACTACAGGCTTAATGAATCCAAAACAAGCAGCGAAGATTGAAAAATCAACGCGTAAAGAATTCCCTGAAGGGATTCAAGCTTATGGTACTGACGCAGTTCGTTTCACATTCTGTGCACTTGCGAACACAGGTCGTGACATCAAGTTCGACATGAAACGTGTTGAAGGTTACCGTAACTTTGCTAACAAAATCTGGAACGCAACCCGTTTCGTGATGATGAACTGCGAAGAGCAAGTGATTGGTACTGAAATTCGTCAAGACCTTTGGGAATTGCCTGAACAGTGGATCGTGAGCCGTCTGCAAAAAGCTGAAGCTGCGGTACAACAAGCCTTTGCTACTTACCGTTTAGACTTAGCTGCACAAGCGATTTACGAATTCATTTGGAATGAATATTGTGACTGGTATGTTGAACTGACTAAGCCAGTTCTGAATGATGAAAATGTATCAGTTGAACGTAAAGCAGAAGTTCGTCGTGTCTTACTTGCGGTGATGGAAGCATCTTTGCGTCTTGCACATCCGTTGATGCCATATTTGACTGAAGAAATTTGGCAAACACTTGCACCGAAACTTGGTATCTCAGGCGAAAGTATTATGCTTGCGCAATATCCTGTTGCGAACCCTGAGCGTGTAAACGAACAAGCCGAAGCTGATATGTTGTGGTTACAAGGTTTGATTGGTGCGGTACGTAACATCCGTGGTGAAATGGGCTTAGGTAATGCACGTTTATTGCCAGTATTGCTTCAAAATACCACTGAAGCTGAGAAAGCACAGATCACACGTATCGAAGCGTTGTTCAAAGCTTTAGCGAAAGTGGAAAGCATTACGTTCTTGGCTGATGCTGAGCAACCACCATTGTCTTCTTCTTCTGTTGTGGGACATGTGTCTGTATTTGTACCAATGAAAGGCTTGATTGATCCTAAAGCTGAATTAGGTCGCCTACAAAAAGACTTAGACAAAGTGCAAAAGCAGCATGACGTTATTGCAGGCAAGCTTTCTAATGAAGGTTTTGTAGCAAAAGCGCCTGCTGCGGTTGTTGAAGGTGAAAAAGCGAAATTGGCTGAGTTTGCTGACCAGTTAGTAAAAATTAAGCAAAGTATGGAGCAGATTGCTGCGCTGTAAGGTATTGGTAATTTGATCTAATTCGTAGTATAAAGGGCTGATTATTCAGCCCTTTATTATTTAATTATGATTCATGCAGCTTTAGATACAAGCGGTATCGGAAAGAATAGAAGTCAAAATCACGCTTCTTATAAAGCCTTACAAAGATTAGTAAAAGCTCATCAATTAATAATACATGCACCTTATGTGGTAAAAAGAGAAATCGAAACGCAAGAACTAGATTATTACTTAAAAGAATATAAAGCTCTAAAAGATAGTTTACGAAAGTTTTTGAAAGTTCCTAAATCAGAAGATGTACATAAACTAATTATTTCTATTCAAGAAAATATTCAAAGCTATGAAGAAATAATAACAATTGATGCTGAAAAATTCTCAAGTTCATGGTTAATTGGATTAGATGCAAAAATACAAGACATTGACCAAAATCAAGCAATTATTGCCTTAGAAGCGTACTTTAAAGGTACACCCCCTCTCACTTCAATAAAGAATAGAGATGATATTCCTGATAGTTTTATATGCCGTGGATTCGAAGAAATTCAAAAGAAACATAAATTTTTAACAGTAATTGCTGATGATAAAAAAATAATTCGAAATTTTGAAAAATTGGATGGCTATAAACTTTTTAAAAGTATTGATGAATTTATTGCAGATACAGAAACACAAGAAAAACTTAAAGGATTAAATATTATTGAAAAGGAAATTACTGCTCTTTCTCAATTTATTACTAAATATGAAAGCTTAACTTCAATTCTTCACAATTATCTTGAGTCACATATCTCAGATGAAATCTGGAATAGTACAATACATTTAAATTCATATAGTGGTGATGAAGAAGCAACTATCACAACAGCTTATGAAGGCAACTCAATAGAAATTAATCTTGAAAGTCCTATTCATTATGGAGATAATCAAATTGGATATAGTTTCTCATTACTAGTTGAAGCTGAAGTTGAATACTTTATTACGCACCATGATGCTTATAGCCATTTAGATGAAGATATACTGATGCATATGACTAATTGGAATGATTATGTCTCAAAAGTGAGCAAAGTATTTGAATTAAGAGTTAATGGTATTATTTCAATACAAATTAATACTCGACAAATTGACCCATCAATAATTGCAAAATTAGATACGGATGATCTTCAAGATTTCCTTTCTAATATATATCAAGAGTCAACTCTTAATATTGAATCCATTGAAGAAATTTATATTATTTAAATAATTTTTTATGTTTACTCCCTTACTCCAACCCTCTCCTTTCAGGATAGGGTTGGGGAGAGGTAATATTAGAAAGCACACAACATTTATTCCATAAATCATCAAAAACTAACTCAGTACTTTTTAAAACATCATTATTCCAATACCGCACAACGGTTAAACCCAAAGCTTCTAAAAACTTGGTACGTTCAGCATCATATTCAATCGCATCGTCTGTGCCATGTTGACTACCATCTAGCTCAATGACCAAACCCAATTCGTGACAGTAAAAATCAACAATATATGGTGCAATCACATGCTGCCTACGAAATTTAAGATTCATAAATCGTTTAGCACGAAGTAACTGCCATATAAGATTTTCAGCATCTGTCGCATTACTTCGCATGTTTTTGGCAAATTCTAATAATTGTGGGTCTAATTTCATTTTTTATTTTCCATTTTAAATACCCTCACCCCAGCCCTCTCCCTGAGGGAGAGGGAGTAGCATCTAACTTCATGAAAGCAAATATTTTAGTAGATGTTCCCTCTCCTTTTAGGAGAGGGCTAGGGAGAGGTGTTTTTAAAGCTTACAAAACTCCATGCTTCAACAACATCTCTACCCCACTCACCTTTTTCATATGCTTTAAACGTTCCTTTTCCCACTTCAACTGCTGCTTTAACTCAGCACAATCTACATCTATCGCTTTATACACATCACTAATATGCAGATGCTCGGCTTTTACTTTCTTCGCCAACTGAAACGAATCTAAAATTTCTTCAATTTGACTTTCCAACTGCTGACTTTGCGCATCCAAAGCCAGTTTATAAAACTTCACTTGCTCCGCTGATAACTCTTTAGTGCCAACGCCCTTATTCTGTTCCAACTGTAATTGCAGTTTCAGTAAATAAAATAAATCCTGCTGTTCATAAGCCTGACTTGCCTGTTGGAATAACTCCGTTTTTTCTTCTTTCTTGGCTTCGTCTTGCTCACGGTCAGGATGAATCATCGCGGCAATTTTTAAATATACGGTTTTCAGCGACTGCGCCGCCATCTGCTCAGCTTGTTCTCTTTTCTGCTGTTGTCTCAATTGCTTAGCTTGTTCACGAGCTTGTTGTTGCTCAGCCGCATACTGTTCAAAGTCATCTTGTTCTAATTCTTCACTTTGGCCAGAGCTTTCATCTTGTTCAAATCTTATTGGCTGTACTTTTTTAGTTTTTTTAGTCGATTGCTGAGTATGCTGCTGATAAAAAGTATCAATCTGCTGTACCAGCTTTAACTGTTCATCCTTCAGCATTTTGGAACTCTTTAATATTTGGGCAAGCTGAGCAATTTTTTCATCGAGTTGTTGCACGTCAACTTTGGAAAATTCATGGCTATGCAACAAATTCCACAGTTGTTGCAATTGCTGAAACAAGACTTCATGCAGCTCGCTATATACAGGCATCAGCTTTTGCCGCGTATGCTGTTGAATCTCAGCTTGCGCATTCTGCCATGTGGCAAGGCTGATCTTTTGCTGTTCAATTTGATCAATCAGGCGATTCAGCTTTTTATGCTGTGAAGATGGTTCAGCCCTTTTCTGTAAACTGACTTTTAGATCAAAGGACATACTCATCCACCCAAAAAAGAAAAAGTGTAGCAATAATCAAATAAGGAAGGAATTAAACTTCTATTGAGCATAAAGCAATTTGTTATTTTTGCTAAATCAATAAGATTCATAATGCTGTTTATATCTGGATGACTAAGTAAGTTGATAAATCAGTCTCAATATTTTATGCAATCTAAAGCTTAAACTGCGCTATTTTTATTCGAAATGCACCACTTTTCACCAAAATTACAATTTATCTTCTAAATTGGTGCGTTTTTTGCTTATTAAATCTTATCAAAATGAGCATTTTTAAGATTGCTCTAGTTTTTAGATTTACTAAATCTATTTTGGTGCAGAAAACGAATCAAATATTTGCACTGAAATAAAATTTAGCACTTTTTTTGAGCACCACTATGCAAAATGTAGATCTATTTTTCTTACTGCTCGGTGCAGTACTCGTATTGGCAATGCACGCTGGCTTTGCATTCTTGGAACTGGGCACAGTGCGCCATAAAAACCAAGTCAATGCACTCAGTAAAATTTTGACTGACTTTGCAATCTCAGCAATTGCCTACTTCTTTGTGGGTTATTGGATTGCATATGGACAAAATTTTTTCCATGCAGGAGAAACCTTAGCTGCTGATCATGGTTACAACTTAATGCGTTGTTTCTTTTTACTGACCTTTGCAGCTGCGATTCCCGCGATTGTTTCAGGTGGTATTGCAGAGCGTGCCAAAATGCGTTCACAAGCCATCGCAACATTGCTCTTGGTTGCACTGATCTATCCTTTCTTTGAAGGAATGATTTGGAATGGCAACTATGGTTTCCAAAAGTGGCTTGAAAGCTCATTTGGTGCAAGTTTCCATGATTTTGCAGGCTCAGTGGTTGTACATGCCATGGGTGGTTGGATCGCATTGGCTGCGGTGATTCTGCTCGGTGCTCGAAATGGTCGTTATAAAAAAGATGGACGTGTTAGTGCACACCCACCGTCTTCGATTCCATTCCTCGCTTTAGGTTCATGGATCTTGATCGTCGGCTGGTTCGGCTTTAATGTCATGAGTGCGCAACGCGTTGAAGCAATTTCAGGCTTAGTTGCCATTAACTCACTTATGGCAATGGTTGGCGGAACTTTAGCTGCAAACTTTATGGGTAAAAATGACCCCGGTTTCTTACATAATGGTCCGCTTGCAGGTTTAGTCGCTATTTGTGCTGGTTCTGATATTGTGCACCCAATTGGCGCACTGGTCATCGGTAGTGCTGCTGGAGCGATGTTTGTTTATTTGTTTACTTATACCCAAAATAAACTCAAAGTTGATGATGTACTTGGTGTTTGGCCCTTACATGGTGTATGTGGTGCTTTTGGTGGTATTGCAGCAGGTATTTTTGGTCAACAAGCGCTTGGCGGTTTAGGCGGTGTATCCATTATTTCTCAAATTATTGGTACAGGCTTAGGCATTTTTGTTGCGCTTGCAGGTGGATTTATTGTTTATGGAATTTTAAAGGCAACTATGGGCATTCGTCTTTCGCAAGAAGATGAATATCGTGGTGCGGATCTTTCAATTCATAAAATTTCGGCAAATTCAGAAGAGTCAATGTTCTAGTTTTTATTTATTTTTCAAGCGGCTATGATGCCGCTTTTTTTTATTTTTTAAGCGATGTTTAAGAATAAAACAGTTTAATAAAAAGTATATTGTTCCACATTACCTCGTAGATATTATGATGTTGAAAACACCTTTTTTTGTAATCACTGCATGCATTTTACTGCTTAGTTTTTTTATCTTAGTTTGGGTGTTCCCTGTTGATGGAGCGATTGACTTATATCTCATTCAGCCTTGGGTCGGAACGTTTGGTGATTTCGCATTAAAGAGTAATTGGTACTTAGCTAAACTGAATCATACTTATGTCAAACAACTAATTACTGCTGTATATATCAGTTTTTTTGCACTATGGATTTTGTCTTTTAAAGTCGAAAAATTCAAAGCTAAGCGCTGGCTGTATGGCTATATGTTTTGGGTCAGTATGCTATGTACATCTGTCATTGGACTCATGAAAGCTCACTCATCGCATGCTTGTCCTTGGGATATGACACAACAAACGACGACTGGTTTTGTTTGGGATTTTAGCTCAACGGCTGGGCATTGCTTTCCAGGCGGACATGCCAGTACAGGGTTTGCACTCATCACTGGTTTCTTTGTCTACCGCTTAAACCATAAAAATCGAGCATGGTTTTATTTATGCGCAAGCTTGATTTTAGGCTTCGCAATGGGATGGGCACAAATGATGCGTGGGGCTCATTTTATCAGTCATAATCTATGGACAGGTTGGATTTGTTTAGCAATCAATTTTGCTGTTTATATCCTTAGCTATCAATATCATCTACGCTTCGCCAAGCGTAATTGCTTTCCCCCAATTCCTGCGAATGTGGTAAAGTGAGCCTCAATTGTAAAGCGTATAATCACTTAGGACTGATGACGACGAATGGATGATTTTCAAAAATTTTTAGAAACCACAGTTACTACACAACACGATTCTATCCAAGCATATGAATTAAGTACTGGTAAAGTATGGTTAAAGAAAGCTTCTGAACGTCATGGTCTATGGTTATATACCCCACTGAAATGGCTTGCGAAAATATTTAATTTAGGCGCGATTATGCCTGTGCCCAATCAGGGTGGTTCAAAAGCAATTCAGTGTGAATTTCGCCGTATCAATCAGCTCAAACAGTTGGGGATTTCCACGCCAAATGTTTTGGCTATTTCTGATCAAGGTATTCTGCTTGAAGATATTGGCGCACAACGCAACAGTCATGTCAGCCAACTTGATCAACTGCTAGGGAGTTATAAAGATAATCCTGAAGCAAGATTTTCTTTATTTACCCAAGCAATCCAAGCAATTTCAGATATACATCAACAACATGGATATTTAAGCGAAGCCTTTGCACGAAATATCTTAGTTGATCAACAACATCAATTTACGTTTATAGATTTTGAAACAGACCCACAAGACGTTTTAAGTTTGCATGATTGTTTCGTTCGTGATTGGCTCTTATTTATATTTTCTACAGCTTATCATTTTGAATTTGAACAACTCGAAAAAGCCAGTCATATTCTTTATCAAGCTTTACTTGCCGAACCACAAGTGTATAGCGATATCTGCAAAGTAGGTAAACGCTTAAATTGGGTGCTCAAATTGAATGTGAGCCGAGTCGGTAATGATGGTAAACGCATTCAAAAATGTGTGCTTTTTCTGCGTTACTTGAAAGAACATTCTCTGCCAACAAATTCATAAGATCGCATTTTCAATGCGATTTCTAATGATGTTCAAGTTTCTTCGGTAACCGTACTAAAATCGACAAACCACCTAATTCAATACTTCTTGAAAGGTTTAATGTTCCGCCAAGACGTTGAGTCGCTTTATCCACAATAGATAAACCTAAACCACTTCCAACCTCTAAATGATGATGAACGCGGTAGAAACGTTTAAGCACCTTGTCATAATTTTCAGGATCAATCCCAGTACCGCTATCCTCGATTTGGACACAGGCATAATTTTCTGAATCACTATATACGGCGATATTAATCACCCCTTGAGGTGGCGTATATTTGATCGCATTATCAATCAGATTAAAAATAATTGAATGGACTGTTGACTCAAGACTTTGCATTTCAATTGCGTCATTACGCTCAAAGCCTAAATCAATTTCTTTTTGCATTGCTAGATTCACCAACTGCTCAACACAGTTTAGAACAACATCATTCAGCACAAAAACCGTGTGTGGTTCTACTAAACTCAAACCGACGTCTTGTTTTGCTAAAGCGAGTAACTGCGTAACTAAATGCTGAATACGTGCCAAGCCTTTACTTAAATTCTGTAATGACTCATGTTCAGGCAATTGACTAATCAATATCTTAGTTTGAAGATTTAACGCCGTCACAGGGGTTCTTAACTCATGAGCAGCATCGGCAATAAATTGCTTTTGTTCAGTTTGGGCATGTTGGATACGCTCAAATAAACGATTCATTTCTTCAATGGTGGGGATCAACTCTAAAGGATATTCTTGACTATCTATGGGTGACAAGCCATCAGAATCGCGTTGGGTTAATTCAGTTTTAAAATCATCTAATGGTTTTAAACTTAAATTAATAATAAAAGCGAGAATTAAAATTGCGAAAGGTAACAGCAAGATATAAGGAATAAACATACTTCCAGCCAGCTCCCAAGCAAAAGCTTGGCGTACTTTCTCCTGCTGACTCACTTGAATCTGATAATCTTTGAGTGGAATTACATACAGTCGCCACTTACCTTGTGCGGTTTCTTGGCTATAAAAACCGGCTTTTTTAACAGGTGGAATCAGCAAGTGAGTTTGATGCCATAAATGGCTTTGATCTTTGTATGCCCAAATATCAACGAGCAGATCTTCCTCATGATAGGTTCGATGTAACTCTACTCGACTTGCCAAGGGTGAAAGAGGCTGTGATGTAGAACGCTCTGCCATGTACTGCATTTGCGTATCTAATATTTCATCCACTTCATGTAATGCAATTTTATAAGCGGTAAAAATTAATAAACATCCAAGCAAAAGACTAAAAATAGACGTTCCCCAGATCAGTCTACTTTTAAGTGAATGTTGCTTGGATATTTTCATAATAATTAAGATTGTCCCATCCGATAACCCAGTCCACGTATGGTACGAATAAAGTCTTTGCCTAACTTCGCACGTAAGTGATGCACATAAACTTCTATTGTATTACTGGTCACTTCACTATCAAAATCATACAACTTATCTTCTAAGTTTGCCTTTGAAAATATTTTGTTTGGATGACTGACCATCGGGATCAGAATCGCCCACTCACGATTGGATAATTCAATCTGCTGCCCTTTAAAGGTCGCTAAATGTTGTTCCACATCTAGAACTAAATCACCACTTTTGAGCAATTGGGTTTGTTGTTTAAATTGAGCATTCTCAGTACCGCCACGTCGTAACAAAGCATGAATACGTGCGAGTAATTCGTCGAACTCATAAGGTTTAATCAAATAATCGTCAGCACCTTGATTCAGTCCATCCACTCGATTTTGGAGTTGATCACGCGCTGAGATAATTAAAACAGGTATAGAAGATCGCTGACGAATCTGTCTTAAGATTTGCATCCCATCCATCAGAGGCAATCCTAGATCTAGCAGTACTAAGTCAAATGGTTGTTTGGTCAACATCGTTAAACCATCCACACCATTATTGACCCACTCCACTTCAAACTGATGATAACGCAATAGAGTCAAGGTTGACTCTGCGATCATAAAGTCATCTTCGATCATCAAGATTTTAGTCATGATTTCCTCATTCTTAGGAATTTGAACATGCAGACAGCATGTCATTTTTTGAATCAATTACTTTCGTTTTGACATTCAGCAAGCTCAATAAAGTCGGGAATAAATTGTCTTGGCTTAATGCTTTAGTTTTTTGCTGTGTTAAACACTGGACTTGACGACTGGCTTGTTGCTTCCACGCATCAGAGAACCACATCAACATCGGTACATGTGTTTGCTGACTTGGTGCAATCGCATATGGTGCACCATGTAGATACATACCACTTTCACCTGTTGATTCACCATGATCTGATAAATACCACAAACCTGTCTCATACTGCGTTGTATTTTTTAATGTTTCAATCAATGAATCTAACACATAGTCAGTGTACAACAAGGTATTGTCATAACTATTAATCAGTGCATCTTGACTACATCCTTGGATCGCATTGGTATCACAAGTTGGTTTAAAGACTTTGAACTGTGGCGGAACACGTTTGTAATACGCAGGTCCATGACTGCCCATTTGATGTAAAACGATCAATCGAGGTTGCGTATCATTATTAGGAATAGTTGCGATATATGTTTTCAAACTATCAATTAAAAGATCGTCAAAACATTCACCTTCTTCACACCATTTTTGCTTGATAGGTTCAGGTATTTTAAACTGCTCAACGCGGTCACAAGCACCCTTACAACCAGAGTTATTATCAATCCAAGTGACTTTATAGCCAGCACGTTGTGCGATATCAAGTAAACCTTCTCGATGACGGGCAAGCCCTTCATCATAATCTTTACGAGGCATACCAGAGAACATACATGGCAATGAAACAGCCGTTGCTGTACCACATGAACTTACTTGAGAGAAGTTAATAATGTCTTGCTTTGATAATTTCGGGTTAGTATTTTTCGCATAACCATTTAAAGAAAAGTTTTCAGCACGAGCTGTCTCACCTACCACCAAAACCATCAATTTCGGACGAGCAGAATTTTCTTTTACAAGTTTTGCATCAGTCCCATAAGTGACCAATGGTAAATTTTCTTTAGGCGCTTTCTTTTTATAATAAGACACAAAAGAAGCAATCATATTTTGTGGAGAGATCATTCCTTTTAAATCACGGTTTTCACGGAAGATTGCCGCAAAATCCACGTAAAACACGAACAATAACCCACCCACCATCGCTAGTGATACAATCGTCGCCATGACCTTTTTCAACAACTGCTTCAAGATCGGTTCAGATTTCAGTTTTACGATCAATATAGCAATAATCGGTAATACGGTCATGCCCAGTGTCCAAGTGACCAAATGTATCGACCACGTATCTCTTGCTTCAGCGATATCTGTTTGCATCAAATTCTGAATCTGATCTGAAGTGATTAACACCCCTAATGTGCTGACAGCATATGAAGCAAATCCACCAATAAATACCATGGCGATTGCAACAGGCTTCGCTGTCCATTTCCAGTTCAAAAATTGAAAAAGAAAGAAATATGCTGAGATAACGACTACAGCTGAAGCGGCTACGAATAACCCTGCTTTAATACCTGTATAAGGTGTAAGCGACTGAAGCTTTTCATAAAAGGCAAAATTTAAGAAAAGTCCTAACCAAATTGAAAGCAATAGGTTAAACGTGAGTAGCGAAATAGGCTTTGCCCTTAGTTTTTTCAGCAGCATAGTCATCGTCACAATAGATAGAAATGATAATTTTGGGTGACATTAAAATAGGAGCTGAAACTTAAAAATGACTTAAATGATTAATTTTTCAGCAACCAATTTTAATAAATTTTATCTATATTATTATTTTTTTCAAAAAATTTAAAACAATAATTGAGTTAACAATAATCATTTTCAATATTCATATATTATTTAAATCTTAATAATTCATTCAAATAATAAAAAAGCACTCAAAACAAATAACTTTTGAGTGCTTTGGGAAAGATAAGATTAGAATTTGAATTCTAATCCTAGGCCACCTACAGGTTGCTTGTCTTTTTTATCCGCTTGCTCAAGCGTTAAATAGCCAGCATAACCATAGGTTTTTACTTGCTTACTAAATGCATAATCCGCACCTGCGATGACTTGTTTAGCTTTGAAGTCTGCACTGTTGTCTTTGAAACTGGTATCGTTTTGGCTGTATTGAGCTTTCACTGTCCAGTTTTTAGACTGTGGAATGTTATATTCAGCACCGACTAACCAACCTTGTGCATCATCAATATTTTTAGCTTTTGCAGCCCATTTAGTTGCATCACCCGCATCAGCATAAGAAGTTTCTTCAACTTCTGAACTTTGATAAAGTGCTTTAAGCGCTAAACCTTCAATTGGATTTAATCGGCCAATCGCACGAACTGTATTTGCCGCAGCAAACACTGATCCGCCTGCAATTTCAGGATCAGATGCATTTAAAATACCTTTACCTAAGAACGTACTTGGGATCGCTTTGTCATAACCGAGACCCGCAACAAAAAGTGGGTTTTCATAAGTTACCGAAGCTGACCAAGCATCACCTAAGCCCTGACCTTCAACTTTGGCACCACCACTGCTTTGCTTAATTCCAGTCGCCTCACCTGTTGCCAGTAAAGCATTAAATTTAAATGCACCATCAAGAACTTTGACTGCAGGTGACTCATAGATCACTACATTATCAATACGGTTTTCGCCAGTAAAAATCCCTGTTACATCTGCTTTGTTAGCAACATAGTTGTTGAAGGTATCTACAACACTAGAGAGTTGCTTGACTGGTGTGTCATGTTTACCGATTTTCACTGTACCCAACTTGCTGTCTTTTAAGCCAACAAAACGGTTACGTTGAGTCCAATCACTGCTGTCACCATCTGCACTGAATCCCCATTCAGCAGCATAAACAGCACTTAAACGCTCTGTTAATTTCTCATCACCTTTGAATCCGATAAAGGTGATGTTCGAACTAATTTCCCAAACATCTTTGTTTGATTTTGTCGCATTTTTTTCTGGTAAATAATCAACACTCGCGTCGATTTCACCGTAGATTGTTGGTGCTGCAAAAGTAGAGGTTGCAAGTAAACCTAATACTGCTGCTGTTACAATTTTGATTTTCATTTTTGCCATCCTAGTTAAATTTGTAACAAATCCTACACATTAACTTTATATGACAAACGATTAAAATCTTATTTATTTATTCCATTTTCGACTAAAGTTTAATTTTTAGCCGAGACTAACACCTTATCTTTTTTTATTATATCCACACCAAAAAATATTTATTAGTCAGTGATTTACAATATTATCCATCATATTTTAAACTCAAGAAATAGAGCTAAAAAACAATTGAATGAAGAAATACATTTATCGAAAAGCCTTAGATTCTCACATTGAAATATTACAGTTTAATATCCAAGCTTTATAAATTTGTAATCAACCTTGATTAATATTTACATATTTCTTCCAGTTAAAAATTGGTAGCAAACAAATGAATGATATTAGAAAAATTGCAGATAAATAATAGTAATATCCAAGCAAATCACCAAGTAATCCACTTAGTAAATATAATAAACCACTGACTGTCGCCATAACTGAAACCTGCAAAGTAAAGTCAGTTCCCGCAAAGTGTTTACGGCTGTAACTCATAATTAAGCTGAGCATCACTACCAACAACATCGCGGAACATGCATCTTCAAAGGCGTTGATTGCATATATTACAGAAGAATCAATTTTTTTATTATGTTCAAATACATAACCCAAATAAACATAGAAAAATAGACTTAGAATTTTTAACATAGAAAATATAATCAAGGCATAAGCCTTAGAAAGATATTTCAACAACACCCCTGCAATTGCTGCACCTAACAATGCAGCCACAGCACCTAAAATTGTAATATAAAGTCCAATTTGAGAAAAAGTTAAACCTAAATCAACAGCAAGTGGTTTTAATATAGGCCCTGTCAATCCATCAACAATCTTAAAAGTGATTAATACTAGCAACCATGCTTTTAACTGTGGAGATGAGCTAAAATAATGAAGATATTGTTTAATCGCATCAATTTTTGAATGATTTGAGCTGTTGTTTGAATTTATCGATTTAATTCGTTCAGGTTCTTTATGAAATAAAATAGGAATGGTATTTAGGAATACTAAAACTGCCAACAATAAAAATGTTTTTTGCCAATATAACCAATCCAAGCACCAAAGTACGACACCACCACCAACGATAAACCCTAACCGAGAACCAATCACTTGAAAGGTATTACCCCAGTGTAATTGATCATTTTTAAGTAAATTAACAGCTAAAGCATCCGTCGCAATATCTTGTGTCGCACCTGTAAGATTTATACATAACAGCAAAGTAAAGAAGATTAATAAATACAGAGGTTGATCAAGTGCATGAATTGGAAAAAAGGACAATATCACCAAAATAATAACACTAGCGAATTGAGTAGGAATAATCCAACTGCGATAGTGACCTAAATTCGAGATTGCATAACGATCAACATATGCAGCCCAAAAGATTTTGATCGACCACGGCAACATCAATAATCCAAAACCGCCAATATGTGCCAGAGACACACCTTGAGATCTTAAAATCACAGGTAAAGCATGTGTCATAAAACCGACAGGTAATCCTTGTGCCCAATACAACGAAAATAGCAATAAATAGATTTGACGAAGATTAGGCATGTAAGGCTGTTCCTAATGTATTTCTTTGTAAGTTCAACTATCTAATCCTCTCAAAACCACCACATTAAAATCTCATTTTTTGCCAATGCGATGCAGGTAGTGAAAGTTTAAGATGATTAAAGTTGTCATTATTTTTCTGAACCTATGTCACAACATTTTCCTGAATTACCGCCTCTAGTACCACAAAGAGGAACCAGTTATAGCCGTGCATTGTGTAAGAAACTCTTTCTAAGTCAAGGTTGGAAAGTGATTGGTGAAATTCCAAACTTACCCAAAGCAGTCGCTATTATCTCACCACATACGTCTAATATTGATGGGTGGTACGGTTTTCTTGCGATTGGCGGTTTGGGGCTCAAGATTACGGTTCTAGGCAAAGATACACTATTTAAGCCTCCATTTAAGCCCCTTCTCAACTGGGCGGGGTTAATCCCTGTGCATCGTGACAGTACCAATGGTTTGACTGAACAGGTCGTTGCGGAAATTCAAAAGTGCGATCGAATCTGGGTCGGAATGGCACCTGAAGGTACGCGTAAAAAAGCCGAAAAAATGAAAAGTGGTTTCTACCATATTGCACATGCAGCAGGTATTCCGATTGTGATGTTTTCTTTTGATTATGACCACAAAACGATTTACTGCTTAGGTGCCTTTACGCCAACAGGTCATTATCAACAAGATCTTGAAAAAATTATGGGTTTTTACCAAGGACATTTTTCTCCCAAAAATCCCAATTGGTTAGCAGAGCCATTACAAAAACTTGTGAAAAAAAACTAGAAAATCGAGGGCAAATCTGCTGAGATGTGCCCATCTTTTCGTCGATTTTATCTCCTTTTGATATGAAAATTGCTCAACTCTCCTGTTTAGCACTTGTTAGCTTAACATTATTTGGTTGTGATCAAGTTGCAAAAAAAACGCCTCCAACTTCAACCTTAAAAGCACGTGAGCCCGTGATTGCTTTAGCATTAGGCGGTGGCGGTGCTAAAGGCTTTTCACATATTGGCGTCATCAAAGTCCTTGAGTCACATGGCATTAAAGCTAAAATTGTGACCGGCACCAGTGCTGGCAGCTTTGTTGGTAGCATTTATGCAAGTGGGCAAACGCCTTATCAGATGCAAAGTCTTGCATTAAAACTGCAAGAATCTGACATCCGTGATCTCACCTTAAATAGCCAAGGTTTTATCATGGGGCAAAAACTTCAGAATTATGTCAACAGTCAAGTTGCGAACAAACCGATTGAGAAATTCCCAATACGTTTTGCTGCTGTAGCAACTCGTTTAGACAACGGCAAGAAAGCTGAATTTATTAAAGGCAATGCAGGTCAAGCTGTACGTGCATCGTGTAGTATTCCAAATGTCTTTGTGCCAACGGTCATCGGTGGTACCAAATATGTCGACGGTGGTTTAGTCAGCCCTATTCCTGTAAAAACAGCGAAAGATATGGGTGCTGATATCATCATCGCGGTTGATATTTCTGCGCGTCCTATAGGTGATAAACCCATGAATATGTGGGGATTACTAGATCAGACGATTAATATCATGGGTCAGCAAAGTATTAACGAAGAACTTAATCAAGCTACTGTCGTGATTCAGCCGAAAGTCGGTCATCTCGGTGTACTTGATCTAAAATCAAGTAACCAAGCTATCTTAGAAGGTGAAAAGGCGGCTCAAGCCAAGATCACAGCGATCCGAGCTGCAATTACTAACTTCAAAAAATCCCCTGCAGCATTTAAACCTGCCCCTCGACCAAAATTCTAAAACACATTCATTATCTTTATATATTCATAAAGATAATCATCTGTTACAGTGCTAGAGGTGAATATTTTTTCACCTCTATTTACCGTTTAACGATACGAGCAAATCTATGGAATTTGTAGTTGAGCCTTGGCACTGGTTGGTATTAGGTATTTTGTTAATTCTTTCAGAATTGGTATTACCTGCATTTGCTGCACTATGGTTTGGTATAGCAGCAGTGATGGTGTGTATTTTACTTTGGCTTTTCCCAATGATGGGCTTTACCACTCAAGTGATCACTTGGGGGATTTTATCGATTTTATGTACGATTCTTTGGTTTAAATTTATAAAACCACTCTCAATTGATAAGACCAAAGCGGGCTTATCCCGTGAAGCAACCATTGGTCAAGTGGGGATGGTCATCCAAACTGGACTGGATCACAGTCAAATCGTGGTGCGTTTTCCTATGCCTGTACTCGGCTCTGATGAGTGGAACTGTCGAAGCACAGCTTCTGTAAAAGTCGGAGATCGTGTTCGTGTTATTGATATCATGGGTAATGATTTAGTTGTTCAACCGCATAGCACTTCATAAACATAAAGAGGGTTTCTAATGTCTGTCGGTACTATTGTTGTTTTAGCGCTCTTCGCTTTTGTTGGTATAACCATTTTTAAAGGGGTTCGAATTGTTCCCCAAGGTTATAAATGGATTGTTCAACGTCTTGGTAAATACCATACCACGTTGAATCCAGGTCTCAATTTTGTGATTCCATATGTAGATGAAGTTGCATATAAAATCACGACGAAAGATATTGTGTTAGATATTCCATCACAAGAAGTGATCACACGTGATAACGCAGTGTTAGTGATGAATGCCGTTGCTTATATCAATCTGACCACACCTGAAAAAGCCGTGTATGGTATCGAAAACTATACTTGGGCGATTCAAAATCTTGTACAAACTTCTCTGCGCTCGATCGTGGGTGAAATGGATTTGGATGATGCCTTGTCATCACGTGATCATATCAAAGCGAAATTAAAGGCTGCCATTTCAGATGATATTTCTGATTGGGGGATTACACTTAAAACTGTAGAAATTCAAGATATTCAACCATCACATACGATGCAATCTGCTATGGAAGCACAGGCCGCAGCTGAACGTCAGCGTCGTGCAACTGTTACGAAAGCTGATGGTGAAAAACAAGCAGCAATTTTGGAAGCTGAAGGACGTCTCGAAGCCTCTCGTCGTGATGCAGAAGCTCAAGTTGTTCTTGCAGAAGCATCAGAGAAAGCAATTAATATGGTGACCAATGCTGTTGGCGACAAAGAAATTCCTGTTGCTTACCTATTGGGCGAACAATATGTAAAAGCTATGCAAGATATGGCGAAATCGAATAATGCAAAAACAGTGGTTTTACCAGCCGATGTTTTAAATACAATTCGTGGTCTTATGGGACGTTAATTGTTTTTAACGTTTTATTTGCAAAAAAAGCCATGATCATCATGGCTTTTTTTGTGCTTGAGTTCATCTTACTCTGCGATCAACGTTGAATGATCTTTTTCGGCTAATTGCTTAACTTTACGATCAAAGATAAAAGGGCCAAATGGTAAAATGGCAGCAATCAAGCCCAAATTAAAGATCGACAGAGACCATTTCATTCGATGGCAAACAACTAAAAGCATCACAAGGAATAGTATAAATAAAACACCATGCCCCATCCCAATATATTTGACAAAAACAGGATTTCCCCAAATATACTTAATCGGCATGGCAACACCGAGCAATAATAAAAATGAAATGCCTTCAAGCGTTCCTACAAACCGTAAAGCTTGTACGTTCATATACTTCCCCAAATTAATTTTTTCGATCTAATAAAAATTTAGAAATCTCAATCAACTCTTTGGCATTTTCACCAAAGTATTCTAATGCTTCAAATGCTTGATCATGTAAGGTTTGTGCATAGGCTTGTGCTTGCTCTAACCCCATTAAAGCAGGATATGTTGATTTTTGGACTTGTTCATCTTTGCCTGCGGTTTTACCTAAGGTTTCAGTGCTCGCCGTAATATCCAAAATGTCATCCTGAACTTGGAAAGCTAAGCCAATGCTCTGACCAAACTGACGTAATTTTGGAATCGCCTGATCTGTGCCAGAGTAAATAGTCACAGCGCCCATCATGATGGCAGCCTGAATTAAAGCACCTGTCTTATTACGGTGAATATTTTCCAATTCATCTTGGGCAACATGCTTACCTTCAGCTTGGAGATCCAAAACCTGACCGCAAACCATCTTTGAACTTGCTGTAGCTAAGATTTGCATTTGCTTGAGAACAATAGCTGCATCTGTACCTTGTGCCTGGTCGTCAAATAAACGACTGCCTAAAATCTCAAATGCCATCGATTGCAGAATATCACCTGCCAACAAAGCAGTATCTTCACCAAATGCGACATGACAAGTCGGTTGACCACGACGCAGTAAATCATTATCCATGCAAGGCAAATCATCATGTGCGAGTGAGTAGCAATGAATCAGTTCTACTGCGACAGCTGCACGACGTGCGGCAGCAAAGTTTTGGTTGGCTTGTAACGAAGCAGCCGCATAACATAAAGCTGGGCGGACTCTTTTACCACCAAGCATGACGGCATGGTGAACAGCTGCTTTGAGTGGTTCTGGGAGAGAAAATGCAGCCAATGCTGTCAATAAATCTTGTTGAATACGTTGTTGAGCTTGTTTTAAAACATCCGCATTAACTGGAGAAATAGACGACACAATTGCCTCGAAAAATGAATAAATGAAGAAGTGACAGCATCTGTCAGAATGGCAACATCATATCACTATTTATCCCGATAGATTATCTTTGTATTTTTCAAGCTATACAAAATAAAAACACCCCCAAATGGAGGTGTTTAAAATTGATGAAAACGGCTTAGAAGGTATCACCTGGTACACGAACCCAACCTTCCATCAGAACACGTGCACTACGACTCATAATAGCTTTTTTCACAGCCCATTTTCCATCAATCAACTCAGCTTGAGCACCAACACGTAACGTGCCTGATGGATGTCCAAAACGAACCGCTTCACGCTCACCACCACCAGCAGCTAAATTCACCAACGTACCAGGAATCGCAGCAGCAGTACCAATTGCAACTGCAGCAGTTCCCATCATGGCATGGTGAAGTTTACCCATAGATAATGCACGAACTAATAAGTCAACATCAGCAGCTTCAACTGTTTTACCACTTGATGATGTATAGGTTTTTGGTTGAGATACAAAAGCAATCTTCGGAGTATGCTGACGCGCAGCAGCTTCAGAAATGTCTTTAATCAAACCCATTTGAACAGCACCATACGCACGAATTTTTTCAAAACGAGCCAATGCTGCGGCATCACCATTAATATGATCTTGTAATTCAGTACCTTGATAACCAATCGCTTCTGCATTTAAGAAAATAGTTGGAATACCTGCATTAATGAAAGTTGCTTGGAAAGTACCGATCTCAGGTACCACCAATTCATCAACAACATTTCCTGTAGGGAACATATCCCCACCTTCTTCACCATCATCAGCAGGATCTAAAAATTCGATTTGAACTTCTGCCGCAGGGAAAGTGACACCATCTAATTCAAAATCACCTGTTTCTTGAACTTGACCATTGGTCACTGGTACGTGCGCAATAATAGTTTTTTGAATATTCTTCTGCCAAATGCGAACTGTGCAAATTCCATTTTCAGGAATACGAGCTGCATCCACCAAACCATTTGAAATTGCAAAAGAACCTACAGCAGCAGTGAGGTTTCCGCAGTTACCACTCCAATCTACAAAAGGCTGATCAATTGAAACCTGTCCAAATAAATAATCAACATCATGTTCAGGCTGTGTACTTTTAGCCAAAATTACCGTTTTACTGGTACTTGAGGTCGCCCCTCCCATACCATCGATTTGTTTACCGTATGGATCAGGACTACCAATCACACGCAAAAGAAGTTGATCACGTGCTTTGCCTGCTACTTGTGCCGCTTCGGGTAAATCATCAAGTTTGAAAAAAACACCCTTACTTGTACCACCACGCATATATGTTGCAGGGACTTTGATTTGCGGTACTGAGCTCATGTCAATTTCATCCTTTTATCATGTTCTTGGTGCAAGTAAATCTTGAGTCTAAAATTACTGCACAGCAATAAAATATGCCATACGACCAATTGCTTTTCGGTCAATTGTTATGGGTAAAATGTGCTCACTATATTGAGTATTTTTGTACAAATTAACAATGGCATCGAAACATTTATACGCGATTTAAAAATCAAGTGCCCGATTTAAATGATCAGAAAACAAACTTCACTTAGTTTACTATTCACCCAAATATAAGATTTTAAATGAATTTTAAAAACAACTTTCCAGTCATAGCCCGCCTGTACTTTTACTAGTCGAAAATCATTCAATCTATTAGAATAATCCACTTATTCCTCGTCGAGCTCAATCATTTGAACAACGATTCTTCTAAACTTCAACGTGGACTAAAAAACCGCCATATCCAACTCATCGCAATGGGTGGAGCAATTGGTACGGGCTTATTTTTAGGTTCTGCGCAAGTGATCCAGTCTGCTGGACCATCAATTATTTTGGGTTATGCTATTGGCGGTTTGATTGCTTTTTTAATCATGCGTCAGTTAGGCGAAATGATCGTTGAAGAGCCTGTAGCAGGTTCATTCAGTCATTTTGCTTATCAGTATTGGGGTAAATTTCCAGGTTTTTTATCTGGTTGGAATTATTGGGTATTATATATTCTTGTGGCGATGAGTGAGCTCACGGCAGTCGCAAAATATATTAATTACTGGTGGCCTCATATTGCTGCATGGCAATCAGTACTATTCTTCTTCGTTGTTATTACAGCGATCAACTTAACCAATGTTAAATTCTACGGCGAGTCAGAGTTTTGGTTAGCGATCATCAAAGTTACCGCTGTGGTTGCTATGATTTTGTTTGGTTTATTCTTGCTGTTTACCGCAGATGCCAACTCTACTGCTTCATTTACAAACCTTTGGAGTCACGGCGGGTTTTTCCCAAATGGTTTTGATGGTTTGTTCTACATGCTGGCATTTTTAATGTTTGCATTTGGTGGTATTGAATTGATTGGTATGGCAGCGGCTGAAGCCAATGATCCAAAGAAAACCATTCCGAAAGCAATCAACCAAGTAGTCTTCCGTATCCTGATTTTCTACATCGGTTCACTTACGATTTTATTATCGCTTGTGCCTTGGAATCAGTTGGATTTAGGTGGTTTAGATAAGAGTCCATTTGTGATGATTTTCAGTCAAATGGGAATTGGTTGGGCGGCACATTTGCTTAACTTCATTATCTTAACTGCTGCATTATCTGTATATAACAGTGGTATGTATGCAAACAGCCGTATGTTGTTTGGTTTAGCTCAACAAGGTAATGCACCTAAAGTATTTGCTAAAGTGAACAAACAAGGGGTTCCT